>Ga0308166_1004371_pt1 | contig 11361 bp, 7 predicted proteins | sample PhyCR2_2_FD_202137 | JGI IMG/M metagenome (GOLD analysis project Ga0308166, IMG submission 202137) | Phyllosphere microbial communities from UC Gill Tract Community Farm, Albany, California, United States - DLSLCC.R2 | ecosystem: Host-associated > Plants > Phyllosphere > Unclassified | place... | reverse complement strand
AGTATATCGACATGCTGATCCCGCGCGGCGGGGCAGGGCTGCACAAGCTGTGCCGCGAGCAGTCGACTATTCCGGTGATCACCGGCGGTATTGGCGTGTGCCATATCTACGTGGATGACACCGCTGAGATCGAACCCGCGCTGAAGATTATCGTCAACGCCAAGACCCAGCGGCCAAGCACCTGCAACACCGTAGAGACGCTGCTGGTGAACCAGCAGATTGCCGAGCGTTTCCTGCCTGCGCTGAGCACCCAGATGGCGCAAAGCGGTGTGACGCTGCACGCTGACGCGGCTGCGCTAAAAACGCTACAGGGCGGTCCGGCGCATGTCGAAGCGGTGAAGCCGGAGCAGTATGACGATGAGTTTTTATCCCTCGATCTCAACGTTAAGCTGGTGGCCTCGCTTGATGAGGCGATTGAGCACATTCGTGAGCACGGCACCCAGCACTCGGATGCGATCCTCACCCGCACCCTGAGCAACGCCAACCGCTTTGTGAACGAGGTGGATTCATCTGCGGTATACGTGAACGCGTCTACGCGCTTCACCGATGGCGGACAGTTTGGACTGGGCGCAGAGGTGGCAGTGAGTACGCAGAAGCTGCACGCTCGCGGCCCGATGGGCCTTGAGGCGCTGACCACCTACAAGTGGGTTGGCTTCGGCGACGATACTATTCGTGCCTGATGGTCGTGCCTGATTGTCTGCGGGCGACGCACGCCGTCGCCCGCGCTATCCCTGACCCTGCTGGCCTGTGCGCTCCTGCGCAGCCGAGTCCAGCGCGGCCATCTGCTCCTGGAGCGCCGTCAGGCTGAGCGGCTTGCCGATCAGGTAGCCCTGGGTTTCATCGCACTCCATCATCATCAGCTTCTGCAGCTGCCCCTCGGTTTCAACCCCCTCTGCCGTAATGCTTAGCGAGAAGGCTTTACCCAGGCCGATAATATTTTTAACGATGGTATTGGCGCTGTCGCTCTCTGGCATATCGGAGATAAAGGATTTATCGAGCTTAATACCATCAAAGGGGAAGTGGCGCAGATAGCTTAAGGACGAGTAGCCCGTACCAAAGTCGTCCATCAGCAGCTTCACCCCCAGCTTTTTCAGCGCCAGCATCAGTTCAAGACTGCTTTCAGGGTTCCACAGCGTGGCATTTTCGGTAATTTCGATCTCCAGCCTGGCCGGGTCGAGCTGCGATGCCTGGAGCGCATCCCGAACGCGATCGATCAGACCCCATGACTGGAACTCTACGGCAGAGATATTCACCGAGACGGAGAGGCCGTGCAGGGATTGCTGCGCGTCGTGACAGGCAGTTTTCAGCACCCAGTCACTGAGGGGAATAATCAGCCCGGTCTCCTCGGCCAGGGAGATAAACTGATCCGGCATCAGCAGGCCAAGTTCCGGGTGATCCCAGCGGATCAATGCCTCTACGGCGATAATGCGCGAGGAGTTGTGTCCGTAGCGCGGCTGATAAACCAGGCGGAACTGCTGCTTTTTAAGGGCGTCGCGCAGGCTGTCTTCCATTTCGCGCCGCTGAACCATCTGCTCGGCCATCTCAGGGGTGTAAAACATCCATCGGTTGCGCCCGGCGTTCTTGGCCTTATAGAGCGCGATATCTGAGAAGCGCAGCAGCTCTCCCGCATCTACCGCATCCTCCGGAGCCATCGCAATACCGATGCTGGCCCCGATAAATATCTCATTGCTGCCGATTACAAAGGGACGTGCCAGCTCACCGATGATCCGATTGCAGAGAAGTTCGATATCGCTGCGGTCCTGGATATCAGAGATGATCAGGATAAATTCATCCCCACCCTGGCGTGCCACCAGATCGTAATCACGTACGCAGCTCCGCAGCCGGGTTGACACCTCATGTAGCACGGCATCACCCGCGCCGTGGCCAAACAGGTCATTAACCGGCTTAAACTTATCCAGATCGAGGCTCATCATCGCCAGTGGATGCTCCGGTGTAGGCAGCGCCCGCAGCTTGCCCTCAAGGAACTCGCGCATGCGGACCCGGTTTGGCAGCCCGGTCAGCTCATCGTGCCGGGAGAGATACTCTACCCGCGCCTGGGCCTCGACCTCGAGAGTGACATCCGTCGCGGTGCCCCGGTAGCCGACGATCCCTTCCGGCGTAACGACGGGTTTAATGGCGATATGGCAGTAGCGCTGGTGGCCCATCGCCGAAAGGTAGCGGCAGTGCAGCAGCCGACGATGGCCTGTCTGGCCGGGCAGCTTGATCCACTCCGCCAGCGGCTGGTTATCCGCCTCCATAAATGCCGTCACCGGACGTCCCAGCCAGGCCGAGATACTGTGCCCGGTAATGCCCGGAAAACGATCGGAGAGCCAGGTAAAATGCAGGTCGGTATCCGTCTCCCAGATCCAGTCCGTGGTGGCTTCCGCCACGTCGCGAAAGCGGCGCTCGCTGGCGGTAAGAGCATGGCGACTCTGCGCCAGCAGGAAGGTATTTTCATCATACATACGCGCTTTTTTGAGCACGCTGCGACTCAGCACCACGCTGATAGCGCCGGTAGAGAGCGCCAGCAGAATTAGCAGCGGCAGGATGTAGTGCATTAGCTCCCGCCCCGGATCTTCACTTTTCCACTCGAAGGTTATCTGATGACCATCAATGGGCAGCGTCGCTACCCCGCGCCGTCCTGCCAGCTTAGGGGCATCTTTACGCTGCACGCGAGCCTGTAAAATGCCGTACTCTTCCCCCAGCGCGACCAGCTTTTTATCATCCAGCACGTCGACAAACACCAGGGTAGAGGCCGGGCCGGGAAGGGAGGCGATCCGTGAGTCGTCTCCGGTGGTGATGCGTGCGGCCGCCACCAGCGCCGGATGCCCCGCCTGCATCACTACCGTATTGGCTACCGGCATCGCGTCTGGTTTATTGATCGCCTGAAGCAGTTTGGGGATCGGGTTCTCTCCCAACCATTCAGTGAGCGGTCGGGTAACCAGTTGACCATTGATGACGCTATACCGGGTTTGGCCACTACCATCCAGCACAAACACCCCTTCGTAGGTAAAATCACGCCAGAGCGTCGCGCCCATATTCTGACGGTTATAGGCCCAATCGGTATCTACGTTGGGGTGCAGATGGCTGTAGGCCTCACCCCACCAGGCGTAGTCTTTGATATGCGTGGTAAGCGTATCTACCCGGTTATGGATCGCCTTCTCCAGCAGCATCGCGCTCTGCCTGTCGGCATCCTGATTAATATTCCGTACGATGATAAGCAACGCGACAATGGCGATAACAAACAGCGCTGTCAGGAGCGAGACCATCAGCAACAGAGCGCGTTTGATAAAAGGCGTGGTACTTTTATGCTCCAGGTCAGGGCTGGACAGATCATCGGTGACTGCGAATTTTTGCATTAGTTTATCCACTCTATCCAGCACATCTGGTATCTGGTCTATCTTATCATCGGCCTATATTGGCGGGGCTTGATCGCGGTCGGATAACAATCAAGATAGCTGATTTTGAAAGAAAAAGAAGACATGACGGGCTAATGTTAAATAATTGTTGCATGATGTGATGGCAGACACAGCCATAAGGGAAATGGATGGGGTAATCATCATGCTTTTCGTGCTGAATTAGCGAGATTGTGCTGTAAAAAACAACAACTAAACGGTAAGGGAGTTGACGAGGCGCACGCTTTTTCTTAACCTTGCATACCGTAGTCACGCTCGTGACGCGCCCGGATAAGCCGATATAGCTCAGTTGGTAGAGCAGCGCATTCGTAATGCGAAGGTCGTAGGTTCGACTCCTATTATCGGCACCATCAACAGAAAATCCCGTAAAAACAGTATTCTCTAGCGTGTTTATCTAACGGTTTGTAACTTCTGTTTTAACGTCTGTTAGCACTGGTAAACGCCTTTGCGTTGTATCGGCTCAAGTATTATACAACGTACTGGCGGGTAGTTACCAGGCTCAAGCCCGAACAGCATAAGAAATTATGCCACCCCTAGAAGCTGAAAGAGTTGCCGGACTCTCTAAACACATCACTTGAACCCTTAGCGATACGTTCCGCGCTTCGTGCGGTGCTCAATGATGCTACACCTTGTGAAAGGTCGCAGAGAATAAACAGGCGTAATGTTGGGAAGACTAACCGGATCGGGAAAGAATCCGGCTCTGCCACGGTTTAGATCACCGGAGTATAACGATCACCTGATAAGAGAACGTGCTAAGGCTTTATCCTCCCTGCGAAGAGATTACACTCTGTGGAAGCGCTACGCGCCGCCTTTTCTTATGTGCCCAACACGGCACGTAATGGTCATCTCTTATCTGCACCATTGTAAGTTTCATTGTAATGTCTCACTGATGTACGTTGAGCACTGGCAGATTCAGCGGAGGGGATAATATGGCAAAAGCCAAGAATGCAGCAGCCACGAAGCGCAACAACCATAAGATTTACACTCGTAAATGGTTGGCAACGCCGGAAGGCAAAGCCTGGCTTGCTAAGAAGCAGGAGGAACAGGATGAAATCAAATTGGTGCGAGCGGCTAACTTGATATTTTAGGGGAGGCGAAGCTTCTCATGTGCGTTAGATTCCCTCGGCTCTAACCATTTACTTCTTCCTCCCAAATTTCGTAACAAAGGTCGCCGTTAATGGATTTATGCCACCTTAATTAACGAGTAAATACCATCTGGCTTAAGATAATCGATGATGTCGTAGAAAGATATGAATAACTCCCACGGACCTAAGGCGTAGCAGTGGATTTCATACGGTGCAAAATGGAAAGTTAATCCCGATTCACTAATGGTGAAAGTATTCAATTTACTATCCGTTATCCCCGTGATTAACCACCCCATGTCAGATTCAGTAGGTTTTTCTCCTGTTCTTTCCCAAAATACACGAGGAGCATCCAATATAAGCCTTTCTTTGATCTTGTTAATGGCATCGTACCCTTTTTCATCAATGAAGAGATCATGCAATGAAAATTTATAGGAGTAGTCATTGTCGGTTACAACGAAATTGCTAACATCGAAATGGCTGTTTGGGTGAGCTGCACCTGCACCATACCAATTGACACTATGGAGTATGCTTAGGATGTTGTTATTACAGTAAGCAATGTAGTATCCTTCAATATAGTCACTGGTATAAGTGTTTTTATATTCTTCATTCCAACCAAAATTACTTGGCCAAGGCGAGGTTCTATTATTGAAAACTATGCTCGCAGTCCGGCCTTTGAAATAGTTAGATATGATCTTTGCTGACTGAGGGTAAGTTAAATTGGTAACAATTGGATAAGTTATTTCTATCTCGTGCCCTGGTACGTTGTTGTATTCTTCTTTAAATGTTTCACTCGTGAAGGTAAAATCTCCATAAGTTGTTCCTTTTGTGATTTCAATCTTTTGCTGAGTTGCTGCTAAGGCCAAAGATTTTTCTAACAACTCCCAACCATCTTCACGTTTGTAGTCAATGTATTGAATTTTTGAAGAAATGAAGCTTGGGACTGGCGAGTTATCAATAAGGAGTGGAATAACAAAAACGTCGTCGGGCTTATAATATTTCAATTTGTCGATAGCATCATTCATCTCGCGTCTAATGTAACCATTTTTCTGGCAGCTTACCTCGCTAAGAATAATAATAACAACATTTGAATTGTTAAAATTCTTTTGAATCTCGTAGTCCCAGTTGACACCCGCTGGAATGTCACGTATATCCATCCAAGGAGTATAACCATTGTTTTTTAAATTGTCATAAATTGACTCTGTAACCTTTTCATCTTCTTTTGCATGAGCCAAAAATAATTTCATTCCTGATCTCCATTATGGAATGTTAGATGTGTTTTAATACTAGTCAGTGCAAAGTTTGCATTCATTATATTGCAAGCGGTAGGGGAAGGGTAGCCTTAAAGATACATTTAAATCATTTAGACGATATGAGCGTTTCGAGAGTTTCATCACATGCGTATACGCAGGCACCGTAGCACCACACCAGATACTTCATACGTATCTCCTTATAAATCCATCTCATTGATCACACGGCTAACGGCTTGCTTATCTAAATCCAGATAGCGTCTGGTGTCGGTAATGTTGCTGTGATTAAGCACGGTCATAGCGAGGACGATGTTGTTTCCTGAGCGCCGATAAAGTGCATTACCCCCCGCCTTCCGAAAGCTGTGTGCGGAGACAGTCCCATGAATCCCGATAGCTTTAGCGGCGCTCTGTCTGCTGGCCGGCGAAAAATTGTAAACCCCAGCAAAACTGAACCCTCCTGACTTGACACTTTTTTGCGAAAAAATAGGGAAAAGTGTCAACCCAACATAACGGACCCTAACGCTCATGCACAACTGCAGCAGCCAAAGTGTAAAGGATTTGCGTTGAGAATTGTTGAGCCCGGCGCTAGCTTTTGTTAGTCCAAGTAGGACGCTGAGAGGGTGTCAGTCTGTTATGCCTAACTAAGGAAACCAAGGAAACCAAGGGAAAGTGTCAACCAAGTCGCTTTAGAAAACTTCAGGTGCGGTTCATTTGCTACAACTTGTCACCCGCCGGCGATGCTAAGAGTGATTTTAGGCTATAGGCGTTCTAAGTTACATTTGCAACTTTCTGTAAATTATAAATAATATAGTTTTAGGATGTATATCTTATTGATGGTGATTTAGATCACGGTATTTATCCAAATAATAATGTAAGCATGAAGGGTTTTCTCAAAGTGTTAACTATAAAAAAGTTTAACTTTATCGTTCTTATATTGTATTATCATGAAGACTAATTAATAGTTGTTATGGGGTTGTTTACTTTTTAATGTCATTTCTGACGATGAGTAAGTTAATTTGGAGGTTAAATGATTCATGGATATTCAAGAGTATTTTACTAAATTAAATGCAGAATCCCAAACAGTATTCGAACAGTCTATATCCCATAAAGAAGCTTTAGGAAAACTACACCATTTATCTTCGTGTATATACGAGATGTCAAATTTTTTGAGAGATCCCCAAGAAAAAAGAATTTTAGAAACTGTTAGTGCTCAACTAGAATCATCAAACTATAGTTTAATTGTTGGTCTATATAGACAAGCATTTTCATCACTAAGGCTTGCACTTGAAATGGGTTTAGGGGCTATTTACTTTTCAGCTAGTAAATTAGAGATGCATGAGTGGCTTGATGGGCGAAGGGATATTAAATGGTCAAAAATAATAGATGAAGAAAATGGTGTGTATTCTAAAAGATTTGTTATGGCTTTTTTTTCTGAGCTAGTGGGTGATGCAGAAACATATCGAGGAAATGCAATAAGCGTTTATAGAAAACTTTCAGAATATGTTCATGGTAACAACGAGACATGGATGAATGGAAGTATCAGAGTCATGTATAAAGATGAGCTATTTAATCAATATTGTAATTATTACCAATCTGTAACTGAATCTATATTGTTCTCGGCTACATGTAGATATGCGAAAACTTTTGATGATACTGAGCGTGAATCTTTGCAATTTTTGCCAGAAGATTTTAACCATATAGAAAAAATTAGAGAATTATTCGGTAGATCATAGGATAAATGATGAGTGAATTTTATCTACGCACAGAAAGTATAAAACAATCAGATATTTTATCTTTGTCTGTTGTAAATTCAACTGACAGAGGAATTCTGGAAGCTCTGAAATCGAATGAACCTTGCCTTCTTGAAGGCTCAAGGGGGACTGGTAAGTCATTCCTTATGAGAGTTGCAGAATTAGAGTTAGAAGAAGGAGATAAGGCATGTGTAACAGTATTTGTTCCTTTCAACATGAGCTCTTTGATAACTACTGATGATAACCTTCAATTTTATCATTGGATGATGGCTAAGACATTAAAATACTTACTTAATAAGCTTAGAAAAATGGGGATGGTTGTTTCAGGCTTGACTTCTAATTTGCTCAGTAATGATCATAGTGACACGGAAGAAAGCGTTGAAACTAGTTTGAAAGAAATTGTAAGGATTTTCGAAGATTCTTATAAAGGAAAAATAGCTGTTGATTTATCATCGTTACCTGATATTGAAGATGTCAAAGAAGCAATACAAATAATTTGTGAAGAAAATGACCTAGATAGAGTTGTCTTCTTCTTTGACGAGGCGGCACATGTATTTAGACCTGAGCAGCAGCGTCAATTCTTCAGTTTATTCAAAGACCTTCGTTCACCATATATTACTTGTAATGCAGCTATTTATCCTGGAGTTACTCACTTTGGTGACTCCTTTGAACCAATTCATGATTGTGTTTTCAAAAAGCTTGAAAGAAATATTTTAGAATCTGATTACCTTCAATATTTCAAAGATATTGTATTTAAGCAGTCAGATGAATCGTTAAAGAAAGAAATCGATAATCAAAGAGATCTTTTCAATACGTTAGCTCTGGCTTCTGGTGGTAATCCTAGAATGTTGTTGAGAACGTTGCAAGATCTATCAAAACTAAATACTAGCGGAGTTAACTTCATAATAAAATCCTTTTATCGGAATCAAATTTGGACAGAGCATACTGACTTAGGGGAAAAGTACAAGGGGCATCGTGATGTTATTGATTGGGGCAGAGATTTCTTGGAAAACTCTGTTATACCTCGAGTAGAAGACTATAATAAGACTAGGAGAGATAAGGGAACAGATGAATCTACAATTTATTTTTGGATTCATAAAGATGCGCCAGAACCAGTTAAGGAATCTTTAAGGCTTTTAACTTATACAGGAATAATTAGAAAGATCGATAGCGCGGTCAGAGCTACTAGATCTGAACTTGGAACAAGGTATGAAATAAAATATGGATGCATGTTATCTTTAGAAAGTAACCCACATTCCGACTCAAAAGAATTTTATAAAAATTTGTCTGTTAAAAAATTCCCTGAGTTTGGTAAGAACCATGCTAGCTATGCTGGAAGTGAAAAACTTCTTAATAAGCATGAACTTCAATATGAAGAGTCTCTAAGATCTCTCCTAAAAAAACCAATTAATGTATTAGTAGCGCTCACAAAATGGCAAAAAGAAAGGTTACAGTCAGTTGGTATTAACACAATTGAAGATCTCCATAATAATACTGAGGAAAGTTTAATTGAAAAAATATATGGAGTAGGCCCTTCAAGAGCGCGGACTATGAAAAATGCTGCGACTGCAGAACTTCTTGAATATATATCAGGATGATATACTGATTTTGGAGAATGTGCACTAAGATGTGTATTTTCTGTATGCAGTCAACTGAAATTATTTGACTATAGCGCCATAACTTTACCTCCAACTGGTGGACTTATGGCGTATTTTTTAGTTCAGATTCCATGCATTTTGATACAAATACCATCGGACTTACCATCCAAACATTAATATTTATTACACAGATAAAATCTTTTGGGGTAGTTATGAGGGATATCTTCAAAAATCGGATAATAATAAAAGCATATAAATCAATAAGTTATTAGATATAATATTGTTCATGCTATCCATAAAAAAATCCCATACTTGAGTAATTTCCTATGTGAGTTTTACTCCTATCTTAACACGTCTAAACGCCTGTGTAATATATAGACGGTTATCAGCATATATTTTATGGTCAGGCGTGCGTAGCGTTCTACCTCTATGGTCAATGCGACCTAAAGAGCCGCAGTAAAACACAGCCACCGCAAGATCCATGCCCGTGAATTTCTGACAACTCCAGAGGGCAAGGCATAGTTAGAGCGGAAGAGAGCATAGGAGGCAGAGATGAAGCCAGCTTGGGACGCCAATGTGATGTTCTGATCCAGTTTATCGTATTCATTCTGTTACATAAAACCAGATCATCGACGGAAAAATTCTTTGTTCTACCTGATCACGTCTATGTATAATTAATGATCAATTGCATTTCAGGTTAGAAGGATTTAATGCCTGTAAATGAAGGGATTTCCAGCATGAATAAATTAGTAATACTACCTGTCATTTTCCTTCTTTCCGGTTGCCTTGGTGGGAATCCAGCGCCGCATCCACGCGCTACATTTATCAATGGCGATCATCTTTGTTTCAGTATAGATAAGAAAGATCTACTCAACTATTACACTGTTGATGAAAGTGAGAATGGTAAAATACAAACGGTAGTTAGCTCTGGCTATAACAAGTTGAACTCTTCTTATCCTGGTAATTGTGTAGATGTTAAATGGAGGAATAGCCATACCTATGTGGTTAATTATGGGTTGAATGGTAAAAAATATGTTCATGAGTTTTTTGTTGATAGCAATGTGAAGCTAGATAGCGAGATCAACGGAGTTCGTGATGACAATAAAAAAGAAAAAGATAATTAGCCTGAGCTTGTTAGTCATCATGGTGCTAATCAGTTACTGGCTTTGGCTGTCTTTACGCCCAGTAGAGATCGTCGCCGTTCATCAAGAGGGTAGCCACAGTTCACTTTTAGTCAAAAGCTTTCCATTGACCGATAAAGGAAAAATAAACTGGTGGTTGAAAAATAAGGACATTCTTAAGGATAAGTACCATATCCCTACACCTGATGCTGATGGTGCCTTTACCGTTGTCTTTTGGTATTTTGGTGGTGGCTATAAAGAAGAGGGAAAGTATGATAGACGATGCTTTGAGGATATGAAAACTAAAGTCAACTGTATTGATAAAGACAAAGCGTTTACCGTATGGAATAGTCAGTCTAACGTTGTATCATTTGGCGTTAATGATGGCGAGTATCGTATAAATGATAAAGGTACAATGATAAAAACTGAATACCACTAACAATCATTAGTTACTTATAGGCCTGTAACTCACTCTTCATGATAATCAAGGCCGCCGCGAATCCTGCCGCAGCGGGAAGATCCTTGTATTTATCATCGCGATATTCACCTCGCAGGGTGTCCCATCATCGAGAAACACAGTCTCCGTAAGTTCGATAACCGCATCATTTTCCTCTAGTTGCAACAACGCTAGTATATCCGCATCGGTCAAATTGATCGCTTCTAAGTTCTGATCCCTGCGCTGGATCTTTTTACCGGTGATCTGTTCGATATAGGAGAACTTCGAGATCTCCAGCTTACTGAACTCCATGCTGCTGAACATGCTCACCGGCAGGTGGCTATGCTCCAGCGCAACGGGAATATCATCGAAGCACATCAGGCGTAAGATTTTATACACCTTGTCGCTGTTCTTGATGCGTAACGCCTGCGCCATATCATGCGAGGGAACGCGGATAATGCTGGCGGAGATAACCTTTCGCACGCCTTTATAGCCATGCTTCTGGGCCTGATAGTCGAAAGGAGAGAGCGCATGGAACCTGCCGGCGTGGTTGCTTACGCCAATAGAGCCTACGTACAGGCCCGAGCCTTTAACCCGGTAAATCCTCTGCTGCTCTATTAAAATGCGCGTGGCCTCGCGAACGGTGGCGCGGGTAATACCAATATTTTTGGCAATAGCAATTTCAGTGTCCAGCTTGTCGCCGGGCA
>Ga0308166_1004370_pt1 | contig 11363 bp, 10 predicted proteins | sample PhyCR2_2_FD_202137 | JGI IMG/M metagenome (GOLD analysis project Ga0308166, IMG submission 202137) | Phyllosphere microbial communities from UC Gill Tract Community Farm, Albany, California, United States - DLSLCC.R2 | ecosystem: Host-associated > Plants > Phyllosphere > Unclassified | place... | reverse complement strand
CGGCTTGTTCGGATCGTTGGCCTGGCTCGGGTCGAGATCGGCCGGGCGGCCCATCTTGTTCGAGCGGTCGGTGAAGGGCGAGGCGCCCTTGGTGATCATCAGCGCAACCGCCACCGCGATACCCAGCCCGATGATCAGGCCGATGATGATGCCGGTCAGGGTGCTGCCGCGCTGGCGGGAAAGGGAACGAAGGGTGGCGGTCATGGCTATGCTTGTGCTCTTATGCTGGTTGATCGGCTTGCGCTGCGTTCTGCTCGTCGGCCGGGGCGCGTTCCATCTTGTTCGGCGCGGACACGCCGATCAGGGCCAGGCCGTTGCGCAGCACCTGGCGGGTCGCGGTGGCCAGGGCCAGGCGCGCCAGCTTGAGCGGTTCGTCGTCGTCGAGCAGCCACTTGTGGGCGAAGTAGTAGCTGTGCAGTTCGCCGGCCAGTTCGCGCAGGTAGAAGGCCACCTGGTGCGGACCGAGTTCGGCCTGGGCGCGCTGCAGCATTTCCGGGTAGGCGGCCAGCTTCGACAGCAGGCTCGCCTCGTGTGGCGTGGTCAGCAGCGACAGGTCGGCGTTCGCGAGGCCGGCTTCGTCGCCGCCCCAGTTGGCCAGGGCCGAGCAGATGCGCGCGTGGGCGTACTGCACGTAGTACACCGGGTTCTCGTCCGAGGTCTTGAGCGCGACGTCGACGTCGAACACGAATTCGGTGTCGGCCTTGCGCGAGATGAGGAAGAAGCGCACGGCGTCGCGGCCGCGCGTGATGTCGCCGTTGCCCGACCATTCGATCAGGTCGCGCACGGTCACGTAGGAACCGGCGCGCTTCGAGATCTTGACCTCTTCGCCGTTCTTCATGACGGTGACCATCTTGTGCAGCACGTAGTCCGGGTAGCCCTGCGGGATGCCGATGTTCACGGCCTGCAGGCCGGCGCGCACGCGGGCGATGGTGCCGTGGTGGTCGCTGCCCTGGATGTTGATGGCCTGGTCGAAGCCGCGGCGGAACTTCTGCATGTGGTAAGCCACGTCCGGCACGAAGTAGGTGTAGCCGCCCTCGGACTTGCGCATCACGCGGTCCTTGTCGTCGCCGTAGTCGGTGGTCTTCAGCCACAGGGCGCCGTCCTGCTCGTAGGTGACGCCGGCGTCGACCAGGGCCTGGACAGCTTCGTCCACTTTGCCGTCGGCATACAGCGAGGACTCGAGGTAGTAGTTGTCGAACCTGACGCCGAAGGCCTGCAGGTCGATGTCCTGCTCGTTGCGCAGGTAGGTGACGGCGAAGCGGCGGATCGATTCGATGTCCTCGACGTCGCCGCTGGCGGTGGCCGGCTCGCCGTCGCTGGCGGACACGGTCTTTTTCGCCAGGAAGTCGTCGGCGATGTCCTGGATGTAGTCGCCGTTGTAGGCCGACTCGGGCCACTCGGCGTCGCCCGGCTTGAAGCCGCGTGCGCGCGCCTGGACCGAGGTGGCCAGGGTGGCGATCTGGACGCCGGCGTCGTTGTAGTAGAACTCGCGGGTCACCTGGTGGCCCTGGGCTTCGAACAGCGAGGACAGGGCGTCGCCCAGCGCGGCCTGGCGGCCGTGGCCGACGTGCAGCGGGCCGGTCGGGTTGGCCGAGACGAATTCGATGATGGCATGGTGGCCTGCGCCCGAGGTGCCGCGCCCGAAGGCTTCGCCCTGTTCGAGGATGCTGCGCACCACCGACTGCTTGGCGCCTGCCGCCACGCGCAGGTTGATGAAGCCCGGACCGGCCACCTCGGCCGCGTCGACCAGGCCGGCGGCCTGCGGGTCGGCCAGCAGGGCGGCGACCAGACGCGTGGCCAGTTCGCGCGGGTTGGTTTTCAGCGGCTTGGCCAGCTGCATGGCGATGTTGCAGGCGATGTCGCCGTGCGACGGATCGCGCGGGCGTTCCAGGACAATGTTGGGCGTGAGATCGGTGCCGGCGACGATCGGCGCAAGGGCGGCCTGGAACAGGGCAACGATCGCTTGTTTTTGTTGGGCGAGCATGGGTAATCTGGGGTGAGTTCGAATGGAGCGGTGGCGTGGCCACGGCAATCAGGAATTCATTATACTGGTTTGCTGCAATGCCGAATACGCCCCGCGGCCGGCCGCCGGCGCCGCGCCGGCCGCCTTTAAGCACCGCCAAAGGCTGACCCGTTACAATGGCGCCTTTCCGTATCGACCCGTAACCATGACCGACAAGCGCCCCACGCTCACCATCAAACCCAAGTCCGGCGGTGCCGCCAAGCCGGCGCCGAAGAAGGTGGGCAATCCCGCGGCCCGGTTCGCCCAGCCGGGCGGCAAGCCGGCGGCCAAGCCCGCGGGCGGGGGAGCGGCCGAGGGAGAGGGGCGAGGCCGGCCGGCGCCCAAGCAGGAGGCGCAGCGCGCGCAGCCGTCCAGGACGCAGGCGCCGCGCGCGCAGCCGCAGGACAGGCTGAAACCCAGCTACGAGGTCAAGCAGCAGTTCCAGCCCGACTACGTGCCCGACCTGCCGCCCGATTCGCTGGCCCTGGCCCTGCTGGGCGCGTCCAATGCCATCGCCCAGGTCGGCGCCGGCACCGCGCTGCCCCAGGCCCTGGCCCATGTGTTCGCGACCTTCGGCGTCACGCCCCAGGCGCGCGGCGCGATCCAGGACCTGTCCTACCGCAGCATGCGCCAGATGGGCCGCAGCGAAACCCTGCTCGGCCTGATGACGACCAAGGCGCCGGACGCGCCGCAGCTGTCCGGCTTGCTGTGCTGCGCCCTGGCCCTGCTCGACCCGGCCGAAGGCGAGGCCCCCTACGAAGCCTTTACCGTGGTCGACCAGGCCGTCACGGCCGCCGCCAGCCACCCCGACTTCGCCCACGCCAAGGCGATGGTGAACGCCGTGCTGCGCCGCTTCCTGCGCGAGCGCGAAGTGCTGGTGCGGCAGGCGCTGGCCGAGCCGATCGCGCAGTGGAATTACCCGCAATGGTGGATCGACGCCACCCGCGCCGCCTATCCGCAGGACTGGGAAGCGATTCTCGCGGCCGGCAACACCCACCCGCCGTTGACCCTGCGTGTGAATACGCGCAAGACCTCGCTCGAGGACTACCGCCAGCGGCTGCAGGAGGAGGGCGTCGCCTTTGACCAGGTCGGCCCGCAGGCGCTGCGCCTGCGCCAGGCCGTGAACGTGGCCCAGATTCCCGGCTTCCACGACGGCCTGGTGTCGGTGCAGGACGCCGGCGCCCAGCTGGCCGGGCCCCTGCTCGACCTGCAGGGCGGCATGCGCGTGCTCGACGCCTGCGCGGCGCCGGGCGGCAAGAGCGGCCACATCCTGGAGCTGGCCGACGTGGAGCTGACCTCGGTCGACGCCGACCCGCAGCGCCTGAAGCGCGTCGGCGACAACCTCGGCCGCCTGGGCCTGGAAGCCACGCTGGTGGCGGCCGAAGCCCAGGCCAGGGACTGGTGGGACGGCCGTCAATACGACCGCATCCTGGCCGACGTGCCGTGCACCGCCTCGGGCATCGTGCGCCGCCATCCGGATATCCGCTGGCTGCGCCGCAAGACCGACACGCGCCAACTTACAACACTTTCCGCGCAGATACTCGACAATCTTTGGCAGATGCTGCGGCCCGATGGTAAATTGCTGTTTGTGACATGTTCGCTCTGGCCCCAGGAATCGGAGGCGCAGGCGGCCGCGTTCGCGGCGCGCCACGACGACGCCAACCGCCTCGATGCGCCAGGCCAGCTGCTTCCCGTAAGCGGCGCCGGGCTCGATCATGACGGTCTGTTCTACGCGCTCTTCCACAAGAAGGGTGTGTAAGACGCTCCACAATTCGCTCGATTAATTTAGGTTCCGGCCACCTGTGACTTTACGATTTTTCCGCCTCCTCGCCTGCCAGTTGCTGCTGGTCTTCGCGTGCGCAACGGCGCAGGCGGCCGACGGGATCGACATCACGATGGCGAAAATCGAAGCCGGCGACGATGGCTACCGCCTGGCCGCCAACTATTCCTTCGACCTCAGCCGCGAGCTCGAGGACGCCCTGCAGCACGGCGTCAAGCTCTACTTCACGACCGAGATCGAACTGGTGCGCCCGCGCTGGTACTGGCGCGACGAGCGCGCCGTGTTCGCCAAGCGCACGGTCAGCATTTCCTACGACGTCCTGCTGCGCCAGTACTACGTGGCGGCGGTGGGCAGCGTCCAGCAAACCTTCCAGACCCTGGACGAGGCGATGTTCCAGATCCGCCGCCCGGGCCGCTGGACGATCGCCCCCAAGGGCGCCCTGAAGCACGGCGAGACCTACGAGGTCAGCCTGCGCATGTTCATGGACCGCGACTACCTGCAGAAACCCCTGCAGGTGAGCGCCTTCTCGAATTCCGACTGGCGCCTCGCCTCGAACAGGAAGACCTTCAATTACCGTGCGGAGTAAAGGGAGCAAGGCGTGAACCAGGCGCTGCGCTATGCGCTGGTGGTCGGCGGGGCGGTGGTCTCGATCCTGCTGTTCCTGCTCGCCTCGGCCTCCGACAACTCCGGTTTCTTCGACCGCTACTACTCCTGGCTGCTGGGGCTGAACGCCACCATCGCCTTCCTGCTGCTGATCCTGGTGGTGGTGGCCCTCGGCCGCCTGTATTCGCGCTACAAGGCCAAGCGCTTCGGCTCGCGCCTGATGGCGCGCCTGGTGCTGCTGTTCGCCGGCATCGGCATCCTGCCCGGCCTGGTGATCTTCATGGTGTCGGTGCAGTTCGTCTCGCACTCGATCGAATCCTGGTTCGACGTCAAGATCGAGGCGGCGCTGTCCTCGGGCCTGAACCTGGGCCGCGCCGCGCTCGACGAAGCCCAGGCCGACCTGGTGGCCAGCGCCCAGACCGTCTCGGCGACCCTGTCCGGCCAGAGCGACTTCGGCGCCCAGCTGGCGCTGTCGCAGGCGATCCACGGCATCGACGGCATGCAGAGCGCGATGCTGGTCGACGCCGACGGCAAGCTGGTGGCCAGCGCCAGCGAAGACCGGCGCGCCGACCTGACGCCCGATTTGCCGAGCCCGCAGATGCTGCGCCAGGCCGCCATGCCCGGCGGGTATGCACGGCCCGAGGGCGGCATCGAACTCGATTTCCGCGACGCCGGCATGGATGCCCCGAACGCGCTCGACGCGGCCACCGGCCTGCGCCTGCGCGTGGTGCTGGCCGTGCCCGAGCCGCTCGGCATGGCGCCGCGCTACCTGCAGATGATGCAGGCGGTGCCGGTCAACCTGGCCACGAACGCCGAGGTGCTGCGCAGCGCCTTCAGCGAATACCGCCAGCGTTCGGTGGCGCGCGACGGCCTGCAGCAGATGTACCTGCGCACCCTGACCCTGACGCTGCTGCTGGCGATCTTCGGCGCCATCGGCAGCGCGGTGCTGATCGCCGGGAACCTGGCCCAGCCGCTGCTGGTGCTGGCCGAGGGCACGCAGGCGGTGGCCGAGGGCGATCTGTCGCCGCGTCCGATCGTCGAGACCCGCGACGAACTCGGCACGCTGACCCAGTCCTTCAATGCCATGACCGGCCAGCTGTTCGAAGCGCGCAGCGCGGTCGAGCGCAACCGCGCCGCCCTGCAAAGCGCCAAGGCCCACCTGGAATCGGTGCTGGCCAACATGTCGGCCGGCGTGCTGGTGCTCGACGCCGAAGGCACGGTGGTCAATTCGAACGACGCCGCCTGCCGCATCCTGCAGATGGAGCATTGCCAGCTGAACGGGCCGCTGAACAAGATCGAAGGCCTGGAAGTGTTCGCCAACTGCGTCACGCGCGCCTTCTCGGCCCAGAGCGCGCAGTCGGCCGCCGGCAGCGCGCGCCAGCGCACCCACTGGCAGCAGCAGATCGAGATCCCGCGCCCCGGCGAAGACCACGACACCACCCTGCTGACGCGCGGCTCGCGCCTGCCGGTGGGGGCGGGCAGCGGCTTCATCGTGGTGTTCGACGATATCTCCGACGTGATCTCGGCCCAGCGCTCGGTGGCCTGGGGCGAGGTGGCGCGCCGCCTGGCGCACGAGATCAAGAACCCGCTCACCCCCATCCAGCTGTCGGCCGAGCGCCTGCAGATGAAGCTCGAGGAAAAGCTGGAGCCGGCCGACGCCGCGCTGCTGGCGCGGGCGACTTCCACCATCGTCAACCAGGTCGACGCCATGAAGCGCATGGTCGACGACTTCCGCGACTACGCGCGCACGCCGCCGGCGGTGCTCGAACCGCTCGATCTGAACGGCCTGATCGAACAGATCCTGAACCTGTACCTGGCCGAGGATGCCTCCGACATCATCCACGCCGCGCTGGCGCCCGACCTGCCGCAGGTGATGGGCGACGCCACCCAGTTGCGCCAGGTGATCCACAACCTGCTGCAGAACGCCCAGGATGCGCTGGCCGACCGCAATCCGGATGCGCCGGCGCCGCGCATCGACGTCGCCACCGAGATCATCCACTACACCGGCGCCGACGGCACGGCCGGCACCGCGGTGCGCCTGGCGATCATGGACAATGGCCCGGGCTTCGCACCGAAGATCCTGGCGCGCGCCTTCGAACCCTATGTGACATCGAAGGCGCGCGGCACCGGTCTCGGCCTGCCGATGGTGAAGAAGATCGTCGACGAACACGGTGGCCGCATCGATATTCAGAACCGTCCGGACGGAAGTGGCGCGTCGGTATTCATTTTGCTGTTAAAGTTAGCACAAGAGGCGAACTTGGCCGAAGTGTAAATCAGGCATAAAATCACGACTGACGAATCACGGCAAAACACGGGCGGAGACGGAAGGTTAAAAGATGGCGAACATACTCGTAGTTGATGATGAAATGGGCATCCGCGAGCTGCTCTCGGAAATCCTGGGAGACGAAGGCCACGCAATCACGCTGGCGGAAAACGCGCAGCAGGCACGCGAAGCCCGTGCGGCGGGCGCACCAGACCTGGTCCTGCTCGATATCTGGATGCCCGATACCGACGGCGTCACCCTGCTCAAGGAGTGGCAGCGCGACGGCTTGCTGAGCATGCCGGTCATCATGATGTCCGGTCACGCCACGATCGATACGGCCGTCGAGGCCACCCGCATCGGCGCCCTGAATTTCCTGGAAAAGCCGATCGCCCTGCAAAAGCTGCTGAAGGCCGTGCAGCAGGGCCTGACCCGCGCCCAGGAAGTGGCGCGCGCGCCGAGCCCGCCGCCGCGTCCGGTCATGCCGCCACCGCCGGTGGAAGCCATGCCGGCCGTGAGCAGCCCGATGTATGCGCCGCCGCCGATGCCGGTGCCGATGAACGGCGCGCGCGTGGGCGTGGTCGGCCATGGCGAAGCCCAGGGCTATACGCTGTCGTTCGACTTGCCGCTGCGCGAAGCGCGCGACGCCTTCGAGCGCATGTACTTCGAACACCACCTGGGACGCGAGGGCGGCAGCATGACGCGCGTGGCCGAAAAGACCGGCCTCGAACGTACCCACCTGTACCGCAAGCTCAAGCAACTGGGCGTCGAGCCCGGCAAGCTCGGCAAGCGCGGCGGGTGAACCTGACCGGCGCCCCCGCGGGCGCCACCCTGCCTGTTCCCGTCTCCACCACCATCGTCACCGGCGCCGGTGCCGGCCGGCGCGAGGCGGCGATTGCCGCCCTGCTCGAACCCGCCGGAGACGAGGGCGCGGTCGCCGTCATCCTCGAAGGCCTGCCCGATGGCACACTCCTTCTCGAACCTTCTCCCACGCTACTGATCGCACGCATCGCGCCCGGCTGCCTTTGCTGCGCGGGAAATCTCGTGATGCGTGTTACATTGAACCGTCTCTTGCGCCAGCGTCCGAAACGCCTGTTCATCGGCCTGGCCAGCGGCGAACACCTGGGTCAGTTGCGATCATGGTTAAGCAGCGCACCATACGATCAATTGTTATCACTGACGCCGGACCGGCACACTTGAAATCGGTTCGCGCAGCCCCACCTCTTCACTGAAGTCGAAGCCAGCCGCCCGCCGCCGCGTGGCTGGTCCAACACTCTGATCGAGAGAAGGAGTCATCATGAACATGATCTACAACAGCGAACAGTACAGCGTGGTCGAATTTGGCGTCGATCGCGACCTCGAAGCCCTGCGCTTCGGCGGTTACGAAATCGTCGACAAGGCCGGCCGTCGCGAAGCGTTCATCGGCGGCAAACTGGCGCAATCGTTCCGGCGCGACGTCAACAACCTGATCGCCAGCGAGCCGACGATGGAAGAGATCGACGATTTCCTGGGCTCCTACGATACCCTGATGAGCCAGCCGGTCGTCCTGCACTGATCCCCGCCAGTCCAGCGCCGGCCTGCACGGCCGGCGCCGCTCGCATCTTCCCTGCATGGTAAGCTGCGCGCCATGTGCCAACTTCTTGCAATGAACTGCAATGTCCCAACCGACATTGTGTTCTCCTTTACCGGCTTCGCCCACCGCGGCGGCCGCACCGATACCCACCACGATGGCTGGGGCATCGCCTTCTTCGAAGGCGCCGGCGTTCGTCATTTCGTCGACCACCAGGCCGCGATTGCCTCGCCGATTGCCGAGCTCATCAAGCGTTACCCGATCAAGTCGACCAATGTCATCGCCCACATCCGCAAGGCCACGCAGGGCCAGGTGGCGCTGGAAAATTGCCATCCCTTCGTGCGCGAACTCTGGGGCCGCTACTGGGTCTTTGCCCACAACGGCGACCTGAAGGAATTCGCACCGAAGCTCGACGGCGCGTTCCGCCCGGTCGGCAATACGGACAGCGAACTGGCCTTCTGCTACCTGCTGCAGCAACTGCGGCGCCGCTTCGGCGACAGCCTGCCCGGCCGCGACGAGCTGCATGCCGCGCTGCAGGAACTGGTGCGCGAGATCGCCGCCTTCGGCACCTTCAACATGATGCTGTCCGACGGTACCGCCCTGTTCGCGCATTGCTCGACCAAGCTCTGCTATATCGTGCGCCAGTACCCGTTCGCCGCCGCCTGCCTGTCCGACGAAGACCTGTCGGTCGACTTTTCCCAAGTCACCACGCCGAACGACCGGGTCGCCATCATCGTGACGGAACCGCTGACGAACAACGAAAGCTGGACGCATTTCGCCGCCGGCGAACTGAAGGTTTTCGTGGACGGCGCGCCGCTGGCTCTCTAGATTGGCGCTGTCACCGTTTGCTGTGGATGGGCCCGATTGCAAGGCTAAACAATTGATCGGCAGAAGTAACCTTCCCACCTAAGGAGGACATCCCTGTCCAGGAAGGGCAGCAAGTGGCGCTCGAGCTGAACTCTACTGACGGGGCCGCGGCCGGTGACGGCGTCGATCGTTTGCCTGCCGCTGTCACGGGCCACCAGGATACAGTCGAGCTCGCGCGAGATGCCGCGCCTGCCGGCCACGCCACCGCGCTTGCGTGCCGGCCGATCGAGCTTGCGCGAGCCTTTTTGCGATTCCAGGATAAACATTTCGTCGGCCTCGACGATCCCACCCAGCCGGGCGGGCAAGTCTTCCTTCACCCGGGCCAGGAAGCGATGGCGCCAGCGAAAGGCGGTGTTGCGGTGCACCTCGACGGCGCCGGCCGCCGCGCGCACCGGGCGCGAGGCGCGCAACGCATCGAGATAGCCGAGCCACTTTCCACGCAGTCGCAGGCGTGCCAACGGGGTGCCCGTCAAATCGTTGAAGCTGCGCCGGCATGCGCGGCAGCGGTAGCGCTGCAGGTCGTTCGCGTGACCATGGCGGTGCCAGCGTTCGCACTGGCAATGGGGACAACGGCGGCCCGGCGACCGGCATTGCGCGATCAGCGCGAGCACCCCGTGCAGCCCGGCCGCCGGCCGCAGCGCATGAAGGACTTGCAGCCGCTGGGGCTGGTTCAGTGCGGGCAAGGCCGCGAACTACTTCGTGAAGCGAGGTGCTTTCATGCGCGACCCGTATCGATAGCGATACGGGTTGGACCGCGAGTGAGCTCGGCAGTTCACTGCTCATCCACAGCTAACGGTGACAGCGCCTCTAGATTTGGCATTACGGCATCTTTTTTTGCCTCATGGCGATGCCAAAAATCCACTAATTGCCGAGAATCGGGTAGAGTGGGGGGCTTGAACCTCTCCCAGGGACCGCGATGACCGATACCGCCAGCCTCGACCAGGCATCCCAGCCTCTGCAGTTACGCAACTTCTACCTGGCGCGCCAGCCGCTGCTGGACCGCAACCAGGCCCTGTTCGGCTACGAGCTGCTGTTCCGGAATCGTTCGGATGGCGCTGCCGACATCGATTCCGGCCTGGCCGCCAGCGCCGGCGTGCTGGCCCACGCGGCCCAGCTCGGCCTGCCGCGTGCGACGGGCGACGCCATCGCCTTCCTGAACGTCGACACCGAAGTGTTGATGAGCGATATCTTCGCCTTCCTGCCGCGCGAGCGCACCGTGCTCGAACTGGTGGGCACGGTGGAAGCGACCGACGCCGTACTGTGGCGCCTGGCCGAACTGGCCGGGCACGGCTTCCGCTTCGCCGCCGAGGCGTCCAGCCACGGCAACCGCCTGGGGCGCCTGCTGCCGCTGCTCGACTTCGTAAAGGTCGACCTGCGCGCGACCCCGGTGGTGACCATGCTCGCCATCGTGCCGCGCCTGCGCGGGACCGGCAAGCGCCTGATCGCCGAGAAGGTGGAAAGCCAGGCCGAATACCGTACCTGCCTCGACCTCGGTTTCGATTACTTCCAGGGCTATTACTTCGCCAAGCCCTCGGTGCTGGCCGGCCGCAAGCTGTCGCCGTCGCAGGTGGCCGTGATGGAGCTGATGCACCTGGTGACCTCGGATGCCGACAACATCGAGATCGAGCGCGCCATCAAGCGCGACGTCCCGCTGTCGGTGAACCTGCTGCGCATCGTGAACACCCCGGCCGCCGGCCTGCGCCAGCGCATCGAGTCCTTGAGCCATGCCCTGATCGTGCTGGGACGGCGCCAGCTGCAACGCTGGCTGCAGATCATGCTGTATGCCGAACCGGATACCCGTGGCCACACCCAGACGCCGCTGTTGATGCTGGCCAGTACCCGGGCGCGCCTGATGGAACTGCTGGCCCAGCGCCTGCGTCCCGGCCAGCGCCAGGTTGCCGACGTCGCCTTTACGGTCGGCATCATGTCGCTGATGGATGCGCTGTTCTCGGTGCCGATGGCCGACCTGGTCGAGCAGATTCCGGTGAGCGACGAGGTGGCGGCGGCGCTGGTCAAGCGCAGCGGCTTCTTCGGCGAACTGCTGCGCCTGGCGGAATCGCTCGAGCGGATGGACGAGGACGACGCGATGCTGCCGGTGCTGGGCGAACTGGCCGACAGCGGGGACGAACTCGTCGAGCTGGAGATGGCCGCCTTCGAATGGAGCGAGAAGGTGGTGCGCTACGCCTTGTAGACGCCCACCCTGGCGCACCACCGGCGCGATCTCATGTGCCGATCCACTGCTGGTGCAGGTCCGGATCGGTGCGCATTTCCCACAGCCCCA
>Ga0308166_1004368_pt1 | contig 11364 bp, 11 predicted proteins | sample PhyCR2_2_FD_202137 | JGI IMG/M metagenome (GOLD analysis project Ga0308166, IMG submission 202137) | Phyllosphere microbial communities from UC Gill Tract Community Farm, Albany, California, United States - DLSLCC.R2 | ecosystem: Host-associated > Plants > Phyllosphere > Unclassified | place... | reverse complement strand
TCATTGACAGCGCCTCCATCCGTTCGCGCGCGACTGGCACCGGCGCCGGCGCATCGATCAGCCGCAGGTGCGCCAGCGTGTTCATGATCGCCTGCCACGCCACCTGCGGCGCCTGCGGGTCCGTGTGCTGGCCGCATTCCAGGGTCAGCGCGTAGCCGCCCGTCGTGCGCATGTATTCCGTCGTGCCGACGCCGTAGCGCAGCACCGTTTCCAGCTGGCTGTCTCCCCGCAGCCGGCGCTGCACGCCGGCGCCGTAAGTCCGCAGCCAGCCGTCGACGAAGCGGCGCACGCCCAGCACCCGCGCCAGCGCCCGTTCCTGCGCCTCGTGACGGAACGGCTCCAGCGGCCCCGCATTGTCGCGCGGCCCGACCATGACGAACGGCTCGCCCGGCGCGTTGAACGAGTGCAGGTCCAAGAGCACGTCGTGCGCCGCCAGCAGGGGGCACAACCAGTTGGCGACGCGATCCTCGAAGTCCACGGGCGCATCGTTGGGGAACAGGTTGCGGTTCAGGTTACGCTCGCCGGCCCTTTCACCCTTCATATAGGCGAGGGGATTGGTCACCGGCACTAAGGTAACGCTGCCGGCGGCAATGGTCAGCGCGCCGCTGTCGAGCTGCTGCATGACGCGCAGGATACCCTGCGTGCCGGCAGTTTCGTTGCCGTGCACGGCGCCCGTGACGATCAGCTTCGGCCCGGCTTTCATGCCGGTATAAGTCACGGAGCGAAACTGCAGCGCGGCGGTGGCGGTCATCGGGGCCTCTGGTGGATGGGGGAGTATCATTCTAGCGGGGTTGCAGGGCAAGACAAAACCCTTCGGTTTCTCGGACGGCGGCGGCCCGGTAGCACTGAGTCGTGCTGGCCCTCCGCTATCGACAGAAGCGGACGTTCAATCGAAATAATTTGAGAGGAAATAGCATGACGTCCGATTGGAAGGCGTTGGCTGTCATTGAGGAAGGGAGTGCGCTGGTCGTCAACGGCGCGGACATTTGGTCAGGAAAATGGGTTTCGCTGAATGCTGGTCCTGTAAGGCTTGAACACCCGGCCTATCCAGGACAGGTCCATACTTTCCAGCGCTACCGTTTCGACAGTATTGGCGGCAGCTTTACTTTCGCTGCCGCCGAGCTATCACCGAATGTCTGGGGCTTTTACGTGCGTGCCTAAGGGGATAACGGGGATAACGGGGATAGCGAACGGCAGCTTCGGGGCGGAAGCAGGCGTTAGTCGGGTAGGTGACAATGTGCGTGTTTTACTGGCTGCAAACTTTGCTATGCTCTGCAAGACCGAAGCGAAGCGCTCACTGCGCAACCGTCTTGATCAATTTTGATGCCCTGAAGAAGTCCTAAAAGATGAGCTTTCTGACCGATATTTCGCCACAACTGGTACCCGTCATCGCTCTCGCGATTCCAATCGTCGGAGTTGTAGCCTGGGCGATCGTTAAAATCACGCAGCTGAACTTACTGCATGAGACAGTTCGGCAGCTCAGTTCAAATGGCCAGGCAGTCCCACCCGAGTTGTTGGCCAAGATCACGGGCAACACGAAGTCTGATTATCGCGACTAGACCAGCTATCGCTTGCACGAGATAGCCGACGCGTACGTCGAGCGGACATACACCGGGCGTTTTTCTCGATTGCCCGCTGTCGTTCATCTGCTGGCAATATGCCGGACGGTTCTGTCGGGCGTCCTCTAGCGCCAAAGCTGGCGGCATACCGGCCGCCGCGCCGCCGCCGGTTAAAATGCCGCCATGAAGCCAAATTCCTCCCGCCTGTACGGCCTGGACACCTTGCGCGCGCTGGCGATCCTGCTGGTGTTCGCCAACCACTATGTGAATTTCGTCACGCGCCAGCCCACGCTGGGGTTTGTCGGCGAAATCGGCTGGACGGGCGTCGACCTGTTCTTTGCACTGTCCGGCTACCTGATCGGCAACCAGATCTTTGCCGGCCTGCGCCGCGCTACGTTCTCGCTGCCGCGCTTCTATGCGCGCCGGCTGCTGCGCACGCTGCCCAATTACTATGTCGTGCTGGCGCTGTACGCGTTCTGGCCCGTCTTCAATGCCGGCGCGCATCACGCGCCGTGGTGGCAATACCTGACGTTCACGTTGAACTTCGACCTGAAACCGGGCACGCTGTTTTCGCATTCCTGGTCGCTGTGCGTCGAGGAGCAGTTCTATATGGTGCTGCCGGCCGCGGCGCTGCTGGTGGCGGCGTGGCGCGGCCCCTGGCGCTTGCCGATCGGCTGGCTGCTGATCGCCGCGGGCTTCATTGCCGGCATGCTGTTGCGCGCCCATGCGTGGGACGACGTCCAGCCACCTCCGGGCGGCAACGGCACGTTCTACCGCGAGATCTACTATTCGACGCTGTGCCGCTTCGACGAGCTGCTGGCCGGCGTGGCGCTGGCGCTGCTGAAGAACTGTCACGCCGGGCTGTGGGCACGGCTGACGGCGTGGGGCAACGCCACGCTGGCGCTCGGTGTGCTGGTGGTCGCCTTCGCGTTCCGGCTGTTCCTGGCCGATCACTTCGGCCGCTTCGAGACAATCTATGGCTATCCGCTGCTGGCGCTGGGGTTCGGCCTGCTGGTGCTGTCCGCGCTCAGCCCCGGATCGCTGCTGCACCGCGTGCGCGTTCCCGGCGCGGCCAGCATCGCGGTGTGGTCCTATGCGATCTACCTGGTCCACAAGCAGCTGTGCGTCGTGCTGGGCAAGGAGCTGGCACCGTTCGGGCTGGATGCGAATACGCCGGCCGGTGTGGCGCTGCTGCTGGCCGCCAGCATCCTGGCGGGCTGGGTGTTGTATGCCCTGGTGGAGACGCCGTTCATGTGGCTGCGCGAACGCTACGTGGCCGCGGAGCGGGACGTAAAAAAACCCGCGGCCGAAGCCGCGGGTTTGCAGGGTGTGCAGTCCTGACATCAGCCTTTGTTGGCCTTGCGGCGCGCGGCGAAGCCCAGCAGGCCCAGGCCGCCCAGCATCATGCCGTAGGTGCTTGGCTCCGGTACGGCAGCGACCGACACGTGCAGGTCGTTGATGGTGGCCCAGACGCCTGGCTGGTCGCCCGTTGCCATCGTCAGCGAGACCAGGTTGTCGGTCGACACGAAGCCGACGAACGAGCTGAAGTCCGGCGTGTTCAGCGTGTAGGTGACCGATGCCCCACTGCTGTCGGTAGCCGTCAGCGTGATGAAGTCCGCTTGCGTGGACGAGCCGAACAGGTCGGAACCGAAGAAGAAGCCGCCGGCGCCTGCCACCTGGTTGGCGAAACTGAACGAGACGGTATCGAGGCGGTTGCCGCCGGTCAGCCAGTAGTCGGAGAAGTCATCGGTGGCGCCCCAGACGGTCTCGGAGTTCGGTCCGGCGGTCACGCTGTAACCATAGCTTCCGGCAAAGCGATCCTGTGGTGCAGGATATTCGTCCAGGTCCAGGTCATCGTAGGTGTCGACGCCGGTGTTCCCTACCGCGGCCAGGTAGGCGGCCTGGCTGGTGTAGGTCGTGATTTCTGCTTGGGCAGCGGTGGCGGCGCACAGCAGGACAGCGGAAGCGATTGCGGTCGATACAAAGCTGGAAATACGCACAGTGAACTCCTTGACAGATTTTAGGAAGGGCACCTCGTTTTCGGCAGGTGCAGCCCTACTGTACTCCTGCCGGTTGCCAATGCAACAACGAATTAAGAATTACTTAATGATGTTTTTACCACGGCCTGTCGCGAAGTTCTTTGATATGTCATCAAATTGTCACCAAATGTTGAGCTGCTGCGGCGTTCCAGCTCAACAGTAAAGATCTGCGCGGCCCCTTCGGTGTTGTCGAAATGGCACATCTGCCAAAAGCCGGGTTGACAGCGACTTCCTATTTGATGGTGGGTGCCATGTCGATGACGTCGAACGGCGCCTGTGATGCGCCAAGGAAGTCCAGCACGGCGTTGATGCGCTCGGTGGGATCGAGGTACGTGCCGGCGACGACGACGGCGCGCAGCCCGGGCATCGCTTCCACGATATCCGGGCTGCCGTATGCCTTGATCAGCAGTGCCGCCAGTTGCGCCGCTTCGCGCTTGTGGCCCAGGCGCAGGCGCTGCTCCAGCAGCCCGAACAGGGCGCGCTGCATGCGCGGCGTGGGGTTGACGATATGGGCGAAGACCAGCGGGGTGTTGACGATGGCGTCGCAGATGCGGCGCTCGATCTCGTCGGCCGGCACGTCGGAGGCGATGTCGAAATACGCCGCGTTCCAGCGGGTGCGGGCGTATTGGTGGCCAGGCGGGAAGGCGTCGGCCGTTTCAAGGCCGAGAGCGCGGCTGAGCCGGCGCAGCAGGTAGGAGAGGGGATTGGTCATCCGGGTATTTTAGCGGGGACAGGCTGGCCCGTCCCGCCCGCGGTTACGCCTGATGCGCTTCCTCGCCCAGCCGGCCGGCGCGGAAGTCCTCCACTGCCTGCTGCAGCTCCTGCTGCGTGTTCATGACGAACGGGCCGTACTGCGCGATCGGCTCGTTCAGCGGACGCCCGGCGATCAGGATGAAGCGCGCCGGCTCGTCGCTTCCGGCCTGCACCTGCACGCCATCGGCCGCGTCGTCGTTGGCGAAGATCGCCATCGAACGGGTCGGCACCTGCCGTCCACCCGTGGTCACGCCGCCGCGATACGGGTAGAGGAAGGCGTTGTGCCCGGCGGGCAGCGGCTGGCTGAAGCTGGCGCCAGCCGGCAGCTCGACGCCCAGATACAGCGGTTCCGTGCCGTCACGCTGCACGGCGCCGGCAACGCCGTGGCTGCTGCCGGCGATGACGCGCACGGTGGCACCGCCCGGTGTCGTGAACGACGGCACGTCGGCCGCGCCGAAGTCCTTGTACCAGGGGGCGCGCATCTTGTCGCGCGCCGGCAGGTTCAGCCACAGCTGGAAGCCTTCCATGCGACCCGCTTGCTGCTCCGGCATCTCCGAGTGGATCACGCCACGCCCGGCCGTCATCCATTGCACGCCGCCGTTCTCCAGCAGGCCTTCGTTACCGGCGCTGTCGCGATGGCGCATGCGGCCTTCGATCATGTACGTCACCGTCTCGAAGCCGCGGTGCGGGTGGTTCGGGAAGCCGGCGATGTAATCGTTGGCTTCGTCCGAGCCGAAATTGTCCAGCATCAGGAACGGGTCGAGACGGCGCTGCAGCGGCTGCGTCAGCACGCGGTTGATCTTGACGCCGGCGCCGTCCATGACGGCCTGGCCCGCGATCAGGCGTTCCACGGCGCGGGGCCGGGTAATCTGCTGTTCGGTCATGATGGTCTCCAAAAAATGTTCAGGCCAGGACGGCGTCGATCTGCTGCTGCGCCTCGGCGCGGGCACGTGCCACGGCGTCCGGACCCATGCCGTGGCCTTCGGAAAACACGAACTGTACATCGTCCAGGCCCACGAACGACAGGAACGTCTGCAGGTGCGGCAGCTGCACGTCGGACGGGCCGCCGCGATGCATGCCGCCGCGGGTGACGGCCACGTACACCTTCTTGCCCGTCAGCAGACCGACGGGGCCGGTCGCCGTGTACTTGAACGTGACGCCGGCACGGGCGATCGCGTCGAACCAGCTCTTCAGCTGCACGGTGATGCCGAAGTTGTACATCGGCGCGCCGATGACGATCACGTCGGCCGCCTGCACCTGGGCGATCAGCGAGTCGTCCAGGGCAACGCGGGCGGATTGCCCGGGCGTGCGCTGGTCGGCCGGCGTGAACAGTGCCTGCAGGGCCGGCTCGTCCAGCACCGGGTGCGGATCGGCGGCCAGGTCGCGGCGGGTAATCGTCGCGTCGGCCTTGGCGGCCAGGCGGGCGACGATCTCGTCAGCCAGGCGGGTGGATTCGGAACCGGTGCTGCGGGCGCTGGAATTGATCTGCAAGATGTTCATGGTGTGCTCCTGTATTGGTTGTGTGCTGCGATGGGTGTACTTTACTTGTTCCATTCAACGTTCGGAAGGCGTTAGAATGGATAACATTCGTCCACCAGTGGAACAATTGAGGAAACACCCATGCAAATCGATCCATCCGACCTGCTGCTGTTTGCCCGCGTTGTCGAGTGCGGCAGCCTGAGCGGCGCGGCCCAACAGCTGAGCTTGCCCAAGTCGACGGTCTCGCGGCGCCTCACGCTGCTGGAAGGGCAGGTGGGCGAACGGCTGCTGCAGCGCACGACGCGCCGGCTCGTGTTGACGGAATTCGGCGCCAGCCTGCTGGAGCATGCCCGCAAGGTGGCGGACGAAACGGCGGCCGCCGGCGCGCTGGCGCAGCACCGGCAAGGGGCGCCGAACGGCCAGTTGCGCGTGTCCATGCCCGCCGACTTCGCCAACGAAGCCATGGCCAGCGTGCTGCCGGCGTTCATGGCGAAATATCCCGGCATTTCGCTGCAGCTGGACCTGTCGCCGCGCCGCGTCGACCTGGTGGCGGAAGGCTTCGACCTTGCCGTGCGCATGGGCACGCTGCCGGATGATGCCACGCTGGCGGCGCGGCCCGTTGTGCACAGCACGTGGTCGCTGTACGCGGCGCCAGGCTACACGGCGCAGCGGGGCCTGCCCGAGCATCCGGACGAGCTGTTCCGCCACGATCTGCTGAGCCTGGCGCGCACGCCGGCCGGGCTGACGCAATGGCAGCTGTGGAAGGGAAAAACGCTGTGGGAGCGCGAGCTGCCCGTGCGCATGACGGGCAATTCGCCGGAGCTGCTGGGACGGCTGGCCGCGACCGGCGTCGGCATTGCCAGCTGCACCGACCGCACCGTCGCGCCCTTGCTGCGCAGCGGCGCGCTCGTCAGGGTACTGCCGGAATGGCGCTTCCCCGCAGTGACGGGCTGGGCGGTATTCCCAGGCCGTCGGCTGATGCCGGCCAAAACCCGGGTGTTCCTGGATGCGCTGGAAGCGTATTACCAGCCCCCAGCTAGAACCGGAAAAAACGGTGACAGGCTCCGATTTCTGTTCTGACAGGCTCAAAATCGGAGCCTGTCACCGGTTTTCGGACGATTCCGGACTGTTCCGGATAGTTCAGCGCGGCTGGACGTTGGCCATCATCTCGCCCAGCCGCACGGCGCCGGCCGGTTGCCATTGCGGGTTGAAGTCGAGGGTGTCTTTCGGGAACAGCATGACGACTGTCGAACCCAGCAGGAAGCGGCCCAGCTCTTCGCCTTTTTTCAGCACGATATCGCGGTCGGCATAGGTCCACTCGCACAGCGTCGGCTGGCGCGGCGGGTTGACGACGCCGTGCCAGACGGTGGCCATGCTGCCGACGATGGTTGCGCCCACCAGGGTCATGACGAATGGCCCCGCCGCCGTGTCGAATACACAGACGACGCGCTCGTTGCGCGCAAACAGGCCAGGGACGCCGCGCGCCGTTGTCGGGTTGACGGAAAACAGTTCGCCGGGGATGTAGATCATCCGCGTCAGCTTGCCGTCGCAGGGCATGTGGATGCGGTGGTAGTCGCGTGGCGACAGGTACAGGTTGGCAAAGCTGCCGTGCCGGAACTGGTCGGCCAGCGCCTTGTCGCCGCCTACCAGCGCCGTCGTGGAAAATTTATGACCCTTGGCCTGGAAGATCTGGTCGTCCTCGATGGCGCCGAACTGGCTGATGCGGCCGTCCACGGGGCAGACGTAATCGGCCTGCGCCAGCGGCCGCGCGTCCGGCTTCAGCGCGCGCGTGAAGAACTCATTGAAGCTGTGGTAGCTGGCGATGTCCGGATTGGCCGCCTCGTCCATGTTGACGTCGTACTTGCCGACAAACCAGCGAATCAGCCGCGTTGTCATGGCGCCGCCTTTTGCGCCCGCGACGCGGCCGGCAAAATTCGTCAGCGCCCCCTTCGGGAGCAGGTATTGGGGCAGAACGGCAAGACGGTCGGACACGATAATAATCCCGGACATGATCAAGATCGCATTATAGCCGTGCATGCCAGCGGACTGGCACAGTCGTGCCGCAGAAATATTTCTGTGAACTCAACGAATTGCTCACAAAACATCTTACAATAATGCATCTTGCTTTATTGCTAACCGCACGACTTTTCCCTCCGCCACCACTCCATGTCACTCCCAGTATCGCTGCGCCGCCGCGCAGATATGGTTGCCATCGCGGCCGCCGTCGCGGCCGCGTTCTGCACCACCCTCGACAGCCACGCCCAGACCGTCAGCGCGGCCGCACCGGAAGAGTCCGACCGGACCGCACAACAGCCAAAGCCCAAACCCACGCCGGCAGCGCAGGAGAAAATCCAGAGCGTGGAAATCAAGGGCTCGGCCGCCGCCTACGATCCGCGCCGTGACGACACGGCCAGCAAGATCGTCGTCACGAACGAGGAGATCGTGCGTTACGGCGACACGTCCGTCAACGACGTGCTGAAGCGCCTGCCCGGCATCACCGTCAGCGGCGCGGCGGGACGGAGCGGCGGCGAAATCCGCATGCGCGGGCTGGGCAGCGGCTACACGCAGATCCTGCTGAACGGCGAGCGGGCCCCGGCGGGCTTTTCGATCGACACGCTGTCGCCGGACGTCATCGAGCGCATCGAGATCGTGCGCGCCGCCAGCGCCGAGTTCTCCACACAGTCCATCGCCGGCACGATCAATATCGTGCTGAAGAAGGCGGTCAAGACGGCGCAGCGCGTCCTCAAGGTCGGCACCGGCAAGAGCGCGGACGCGAACAACCCGTCGGCCAGCCTGCAGATGTCGGACAAGCTGGGCGCCATGAGCTATTCGCTGGGCGCCAATTACTGGCGCTACCAGTATGATCGCCAGTCGCCGACGGAACTCACGCGCATCGATCCTGCCGGGAAGGTCGTCACGCTGCAGCAGTCGCGCCAGCACGACCGCGGCAGCCCGGACGGGCTGAACCTGTCGCCGCGCCTGAACTGGACGCTGAAGGACGGCGACACCATCACGTGGCAGACCTTCGCCAACGTCAATCGCAACGACTACCGGGGCGACGAAGTCATCGACACCCCCGTCGGCACGCCGCCGGCCTACCAGGCGCGTTCGATGTGGCAGGACGGCCGCACGACGTTCGTCCGCAGCGACGTCGACTGGGGCCACAAGCTGGCCGGCGGCGGCAAGCTCGAGGCGAAGCTCGGCGTCAACGGCATGCGCTCGCGGAACCTGTGGAACGAACTCGATTACCGCGCCGCGACGCTGGCGCGCGATGCCACCGTCTGGACGAAGATGACGGAGCGCGGCATCTCCAGCCAGGGCAAGTATTCGACGCCGCTGGTGCCGGAACATGCGCTGTCGATGGGCTGGGATGGCGCCAGCACGCGGCGCGAAGACAGTCGCGTCGAACGCGATGCCGACCTCCCCGGTGCGCGGCCGGACAATTCGGACGAGGGCTATGAAGCCCGCGTCAACCGGCTGGCGCTGTTCGTGCAGGACGAATGGAACGTCACGCCGCGCTGGTCGATGTATGTCGGCGTGCGCTGGGAAGGCATCGACACGACCAGCGAAGGCAGCACCTTCGAGACCGTGCGGCAGAAGACCAGCGTCTGGAGCCCGCTGGCGCAAACGCTGTACAAGATCCCGGACACGCGCGACCAGCTGCGCCTGGCCCTGACGCGCACCTACAAGGCGCCACCGGCGGGCAACCTGATCCCGCGCCGCTTCACGTCGACCAACAACAGCCAGACGGAGCCCGACCGCCGCGGCAATCCGTCGCTGCAGCCGGAACTGGCGACGGGGATCGATGCCTCGTACGAGCACTACTGGGCCGAGAACGCGCTGTTCAGCGCCGCCGTCTCGATGCGCCGCGTCAAAGGCTACACGCGCCAGGGGCTGCTGCTGGACCCGGACGGGCGCTGGGTCTCGACACCCGTCAACGACGGCAGTGCCGTCACCCGCAGCCTGGAGCTGGAAGCGAAATTCCCGCTGTCGGCCGTGATGAAGGACGCGCCCGGCATCGACCTGCGGGCGAGCGTCAGCCGCAACTGGTCGCGCGTGGAGGCCGTGCCGGGGCCGGACAACCGGCTCGACCAGCAGACGCCGCTGTCCGCCACCGTGGGCATCGACTACAAGAGCCGCGACGGCAGACTCTCCGCCGGCGGCAGCTTCGCGTTCAAGAACGGCGGCCCGGTACGCATCGACGTCAACCAGACCGGTTACCAGTCCGTGCGCCGCGACCTCGACCTGTATGCGCTGTGGAAGTTCGACGCCCGCTACCAGTTGCGCCTGGCCGTGTCGAACGCCCTGGGGCAGGACTACCTCTACAACAACGCCTACAGCGATGCCAGCGGCGTGCTGCGTCGCACCGGCCGGTTCCCCGGCTATGCGCAGGGACGGGTGACGCTCGAAGTGCGGTTCTGAAGCGCGGCGCGCCGCCGATATTCTTCACGGTTTTGTCGGCGGCTTCGCAGCGGCGCGCAATCCTTCGGATCATGGGACATCGCTCCCATTAGCCGCTCCAGTCCGAATAGATCATCGATTCCGCGCGGCCGCGCAATTGACCGGTCGTGCGGTGCGGCAAATGGTGCTATCGCGGACAGCCGTGCGGGATTGCGCCGGCACGCTTCGTTGACTTGTTCCGGGTTAATCGCTCCGCGTTCGGTTTATTCTCCAGAAACCTTTCGTTGCATTTCGCACGAATAAATGTGGAATATCCCTGTCATCTTATGGTAAATTGGCGGTACATTCAATTCTCACACATTGTCACACCCCGGTTTTACACTTACGAAGGATAAGAGATGACGACCTACCAGGAATACCAGGCCAAGATTGCTGAATTGCAGAAGGCTGCCGAGAACGCCCGTAAAAACGAAATCGCGCAAGCCAAGGAACAAATCGCGGGCATCATGCGCGAATACGGCCTGACCCTGGCCGATCTGGGCCCCGCGGTAAAAGCCGTCAAGCCCGTCAAGCCACGTGCACCGGTACCGATGAAATACCGTGACGACAAGACCGGCCAGACCTGGACCGGCCGCGGCCGCGCACCGAAATGGCTGGAAGGCCGCAAGAAGGAAGACTTCCTGATCAAGCAGTAAGTACGTCGGCGTGGCGGCGCTGGGTGTGGCGTCGCCATTGCGGCCATCCCGCTGCGGGATGGAGACTGCGCAGTGCCCCGGCAGCGGACGCTGCCCGCATGACGGATACTGCGCGGATACTCGCGGACAATTCGCGGATACTGCGCGGATACTGCGTCAGCAACGTCGGCAATGACGTCTATCCGTATCCCATTGCCGCTAGCGCCGGATGAAACTGCTCGCCGGCCGATTTGCCGGCACAATTCCCGTCTATTGTGCACTGCGCCAGCCCGTTAATCCGCTCAATGCAGTTCTCATTGACCTCGCCAACGACCTCGCAATGACCACGCCCATGCCGCGCGCGAGTGCATCGATACCGTTTGGTAGCCTTCACGAGCAACCGTCGGTCGCCACGATTCGATTACCCCATCGTTTTATGCTTAATTGCATTGCGCTTTG
>Ga0308166_1004364_pt1 | contig 11372 bp, 9 predicted proteins | sample PhyCR2_2_FD_202137 | JGI IMG/M metagenome (GOLD analysis project Ga0308166, IMG submission 202137) | Phyllosphere microbial communities from UC Gill Tract Community Farm, Albany, California, United States - DLSLCC.R2 | ecosystem: Host-associated > Plants > Phyllosphere > Unclassified | place... | reverse complement strand
GTACCGAAACTGAGTGCTGAAAGCTAGCTAAAACCTAAGGTCAAAAGCCGCCAATGGGCGCCTTCCATGATGAGTTGAAGGCGCCCATTGAGTTTTGGGAGCTATGAAAATTGGGCGACGGCACCAATAACGCCTCGGCCGCAGCTGGGTTCTTACGGGAGCAACGGTTAGGCAAGGTTCTTACGGGAGCAACGGTTAGGCAAGTTGCCCAAAGGCTTCGTTATCGGCAACTGAACCGAGTACCAAGAGCTGATCACCAGTGTGTAATACCGTATCGCCCTCGGTATTTTCCATTCACCGTCTGCGTTTGTCGTTGCAGCGATGGTGACGCGGTACTTGTTGCGCACGCCGGCATCGCTGAGCTTAGTACCCTGCAGAATTGAAGGTGCGTCCATTTTGACCATTGCGTAGCCGGGATCGATTTCAAGGAAATCGATCAGCGATCCGCGTACAAGGTGCGCAACAAGCTTGCCCATGTCCTTCTCTGGGTACACGATGTGGTGGATACCTAATTGTTCAAGGACTAGACCATGTCGGTCATCTTGCGCTTTAGCCCAGATCTGCGGGATTCCCATGCTGACCAGCAGGGAACAACACAAAATTAATGATTGCCAGTGGCTGCCGACGGCAACAACAACTCGATCAAATTCATGAATCGATAATTGTTCCAGGGTCTCTCGGTTGGAATCATCTGCACGTACTACCTGAGTCAGTTCGCCGTTTAGGGCCTGAACGGTATGCTCCGGTTGATCAATGCCTAACACATGCGTGCCCGACTTCATCAGTTCTAGGGCCAAGGATTCGCCGAAACGACCCAATCCAATAACTGCTACAGAATCGGCATTAGCCAGTTGATTGTTCGTGTTGTGGACGTTCAATAGCTTAGCCGATGGCTGGTCTTTCTTTAGGTAGTTCGTAAAGAGCTTTACGATCGCGCATGGCTAGGGCTGAGACTAGTGAGAGTACGCCCACTCGGCCCAGATGCATGAGCACAACCAGCACCATCTTTGTGGGGGACGATAGTTCCGGGGTGATACCGGTTGATAGTCCCACGGTTCCAAATGCAGAAGTTGCTTCGAGGAGGCACCGATGAAGTGAGTATTCTGTGAGCAAGTTCAGGGCCATCGTTCCTGCGAAGACTGTCGCTACACCCAAAAGGGCCACGGTGATTGCTTGGCGGTGTACCGCGCGGGACAGACGCTTACCCATGGCATTCACGGCTGTTTCGCCACGAAGCTCGGTGATGATGATGAACAGTAGGATTGCCGCAGTAGTGATTTTGTTAGCATCAGCCGTACCGGCCGGTCTGCCACCAACAAACAACACATCCATGCCATGCCATGTAGCGGAATGCATGGCACCAATATCTATTGAATTGAAGCCTGCGGTACGTGTTTGAACGGACTGAAAGAAGCCGGCCAAAATCCGTGATTCTGGATTGAGTTGGCCAAGAGTTTCTGGGTTGTTCCACTCCATGACGGTGATGAATACCGTACCAACGACCAATAACAGCACCGTCATCAACACGACTAAACTGGTATTCATGGCCCACTTCAGCGCGTTTCTCCAGTGGTGCTTGAGCTGTACTAAAACTGGGAAGCCGAGGCCACCGAGGATTATGGCCACACTGATGGGAAGGCAGAGCTAGGGGTCAGCGACAAAATCCATCAAGTTATTGGTGTGCAGGGCGAAACCGGCTTTATTAAACGCAGAAACGGCATGGAAAACGCCCTGCGAGTAGCACAGCAACCGCCAGTTCAATTGTCAGGGACAACTTGATAATCATGATTGCTGCGGTGCGCACATCTGACCAGCTGACCGCGCTACTTTCTCGCTGTGTTGAGAGCCGGGTGAGATAACCTATTCGACCCATCACCAACATGCTGAGCACCGAGTCGACCAGCATTAATCCAAGTCCGCCAACCTGAATCAATATCAGGATCACGATCTTGCCGAATAAGGTGTAGGCAGTAGCCGTATCCACGACTGTTAAACCTGCAACGCACACCGCGGAGGTTGCGGTGAAATTCCCATCCATCAGTGATGTGAACTGCCCCGATGTAGTGGCCCATGGTTTTGAGAGGAGGAGTCAGCCGAAGAGCATCGCGGAGGCGAACATTATGGCCACAAGGCGTTCGGGTCTAGCCGAGGCGCTGCGACCCAGCGGGTCGATGCGCCAAGCAAGGGTAGAGTGCATATCCATCGCAATGGAAGAAGCGAGGTCGCGCATCGACGCTCGACCAGAAGCACGGATGAAATACTTAGCCTCGGCTGACCCAAGCCAAAAGTGATCTGAGGCACTGTGAACTGTTGGTTTGAGGACGCCAACACGGTGCCATTGAAACTCCCATTTGCGTCGATTTTTACACTTGCAACTCGATGGTCGCTTGCGTCGCTTAGGAGCCCATCAACTCATGTACGCGCTGCGCGGTGCCCCATGACATGGTCACGCCACCGCCACCATGTCCGTAGGCAGCAATCACCGAAACCCCTTGAACATCCAGGCGTTCGAGCCGGATTGTTTCACGGGCAGGTCGTAAGCCAACCTTGTGCTCCAATACCTCGCAGTCTGCGAGGGCAGAGACTAACGTGGTCGCTCGTTTGAGAATATCGATGGATGTCTGTGGATCTACTTCAGGATTAGAATCATGGTCTACATCGATACCGCCGACGATAATGTCATCGCGGCGTGGAATAACGTAGATAACACCGTCTGGATGGTCATCGTCGCTGATCCACTCGGTGAGTCCAACGGTATTGGCTAGTCGCACTACTTGGCCGCGAATGGGGTAAACGCTGTCGTCATCACCCAATAACTCGCCGCCACGTAAACCTGCTGCTAGAACGACCACATCAGCTTCATCGGTGAATTCAGAGAGCGACTTAACTGTTCGCTCGATGAACCGTACCGAAAGATTTGTGCATTGGCCACGCAGCCAAGAAAGATATGTCGGCATGGTGATCACCGGAACTGTACCTGCCATGGCAGCCAAAGCGCCTTCGGGCAATATTTCCGGCTCAGCTGGAGCCGAGTCGGCTACAAAATTTGTCCAGGAACGGTCAGCATCGGCCCGGCGTTCAATGTCCATACCAAAACGTAGATCAACGCCGGTCTCTGGAATCAGCGACAAGGCTTGGAAGCGGGACAATGTGCGCGAGAGTAGCAGGTCGGCTGCCGGAGAGTTCTCTGAGTGGTAAGGGAACCAAATGGCCGCCGATACCGAAGAGACAGTCTGCAAGGTGTCTTGATCGCTGACCACAGTCACTTGGTAGCCATGGGAGGCCAGTTCGTGAGCGGTGGACAGCCCAATGACGCCGGCGCCAATGACGGTGACTTTTTGTGAGGATAACAGTTGCGGCATGTATTTCCTTCAAGGAGTTTGATGGTTAGCGAAAGGCCGGCCCCACGAACCAAGAGGTTCAAGGGGCCGACCTTGCGGTGCTATTTAGAGCAGGGTTGAGGCGGCGCGATCCACAATCCAGCGGGTTGCTTCTGTGCCATGCACAGCGCTGGCCGGAACTGCCACTTCATTGATTTCATGGGAGGCTGCAGCCAAAGCCGGAGCCTTGTCCGCACCGGCAACAATCAACCACACTTCACGGGCGGTGTTGATGGTCCCCATGGTCAGGCTCACTCGATGTGGTGGCGGCTTGGGGGAGTTGTGCACCGCAATGGCACCCAACTCCTCAGAACGCGTGTGATTCGGGAACAAGGAAGCGACATGAGAGTCGGGACCCATACCCAGCATCAATACGTCAAAGACCGGGGAGGCTGCGCCTTCACTGGCTTCGGCGGCGAGCAAAGCCGTGTAGGCCACGGCTGCTTCTTCAGCAGTCTCAAACTCATCAGTTGATCCCATAGCGTGCACCGTGGCACGATCCAAGCCCAGCTGATCTAGAGCTGCGAAGAGTTCCTCCGCCTGCAAAACGTTGCGATCCGGTGAATCAGCGGCAACAAAACGCTCATCTCCCCACCAGAAGTGCACCTGAGACCAGTTGACCGAAGCCTTTGCTGGGTTCTGTGCAACTGCAGCCAACGCGGCGATGCCCAAGGTACCACCGGTGACAACAATGTGAGCGACCCCGCGGGCCGTCACCGCATCGGTGATCGAAGTGATCAACCGTGCGGCGATGGCCTGCGCCGTAGCAGAAACATCATCATGGATGGTGATTTGCCTAGCGATCACTGGGAACAACGCTCCTGAGCTCAGTCATCTTCAAACCCTTGGTGATGACGTCGCCGAAGACCTCATCGGCGTCCAGGCGGCGCATTTCTTCAGCCAAGCAGTCAGCGACTGAGCGACGTGGAAGGGAGATACGCTGTGGGGCAGATCCAGGCTGGTACAGGTGAGCCACTGCGCCGGAGGGACGGGAGAGTTCCACATCTCCTGCCTCGCGGGACAAACGTACGCTGGAGAGTCCACCGGTCGTATTATCTGCAGCAATGGTGACCGGAACATCCAAGGTCATGGTCAACCAGGCGGCCAGCAAAGCGGTGGACGGAGAGTTCTCCGAGCCCTTAACCGTGATGCTGGTCAGATCTTCGGTGCCAACCAGATCAATGATGCTGGCCAGCTGTCCGCGCCAGTAGGTCAAACGGGTCCACGCCAGGTCGGTATCGCCAGCATGGTAGCTGTCGGTACGACTGTAGAGCGAAGCCACCGGATCGGCTTCTTCCGCAGAGTCGGTAATTCGACGGTGCGCAAGCTAGCCCAGGGCCGTAGCGTATGGATCCTTTGGCACACCATGTGGCCACCAAGCCACGATCGGTGCATCTGGCAACAACAGGGCCGAGATCAGTGCTTCGTCAGCCACAACATCTGGACCGAAGGTGCGCATGACGATGACCTCGGATGCGCCGGCGTCGCCGCCAACACGGATCTGCACGTCAAGACGGTTCTTGGCACTGGTATTGCCGCGCACCACCACGATGATGCGGCAAGGGTGCTCGCGACTTGCCAGGTTGGCTGCCTCGATTGCGTTCTCGGCGAAACCTTCACGGGTGATGACCACAAGGGTCAGCACACGAGAAAGCGCAACAACGCCGTGGGTTCGACGTGAGGAAATCAGCTTCTTGGCCACCTTCGAGGTGGTGGTGTCGGGAAGATCAATCATCATGGGCGGCGCCATGTCCTTCCATCTTTGGCCATCAGCTCATCGCTGCTGGCTGGTCCCCAAGAACCCGGTGCGTATGGATCAGGCTGGGTTGGCTGCGAAGCCCAGTATTCCTCAAACGGATCCAGGATCCGCCAGGACTGCTCGACCTCTTCGTGACGTGGGAACAGCGGTGGCTCACCCAAGAGCACATCCAATATCAGTCGCTCGTAAGCTTCTGGGGATGACTCGGTGAACGCGTTGCCGTAGCCGAAGTCCATGGTGACATCGCGAATCTCCATCTGGGTGCCAGGCACCTTGGAGGCCAAACGGATGGTTGCACCTTCATCAGGCTGCACACGGATCACAAAGGCGTTCTGACCGAACTCGTCGGTATCGTGATCACCAAAGAGCAGGTTAGGAGCCTTCTTGAACACGACCGCGATCTCGGTGACGCGACGGCCCAAGCGCTTGCCTGCACGCAGGTAGAACGGTACTCCGTCCCAGCGGCGGGTCTTGATGTTCAAGCGAACCGCAGCGTAGGTTTCGGTTTTGGACTTCGGGTTGAAGCCTTCCTCATCGAGGAACCCAACAACTTCTTCAGCACCCTGCCAACCGGAGGTGTACTGACCGCGTGCGCTGGCTGCTCCCAGATCCTCAGGCAGTTCAACTGCGGTGAGCACCTTCTCCTTCTCGCTGCGCAGGTGATCGGCGTTGAAGGAGATTGGCTCCTCCATGGCGGTCAGCGCGAGCAGCTGAAGCAGGTGGTTCTGGATGACGTCGCGGGCAGCGCCCACTCCGTCGTAGTAGCTGGCACGTCCACCAATGCCGATGTCCTCGGCCATGGTGATCTGCACGTGATCCACGTACTTGTTGTTCCACAGTGGCTCGAACATCTGGTTACCAAAGCGCAGAGCCAACAGGTTCTGTACGGTCTCTTTGCCCAGGTAGTGGTCGATGCGGAAGACTTGATCTGCTGGGAAAACGGACTCCACGATTTCGTTCAGTTCGCGGGCGCTTTGCAGGTTGTGGCCAAACGGCTTCTCGATGACTACTCGTTCCCAGCCTGGGTTCGAGTCGTTGGCCAGGTGGTGCTCGGAGAGCTTCTGGCAAACAATTTCGAACCAGCTTGGTGGGATCGAGAGGTAGAAGGCGTGGTTGCGTCCGGTAGAACGCGTCTCAGCGAGCTCGTCCAAGGTTGCGGCGAGCTTCTGGTACGCGTCATCGTCGTCAAAGGCACCGGAAATAAAGCGCATTCCGGAGGCCAACTGGGCGAAGACCGTTTCATTAAACGGGGTTCGTGAGCTGGCCAGGATCCATTCGCGAGCCTGCGCGGTGAATTCTTCAGCGCTCCAGTCGCGACGGCCGAAGCCGACGATGGCAAAGTTTGGGGGCAAAAGTCCGCGGTTGGCCAGGTCATAGACCGCTGGCATCAGCTTTTTGCGGGCAAGGTCGCCGGTGATTCCGAAGAACACCAGCGCGCCCGGACCGGCGATGCGGTTAAGCCGCCGGTCGCGAGCGTCGCGTAGTGGGTTGTTCATTAGTGCCTTACTTCGCAGCCTCTAGTAGGGCGGCGATGCCGGCTGCACGATCCGTGAGGTTTACGCGCAGCACAGGGCGGTTGTGTTCGGCATCCGAGAGTACAGCACCGTCGCCAATGGCCTGGGCAGTGATCAAAGAACCGAAGGAGTATGGACGATCTGGGATCTCCAGGTCATCATTGTGGTCCGCGGTGATCTGCAGGAAGACACCCTGTGCCGGGCCACCCTTGTGGTACTGGCCGGTGGAGTGCAAGAAGCGTGGACCCCAGCCGAAGGTGACCGGGCGACCGGTCTTTTGTGCGAACACATCGCGCAGTTCTTCCAACGCAACATCCGAAGTGCGGTTCAGGTACGCCTGGATGGCGAAGTAACCGTCTTCTGGCAGCTGTGCGGTGAGCTGATCCAGTGCCTCAGCCAGGGTGCTGGCGGTGCTGCCGTACAGCTGTACGGAACCATCGGTAGCATCTGGAGCACTCTGTGCTGGAGCATCAAGCATGGAGCGTGCTGCGACCTTCGCGGCCTCAACGTCTGGCTGATCAAATGGGTTGATACCCAACAGGTAGCCGGCGATTGCGGTGGCGTACTCGAAGATCATGAAGGCGGTGCCCAGTGGTGCACTGAAGTGCACAGCGGTAGCGTCTTCGTCTAGTTCTTCAGCAAGTTCGTCGTAGACAAACAGTGGCAGTACGTCGGCTGCGACGTTTTTCAGCTCTGGAGCGTCAACGTGCGCGGCCACTGGCAAAATGCCCTTGCCCAGCTTGCCGGTGGATTCAGCGATGAGCTGTTCAGCCCAGTCACCAAAGCCTGGCAGTGCGTCGCCAACACAGGAGATCAGCAGCTTGTCGCGACCTGCGGTAGCCATGGCGGCACCTAGGTGCAACGCAATGTTGTCCTCGTCGTCGGCGGCCAGGATGTCGTTGATCAGCCCTGCTTCTTCAACCAGTGCCTCGATGTCCGCGCCGGCCAGACCAGAAGGTACCAGTCCGAATGCGGTCAGTGCCGAGTAACGTCCACCCACGTTGGGGTCGGCGTTGAATACTGCACGCACACCTTCAGCCTTGTCCATTGGCGAACCCGGATCGGTGACAAGCACCAGACGGGTAGCTGGATCAATACCGGCGGCGGCGAACGCTGCGGTGAAGGCACGACGCTGCGAGTCGGTTTCAACGGTGGAGCCGGATTTGGAAGAAACGACCACAACGGTGCGCTCCAAGTCGGTTCCAACGATGTCCCTGACCATCGATGGATCGGTGGTATCGCAGATGACCAGTTCGATCTCATCGTTGGCCGCGATGACCTCGGGGGCCAGCGAGGATCCACCCATGCCACAAAGCACGATGCGGGTCAGGTTTTCCTTGACTAGTTCTTCGCGCAGGGCCAAGATTTCTGGAATCAGCTTTGCCGCAGCATCAAAAGGGTTCACCCAACCGAGACGGATGGAAGACTCAGCTTCAGCATCTGGACCCCATACGGTGGAATCCTTAGCGGTGATGCGGCTGGCGATCTTTTCTTCGATCAGCTTCGGAAGTAGCTGATCAACGGAGGCAAGAGCAGCTCCGGTGGTTACTAGTCCGAGTTCCATTTACTTAGCTCCCTTGAGAGCCACCGACATATCTTCGAGCAGTTCGTTCCAAGCAACATCGAACTTCTCAACGCCTTCAACCTCAAGCAGGTTGACAACCTCGTTGTAATCGATGCCCACAGCTGCCAGCTTGTCCAACACGTGGTTGGCTGCATCGTAGCTACCGGTGATGGTGTCGCCACGAACCTCAGCCTCAGCTGCGGTAGCGTCCAAGGTCTTTTCTGGCATGGTGTTCACGGTGTTGGCAGCGACCAACTCGGTGACGTACAGGGTCGATGGGTAGGCAGGATCCTTCACACCGGTCGAAGCCCACAGCGGACGCTGAACGTTGGCGCCAGCGGCAGCCAGCACCTCGAAGCGTGCCGAAGCAAAGGTCTCTTCGAAGACCTGGTAGGCAAGGCGAGCGTTAGCAACGCCGGCCTGGCCGCGCAGAGCGGTAGCAGCATCGGTGCCAATAGCGGCAAGACGATTGTCGATTTCGCTGTCAACGCGGGAGACGAAGAAGGAAGCGACCGAGTGGATCTTGGACAGGTCCAAGCCCTTGGCGTGCGCCTTCTCCAGACCGATCAGGTACGCGTTGATCACTTCGCGGTAGCGCTCAAGCGAGAAGATCAAAGTGACGTTCACGGAGATGCCTTCGGCAATGGTCTCGGTGATTGCTTCCAAGCCCTCAAGGGTTGCTGGGATCTTGATCAGTACGTTTTCGCGGTTTACGCGCTCGTACAGTGCCTTGGCCTGAGCGATGGTTGGTGCGGTTTCGTGAGCCAAGCGAGGGTCAACCTCGATGGACACACGACCGTCGAAGCCCTTGGAGGACTCGTAAACACCCTTGAACAGATCGCAGGCTGCAGCAACGTCGTCGCTGGTGATCTCGGTGATGGCGTCCTCTACGGACTTTTCACGCTGTTCGGCGATAGCTTCGCCGTACACTTCAGCCTTGGACAGTGAAGCGGCGAAGATTGCTGGGTTGGTGGTTACGCCAACAACGTTCTTCTCTTCGATCAGCTTGGCCAACGAGCCGCTGGTCAGTCGTTCACGGGAAAGGTCATCAAGCCAGATGGAAACGCCGGCGTCGGAGAGGGCCTGGGTATTTGGGTTGCTCATAATGTACTTCGAATCCTTACTTTGCGGCGTTCTGAACGGAGGTTTCGGCTGCGGCAACTACGGCCGCGGTGGTGATACCGAACTCTGAGTACAGCTTCTTGTAATCGGCGGAGGCGCCGAAGTGGTCCAGGGAGATGATCTCGCCGTTAGCGCCGACCAGCTCGCGCCAGCCCTGTGCTACACCGGCTTCAACCGATACGCGGGCGGTGATTGCTGCCGGGAGCACCTCTTCGCGGTAAGCCGCATCCTGCTTGGCGAACCATTCGAAGGAAGGCAGCGAAACTACGCGAGCTGCGATGTTCTTGGCGGCCAGCTCTTCACGAGCTTCAACTGCCAGTTCCACCTCGGAACCGGTAGCCAGCAAGATGACATCTGGGGTGACCTCTGCGCCGTCACGAACGGCTTCAGCCAGGATGTAGCCACCCTTCAAGGTGCCCTCTGCGCCGCGGAAGCCGGTGGCTGCACGGTCGTAGATTGGCAGGTTCTGACGGGAGAGCACGATGCCCGAAGGGGTATCGGTCAGCTCCAACATGCCACGCCATGCGTAAGCAACTTCGTTGGCGTCCGCTGGGCGAACGACGTCGAAGTTAGGGATCACGCGTAGCGAAGCAAGCTGCTCCACTGGCTGGTGGGTTGGGCCGTCTTCGCCCAGACCGATGGAGTCGTGGGTCCATACGAAGATCGAAGGCACACCCATCAGGGCAGCCAAGCGGATCGCTGGGCGCTGGTAATCCGAGAAGATCAGGAAGGTGCCAGAGAACGCGCGGGTTGGGCTCGAAAGCACAATACCGTTCACGATCGAGGCAGCTGCGTGCTCGCGGATACCGAAGTGCAGTACACGACCGTATGGGCTTGCATCCCACGAAGCGGTGGAGCGACGCTCGGGAGCGAAGGACTTCGCGGTATCGATGGTGGTGTTGTTGGAACCGGCGAGGTCAGCGGAGCCGCCCCACAGTTCTGGCAACTCATCAGCGATCGCGTTGATGACCTTGCCCGAAGCCGAACGGGTGGCCATGGTGGAACCTGGCTCGAAGACTGGAAGCTTTTCGGTCCAGCCTTCTGGAAGCTTGCCAGCCTGCAGGCGCTCAAGCAGAGCAGCCTCTTCTGGGTTAGCGCTCTTCCACGAGTTGAAGGTTTCGTTCCAGGACTCGTGCAGGTCGGCGCCACGGGTGACAACTTCGCGTGCGTGATCCAGTACTTCCTGGTCGATGTGGAAGTTCTTTGCTGGGTCGAAGCCCAGAACTTCCTTCAGGCCTGCAACTTCGTCGGTTCCCAGCTTGGAACCGTGGATGCCGCCGGTGTTCTGCTTGGTTGGTGCTGGCCAGCCGATCACTGTGCGCAGGGCAATGATCGATGGACGGGAAGTCTCAGCCTTGGCAGCGCGGATGGCCTCATCCAGTGCCTTGAGGTCTTCGACGTATTTGCCGGTGACGGTCCAGTCAACGCGCTGGGTGTGCCAGCCGTAAGCGTCGTAGCGACCCAGTACGTCTTCGGTGAAGGCGATGTCGGTGTCGTTCTCGATGGAAATCTTGTTGTCATCGTAAATTACGACGAGGTTGCCAAGTTCCTGATGACCAGCCAGCGATGAAGCCTCGGAGGTAACACCCTCCTGCAGGTCACCATCGGAAGCGATGACGTACACGGTGTGGTCAAACGGGCTGGTTCCAGCTTCAGCAGCTGGGTCCAGCAGGCCACGCATGCGGCGCTGCGAGTAGGCGAAACCAACGGCGGAGGCCAGTCCCTGACCCAATGGGCCGGTGGTGATCTCGACGCCGGCGGTGTGGCCAACTTCTGGGTGACCCGGGGTCTTTGCGCCCCAGGTGCGCAGTGCTTCGATGTCTTCCATCTCTAGGCCATAGCCGGAGAGGAAAAGCTGCAGGTACAAGGTCAAAGAAGTGTGACCAGGGGAGAGCACGAAGCGGTCGCGGCCGATCCAGTTAGGATCCTTAGGGTCGTGGCGCAAGTGCTTCTGGAAAATCAGGTAGGCGGCCGGTGCCAAGCTCATTGCGGTACCGGGATGGCCATTGCCAACTTTTTCAACAGCGTCGGCT
>Ga0308166_1004363_pt1 | contig 11376 bp, 9 predicted proteins | sample PhyCR2_2_FD_202137 | JGI IMG/M metagenome (GOLD analysis project Ga0308166, IMG submission 202137) | Phyllosphere microbial communities from UC Gill Tract Community Farm, Albany, California, United States - DLSLCC.R2 | ecosystem: Host-associated > Plants > Phyllosphere > Unclassified | place... | reverse complement strand
ACGCGCTCGATGTCGAGCTGGCTGTTCGAGCCGATGGGGGGAATGCCGCGCGCCGCCGCCGGGTAATCGCTGTGGTTCATGGCGCCGACGATGCGCGCGCCGCCGCCGGCCGCGAACAGCAGTTCGGTGACATGCGGCGCCATCGAGATCACGCGCTGGGCCGGCCGCGCGAGCGTGACGCGGCGGCCGGCGTCGTCGACCACGGTGACGGCGGCCTGGGCCGAGGCGGCCAGCAGCATCAAGGCGGGAAAGAGCGCTTTCATGGGGTGTTCCGGATAGGCGTGACGGCGGCGCCCGATTGTGGCGCATCCGGCAGGAACACGGTGCGCGCGCCGTGGGCGATGGCGGCGATCGGGTGGCCGAGGCAGGCGCTCAGCAGGTCCGGGCGCATCACCTCGCGCGTGGTGCCGGCATGCCAGCGGCCGTCGCCCATGAGCAGCAGCGCATGGGTGGCGCCGCTCCAGGCCAGGTTCAGGTCGTGGCCGACGCTGACCACCGCCCTGCCCGCGCGGCACAGTGTCGCCATCAGCTCGGTGACCGCCACCTGGTGCGCCAGGTCGAGGGCGTTGGCCGGCTCGTCGAGCAGCAGCAGCGGCGTGTCCTGGGCCAGCAGCGCGGCGATCGCCACCCGCTGGCGTTCGCCGCCCGAGAGGGTGCGCACGTCGCGTTCGGCCAGGTGCAGCACGTCGAGCGTGCGCAGCGCGGCTTCGGCGGCGGCGTGGTCGTCGCTGCCTTCCCAGTAACGGTCGGCGTGGTAGGGGTGGCGCGCCATCAGCACGGTTTCGATGACGCGGTAGGCAAAGGCGTCGCCGCGCGCTTGCGCAAGATACGCGCGTTCGCGCGCCAGGGCCGGCAAGGCCCAGTCGGCGAGCGGCTTGCCGGCCAGGGCCACGCTGCCGCCATCGGGCGCGCGCAGGCCGGCCACGGTGCGCAGCAGCGTACTCTTGCCGGCGCCGTTGGGGCCGATCACGCACCAGCTCTCGCCGGCGTTCACGCGCCAGTCCAGGCGCTCGACGAGCAGGCGGCCATCGGCGCGCAGGGTCAGGTCTTGGGTAGAAATCATCGGCGGCGCAAGTGAAGTTGGTGCAGCTGGAACAGGAACACGGGCACGCCGATCAGCGAGGTCAGCACACCCACCGGCAGCTGCTGCGGCGCCAGCACGGTGCGCGCCAGCGTGTCCGCCAGCACCAGGAAGCCGCCGCCCGCGAGGGTCGCGGCCGGCAGCAGGATACGGTGGTCGGGGCCGAAGGCGTAACGGCAGGCATGCGGCACCACCAGCCCGACGAAGCCGATGCTGCCGCCGGTGCTGACGGCGCAGGCGGTCAACAGGCCCGAACACAGGAAAAGAAAGCGGCGCTCGAAGGCGACGTCGACCCCGAGCGCCACGGCGGCATCGGCATGCAGGGCCATGACGTTGAGCGCGCGCGCGCGCCGCAGCGCCAGCAGCAAGGCGGGCAGCAGCACGAGCCAGGGCAGCAGGCGCCAGCCCGAGCCGGCCAGGTCGCCGATCATCCAGAACACCATGCCGCGCAGGCGCGACTCGGGCGCCACCGACAGCATCAGGGTCACCAGCGCCATGCAGGCCGAGGCCAGCACCACGCCGGTCAGGAGCAGCACGCCGGACTCGCCGCTGCGCACGGCAGCGCGTGCGCCGCCGCGCAGTCCACCGAGCTCGCGGCGCGCCAGCAGGTACAGCAGCAGCGAGATCCCGACCGCGCCCGCGAGCGCGCCGAGGTCGACCGCCCACAGCGCCGCGCCGAACAGCAGCGCGGCCAGGGCGCCGACGGCGGCGCCGGCCGACACGCCCAGCACGTAGGGGTCGGCCAGCGGATTGCGCACCAGGGCCTGCATCATGACGCCGGCCAGCGCCAGCGCGGCGCCGGTGACGAAGGCGCTGCTGGCGCGGCCGAGGCGCAGGTCGAGCAAGGTGGCGGACATGCCGTCCGGCTCCCCCGCGGCCAGGCTGGCCAGGGCCTGCGGCAGGTCGGCGAGCGGCACCGCCACCGAGCCGGTCAGACCGGCGGCGGCGAACGCCAGCAACGCAAAAAGACCGAGCACGCCCAGCACGAGCGGCGTTCTCCGCTGCTTGTGCACGCGCTGCGCTGGCGGCCGGACGCTCACTGGCTCAGCCCACGACGATCAGAAATCGTAGCGTGCCGAGAGCTTCAGCTGGCGGCCGTCGCTCGGGTAGATGCCGCCGCGGCAGCTGAAGGCGTTGCTGTAGTACTGGCGGTCGGCCAGGTTCAGGCCATTGACCGCAAACTCCCAGTTGCCGACCTTCTGCGCGAAGCGCGCGTCGATGGTCGTGTACGACGGAATGCGCGCACCGCAGGAATTGCCGAAGTCGTTGCCGTAGCGCTGGCTCGACACGTACTGGGCGCCGATGTCGGCCGTCTGGCCGGTCGCCGGCATCCACGCCAGGCGCGCGGTGACGACGTTCTTCGGCACCAGCACCATTTCGCGGCCGGCGTTCGGGCCATCGGTGAACTTCGCCTTGACGTGCTGCAGCTGGCCGGTGATGCGCCAGTCGGAAGCGAACGTCAGGTGGCCTTCGACCTCGGCGCCCTGGCGGCGGGTGGGGTCGAGGTTGGTGTTGGCGCCGAAGCCGCCGGCCAGGGTCGGATCGAAGAAGATCTCGTTCGTCAGGCGGTGGCGGAACACGCGCGCGCTGATGCGGCGCGCATCGCTGCCGGCGGTCACGCCCAGTTCCAGGTCGCGCGAGGTCTGCACGTCGAGCAGGCCAAGCGAGGAACGGTAGCCGTTTTCGTCGGCGTTCGGGATGCGGTAGCTCTGGCCGGCCTTGGCGTGCACGGTGATGCCGGCGACCGGGTCGATGCTGCCTTCGACGCTCCAGCCGTTCTGCGACTGCTCGCCCTGCTCCGGGCTGCCGAAGCCGCTGTCGTCTTCCTTCTCGAAGCGCTCGTGGCGCGCGCCCAGCGCCAGGCGGGCGTTGTAGGCGTTCGCGAAGCGCATCTCGTCGCGCACGTAGATCGCCTTGGCATCCTGGCTCGAATCGGAACCGAAGCTGGTGCTGCGCTCCCAGCGCGTCAGGTCGACGCCGGCCACGACTTCGTTCAGCAGGCCGTCCATGCGCGCAATCTGGCGCAGGCGCGGCGAGAACTGGGTCTGGCGGCTGCGGTAGGTCGACTCGGACGGGCCGCTGCCGAAGTCGTAGGTCGACTTCACTTCGCGCTCGCGGTGCGCCAGCTCGGCGGCCAGTTCGACGCTGCCGATGCGGTGTTCGCCGAACAGGGTGACGCGGTCGCTGTCCAGCGAGCCGAAGTCGTTCGGGGTGTTGGTCCGGCGCGGGTTGGCGTCGAATTCTGCCTGGGTCAGCGAGCCCGGGAGGCGCGAATCCTGGCGCGCGCTTTCCACGCGCATGCCGACGCGCGAACCGTCGACGGCCCACTGGAAGCCGCCGCCGATGCTCTTCTGGCGGAACGCGTTGTTGTCGCGGTAGTTGTCGGTGCCCTGCTTGTTGGCGGCCAGGTCGAACGACAGCGGGCCTTCGCCGTGGCGTACCGCGGCGCGCGCGTCGTACTGGTCGAAGCGTCCGCCTTCCAGGCTCAGCGAGCCGCGGTAGCCGTCGTCGGCGCCGCGCCGGGTGATGATGTTGATGACGCCGCCGGTGGCGCCTTCGCCGTACAGCACGCTGCTGCCGCCGCGCGTGATCTCGATGCGCTCGACGGTGTCGACCGGGATCGAGGACAGGATCGGGCCGGCCAGTTCGTTCTCGTTGAGGCGCACGCCATCGACCAGGATCACCATATTCTGGCTGCTGTTCGAGCCGAAGCCGCGCAGGTCGAGGCCGAAGTCGGGCGAGCCGTCCAGGCTCTGGCGGCCGAACACGCCGCCGATCTTGCGAATGGCGGCATTCACGTCGCTCGCGCCGGCGCGGCGGATATCGTCGGCGGTGATCACGCTGGCGCCGATCGGCATCAAGGCCGCGTCGCTGGCGAAGCGGGCGCCGGTGACGTTGACGGTGGCAATGGCCTGCTCGGCGCTGGCGGCGCCGGGGAACAGGGAGAAGCCGAGGGAAAAGGCACAGGCAAGCACGAGCGGCTTGATCGCCGGCGCGCTGGTCGGAACAGCAAAAGTCATGATGTCATTATTCGATGAGTGTGCACCCGGCCCGCGTCCCCGCAGGCCGGATTCAACGGACATTCCAGAGCGCCTAACAAAAGGCCCAGGCAAGGCGCGTCGTCGAAGACAGTACGCGCGTACGGCGAAACGATGCAACGCCGCCATGGGGCTTTTGTTAGACGCTCGCAGACGTCCACCTTGTCCTGGCCGGTATCCGGGCTGGCAAGTCGGACCGCCTCACCTTCCTATGCCAGGCACAGTGGTATTCGAGGCGGCCTGTCGCCGGAGCGACGCTTGTTGACCGTTGCGGGGGCAGCACACCAGGGCCGTGCGCCGGGGGCGCAGCTGGCATCGTGTTTCCCGTTTAACTGCGCACGCGGATTGCGCGCGCGGGCACCAGAACGGGGCGGATTATATAACGGGCAAGGAAATCGTTCATGGTCAAGTGCCACGTGGGTGCGTGGATCGACCCCGCCGCCACGCGACTGCGCCGGATCGGCTACCATCAAAATCCGTCACTACACGAAGGAGCCCGCCATGACCACCCGCCTGCCCACGTATTTCGTCTCCCATGGCGGCGGCCCCTGGCCCTGGCTGAAGAAGGAATTCGGCGGCGCCTACGACCGGCTCGAAGCCTCGCTAATCGACATCCCGCGCCAGGTCGCGGTGCGCCCGAAGGCGGTGCTGGTCGTGACCAGTCACTGGGAAGCGCCGCGCTTCATGGTCTCGTCGTCGGGCGCGCCGGGCATGATCTACGACTACGGCGGCTTTCCGCCGCACACCTACCTGGTGCGCTACCCCGCCCCGGGCGATCCGCAGCTGGCGGCGCGCGTGACGGCCCTGCTGAACGAAGCCGGCCACCCTGCCGCGCTGGACGCCGAACGCGGTTTCGACCACGGCACCTTCTCGATGCTGTATCCGGTGTATCCCGAGGCCGACATGCCGGTGGTGCAGTTGTCGCTGCGGCGCGACCTCGATCCGCTGGCGCACGTCGAGGCGGGACGGGCGCTGGCGCCGCTGCGCGACGAGGGCGTCCTGATCATCGGCAGCGGGCTGTCCTTCCATAACCTGCGCCAGTTCGGGGCGGCGGGACGGGAAGCGTCGCACGGCTTCGACGGGTGGTTGAACCGGACCTTGCTGGAGCTGCCGCCCGGCGAGCGGACGGCGGCGCTGCTGCGCTGGGAGGAGGCGCCATCGAGCAGGGCGGCGCATCCGCGCGAGGAGCATCTGCTGCCCTTGATGGTGGCGCTGGGGGCTGCGGAGCAGGAACGGGCCGAGAACGTGTACCACGAGGATGCGTTCTTTGGCAGCCTGGCGGTGTCGAGTTTCAGGTTTGGGGAAGTTGCAAGCGTCGCTGGCTGATCATTTGGAGGCTGCGATGGCTTGCTTCCGACGCGGCTGCAGGGCCGCCATCACCGCGCGTGGTTCCGCGTGGGCACGGGGTGCCCACCGTACGGTTGCGGCCGCTGTCTGCGGCCACGCCGCAGGTTCTTAGGTGCCGCGCTTGCCGCGGGCGGCTTCTTCTGCCTTGGCGGCGGCTTTTTCGGCGGCGATGCGCGCCTTTTCGGCCATGGCGATCTCATGGGCGGCGATGCGGGCGGCGCGGGTTTCCGGGGTCTCCAGGCTGATCCGGCCCAGGGCGCCGCTGCGGTAGTCGTGCAGCAGCACGTGCGCCGCCTTCTCGATGTCGTATTCGCCGCCGCGCACGCGGAAACCGCGGCGCGACGCCACGTTCTCGACCACGGCGATGCCGTCCATGCCATCGGTCTTGAAGCCGTAGCGGGCGGTGAGCAGCTGCGGGTAGCGCTCCAGCAGCAGGTCGCCCAGGAAGAAGGCGACCTCCTCCTCGATCAGGGCGTTGGTGCCGATCGCGTGGCTGGCGGCCAGCATCATGCCGTCGCTGTCCATCTCGATCTTCGGCCACATCAGGCCGGGCGTATCGACAAGGACGGTGTGCTTGTCGAGATACAGCTTCTGCTGGGTCTTGGTCACGGCCGGCTCGTCGCCGACCTTGGCCACGCGCTTTTTCAGCAGCGCGTTCATCAGCGTGGATTTGCCGACGTTCGGGATCCCCATGATCATGATGCGCAGCGGCTTGGTCGGCACGCCGCGGTGCGGCGCCAGCGACAGCGCCAGCTGCGGGATGCGCGCGACGTCGAGCGGCTTCTTGGTGGTCATCGGGTAGGCGGTCACGCCGTCCTGGGCGTCGTAATAGGCTTTCCAGGCGGCGGTGGCGACCGGGTCGGCCAGGTCGATCTTGTTCAGGATTTTCAGGCAGGGACGCTGGCGGAACTTGCGCATCCTGTCGACCAGCGGGTTGCAGCTCGCTTCCGGCAAGCGTGCGTCGAGCACCTCGATCACGAGATCGATGTTTTCCATCTGCTCTTCCGCCTGCTTCTTGGCGGAGTTCATGTGGCCCGGGAACCATTGTATCGACATGCTGTGCTTTCCAATTCTTTCTGACGAGGCGGTATTCTACGCGGCTTACCCCTGCGGCGTCGCCTCCGGCATGGCCCGGTGTCGGAATGTTTCCACATGGAACGGTTTGGCTTGATCTATAGCAATGGGGTCGCCTGCCAGCCGGGCACCATGACGGGACCGGCCGCCGGTGGCCGGGTCGAGGAGAACGGCATGGGGATCGGTCGCAACGTGGAGGTATGGATTGTCGGGGCATTCCTGGTACTGGGCCTGGTCGCTTGCCTGAGCGGCCCGTCCGAACGCGCGGTGCCCGCGCCGATGGCGAATGCGGCGGTCGAGGGCGGGATGGCGCTGCCGATCGACCCGACGCAGCCGATGTACACGGTGTATGTGGTCGGCAAGCGGCCGGCGGCGGCGGAGAAGCGGCAGCTGGGAAAAGGCAGCGCCGGCTGAGTCCTGGATGCCCACCGTAAAACGCGAAGTCCCGGCCATATCATCGGCCGGGACTTCGCCACGCCGGCGATCAGCGCGCCAGGCTCTCCATGTCGCGCCGCACCAGCGACGTGATCCCGCCCCAGTTCCTGTCCGTGTAGTGCCCGTAATCCTCCCCATCGTCGCGGAACACCACCGCGTGGTAGGCCCACTTCGCACGCCCGCCCTGGTTGTTGCCCGTCCCCAGGGTCAGGTCGTTGCAGAACCAGTCGCCCGGGTTGCACAGGGACGTACCCGAGCTGCCGGCCGCCCCGCCGGCGCTGTGGTAGGCCACCACCTCGTCGTCCTGCCCCGGCAGCGCGAACGAGTACAGCGTGCCCCTCGCGCCCGCGTACATGTAGAACCAGATGTTGCGCGTGTCGTTGTGGTTGTAGAGCGCGCGCGCGGTGGCCACCTTGTGCTGCTGGGCCAGCGGTTCGTTCGTCACCCAGGCGCCGATGTCGGCCAGTTCGCTGCCGCCGGCGGAACCGGCCGCCACGCGCACCCAGCGGATGTTCCAGCCGGCCTGGCTGGCGCCGGTGCCGGTACACACGCCGGCGCCGTTGGCCTGGGCATTCGTCACCGGCCGCGCCGAGCCGCCATAGTTGGCCAGGGTATAGCCGACCAGCATGTCGCCGGCGCTGTGCACGGCGACGTAGCACCAGTTCTGGCCGGTGCAGAAGCAGTCCAGCGCATTGCGCAGGTAGCCGCTCTGCGAGGCGATGCCGCTCCTGCCGTCCCAGTTGACCGACTTCTTGTTGACGCCGGCCGGCGTGGCGTTCGGGCCGAAGTAGGCGAAATCACCGTAGTTGCCAATCCCGTTGCCGATCGCGCCGCCGCCGGTGCGGCCGTGGACCCACAGGGTGTAGTTGGTGGCGCCGGCCGCGCCCGCGGCCAGCATGCCGGGCAGGCACAGCGCGAGCGCCATGCCGCCGAGTAATGGACGTCCCATGTCTTCCTCCGTGTTGTTGTAACGGCCATCTAAGGACCTGGGAGGCGCTGCGTCAATCGCGCGCAGGGTGGGCGTCGTGGTAAGGATACCGAACAGTAAGCAAGAACTGGCGGCGGCATCGAAACGCCGCCACCAGGCCGCTTCAGCGCTTCAGCGCGCCGGGGTGCCGCATTCGCTCGGCGGCAGCGGCTGGGACGGATCGAAGTTCGCCAGGTTCTCGCGTGCCAGCTTGCGGTCCTTGGCGAACTCGGTCAGGTAGCGCTCGCGCTCCTCGCCGCCGGCCTCGGCATCCGAGATCCCGCTCAGCGACTGCGTGCGGCTCTTCATCACCGGCCCTTCCAGGCGCGGCATCAGCTCGCGGTCGGGATCGGTGTTTTCCTTCAGCAGGTAGCCGTCGACGTCGCGCAGGGTCAGCGGCAGCGCCGGCGCGCCATCGTGCATCAGCTTGCCGAACACGACCAGCTTGATGTCGTTCGGTCCCGGCCCCAGCACCTCGTTGAAGGTGGCCAGGGCGAATGGCCGCCCCCTGGCGTCGTCGATGCGTCCGGTAACGACGTAGCGTCCCGGCGTGCGCACGTCGGCGCGCAGCACAAAGGCGAGCGAGCCCTCGTCGACGGTCTCGCGCGGCGGCCCGGCCCACACGGCCGGCAGCCTGGGCGAATAGACGACGTCGAAGATCAGCGAACCGTTCTTGCCGTCCGCCGTGTAGCGCACCTCGGTGCGGATGGTGCCGTGGAAGCCGGCCAGCCCGGTCTGGGCCGGCGTCAGCACGGCGGCAAAGGCGCCGTCGCCGGCTACCGGGTCGGCCCCGCTGCCATCGTCGGCAAAGGCCAGCGCCACCTGGGTGGTCGGGCGCGCGCCGGTGCGCATGATGCCGGCCGCCACCGCGCGCGTGACGACCAGCGGCACCAGGGTGCCGTCCGGCCTCACTGCGCGCAGCGAAAAGGCGACCGATTCGTTGGCCGCCATGTAGACCCGCGACTGCGAGGTCTGCAGCAGGATGTTCGGGTCTCTGCTGCGCTCGCCGGTGCGCATCGGCGTCATCTCGGTGACCGGCTGGTTCGGGTAGGCCTGGTCGGGGTTCTGCGACATCGGCCGCGAGCCGGCCGGATACTTGCTGCCCTCGAGGTAGCTGCAATAGGTGTGGTCGGTCAGCTGGACGTGCTCGATCAGTTGCTGGCGCTGCCGGGCGCGCTCCGCGGCGGACGGCTCGGCCGCCTGGCCCTGGACCTGGCCGAAGAACTGAGGCCCCTGCGGTTGCGGAGCGGGAGCCGGGCCTGGTCCGGCCGGCGCGGCGTCGCCGCCTCCCCGCAGCGCAAGCCAGGCGACGGCCGCCACCAGCGCTGCAAGCAGCGCCAGCGGCAGCCAGCGGCGCAGGAAGGATTCCGCGCCTGGTCGGGAACGATCAGAGGGCACTGTTCACCACGGCATTGCGCACGACACCGACGATACCGCCCCAGTTGCCGTTCGCGTAGTGGTTATAGGCCTCGGCGTCGTCGCGGAAGCTGACCGAATGGTAGCTCCACTTAGCCGAGCCGCCCTCGTTGGCCGCCGTGCCCAGGGTCAGGTCGTTGCACAGCCAGTCGCTCGGGTTGCAGTAGGAAGCGCCCGAGCTGCCGGCCACGCCGCCGGTGCTGTGGTAGGCCACGGCTTCGTCGTCCTGGCCCGGCAGGATGCCGGAATAGGCCGTGCCCTTGGCGCCGGCATACATGTAGAACCAGATGTTGCGCGTGGTGTTGTGGTTGTACATGGCGCGCGCGGTAGTGGTCTTCAGGTCCTTGACCAGTTCTTCCGACACGGCCCAGGAGCCGGCGTCGGACAGCTCGGACCCGCCGGCCGCGCCCGATGCCGCGCGCACCCACTTGATGTTCCAGCCGGTCTGCGAGGTCCCGTCGGTGTTGCCGCACACGCCGGAAGAATTCGCCGTGGCGTTCTTCTTCACGCGTGCCGAGCCGCCGTAGTTGGCCAGGGTGTAGCCGAGGATCAGGTCGCCGGCGCTGTGGGTGGCGATGTAGCACCAGTTGCCGCCGGTGCAGAAGCAGTCGAGCGCATCGCGGATCTTGCCGCTTTGCGAGGCGATGCTGCTACGGCCATCCCAGTTGACCGACTTCTTGTTGACGCCGGCGGCGGTGGTGCCGGGTCCCCAGTAGGTGAAGCTGTTGTAGTTGCCGACCACCCCGCCCCCGGTGCGGCCGTTGATCCACAGCGTGTAGTTCGCCGCCGCGGCAATGCTTGAAGCGGCCATCAGGCAGAGCGCCATGGCCATGCGTAGTGCTGTCTTCACAATCTCCTCCTTCTTATCGAGTGGACGCCTGTGCCGGTCGCCATCGCTGCCGGCTGACGCAGGCGCAGCCGCTTGTTACGGCTGAGTCGACTGTAGGTCTCGTATGTATGAGTGTCAATTGTGCTTAGGTAACGCGAGACATCGTTTGTGGATGTGTGGCGTTAACGCCAGTGCAAGATGAATGGCAAAAGCCGCATAGGTGCCGACGATTCCCGTACGCTGGGGTCGAGGCCTCGTCCATGCGGCGTGCGCGGCATGGCTCGGCTTAATCCAGCTCCGCCAGCACCTTCAGATGCGCCACCACGCTGCGCCCCAGCGACGACAACTCGTACCCGCCCTCCAGGCAGCTGACGATCCGTCCCTGCGCATGCTCCCTGGCCACCGCCATCACCTCGCGCGTGATCCACGCATAGTCGGCCTCGACCAGGTCCATGCCGCCCATGTCGTCGTCGCGGTGGGCGTCGAAGCCGGCCGAGATGAAGATCATCTGCGGCCGGAACGCGTGCAGGGCCGGCAGCCACTGCGTGCGCACCAGGTCGCGCACCACCTCGCCGCCGCTGCGCGCGGCCACCGGCACGTTGACGCTGGTGGCCGTGACCGGCTCGGGCTCGGAATACGGATAGAAGGGATGCTGGAAAAAACTCGCCATCAGCACGCGCGGGTCGTTGCGGAAGGCGTCGGCGGTGCCGTTGCCGTGGTGGACGTCGAAGTCGACGATCGCCACCCGCTCCAGCTTGTGCACCTCGAGCGCATGGCGCGCCGCGATCGCCACGTTGTTGAACAGGCAAAAGCCCATCGGCTCGCGCGGCGTGGCGTGGTGGCCCGGCGGACGCACCGAGCAGAAGGCGTTGGCGATGCCGCCGGCGATCACCGCGTCGGTCGCCGCCACGGCCGCGCCGGCCGCGCGCAGGGCCGCCTGGTAGCTGGCGTGGCAAAGGATGGTGTCGGCGTCGAGCGGATAGAACTCCCCCGCGGCCGGCACGTGGTCGCGCACCAGCGCCAGCGCGCCCTGGGTGTGGTTGCGCAGGATGGACGCTTCCTCGGCCAGCGGCGCCAGGCGGCGCTCGACCAGGCCGTCGAGCCGGGCCAGGATGAGTTGGTCCTCGATCGCCTGGAGCCGGTCGGGCGCCTCCGGGTGCCAGTCGCCCATGTCGTGTTTCAGGCAATC
>Ga0308166_1004362_pt1 | contig 11376 bp, 12 predicted proteins | sample PhyCR2_2_FD_202137 | JGI IMG/M metagenome (GOLD analysis project Ga0308166, IMG submission 202137) | Phyllosphere microbial communities from UC Gill Tract Community Farm, Albany, California, United States - DLSLCC.R2 | ecosystem: Host-associated > Plants > Phyllosphere > Unclassified | place... | reverse complement strand
TCCTACCTCGGCTTCGGCGCCTCGGTGACCGAACCGAGCTGGGGGCTCCTCCTCGCCGACCTGCAGCGCTACATCGGCGTGCATCCGCTCTCTGTCATCTGGCCGGGGCTCGCGATCACACTGACGGTTCTCGCACTCAACCTCCTCGGAGACGGGCTGCGCGAAGCCACGGACCCGACGCTGCGACACCGCGCGGCCGAGATCCACACCCCGGCGGTGGTCGCATGAGTCTGGTCGTCGAAGACCTCGTCATCCGGATCGACGGTCGTCGCGTCGTCGACGGCATCTCGTTCGAGGTGCCGGACGGCGCCAGAGTCGGCCTGATCGGCGAATCAGGGTCCGGCAAGTCGCTCACCGCCCTCGCGGTGCTCGGACTCCTGCCCGACGGCGCGACGGCGAGCGGAAGCATCCGCTGGAACGGCACCGAACTGATCGGCATGCGGGATCGAGAGCTCGCAGAGCTCCGCGGCGACGAGATCGGGATCGTCTTCCAGGAACCGCGCACAGCGCTCAATCCCATTCGCACCGTCGGTCGGCAGATCGCCGAATCGATCCGCATCCACGAGGGCATCGGTCGACGCGACGCACGCGAACGCGCGATCGCCGAAGCCGCTCGTGTGCGGCTCCCCGACCCGGAGTCGATCGTCGACCGGTACCCGCATCAGCTCTCGGGCGGCCAGCGACAGCGCGTGGCCATCGCGATGGCTCTGGCGTGCCGCCCGCGACTGCTCATCGCGGATGAGCCGACGACCGCGCTCGACGTCACGATCCAGGCCGAGATCCTGTCGCTCCTGCTGGCCCTCGTCGAGGAGCAGGGCATGTCGCTGGTCTTCATCACACACGATCTCGCCGTGCTCGCACAGGTCGCCACTCAGGGCGTCGTGCTCGAGGACGGCCACGTGGTCGAGCAGGCGCCGGTGAGCACGCTGCTGAGCGCCCCCTCGTCTCCGGTGACACAGGGTCTGCTCCGCGACGCGACCGCCACGCTCTGGCGCCCGGACGGCGGCCTCCGATGAGCCTGATCGAGGCGCGATCCCTCCGTCGGGACTTCGTGGTGCCCCAGCGATCGGCGTTCGAGCGCACGAGAACGCAGACCGCGTTGGCACCCACCGATCTCGACATCGCCGAGGGCTCGTCCGTCGGCATCATCGGGGAATCCGGATCGGGCAAGTCCACGCTCGTCCGGCTGCTGCTCGGACTCGATCGTCCGACGTCCGGCACCGTCGAGGTCGACGGCAGGGCGGTGGATGCCACGGCCTCCGCGCGCTCCCTGCATTGGCTGCGACGACAGACCGGTCTCGTGTTCCAGGATCCCTACGCGTCGCTCGACCCTCGGATGACGGCCGCCCAGATCATCCGCGAGCCGCTGTGGGCCCTCGGCATCGAGGGCGACCATCGAGCGCGGGTCCGGGAGGTGCTGCAGCAGGTGGGCCTCGAGCCGGACATGGCCGACCGCTATCCGCACGAGTTCTCCGGGGGGCAACGCCAGCGGATCGCCTTGGCGAGGGCCATCGTGCACGGGCCGCGCATCCTCGTCGGAGACGAGCCCCTGTCAGCCCTCGACGTCACGGTGCGCGCTCAGATCCTCGAACTGCTGATCGAGCTGCGCCGCTCGTCGGACCTCACCCTCATCCTCGTGTCGCACGACATCGGCGTGGTGCAGAACCTGTGCGACACGGTGGTCGTGATGAAAGGCGGGAGCATCGTCGAGCGGGGCTCCACCGAAGACGTGCTGCTGCATCCGACGCACGAGTACACGAAGACGCTGCTGGCGGCCATCCCGGTCATCCCCCCTCCCCCGGAGTGACCGCCGTGATCAGCGCCCCGCGCTCGTGCTGAAGAACCTGCGCCGCCTGGTGGGGTGCAGCGCGCGACGCATGTAGACGGTGCCGAGATCGCGGCCGAACTTGTGTCCGACACGGCCCATCCGGCCCGCTTCGACGAAACCGAGCTTGGCGTGCAGCCTTATCGACGCCTCGGCCTTGGTGTCGCTGATCACGGCGACCATCTCTCGGATGCCGAGTTGCTCGCACGCGTCGATGAGGGCCTGCAGCAGAGCCGCTCCGAGTCCCTTGCCACCGGCTCCCGGTCCCAGGTAGATCGAATCCTCGACCGTGTAGCGGTAGGCGTTCTTTCCTGCCCACGGCTGGGCGAGCGCATAGCCGATGACGACTCCGGCCGGTGAGACGGCGACGAGGAAAGGCAGTCCGAGCTTGCTCAGCAGGGCGAACTTCTCTCGCCAGTAGGGGATGCTGCTGCGCCTCTCATCGAGAGTCACGACCGAGTTGCTCACGAAGTGGTTGTAGATCTCGCGCACGTATGGAAGATCTCCTGCACGCGCGGCGCGGATCGAGTACGAGAACACGTCGGGTTCGGGCTGCGGGCGCAGATGGCGCGGCAGCACACGGCGGCGATCACCGGGCTCGAACTGCATGCGATCAGCTTAGACGCGCCTCCCCGCCGACGCGCCAGTCCACGGGAGTCGCGCCCTGCTGCTCGAGCAGCTCGTTCGCACGCGAGAACGGACGCGAGCCGAAGAAGCCGCGCCGAGCGGACAGCGGCGAGGGGTGGGCCGAGGCGATCACGGGGGTGTCACCCAGCAGAGGCTGCAGGTTCTCGGCGTCCTTGCCCCAGAGGATGGCCACGAGCGGCCTGTCCCGCGCCACGAGACTGCGGATCGCCAGCTCGGTGACCGCCTCCCACCCCCACCGACGATGCGAGCCCGCCTCACCGGGGCGCACGGTCAGCACCCTGTTCAGCAGCAGCACGCCCTGATCGCTCCACGCCGTGAGGTCGCCGTGAGGGGCGGGAGGGATGCCGAGATCGGTCTCGCGCTCCTTGTAGATGTTGGTCAGGCTGCGAGGCAGCGGACGGACGTCGCCGTCCACCGCGAACGACAGCCCGATCGGATGCCCGGGGGTCGGGTACGGGTCCTGACCGGTGATCAGCACCTTGACCTCCGACAGCGGCCGTCGGAAGGCGCGCAGCACCTGGTCGCCGGCCGGAAGGTAGCCGCGCCCGGCAGTCTGCTCCTCGCGGAGACGCTCACCCAGCGCCGTGATCACATCCTGGGCCGGGGCCAGCGCCGCAGCCCACTCAGGGTCGATCTGACCATCGGAGGCGAGTTCGACGAGAGTGCGTGCAGCCATCGATCAGTCGACCGGGCGCACTCGCAGCGGGCCCCGTGCGAGCAGGTGGTTCGCGGACTGCGCGACCGGGCGCATCGTGATGAGATCGAGGTTGACGTGGCCCGGCGCATCCAGCGCATACGCGATGACATCCGCCACGTCCTCGGCGAGCAGCGGCGCCTCGACCCCCGAGTACACCGCTTCAGCGGCCACCGCGTCACCACCGAGCCGATTGAGCGTGAACTCCTCGGTGTGCACCATCCCGGGAGCGATCTCCGCGACGCGGATCGGTTCTCCGTTCAGCTCGAGGCGCAGGGCATGCACCAGCATCGACTGCGCGGCCTTCGCGGCGTTGTACCCGCCACCTCCGGCATAAGCGACCTGCGCGGCGGTCGAGGTCACGAACACCGTGTCCGCATGCCCGTCCGCCGCCGCGGCACGGCGCAGCAGAGGCAGCATGCCCGCGACCAGCCGCTGGCTGGACAGGACGTTGGCGTCGTACATCCACTGCCAGTCGTCGGTCGAGGCGTTCTCGATGCGATCGGTGCCGCGTGCACCGCCGGCGACCTGTACGAGCGCGTGCACGGGCCCAGACGCTTCGAGCTCTCGGATCAGTGCCGCCACGGCGTCCGGGTCGGTCAGGTCGCAGGCGATCGTCGACGCTCCCGTCTCCTCCGAGAGCGCGGCCAGACGGGATGCACGTCTCGCGACGCCGACGACTCCCCACCCGCGGGCGCGCAGAGCTCGCACCGTAGCCTTCCCGATACCGGAACTCGCACCCGTCACCACTGCACGCCTGTTCACCATGCCTCCACCGTACGATGTTCCGGCCGCGAACGCGGTCGCACGCGGTCGGGTCGCGAATTCCGGTCGTCTCGTGAGTTCCGGTCGTCTCGTGAACTCCGGTCGTCGGATCGGGAGTCCCCGATCAGCACCACGCCGACTCCGACGCCGCACAGCACGAATCCGGCGACGGTGACCACGGTGATCGGCTCTCCGAGCAGGATGCCACCGGCGAGCGAGGTGGCCGGCGCGATCAGGAAGAGCAGCGCCTGCAGCGCCGTGATGCCCACCCGCTGCAGGAGCCACCAGTAGAGCCCGTATGCCGCGAGCGTCGGGAACACGGCGGTCAGGACGACAGCGAGCCAGAACGACGCCGATGATGGCAGGACAACGGCGCCCGCGACCCCGGCGACCACCAGCAGCAGCACCGCCGTCACCGTGACGTGCACGGTGAGAGTCAAGAGCACGCCGGTATCGACCGAGGACTTCCGCTGCAGCAGCGTTCCGACGATGAGGCACACCATCGCGACGGCAGGCAGCAGGTACGCGAGCGGTGAGGCCGCCGAAGATCCGAACTGCGAGCGCACGACCAGCAGGACTCCGACCGCCCCGACGCCGAGTCCCACCCACTGCGACCCGCGCACGCGCAGACCGAGCACCGGACCGACGAGAACGGCGACGACGAGCGGCTGCACCGCGTCGATCAGTGCCACCGTCCCCGTGGCGATGCCTGCCGCCACGGCGCCGTACACCGCGATGCAGTAGCCGAACTGCGCGAAGAGTCCGATCGATGCCTGAGTGCGCAGGTCGCGACCGCTCACTCCTCTGCCCGCGCCGGTGATCACCACGACGACGACGAGGAGCACGGCGAGCGGGACGAAACGCCAGACGAGCAGCGTCAGCGCCGACACGTCGACCGTGGCGAAGGCCGGGATGATGAAGCCCGAGCTCCAGGTCACGACGAAGGCCGCCGACGCGGCGACGGTCACCATCGTGCGAAGTACACCGATCTGTTTACTCATGGCAACGACTATACAGACTGGTATAGTCGTTCACATGCCACAGCCGGTGCCGGAACTCGTCCCCCTCACTCCGGGAGGACGCCGCGTCCTCGACGCCGCCTCGAGACTCTTCTACGACCGAGGCATCCATGCCGTCGGCGTCGACACGATCGCGGAGGTCGCCGGGGTCACCAAGAAGACGCTGTACGACCGGTTCGGGTCGAAGGAGGCCCTCGTCGTCTCCTATCTGCAGCACCGCGATGCCCGCTGGCGCGATCATGTGGCCGCAGAACTCGCCAGAGTGCCGGAACCCGGCCCCGAACGCGTGCTGGCGATCTTCGACGCCGCGATCTCGTGGTCGGACGAGAACAGCCCCAAGGGATGCAGCGCGATCAACGCCCGCGCCGAGATCGGCGAGGGCAATGACGACCATCCGGTGTTCCCGGAGGTCGCTCGCCAGAAGGCCTGGCTGCTCGACGTGTTCGAGGAGCTCTGCGCCGAGGCCGCGCTGAGCGATCCCCGCGCGACGGCCCAGGCGATGATGCTGCTCTACGAAGGCGCGATCGTCACCGTGGGCATGGCGACATTCGCCGAGCCGTTCGTGATCGCGCGCACGTGGGCAGCGGCGCTGCTGGCGCAGGGCTGAGGACGCCCGCTCCGTCGCGATGTCGGGTCGGGGTTCATTACGTCACATTTCCCACTCGCTGTTGACACCCCGCGATATTCCGTACTGTCTCATGCAACGACATCAGTCGGATCGACCTTCCAACAGTTCCAGGGGGAACACATGTCCGCACCCGAGACCTGGCGTTTCGAGACCAAGCAGATCCACTCCGGCGCTGCTCCCGACCCGGTGACCAAGGCCCGCGCCACGCCGATCTACCAGACCACGTCCTATGTGTTCGACAGCGCCGACCACGCAGCGAACCTGTTCGCACTGGCCGAGTTCGGCAACATCTACACCCGTATCCAGAACCCGACCCAGGACGTCCTGGAGCAGCGCCTCGCCGCGCTCGAGGGGGGCACCGGCGCCCTCGTCCTCTCCAGCGGTCAGGCCGCGTCCACGTTCGCGGTCCTGAACATCGCGCAGGCCGGCGACCACATCGTGTCGTCGAGCTCGATCTACGGCGGCACATACAACCTGTTCAAGTACACGCTCGCCAAGCTCGGCATCGAGGTCACGTTCGTCGAGAACCAGGACGATCCCGAAGAGTGGCGCCGCGCGATCCGCCCGAACACGAAGCTCTTCTTCGCCGAGACCATCGGCAACCCGCAGATCAACATCCTCGACATCCGCACCGTCGCCGACGTGGCGCATGAGGGCGGCGTGCCGCTCATCGTCGACAACACGATCGCGACCCCGTACCTGATCCGTCCTTTCGAGCACGGCGCCGACATCGTCGTGCACTCGGTCACCAAGTTCCTCGGCGGCCACGGCACCACCATCGGCGGTGCGATCATCGACGGCGGCACGTTCGAGTGGTCGAAGAACGTCGAGCGCTTCCCCGGCCTCACCGAGCCCGACCCCTCGTACCACGGCGCCAGCTACACCGCGGCGGTCGGCGACCCGCTGGCCTACATCATCAAGGCGCGCGTGCAGCTGCTCCGCGACCTGGGATCGGCAATCGCGCCGCAGAGCGCCTGGAATCTCATCCAGGGCATCGAGACGCTGTCGCTGCGCATCGAGCGTCATGTGCAGAACGCCCAGGAGATCGCCGAGTGGCTCGACAGCCGCGACGACGTCGCCTCGGTCAACTACTCGGGCCTTCCCTCCTCCCCCTGGTACGCCAAGGCGAACCAGTACGCTCCCAAGGGCGTCGGCGCCGTGCTGTCGTTCGAGCTGAAGGGCGGCGTGGAGGCCGGCCGCGAGTTCGTCAACAGCCTGTCGCTGTTCAGCCACCTCGCCAACATCGGCGATGTGCGCTCGCTCGTGATCCACCCCGCATCGACCACGCACGCGCAGCTCACACCCGAGCAGCAGCTCACCGCCGGCGTCACGCCCGGTCTCGTGCGCCTGTCCGTCGGCATCGAGAACATCGACGACCTCAAGGCAGACCTCGATGAGGCTCTCGCCGCGGCTCGCCGCGTGTCGGAGGCCGCTCGCGCCTGATCCCGCGCTCAGAAGTCAGGAGATGCCCCGGGCTGCGGCTCGGGGCATCTCCGCGTCCACGGCTGGGCCTCCCGCGCTCAGCTTCCGAGCGCTCGGCTGGTGCACAGACGTCTGCGTCGAGAATGGGAGGCCTGCCCGGAGGAGCTCATGATCGACGTCACCACCCAGCCGACCACGCGTCGGCGCGCGTCCCCCCGCGCCGGACGCATCATCGCCGTGGCCGGCCTGGCTCTTCTCGTCGGGATCGTCAGCACCTGGATCCCTGGCGTCGTCGGCACCGCCGCCGCAGCTGCATTGCCGTGGCTCGGGCTCGCCCTCGTCCTGCTCGTCGCCCTCGCGCTGGTCCTGGCGCGGCGCGTCACACTCGTCCTGCTCGCGCCCGTCCTCGTCTGGACCCTCGCGATGCTGCCGTCCGCTCCCGGTCTCGGCGCAGCCTCGCCCCCGCAGAGCACGCCGATCGAGATCGTCAGCCAGAACGTGCGCGCCCACTCGGGTGGAGCGGCGGCCTCGGCTGCCGAACTCGCCGACAGGTCGGCCGACGTGATCGCGTTGACCGAGCTCGACGGCGACAGCCTCGAGGCCGCTCGAGAGACACTCGCCTCCTCTTACCCGTACTCGTACGCGATCGGCACCGTCGCCGTCTGGAGCCGCTATCCGATCGCGGACGCACAGCCACTGACGCTCGGGCTCGACTGGAAGCGGGCACTCCGCGTCGTCGTGGAGACGCCGGATGCCGACATCGCCGTGTACGTCATGCATGCAGCCTCCGTGCGCCCTGGCGTGCAGCAGGAGCGCGACACGATGCTCTCGGGAATCGCCGCTGCCGTCTCGTCCGACCCTGCGGAGTCGATCGTGGTCGTGGGCGACTTCAACGCCGCATCGGCCGACCCCGCTCTGAGCGCCGTGCGTTCGCAGCTCGACTGGGTCAGGCCGACCGACGGAACTCTCGGGCTCACCTGGCCCGCCGCGCTGCCCCTCGCCCGCATCGATCACGTCTTCGTGCGAGGGCTGACGGTGCTCGAGTCGACGACGGCGCGCTTCGGCAACAGCGATCACCTCGCCACCGTCACGACCCTCGTCGGCTGAGCACGGGGCCCACGGCACTCGGCGCGACGCACCCGGGAACCGTAACGTTCGTCCGGCGGATCGCGAGCCGGGCGAGAATGGGAGCATGGACTGGCAGACGACCTCTGAGGACACGGTGCCGTCGGCGCCCGTGACGGAGGCCGACGTACGTCTGCTTCGCGCGCGACCACCCGCGACGGGCGCCTGGCGCGATGGAGACCCCGCCGGCGGACGCCGTTTCGCATCCTTCGCCGCCTTTCCCACCGAGAGCGGCTCGGAGCTCCCCGGCATCCGCCTCGCCTACGAGACCTGGGGAGAGCTGAATGCGGCACGGGACAACGCGATCCTGATCCTGCACGCGCTCACCGGCGACAGCCACGTGCGCGGTGCTGCCGGGGCCGGACACCCGACGACAGGGTGGTGGGAGGACATCGTCGGTCCCGGAGCACCGATCGACACCGACCGCTGGTTCGTCATCGCGCCGAACATGCTCGGCGGATGTCAGGGGTCCACAGGGCCTGCGAGCGTCGCGCCGTCCGGGTACGAGTGGGCATCGCGCTTCCCGTACCTGACGATCCGCGACCAGGTCGCGGCCCAGGTGCGGCTCGCCGACGCACTCGGCATCGACGCCTGGGCGGCAGTGGTCGGCGGGTCGATGGGCGGCATGCACGCGCTCGAGTGGGCGGTCTCGCATCCCGAGCGCGTCGAACGCCTCGCCGTGCTCTCGTCTCCCCCGGTGACCACCGCCGACCAGATCGCCCTCAACACCGTGCAGCTCGAGACGATCCGCATGGATCCGCGCTTCCAGGGCGGCGAGTACTACGATCTCGCGGATGGAGACGGGCCGCACCGTGGCCTCGCTCTCGCTCGCCGCATGGCACTGCTGAGCTATCGCAGCCCGATCGAACTCAATCAGCGATTCCAGCGCTCATGGCAGTCGGGAGTGTCCCCACTCGGGCACGGCGGACGATTCGCGGTGGAGTCCTACCTCGACTTCCACGGCAACAAGTTCACCCGACGCTTCGATGCGAACAGCTACATCACAGTCGTCGAGGCGATGAACTCGCACGATGTCGGACGCGACCGCGGTGGCGTCGAGGAGGCGCTGCGCACGGTGACCGCCACCGCCCTCGTCCTCGGGATCGACAGCGACAGGCTGTTCCCCGTCGACGGTCAGCACCGCATCGCCCGAAGCATCCCGAACACCCTCGACGGCGACGAGGCGGTCGTGCTCCACAGCGACTTCGGGCACGACGGCTTCCTCATCGAGACCGAGGCGGTCGGCAGGCATCTGCGCCGGCTGCTCGACAGCTGACTACCCCTGCACGATCCGCCACGGCAGCGAGCCGGCCTCGAGGCGCAGCCCCTCCCACTCGAAGGCGGTGCCCTGGTCCGATTCGACGACCCTCGTCGAGAAGTGTCGCGCGACGCCACCTGTCGAGAGCGCCTCCTCGGCGCTCTCGAACCGACTCAGCTCGTGAAGCGTCACCCAGGTCGGGGGAAAGAGCATCCACTCCCCGGCCGAGTGCCTCCGCAGCGCATCGGCGGGCGTGACCCAGGTCGCGTCCACGACCTCACCGGCTGAGAGCGTAAGCTCACCGTCCGCGGAGTGCGCGGCATCCGAGGCATCCGCGAGGAAGAACCAGGTCCTGATGCGCACCGGCGCCTCGGCGGGCGGCTGCCATCGGGACAAGACGACGGGGTCGGTGATGACGAGGCCGACCTCTTCGAGCGTCTCGCGTACGGCCGCGCGACGGGCGGAATCCTGTTCGTCCTCGCCGTCGAGGCGATCGCGCGGCTCGACCTTGCCCCCGGGAAAGACCCAGGCGCCGGGGAACGATCCGCGGTCGGGCCGGCGCATCAGCAGAACCTCGAAGCGCCGTGTGGCAGTGCGCAACAGCACAGCCGTCCCCGCGACGGGAAGGTCGTCAGGCTCGGTCACACCACCACTCTAGGAGTGCGCTGCGGGGATCAGGTCGAAGCGAACACCGGTCTGCGGGCCTGCACCCGATATGACAGGAGCGCGATCAGCAGCCCCGCCACCGCGAGCGCCGCACCGGTCCACGACGGAGCTGTGAAGCCCCAGCCACCGGCGATCACGACACCGCCGAGGAACGCACCGAGACTGTTGCCGATGTTGAGCGCCGAATGGTTCATGGCCGCGGCGATCGACTGGTTGTCTCCCGCCACATCCATCAGCCGGGTCTGGATGGTCGGCGACAGCACCGACGAGACGAAGCCGACCACGAACACGAGCAGCGCGAGCGTGACGATCCAGAACGAGAACACGGCGAGAAGCGCGAACACGACGGCCATCGCGGCGAGTCCGAACAGCAGCGTGCGGCGGAGATCGATGTCGGCGAGATGGCCGCCCACGAGGTTTCCGGCCGTCATCCCGAGTCCCATCAGCACCAGGACGATCGGAACCGCCCACTCGGGTGACCCGGCGACGTCCGTCACGAGCGGGGCGATGTAGCTGTATACCGCGAAGAAGCCGCCGAACCCGATCGCACCCACGCCGAGCGTGAACCAGACCTGCGGGATGCGGAAGACGCCGAGCTCTTCACGCATGGTGCGCCCGGGGGAACCGGGGTGTTCGGGCACGAAGAAGACGATGCAGACGGTCGCGAGTGCGAACACGAGGGTGACCACGGCGAAGGCGGCTCGCCATCCCCACATCTGCCCCAGGAAGGTCCCCAGGGGAACCCCGACGACGTTCGCCACGGTGAGACCGGTGAGGATGAAGGCGACGCCCTTCGCACGATTGCCCGGCCCCATGACCTCGGCGGCGACGAGGGCTCCGATGCCGAAGTAGGCGCCGTGCGGCAGACCGGCGAGGAAGCGCGACGCGCCGACGAGCTCGAAGGTCGGCAGGAAGACCGTGAGCGCGTTGAAGACGGTGAGCACCACCGCGAGGCCGATCATCACGCGATGCCGCGGATAGCGCGCCACGAAGCCCGCGATGGTCGGGGCGCCCACGACGACGCCGAGCGCATAGAGCGAGATGAGCCAGCCCGCCTGACTCAGCGCGTCTTCAGGGCTGCTGGCCCACAGGGTGGGCAGGAGCTCGCTGGCGATGTTGGGCAGCAGGCCCATGACCACGAACTCGGTCATGCCGATGCCGAAACTGCCGATGGCGAGGGAGAGGAGCGCCCACTTCGCCGCACCCCTCGATTCAGTCGAGGGATTCACCCGACAATGCTACCGGGTGGCGAAGGCGCCCGGCGTCGTGCCGAGCACCCGGCGAAAGTGACGCGTGAGGTGGGCCTGGTCGAAGAATCCTGCGTGC
>Ga0308166_1004357_pt1 | contig 11379 bp, 8 predicted proteins | sample PhyCR2_2_FD_202137 | JGI IMG/M metagenome (GOLD analysis project Ga0308166, IMG submission 202137) | Phyllosphere microbial communities from UC Gill Tract Community Farm, Albany, California, United States - DLSLCC.R2 | ecosystem: Host-associated > Plants > Phyllosphere > Unclassified | place... | reverse complement strand
GCTGGCCGCGCAATCTTCAGGAGCCCGCACCCATGCGTGATGACCAGGACATGCAACAGAAACAGGCGCTGGCCGAACTGGCCGGCAAGACGATGTACGAACGCGACCCGGCCAGCCAGGCGCTGGGCATGACGCTCGACGAAATCCGACCCGGCTACGCGCGCATGCGCATGCGGGTGCGCGAGGACATGCTGAACGGCCACGGCACCTGCCACGGCGGCTTCATCTTTACCCTCGCCGACAGCGCGTTCGCGTTCGCCTGCAATTCGCACAACCTGAACACCGTCGGCGCCGGCTGCACGATCGACTACCTGGCGCCCGGCCGCGCCGGCGACGTGCTCGTGGCCGAAGCGACCGAACAGGCGCTGGCCGGCAAGACGGGCGTGTACGACGTCGTCGTGACGGATGCCGAAGGACGCCGCATCGCCTTGTTCCGCGGGAAGTCGCACCGCGTCGCCGGTCAGGTCGTCCCGACCGACGCGGTTCCGACCGCCGCCTGACCCAATCAACCTGGAGGAGACAACCATGGTGCAACGCACACCGCAACCCGGCGAACTGGAACCGATCGAGCGCGCCAGCCGCGACGAGCTGCAGGCCCTGCAGCTGGAACGCCTGAAGTGGAGCCTGAAGCATGCCTACGATAACGTGCCGCACTACCGCCGCGCGTTCGACGAAGCGGGCGTGCATCCGGACGACCTCAAGTCGCTCGCCGACCTGGCCAGATTCCCGTTCACGGAAAAGAAGACGCTGCGCGACAACTACCCCTTCGGCCTGTTCGCCGTGCCGCGCGAACAGGTGGTGCGCGTGCACGCGTCGTCCGGCACGACCGGCAAGCCGACCGTCGTCGGCTACACGCAGCGCGACATCGACACGTGGGCGAATGTCGTCGCGCGCTCGATCCGCGCGGCAGGCGGGCGGCCCGGCGACATGGTCCACATCGCTTACGGCTACGGCCTGTTCACGGGCGGCCTCGGCGCGCACTACGGCGCCGAGCGCCTGGGCTGCACGGTCGTGCCGATGTCCGGCGGGCAGACGGAAAAGCAGGTCCAGCTGATCCAGGACTTCCAGCCGGCGATCATCATGGTGACGCCGTCGTACATGCTCAACATCATCGAGGAATTCAAGCGCCAGGGCCTCGACCCGGCCGCGTCGTCGCTGCAGGTCGGCATCTTCGGCGCCGAGCCGTGGACGGACGCCATGCGCCGCGAGATCGAGGAACGCGCGGGCATCGACGCCGTCGACATCTACGGCCTGTCCGAAGTGATGGGGCCTGGCGTGGCGAGCGAATGCATCGAAAGCAAGGACGGCCCCGTCATCTGGGAAGACCATTTTTATCCCGAGATCATCGACCCGGACACGGGTGAGGTGCTGCCGGACGGGGAAGAAGGGGAGCTGGTGTTCACGTCGCTGACGAAGGAAGCGCTGCCGATCATCCGCTACCGCACGCGCGACCTCACGCGACTGCTCCCGCCGACGGCGCGCTCGATGCGCCGCATGGGCCGCATCAACGGCCGCTCGGACGACATGCTGATCATCCGCGGCGTGAACGTGTTCCCCAGCCAGGTCGAGGAACTCGTGCTGCAGATGCCGGCATTGGCGCCGCACTACCAGCTCGTCGTCACGCGCGACGGCCACCTCGATGCGCTGGCCGTCCACTGCGAACTGCGCGAGGGCGACGTGGCGACGGAGACCCGGGACGCGCTGGCGCGCGACCTGCAGCACCGCATCAAGACCTATATCGGCGTGACGACGACCGTCACGCTGCTGCCCGCGCAAGGTATCGAGCGCTCGCTGACGGGCAAGGCCCGCCGCGTGCTCGACAAGCGGCCGAAAAATTAAAGGAGATTCCAATGACTGACGCATTCATCGTCGACGCCATCCGCACCCCCTTCGGCCGCTTCGGCGGCGCGCTGGCGAGCGTGCGCGCGGACGACCTGGCCGCGCTGCCGATCGCGGCGCTCATCGCCCGCAACCCGGGCATCGACTGGTCGCAGGTCGACGACGTGCTGTACGGCTGCGCCAACGGGGCCGGCGAAGACAACCGCAACGTGGCGCGCATGGCCGCGCTGCTGGCCGGCCTGCCGCCGTCCGTGCCCGGCTCGACGATCAACCGCCTGTGCGGCTCCAGCCTGGATGCCGTCGGCAGCGCGGCGCGCGCGATCCGCGCCGGCGAGGCGAACCTGGTCATTGCCGGCGGCGTCGAGAGCATGACGCGCGCGCCGTTCGTGATGGCCAAGGCCGACAGCGCATTCTCGCGCAACGCGAAGATCGAAGACACGACCATCGGCTGGCGCTTCGTGAATCCGAAGATGAAGGCGCAGTACGGCATCGATTCGATGCCGGAGACGGCCGAGAACGTGGCGCGCGAGTTCGGCATCGCGCGCGGCGACCAGGACGCGTTCGCGCTGCGCAGCCAGCAGCGCTGGGCGGCGGCCAATGCGGCGGGCGTGTTCCGGGACGAGATCGTGCCGGTGACCTTGCATGACAAGAAAGGCAATTCGCGTGTGTTCGACACGGACGAGCACCCGCGTCCGGACACGAGCCTGGAATCGCTGGCGCGCCTGAAGGGTGTCGTCGTGCCGGACGGCACGGTCACGGCCGGCAACGCGTCCGGCGTCAACGACGGCGCCTGCGCCGTGCTGCTGGCGTCCGGCGCGGCCGTCGACAAGTACAGCCTCACGCCGCGCGCCCGCGTCGTCGGCATGACGACGGTCGGCCTGGAGCCGCGCATCATGGGCTTCGGCCCGGCACCGGCGACGAAGAAGTTGCTGGCGATGACGGGCCTCTCCATCGGCCAGATGGACGTGATCGAACTGAACGAAGCGTTCGCGTCGCAGGGCCTCGCCGTGCTGCGCGACCTGGGCCTGCCGGACGATGCGGCGCACGTGAACCCGAACGGCGGCGCGATCGCGCTCGGCCACCCGCTGGGCGCATCCGGCGCGCGTCTGGTCACGGCCGCGGTCAACCAGCTGCACCGCACGGGCGGGCGCTATGCGCTGTGCACGATGTGCATCGGCGTCGGCCAGGGCATTGCGCTGATCGTGGAGCGCGTGTGATGGTGAAGGTGTACGAGATCGACGGCCTGCGGCCCGTCGTGCACCCGACGGCGTACGTGCACCCGACCGCGGTGCTGATCGGCGACGTGATCGTCGGCCCGCGCTGCTACGTCGGGCCGCTGGCGTCGCTGCGCGGCGACTTCGGCCGCCTGATCCTGGAAGAGGGTGCCAACGTGCAGGACACGTGCGTGATGCACGGCTTTCCGGAAGACGACACGGTGGTCGAAGTGGACGGCCACATCGGCCACGGCGCCGTGCTACACGGCTGCCGTGTCGGCAGGAATGCGATGGTCGGGATGAACGCCGTCGTGATGGACAAGGCGGTCGTCGGCGCGGAGGCTATCGTGGGCGCGGCGGCGTTCGTGAAGGCCGGCATGGTCATCCCGCCGCGCAGCCTCGTGCTGGGCGCGCCGGCGAAGATCGTGCGCACCGTGTCCGACGAGGAGATCGCATGGAAGAGCTACGGCACGCGCCAGTACCACGACCTGAACGTACGGTCGATGCGCACGATGCGCGAGGTCGAGGCGTTCACGGAAGCGGAACCGGGCCGCCCGCGTCTCGTGTTCGACGAACCGCACAAGCCGAAGCAATAACCGAAGGACCGGAGGAGACAACGATGAACGCCCCAACCACCCTGCAAAGCCTGATCGCCGGCCGCTGGCTCGGCACCGACCCCCACCAGCCGCTGCACAGCGCCCTGGACAACCAGCTGATCTACCACACGCACGCCGACAGGATCGATTTCGCCGAAGCGCTGACCTATGCCCGCAAGACCGGCGTGCCGGCGCTGATGCAGATGGATTTCCAGAAGCGCGCCCAGCGCCTGAAAGCCCTCGCCGCGTACCTGATGGAGCGCAAGGAAGAGCTGTACGACATCTCGCACCTGACCGGCGCCACGCGCCCGGACAGCTGGGTCGACGTCGAAGGCGGCATCGGCACGCTGTTCGCGTACGCCAGCATGGGCGGGCGCGAGCTGCCGTCGTCGAACGTGCTGCACGAAGGCCCGGCGCTGGCGCTCGGCAAGCGCGGCGGATTCGCCGGCACCCACATCCTCGTGCCGCGCGGCGGCGTCGCCGTGCACATCAACGCCTTCAACTTCCCGATCTGGGGCCTGCTGGAGAAATTCGCGCCGACCTTCCTCGCCGCCATGCCGTGCATCGCCAAGCCGGCCACCGCCACCAGCTACCTCACGCATGCCGTCGTCAAGATGATGATGGAGTCGGAACTGCTGCCGGAAGGCTGCCTGCAGCTCGTTATCGGCTCGACGGGCGACCTGCTCGACCGTTTGACCGGCTTCGACGCCGTCACCTTCACCGGTTCGGCCGACACCGCGGCCAAGCTGCGCGGCAACGCGAACCTGATCCGCGAATCCGTGCCGTTCACGGCCGAAGCGGACTCGCTCAACGCCGCGATCCTCGCGCCGGACGTCACGGCGGACGACGAGGAACTCGATCTGTTCGTCAAGGAAGTGGCGCGCGAGATGACGGGCAAGGCCGGCCAGAAGTGCACGGCGATCCGCCGCGTGATCGTGCCGGAACACCTCGTCGACGTCGTCGGCGAACGCCTGCGCGCGCGCCTGGCGAAGATCGTCGTCGGCAATCCGAACGTGGAAGGTGTGCGCATGGGCGCGCTGGCGTCGATGGACCAGCACCGCGACGTCAGCGAGCGCGTCGAGATGCTCGCGCGCGGCAACGAAGTGCTGTTCAGCGCCCGCGACGGCTTCAACCCGGTGGGCGAGGGCGTCGCCGCCGGCGCGTTCTTCGCGCCTACCTTGCTGCTGTGCCGCAATGGACTGAATAACGATGCCGTGCACGACATCGAAGCGTTCGGCCCCGTCAGCACGATGATGACCTACCGCGACATCGACGAGGCGCTGGTCCTGGCTGCGCGCGGCCGGGGCAGCCTCGTGACGACACTCGTGACGAAGGACCCGGCGATCGCGGCGCATGCGGTGCCGGTGGCGGCGGCGTCGCACGGGCGCGTGCACATCCTCGACCGCGTCGCGGCCGTGGACTCGACGGGCCACGGCTCGCCGTTGCCGATGCTCAAGCACGGCGGCCCGGGCCGCGCCGGCGGCGGTGAGGAACTCGGCGGTATCCGCGCGGTCAAACATTTTCTGCAGCGGGCGGCGGTGCAAGGTTCGCCGACGATGCTGGCCGCCGTCACGGGCGAATACGTGCGCGGCGCGGCCGTCAAGGAATCGGAGGTGCACCCGTTCCGGCGCCATTTCGAAGACCTGGAGATCGGCCACTCGCTGTTGACGCACCGCCGTACCGTCAGCGAGGCGGACATCGTCAACTTCGGCGGCGTCTCCGGCGATTACTTCTACATGCACTTCGACGAGATCGCGGCGAAGGACACGCAGTTCGGCAAGCGCATCGCGCACGGCTACTTCGTGCTGTCGGCCGCGGCAGGGCTGTTCGTGTCGCCGGCGCCCGGCCCGGTGCTGGCGAACTATGGCCTCGACAACCTGCGCTTCGTGGCGCCGGTGGCGATCGGCGACACGATTCGCGCGCGCCTCACGTGCAAGCGCAAGGTCGACCGCAATCGTACCGACGAACAGGGTCGCGGACAGGGCGTGGTCGCGTGGGACGTGCAGGTCACGAATCAGAACGACGAACTTGTTGCAAGTTACGATATCCTGACGCTGGTGCAGAAACGCGGCTGAGGCATCCACAAGCATCCGACGCCGCGCAACAACCCTCAACAAGGAGCGTTACATGTCGCGGCTAGACCTGAGCAGTATCCCCGTGCGGACCGGAACCGGCTACCCAGATCCCTTTGCCGAAGCCGTCAACGGCCGCAGCCGGCAGGCGCTGGGCGAAGCCGGCGGGTTGACCCAGTTCGGCGTCAACCTGATCGAACTGCAGCCCGGCGCCGCCTCGTCGCAGCGCCACTGGCACAGCCATGAAGACGAGTTCGTCATGGTCGTGTCGGGCGAACTGACCCTCGTCACGGACGAAGGCGAAACCCTGATGCGCGCGGGCGACTGCGCCGCATTCCCGGCCGGGCGTCCGAACGGCCACCACCTCATCAACCGCGGCTGGGGCATCGGGCTGTTCGTGTGCGTCGGCTCGCGCATCGAGGAAGACCGGGCGGAATACCCGGACATCGACCTCGTGTACGAGGGCAAGACCGACAGCTACTTTCACCGCGACGGCGCGCCGTATCCGAAGCGCGACAAGAACGCGCCCGCTGCGGTGGCGCAGGGCGCACCCGCAGTCGAAATCGACGAAAAGACGCTGGCGCCGCGCGTGTTCCAGGCCGACCACGGCGAGCAGGCGGGTGTGGTGCATCCGGAGGAGCCGCGCTAGCCAAGCGTCGTCCCTGCGCAGGCGGGGATCCGGGTTCGACGCGTACCCTCAGCAGGTGACGCGAGCAGCGTGCATGAAAATCAGATTCCCGCCTGCGCGGGGTCGACGATTAATCGTCAGCGGGCCATCTTAATTTTCAGCAAGCCATCTTCCGTCGTCACCGCCCGCAAATCCGCATAATCGAGCACCGCCACCACATCCGTCTCGAGCGGATGCGCGTGCGTGGTCGTCACGACGATGCTGTCCATGCCGGCCGCCGCCGCCGAGCGCAGGCCGGCCAGCGTATCCTCGAACACGAGGCAGTCCGCAGGCGCCACGCCCAGCTTGCGCGCGCCCAGCAGGAACGGATCGGGCGCCGGCTTGCCACGTTCGACGTCTTCTGCCGCTACCAGCACGGCCGGCAGCGGCAGCCCGGCCGCGGCGATGCGTGCCTCGGCCAGCGCCCGCGGCGCCGAGGTGACGATGGCCCAGCGCTCACGCGGCAGGCTGGCGATAAAGTCGGCCGCGCCGACGATCGCTTCGATCCCGGCCACGTCCTCGATCTCGGCCAGCGTGATGCGCGTGGCTTCCACCACGGGATCGACGCCGGGCAGGTTCAGCGCGCGGACCGTGTCTTCCGAGCGCTTGCCGTGGATCGTGGGCAGGAACGCGGCCACGTCCAGGCCATGGCCCGCGGCCCAATCGCCCCAGACCCGTTCGGCGGCCTTGATGGAAGTGAGGATAGTGCCGTCCATGTCGAACAGGAAGGCGGCGAAGTCGCGTTGGGGAAGCGTGGGCAGGGCAGGCGTTGCGGTCATGGACGGTTGTGTCGTAGCGTGAATGCGATGGTGAAGGCCGGCTTGGCGGATGAGCTTGCCAGTGTAGCGCGTCCGCGCGATCGGCGCCGGCAGGCACGGCGCCGCGGGTCAGAGCCGGCGCGAGTTGATCTTGCGGGCGTAGCCGTCGTGGACATGCTGGCTGATATACGACGACAGGCCGCGCCCGGCGCGCGCCAGCTCCTGCATCCGGGCAATATGGGCGGCGCCGGCGCTGTCTTCCGTGTAGAGGTAGCGCTCGCCGTTCCTGAACTGGACGACGATCTGGCCGGCGTCGATGTCGTAGGCGACGACACCGGATTCGCCGCTGTGGTTGCCGTAGCGTTGCATGATGTGTTCTCCGACCAAGTGGTTGTACGGGAAATTCTAGCTTGAAGCGACGTCTCCTCCCATGTGCTAACAGATCATGCGCGGCGCACGAGTAAATGACAGCAGAGGCCGCGGCATGGTGCGCCACGTGGATGGACGACCTGCGCTCTAAACGGCTGTACAACTTCTCAACGTCGTCAACCAGTTGTTGCTTTGACCTCCCAACGGTACCTATCCCATCGATAACGGCATCGATCCGCCTGTCGCAGCGCGTGGTTGATGCCATCTCTTCCTAACTAACGGCGACACCGCGTGAAATCGTGGACTCTTCGACATATAGCTTGTTGGGTCGAGCTCTCGATAGGCTATTCAAGCTGGCAATGTCGGGATTGCATCCAGTGTTTCGAAAGCCATTGGGTAGTGCCAGGGCGGTCTCGTGACCGTAATGACTGACGGGATGCTTCATACATACGTCATGAATATGGTGCGCTTGCTGCGTCCCTTACCTTGATGAGTTGATTGTGTGCAGCTTTTGCTGCTCAGGCTGGACAGGTTGGTCAATCAATACTGGCCTGACACGACAAAAGAAAATATATCCGGTTCGAATCCCACTTCGTTATATTTCAATAGTTTTGACGAAATCTTTTTAGTTATCATGTAGATAATTTACTGAAAAATTGCGTTTGAAAGTTTGAGGTCATGTCACCGAAAAACCATATTGCATAATTGAGGAGATTTATGCGCATCATTGCAATGTCAACTGTTGTAGGGCTAAGAAGCTAGCTGATGTTTGTCTTAGTTCTAGTGATGATAATACACAAGAACCTGGCACGAAAGACTCCGACAAAGGCTGTATCTATTGCGTACCAGGGGATAAGACGAGCTCCGGGAAAGATTACATTGGTTCTACTGACGACATGGAGCAACGGAAGCGTGACAAATCAGATGGGCGAGATCGTGAGGGCGCTAGAATTATCGACGTGTATGATAAAGGAAACCGCGATGAGCGTCGAAATAAGGAGCAGCAAGCCATTAATGACCATGGTGGCTTAGAAAATCTTGATAATAAGAGAAATGAAAGAGCCGAAAGAAAATGGCCAAAAAACGGAATTAACCCACCAACCCGGTAACAATTGCACAAAGAGGAAGTTATTATGAACGAGCGTCCAATTCCACCAGCGGCATTGCGAGATGAAAATTCTGTTGAAATGTTGCGCGTATGGATAGCTGAAAGGAGGTTGCATTGCTCCATGAAGGTTGGGTTATATCAAGATAGTATGGGCATTCCGGAAGCAGATGCTTGGGGAACGATATTGGCAGATGTAACGCGGCACTTGGCGGATGCATTGGAGTCGCAATATGGGATAAGAAAAGAAGACTCAATTTCTAAAATTACAAGTGCCTTATTGGATGAGATTTCGAAGCCTACATCAAAGACTAATGGTGGATTCGCATAATTTTCGAAAAATTTTTGCGGCGGCGTTTCTTATAGGCGCCGCTTTACTATAAATGAGTCTGTGCCTTCCAGTTTATAGCTGAGGGTCCGGATTTTTAACATGCTCTAAAAATCGCAGCCCGCCACGTCGTACACTTTAGTAAGAACATCTACACAGTAGTCGCAAGCTGGGTTAGTTAGGGCATTGGCTGCATTCCCAGATCGGCAGTGCAGTGGCCTGCTTCACTTTTCACAATGATTTATTTAGTGTAATCGACAGGCCGCTCACTCACTTTCCCGTCATGTGGAACATCTCGATCGCGGTGCCCCCGTGATGCCGATTTCGTCGAAGCCTTTATGTCGCGCAGGTTCGCTTGCAGGTCTTTCTCGTCGACGATCTGCATGTCGATGAAATAAGTATTCTGCCCATGGGTAGTCAACTGCATCAGCATTCAATGCATACTGAAAAGTCGGCCGTATGCTATTCGCATCTGGTCCGTATCCTAGTCGTATCTCATGCCGACGGGAAAATTTTGGTTGATCCGAAAACCTTGCAAGACACTATAACAGTGGGATACAGGAAGCACCCGTTACCTCCACTGATATCGGCCATTCTAGAGCCCGTTCAACAACGGGCACTAAAGCACGACTGATACGATCAATCTCGACGAAAGGCATCTGCATGTGGAACATTTGCATTATTGCGATCGCATTCGCGATCATCGCTAACCTCATCAGTGCGCCGACATACGGAATGATATTCGTCGCCATCGTACTTCTCGATCTGATAGCGGTCTTCATGCTGATCCACATTGTTCGATCAGGACGATTTTCGCGGATGGGTATTGCTTCGCTTGGGGTACTCGCCGCTTATACGCTGCTTGATGCCGTGCTTAGAAGTACGGTGGGTGTCCGAGTGCTTGACGCAGTCCTTTAAGCTGTGCTCGACAACTATCGGACCTACGATTCTCGAATGGGGGAATGTTCTCGCGGAATTGCAGAGACGATAATCAAAGCGCTGGCAAAATTCGACTTGCTCGCTTTGCCGTATTGAGGAGGAATGCGGGATAGCGCAAGCGGTTATGCCGCTTGCGCGCAGGTGAGCGCCATGTTCGTGGCGCTCTTCCCTTACTCCGCCAACTGCGCCCGCACCCGCGCCACGGCCGCACGCACCTGGTTCGGTGCCGTGCCGCCCACGTGGTCGCGCGCCGCGACGGAACCTTCCAGCGTCAGCACGGCAAACACGTCCTGTTCGATCAGCGGCGAGAATTCGCGCAGGCGCTCCAGCGACATCTCGGACAGGTCGCATTTCGCGTCGTCGCACGCGCGCACGGCGTGCGCGACGGCTTCGTGGGCGTCGCGGAACGGCAGGCCCTTCTTGACGAGGTAGTCGGCCAGGTCGGTGGCCGTCGCATAGCCCTGCAGCGCGGCGGCGCGCATGTTCTCGGCCTTGACCGTGATGCCGGCGGCCATGTCGGTGAAGATGCGCAGCGTGTCGAGCACGGTGTCGACCGTGTCGAACAGCGGTTCCTTGTCTTCCTGGTTGTCCTTGTTGTACGCGAGCGGCTGGCCCTTCATCAGGGTCAGCAGGCCCATCAGGTGGCCGTATACGCGGCCGGTCTTGCCGCGCGCCAGTTCCGGCACGTCGGGGTTCTTCTTCTGCGGCATGATCGACGAGCCGGTGCAGAAGCGGTCGGCGATGTCGATGAAGCCGACGCGCGGGCTCATCCACGTGACCAGCTCTTCCGACATGCGCGAGATGTGCATCATCAAGACCGATGCGGCGGCCGTGAACTCGATGGCGAAGTCGCGGTCAGACACGGCGTCGAGCGAGTTGTGGCTGACGTCTTCGAAGCCGAGGGTTTTGGCCACGCGCAGGCGGTCGATGGGGAAGGTGGTGCCCGCCAGGGCGGCGGCACCCAGCGGCAGGCGGTTCACGCGGCGGCGTGTGTCGGCCATGCGCTCGGCGTCGCGGCCGAACATCTCCACGTAGGCCAGCAGGTGGTGGCCGAACGTCACCGGCTGCGCGACCTGCAGGTGCGTAAAGCCCGGCATGATGGTGTCGGCGTGCTGCTCGGCCAGGTCGGTCAGGGCACCGCGCAGGCCTTTCAGCAAGGCGAGGATGTCGTCGATGGCGGCGCGCATGTACAGGCGGATGTCGGTCGCGACCTGGTCGTTGCGCGAGCGGCCCGTGTGCAGACGCTTGCCGGCGTCGCCGACCAGTTCGGTCAGGCGCTTTTCGATGTTCAGGTGCACATCTTCCAGATCGAGCAGCCACTCGAACTGGCCGGCTTCGATCTCGCCGCGGATCTGGGCCATGCCGCGCTCGATCTCGGCGCGGTCTGCGGCAGAGATGATGCCCTGGGCGGCCAGCATTTCGGCGTGGGCGAGCGAACCCTGGATGTCGAACAGGGCCAGGCGCTTGTCGAAGAAGACGGAGGCGGTGTAGC
>Ga0308166_1004356_pt1 | contig 11382 bp, 9 predicted proteins | sample PhyCR2_2_FD_202137 | JGI IMG/M metagenome (GOLD analysis project Ga0308166, IMG submission 202137) | Phyllosphere microbial communities from UC Gill Tract Community Farm, Albany, California, United States - DLSLCC.R2 | ecosystem: Host-associated > Plants > Phyllosphere > Unclassified | place... | reverse complement strand
CTTGCCTTCATCGCTGCCGTCGCGCTCGTCATCGCCGGCTGCGGCACCACCCCGACCTCGATCGTGCAGGAAACGCGCAGCGCCCGTCCGGCCCTGGCCGAAGTCGCTCCGCCGACCGACGGCGCGATCTATAACGCCGCGCGCTACCGCCCGATGTTCGAAGACCGCCGCGCGCGCCAGATCGGCGATTTGCTGACCATTAACATCGTCGAAAAGACCTCGGCCAACAAGGCCGGCACCAGCTCGGGCAACAAGTCGGGCAGCGCCAGCTTCGGCCTGCCGGGCGTGATCCAGTCGAAACTGGGCGCGAACGTGGCGGCCGAGGGCAGCACCAAGTTCTCGGACGGCGACAACCAGAGCGCCAGCAATGCCTTTACCGGCACCATCGGCGTGACCGTCACCGAGGTGCTCTCGAACGGCAACCTGATCGTGGCCGGCGAAAAGCAGGTGGCCATGAACAAGGGCATCGAGTTCATCCGCTTCTCGGGCATGGTCAGCCCCGACACCATCCAGAACGGCAACGTCGTCTCCTCGACCGTGGTGGCCGATGCGCGCGTGGAATACCGCACCAGCAGCCAGATCGACCGCGCCGAGATGAACTCGATGATGTCGCGCTTCTTCCAGTCCTTGCTGCCGTTCTAATTCCGGAGTGATCATGCGTTTCCAATTCCCGCTGCTGGCGCTGAGCGCCGCCCTGATGTGCACCGCGCCGCTGGCCCAGGCCGAGCGCCTGAAGGACATGACCAGCATCGCCGGCGTGCGCCAGAACCAGCTGTCGGGCTATGGCCTGGTGGTCGGCCTGGACGGTACCGGCGACCAGACCAGCCAGACCCCGTTCACCGTGCAGTCGATCATCGCCATGCTGCAGCAAAAGGGCGTCAACCTGCCGCCGACCGGCCAGCTGCAACTGAAGAACGTCGCGGCCGTGATGGTCACGACCTCGCTGCCGGCCTTTGCCCAGCCGGGCCAGACCATCGACATCACCGTGTCGTCGATCGGCAACGCCAAGAGCCTGCGCGGCGGCACCTTGCTCATGACGCCGCTGCACGGCGCCGACGGCCAGGTCTACGCCATGGCCCAGGGTAACGTGCTGGTGGGCGGCGTTGGCGCATCAAGCGGCGGCGGCGGTGCGCAGGTCCAGGTCAACCACCTGTCGGTGGGCAAGATCTCGGCCGGCGCCACCGTCGAGCGCGCGGTCGCCTCGAACCTGGGCGAAAACAACCAGATCCGCCTGGAGCTGAACAACACCGACTTCGCCACCGCCAGCCGCGTGGTCGAAGCCGTCAACAACCAGTTCGGCGCCGGCACCGCCACCGCCCTGGACGGCCGCGTAATCCGCGTGCGGACCCCGGCCTCGTCGGATGCCCGCGTCAGCTTCATCGGCCTGCTGGAAAACATCGACGTCAAGCCGGCCACCGCCGCCGCGAAAGTGATCCTGAACGCGCGCACCGGTTCGGTGGTGATGAACCAGGCCGTCACGCTCGACACCTGCGCCATTTCGCACGGCAATTTGTCGGTGACGATCGGCGCGGATACGAATGTCAGCCAGCCGGCGCCGGGTTCGCGCGGCCAGACCGTGGTGACCAGCACCCCGACCGTGGAAGTGAAGAAGGATCCGGGCAAGGTGCTGCTGGTGAAAGGCGGCGCCTCGCTGGCGGAAGTCGTGAAGGCCATGAATTCGATCGGCGCTTCGCCGCAAGACCTGCTCGCCATCCTGCAGGCCCTGAAAGCCGCAGGTTCGCTGCGCGCCGAACTCGAAATCATCTAAGGACCCGCCATGATCGGCAACAGCCCATCCACGAACGACCTGAGCGGCAAGTTCGCGCTCGACGCGCAAGGCCTCGGCGCACTCAAGCAATCGGCCAAGACCGGCTCGCCCGACGCCCTGAAGGGCGCGGCGACCCAGTTCGAAGCCCTGTTCATCAACCAGATGATGAAGAGCATGCGCGACGCCACGCCGCAGGATGGGCTGACGGACAACCAGCAGACCAAGATGTTCACCTCGATGCTCGACCAGCAGCTGAGCCAGAACCTGGCCAAGCGCGGCATGGGCCTGGCCGACGTGCTGACCCGCCAGCTGTCGGTGCAGACCGACGCCAAGGCGCTGGCCATCGGCGGCGAAGCCTCGACCACGGTCGGCCGCGATGGCGTGGCGGCCGCGCTCGACATCCCGCTGAAACCCAAGGCCGGTCCGCTCAAGGAAGGCCTGGACGCCGGCCTGCAGACCCAGGGCATCAGCGCCAGCGGCCGCACCCAGGCGCCGCACGTGCAGGCCTTCCAGGAAAAGCTGGGCGCCCACGCGGCCGCGGCCGAGCAGGTCACCGGCGTGCCGGCCAAGTTCATGCTGGGCCAGGCCGCGCTCGAAACCGGCTGGGGCAAGCGCATGATTCGCAACGCCGACGGCAGCAACAGCAACAATTTGTTCGGCATCAAGGCCGGCCCTGGCTGGAAAGGCAAGGTTGCCACCGCCGTCACCACCGAATACGTGAACGGCGTCGCCCACCGCCGCGTGGAAAAGTTCCGCGCCTACGACACGCCGGCCGATTCGTTCAAGGATTACGCGCGCATGTTGTCGAACAACCCACGTTACGAAAAGGTCATCAACAGCGCGGGCAGCCCCGAGGCGTTTGCCCACGGCCTGCAGCGCGCCGGCTATGCGACCGACCCGAACTACGGCCACAAGCTGTCGAAGATCATCAGGAACTCGTTGGCATAAGAATCGGCATTACGGCGAACAATCGCGCTCAAGTTTTTTCGTGCGCTGCCGTAGAAGAACCCAGCACATAGAGAAAACGTCATGTCCGGAAACCTCCTCAGCATCGGCAAAACTGGCCTGTACGCGGCGCAAACCGCACTCGCCACGACCGGCCACAACATCACCAACGCCAACGTGGAAGGCTACAGCCGCCAGGGCGTGGTGCAGGCCACGTCGACCACGATGGAGTTCGGCTACGGCTTCGTTGGCAGCGGCACCAAGATCGCCGAGATCAAGCGCTACAGCGACGAGTTCCTGAACAACCAGGTGCGCAACGCGACCGCGTCAAAATCCTCGCTCGACACCTACTACAGCCAGATCAGCCAGATCGACAATTTGCTGGCCGACACCACCGCCGGCCTGTCGCCGGCGATCCAGAACTTCTTCTCGGCGGTGCAGGACGTGACCGGCAACGGCGCCTCGGTGCCGTCGCGCCAGGCACTGCTGTCCTCGGCCGAGACCCTGGCCTCGAGCTTCCAGCAGATCGACGCGCGCCTGGAGGAAATCGACGCCGGCGTGAACACCTCGATCGAAACCAACGTCAACCTGATCAACACCTACGCCAAGCAGATCTCCGAGCTGAACAGCAAGATCGCGTCCTATGGGTCGATCGAGGGGCGCCAGCCGAACGACCTGCTCGACCAGCGCGAGCAATTGGTGATGGACCTGAACAAGCACGTCAAGGCCACCGTCACGCCCGGCAGCAACAATGCACTGAACATCTCGATCGGCAACGGCCAGCCGCTGGTCGTGGGCCAGCAGGCCTTCCAGCTGGCGACCATGAAGTCGCCGACCGACCAGAGCCGCGTGACGGTCGGCTACGCCACCGGCGACAAGGTGGTGCCGCTGCCGGAAAGCGCACTCTCGGGCGGCGAGCTGGGCGGCCTGCTGGAGTTTCGCAGCGGCACCCTCGACCGCGTGCAGAACTCGATCGGCCGCCTGGCGGTGGGCCTGGCCCAGACCTTCAACGACCAGCACAAGCTGGGCATCGACGCCGCCGGCCACCAGGGCAAGGACTTCTTCGTCCAGGCCCCGGCCTACGTTGCCCCCGCGATGGACAACGACCGCACCAGCACCGGCAAGGTCGGCGCCGTGGTCACCGACCCGACCAAGCTCACCGACAGCGACTACAAGGTCGAGTCCGACGGTAGCAACTTCTACGTCACGCGCCTGTCCGACAACCAGAAGACCAAGATCGAGCCCTACGACCCGGCCGGCACCAAGCGCAGCATCGACGGCGTCGAGTTCTCGTTTTCCGGGAAGGCCGCCTCGGGCGACAACTACCTGGTGCGCCCGACCGCGCTCGGCGCCTCGAACCTGCAGCTGGCGCTGTCGGACGTGAGCGAGATCGCGGCCGCCGCCCCGATCGCCACCGCCGCCCCGATCGCCAACAAGGGCACCGGCCAGATCAGCGCGGGCAGCGTGTCGGCCAGCTATTACACCGACAAGCCGACGCTGCCGGTGACGCTGACCTACGACAAGGACAGCGGCAACCTGTCGGGCTTCCCGGCCGGCGCCACCGTGAGCGTGACCGTCAACGGCGAAACCAAGGAATACACCGGCGGCAGCGCGCCGTTCGCGGCCAACGCCAGCTACAGCTTCAACGGCGTGAACATGAGCATGAGCGGGGTGCCGCAGACCGGGGACACGTTCACGATCAAGGCCAACACGGCCGGCAATGCCGACACCCGCAACATCCAGGCCCTGGGCGCGCTGCAGACCAAGAACATCTTCAACGGCGCCAGCGCCACGCTGCAATCGGCCTTTGCCCAGACCGTCAGCACGGTCGGCAACAAGACCCGCGAAGTGCAGGTCAACGCCAGCGCCAACCAGGCCCTGCTCAAGCAGGTGCAGGGCGCCGCGCTCGACGTGTCGGGCGTGAACCTGGACGAGGAAGCGACGAATTTGCTGAAGTACCAGCAGGCCTACCAGGCCGCCGGCAAGGTGATGCAGATCGCCAATACCATTTTCGACACGCTGCTGTCGATCGCACGCTAAGCGCGGGCAGCACGAGCGGAGATACACCATGCGCATCAGTACCAAGACCATCTACGAAAACGCCACCTCGCAACTGAACTCGCTGCAGTCGCAGATGGCGCGCACCCAGACCCAGCTGGCGACCAACAGGCGCATGCTGACCGCCGCCGACGACCCGATCGCCTCGGCGCGCGCGCTGGAAGTGACGCAGTCGCAGTCGCTGAACACCCAGTACGCCACCAACCGTTCCAACGCCAACAGCTCGCTGTCGCTGGTGGAAAGCGCGCTGACGAACGGTACCGACCTGATCATGGACGTGCAGACCCTGGTGGTGCAGGCCGGCAACGGCACGCTGGCCAAGTCCCAGCGCCTGCAGATCGCCACCGAGATCGAAGCCCGCATGCAGGATTTGCTGGGCATCGCCAACACCGCCGACGGTTCGGGCGGCTACCTGTTCTCGGGCTACAAGGGCAGCACCATGCCCTTCGTGCAGACCGACAGCGGCGCCACCTACCAGGGCGACCAGGGCCAGCGCAAGCTGCAGGTCGGTTCCTCGCGCTCGATCGCGATCAGCGACTCGGGCAGCGCGATCTTCGAGAACAACCGCACCGGCAACGGCAGCTACCAGACCAGGATGGTCGACGGCAATACCGGCGGCGCGGTGGCCGGCTCGGGTTCGGTGACCGACGCGAGCCAGCTCACCGGCCACAACTACACGCTGCAATTCAAGGTCGCCGGCACCCCGGCCGTGACCACGTATTCCGTGACCGACACCAGCGCCTCGCCGCAACGCGCGGTGCTGAGCGATGAGCCGTATGTCGCCGGCAAGCAGATCGCCTTCGAGGGCACCTCGTTCACCATCACCGGCGCCCCGGCCGATGGCGACAAGTTCGAAGTCAAGCCGAGCGAAAAGGAATCGATCTTCACCACCATGACCAACCTGGTCAACGCGCTGCGCGACTCGGGCGAAGACAACACCAGCCTGGCCACACTGTCGAACAAGCTCAGCACCGCCAGCGAAGGCCTGAAGTCCTCGCTCGACAACATGCTGACCGTGCGCGCCTCGGTGGGCTCGCGCATGAAGGAGCTCGACTACCTGGAAGACCAGGGCTCGGACCTGGGCGTCCAGTACGCGGGCACGCTGTCGAAACTGCAGGACCTGGACATCGTCAAGGCGATCTCGGACTACGCGACCCAGCAGACCACGCTGGAAGCGGCGCAGAAGTCGTTCAAGACGATGTCGGGGCTGTCGCTGTTCAATTACATCGGCTAAGGCGGGCGGTGGAAGTGATGCCTGATCGGCCGCGGGGGCCAACGCGCCATCAAGGCGCCAGGTACTCGTCCACCGTCGTCACCGTTCCATAGCCGAAGGCCAGCGCCGCCATCAGCGCGGCGTGCACTTGCGCCGCCGGCACCACCTGGCCACGGAATTCCAGGTCGCGCGTCGCGCAGGCGTCGTGCACCACAGTCACCTTGTAGCCAAGATCGACGGCCGCGCGCGCGGTCGCGTCGATGCACATGTGGCTCATCGCGCCGACGATGGTCAGGTCGCGCGTTCCCGCCTCTCTCAGCAGATGGTCGAGCCCGGTCTCGCGAAACGAGTTCGGGAAGTTCTTGACGATCACCGGCTCGCCTTCGCGTGGCGCGACGGCCGCGTTGATCCGCACGCCTTCGCTGCCCGGCGTGAACAGCGGCGCATCCGCCGTGGCGGCTTCGTGCCGCACGTTGACGACCAGTTCGCCGCGTTCGCGGGCCGCGACGATGACGCGGGCGGCATTCGCGAGCGCCGCTTCGATGCCGGCCAGCGGCAGCTTGCCGGTAGGAAGGTACTCGTTCTGGAGATCGACGACGACCAGCGCGCGTTTGCTCATGGTGTTTCCTTTCGAATGGGGCAAGGCTGCCGGCAGAAGGTGCGGCAGGCTCTTGCATGTTGCCATTCTTGCGCCGCACCGGTAGCGGGACAAGTGGCCCGAAGGCCCGCTTTCGATATAATCGGGCCATGCACCGTTCCGCCAACATCGGCGCTTGCCGCCAGGTTGCCATCGTCGCCTTCGAGGGCATCACGCCTTTCCATTTGTCGGTGCCTTGCCTAGTCTTCGGCGCCACGCCAAACGCGGCTGGAACGGCCCCGTTCGAGGTGCTGGTATGCTCCGCGGGCAAGCAGCGCCTGCGCACGGCCGCCGGTTTCTCCATCGTCGCCGAGCATGAGCTGGCGGTGCTCGACACGGCAGACATCGTCGTCCTGCCGTCCTGGCACGAGGACTGCCGCGGTGCGCCGCCGGCGCTGCTCGACAGCCTGCGCCGTGCCCATGCGCGCGGCGCCATCCTGGTCGGTCTCTGCCTGGGCGCCTTCCCGCTGGCCGAAGCGGGGCTGCTGGACGGCAAGACCGGCGCGACGCACTGGGGATACGCGGATTTGCTGGCGCAGCGCTATCCGAAGCTGAAGGTCGATGCGCAAGTCCTGTACGTGGACCAGGGCGCGGTGCTGACGTCCGGCGGGGTGGCCGCTGGCCTGGATTGCTGCCTGCACCTGCTGCGCCGCCTGTGCGGGGCCGAGGCTGCCAACCGGGTGGCCCGGCGCATCCTGGTGGCGCCGCACCGCGATGGCGGCCAGGCCCAGTTCATCGAGCGTCCGCTGCCGGTGCTGGCCGGGGAAGGGCGTTTTGCCCAGGTGCTCGAATGGATGGCGCACAACCTGCGCGAAGAACACAGCCTCGACAGCCTGGCCGCGCGCGCTGCCATGAGCCGCCGCAACTTCACGCGTCACTTCCGGGTGGCCACCGGCACCTCGGTCAAGCAGTGGCTGCTGGGTCAGCGCCTGCTGCATGCACGGCGGCTGCTCGAAGCCAGCGAGCTTGCGATCGAAGCGGTCGCGCAGGAGGCCGGCTTCGGCACGGCGCTCTCGCTCAGGCAGCATTTCAGGGCTGCGCTGCAGACCTCGCCCTCGGCCTATCGCAAGCGCTTTCGCGCGCAAGCAGCCTGAGCATGCAGGATCCTGTCTTGCTCAGCTGTGCCTGGCGTCGGCGGTGCCGGGCCGCAGCGGACAGTCCGCGCCGAGGTCGTCCAGCTTGCGCGCCAGTGCCGCGCGCAGTTCGCCCAGCCCGGCGATGCGCGCATCGATGTCGCCCAGCTTGCGCTCGAGCGCCGCGCGCAGCTCCTGCCCCGCGTCGGCCGGATCGGCCAGCAAGGGCATGCCGGCCTCGATCTCGGCCAGCGTGAAGCCCAGCGCCTGGGCGCTGCGCAGGTAGCACAGCCACTCGGCCGCCTCGGGTGGATAGTCGCGGTAGCCATTGGCGCGCCGCCGCGCCGCCAGCAGGCCGCGTTCCTCGTAGAAGCGCAGGGTGTCGCGGCTCAGGCCGGTCGCCTCGGCCAGTTCTCCAATCCGCATGCTCGCTCCAAAAAACGCTTGACCCTGGAGTGTACTCCAGGGTTGACCATGGGACTTTCCATCACGGGAGCATCCCATGCAACTTTCCGCCTACCGCAAGCTGGTGCAGGCCAGCGCACTCTACGACCTGATCGTCACCGCCCCGCTGGCCACGCCCTGGACCCTGGCCTGCATGCACGGGCTGATGGCGGACCTGAACGTGCGGCTGGGCGGCGCGCCGCTGCCGGCCTTCGAACCCTTCCACATGTTCATCGGCACTCTGCTGGGCAGCATCGTGGTGGTGTGGTCGCTGCTGCGCCTGCGCCATCCCGGCCGCCGCCTGGGCCTGTACGACGGCGCGGCGCGCTTCCTGTTTTCCAGCTGGATGGCGTGGGCGCTGATGACGACCGGGGCGCCGCTGCTGTGGCTGCTGTTGGTGCCGGAGTTCGCCTGGGGCGTAGCCCAGTGGTGGCCGGTGGCGCGGCGCACGGAGGCGGACCTCAGCCCGGCGCCGGCCGCTGCCAGATGAGTTCGCCGTTGCGCGTCACTTCGCGCACGCGGTGGAAGGGAATCATGCGGGTGGCGCCGCCATGGCCGATCACGTCGAAGGAAAAGTGCTGGCCGCGCGCGAGGTTCACGCGCTCGAACGTGACGCGCACGATCCGGTCGAGCTTGCGGTCGTGGTAGCCGATGACGAAGTGGGCATTGCCGAAGTCGAGGTCCCAGACGATGCGGTGCAGAAGGTCCTGGATGGGCGTCATGGAGGGTGGGCGGATGGCGTTACGGCAATTGTAGCCGCGCGCCGGCCAGGCCGGCGCACCCGGCAAGCCGCTGCTAGGCCGGCAGCCGGTCGTCGTTGCGCACCATGTCCTGCAATTGGTCCTGCGACAGCGCCGCGCTGAAGTAATAGCCCTGCATCTGGTCGCAGTCGTGCTCGCGCAGGAAGGCCAGCTGTTCGTGGGTTTCGACACCCTCGGCAATCACCTTCATCTTCAGGCTGTGGCCGAGCGCGATGATGGCGCGCGTGATCACGGCATGGCCGTCGTGCACGCCGCCGCCGAGGAAGGAGCGGTCGATCTTGATGAAGTCGACCGGGAACTTCTGCAGGTGGCTCAGGCTCGAGTAACCGGTGCCGAAGTCGTCGATCGACAGGCGCACGCCGAGCGCTTTCAGTTCCGCCAGCGCTTCCATGGCTTCGTCCGGGCGGTCCATCAGCTGGCTTTCCGTCACCTCCAGTTCGAGCATGCGCGGATCGACCTGGTGGCGCTCCAGTACCTCGGCCAGGTGGCGCGCAAACTGGCGCTGGCGCAGCTGGCGCGGCGACAGGTTCACCGAGATCACGAAGTCCTCGATGCCGAGCGCGCGCATGGCCTTCAGGGCGCCGCAGGCTTCGGCCAGCACCCATTCGCCCAGGGGCACGATGAGGCCGGTTTCCTCGGCCACGGGAATGAACTCGTCGGGCGAGATCATGCCTTGCTCCGGATGGCGCCAGCGCACCAGGGCTTCGGCGCCGACCACCTTGCCGGTGCGCAGGTCGACCTTGGGCTGGTAGCCGAGGGTCATCTCGTCGTTGCGGATCGCCCGGCTCAGGCTAGCCTCCAGCATCAGGTGCTGGTGCACGATCTGGTTGAGTTCCTCGGAATAGAACTGGCAGTTGTTCTTGCCCAGGGCCTTGGCGTGGTACATGGACGCGTCGGCGGCGCGCATGATGCGGTCGACGTTGTCGCCGTCGAGCGGGAACAGGGCGACGCCGATGCTGGTGCCGGGCACGATTTCCTTGCCGGCGGCCAGGATCGGTTCGCGCACGCTGCGGCGGATGCGCTCGACCACGTCGGCCACGTGCCCGGCGCTCGGCTGGTCGTTGATCACCAGCACGAACTCGTCGCCGCCGACGCGCGCCACCGTGTCGTGCTCGCGCATGTTCGCCTTCAGGCGCTTGGCGATTTCCTGCAGCACCACGTCGCCGGCCTCGTGGCCGAAGTTGTCGTTGATGTGCTTGAAGTTGTCGAGGTCGAGGAAGGCCAGCGCGCCCAGCACGCCGTTGGCGAGCGCGAAGTCGATCGCCGTCTTCAGCTGGTCCTGCAGCAGGGTGCGGTTGGCCAGGCCGGTGAGCGGGTCGTGGTGGGACAGGTGGTGCAGGCGGCGCTCGTAGTGGCGTGCTTCGGTAATGTCGTTGATGACGGCCACGAAGTGGGTCACCTCGCCATCGATATTGCTCACCGGGTCGATGCGCAAATCGTTCCAGAAGACCTCGCCGTTCTTGCGCCTGTTGCGCAGCACCGAGCGTATGCTCTCCTTGCGCGAGAGTGCCACGCGCACGCGCTCGTGTTCCTGCACGTCGCAGCCTTCGATGCGCATGAAACGCGGATTGCGGCCCTTGATCTCGGCCAGGGTATGGCCGGTGATCTGCTCGAAGGCGGGGTTCACGTACTCGATCTTGTTGTCGCCGTCCTCGCAGCAGGTGATCACGATCGCATTCACGCTGGAGTAGATCGCGCACTCGCGTACCCGCATGCCCTGTTCGTTGCGCTTGCGCGTATCGATGTCGAGCCCGGTACCGAAGACACAGGGCAGGCTGCCCAGGCTGGTGCGCGCGCAGTGGAAGAGGAAGGTGGTGCGCTTGCCGTGCTTGCCGACCATTTCGGCTTCGTGCGAGGAATTTCCATAATCGAAGGCGTCCAGGATCTTCTGCACGATGCCAGGGCGCTCTTTCTCGTCGAAGAAGTACTTCACGTTACTGGTCGGCAGTTCCTCGCTCGACATCTCCAGCGCTTCCTCGAGCTGGCGGTTCCACAGCAGCAGGTGGCCGCTCTGGTCGATCACGTAGAACACGCAGGGCAGGCCCTCGATGATGTCGGCCACCGGCAAGTCCTGGATCAGCGAATAGCGCGGCGGGGCGGTGCCGGTGTGCGGGATGACGATGACGCTGAAGGCGCCGGGCTGTTCCGGGTCGAGCGATTGCGGCGCCACCGTCACGCGCACCGGCAGGCGCTGGCCGTTGGCGCACAGCAGGTGTCCGGTCGATTCGCCATCCGCGCGCGCCGCCATCGAGATAGCCTGGTCGGACATATCGTCGAAGGCGATCAGATGGTCCAGGGTCTGGTTGCGGATACCGGCCGCCGTGTAACCGGCGAGCTTTTCGCAGGCCCGATTCCAGCTCGTGATGACCCCTGCGGTATCGACCACGAAAACGGCGAGGGGCAAAGGCGAGAGATTCACGCTGTTCTCCGTGACCGCTGAGCAATTGCCCGGCGGCGCGGTGTATTGACAGGTCATGATAGCG
>Ga0308166_1004353_pt1 | contig 11385 bp, 9 predicted proteins | sample PhyCR2_2_FD_202137 | JGI IMG/M metagenome (GOLD analysis project Ga0308166, IMG submission 202137) | Phyllosphere microbial communities from UC Gill Tract Community Farm, Albany, California, United States - DLSLCC.R2 | ecosystem: Host-associated > Plants > Phyllosphere > Unclassified | place... | reverse complement strand
CGGAAGCGACACGGTCCTTCGGCTTGCGCCTCGCGATCGCCGGGAGTTTGCTGGGTGCAATCGGAGTTGTGTTTCAAACTCTGGTGCTTGTCGTCGATGGTAAGATGTGAGGCTGATTTTGCGGCCTGATCTCTACCGACAATCAGGCTGCATAGTATTTTCTGTAGGCCCGGTAGTCGTAGTCGGCTTGGCCATAACCTAGGCCGGCCTCCGCCCGGACATCGACTTGGCTCAGGGTGACGCCGGAAAGGCGAACACCGGATTGGCTGAGGATGCGGATCGCAGCGGCGACGGCGCGCGCGGGCGTCTTTCGCCAGCGGGCGAGCAGGACGACGGTGTCGGCCTTGGCCGCTAGGATACGGGCGTCGGCGAGGACCAGAACGGGCGCGGTGTCGATGACGATCAGGTCGAAGGCCTGACGCAGTTCGTCGAGCAGGGTGGTCATCGGCGGGGCGCCGAACAGGTCGTCGGCCGACAGGCCTGATCCCGACAGGGGCAAGACCTGCGCGCCGGAGGCCGGGTCCAGCACCGAGACGTTTCGCCAGGCCGCCGCGCCGTGAAGGACCTCGGCCAGGCCGTGGTCGGGGTTCAGGCCCAGCATTCGCGTCACGCCGCGCCGACGCGGGTCGCCGTCGATCAACAGCACGCGTACGCCGGAGCGCGCGGCGACGCGGGCCAGACAGACGGCTGTAGTGGTCTTGCCTTCGCCAGGCAGGGCGGAGGTGACGGCGACGATGCGCGCGGACGGTTCGCCCACGACGCTGACGATGGGGATGATCGACGTGCGCAGCGCCCGGAAGGCCTCGGCGAAGACCGACAGCGGTCGTTGGACGACGAGGTCGATCGGGTGCAACGTCTGATCCTCCGCCGTCGCCACGGAGGAGGCGAGGGGAATGGCGCCGACGGCGCCGACGCCCAGCCTGCGCTCGATGTCATCGGGGCCGCTGAGGCCTGTCTGCAAGGCGTTGGCAATGATGACGGCCCCGGTTCCCGCCGCCGCGCCGAGCACCAGTCCCAGCGCGAGGGTGATCATCAGGTTCGGTGCGCTTTGCGCGGTCGGAGGCGTGGCGCGCGAGACGATGCGGGCGTCCGCCTGTTCGACCCCGGTTTGGGCGCTGGTCTCGCGATAACGATCCAGGAAGGCGCGGTAGACGGCGCGGGCGGCTTCGGCCTCGCCTTCCAGTTCGCGCAGGCGCACCGAGGCGGCATTGTTGTCGGCCAGGGCGCCGCGCGCGGCGTCCAGGCTGGACTGCACCGAGGCGGCGCGTTGGCGGGCGACCTGGGCCTGGGCGTCCAGGTTGGAGACGACACGGCGGATCTCGGCCTGGATCTGGGCGTCGATGTCGGCCAACTCCTGACGGGCGCGGATCATGTCGGGGTGCAGCGGGCCATAACGGACCGACAGATCCGCGACGCGCGTGCTGATCGCGGCGCGCTGGGCGCGTAGGTTCTGAACCACGGGAGACGACAGGGCCTCGCCGACATCGTCGCCGTTGGAGCCCGCCGCCATCTGGGCGCGGGCGGTGCGCAGGCGGGCGTCCTGCTCGGCCTGCTGCGCGCGGGCCAAGGCGAGTTGCTGGTTGTACGCCGAGATCTCCTGCTCGGTCAGGGTGGCGCCCTGGGCGCTGAGCAGGCCGTTTTCTATCCGGTAGGCTGAGACGGCCGCGTCGGCGGCCTCGACCTGGCGGCGCAGGTCTTCCAGTCGGGCGCCCAGGAAGGTGTTGGCCTGGGCGTTGGCGTCGAACTTGGCGGTGAGTTGAGACTGCAGATAGGCGTCGGCGAAGGCATTGGCGATTCGGGCCGTCTTGGTCGGGTCTTCGGAGGTAAAGCTGATCGCCATCGAATAGGTCAGGCCGACGCGGCGCACGGTCAGGCGTCGCCGGACGGCGTCGATCACCTGTTGCCGCTCGATCTGAGGGTCGGTAGCCGCAGGCGTGGCGCGCGGCAGGCGCCGGGTAAGGGGCGAGGATCGCAGGCGAGCGTTGAACTCGGGATCGCGAATTAGATCCAACGTCTGCACGACTTGGGCGGCAAGCTGGGGTGACTTCAGAACTTCGACCTCGGTGTCGACGATGGCCGCCTCGGCGTCGAGCGCCGACAGCACGGCCTGTCCCGCAACGACCTGTTCCTTGCGCGTATTGATCTGGAGGCTGGCGGTCGCAGTATAGACCGGAGGCTGGCCGAGCATCAGCGCCAGCACGATCAGGCAGACGACGGCTGCGACAGCGGTGAACAGACCGAGGCGACGCCGGAAGGCGGCGATCAGGGCGTGGAGGTCGATGGCGTCGTCTGCCGGCTGGCCGGGACCGCCCATCGCGGTGTCGTGGTAGGTCATCGCGCCATCGAACGGTGATCGTCCCGTCCAGTCCTGCGATGACGCCTTCAGGTTGTCAATCTTCGCGCTTTGGCCGTGTGTTCAGAACTGCGAGACGACCGCGACGGACAGGCGCGTCGAGTGATAGCTCGGTCCTGCAACCGCGCCGGACGAGGATTGGTCGAGATAGGTCAGACCGGCGGTCAGGCCATAGCGACGGTTGAGGCGATAGACGGCGCTAAAACCAGCGGTAAAGCGGGTGTCGGAGCGGTCGAGACCATTATAGTCGTCTTCGCTCCACGCCGTTTCCGCCGTCAGGACCAGATTGCGCAGCAGTTCGTGGTCTGCGCCGATCGACACGTCGGTGCGCAGGGCGCCGGCTGAGCCGACCACGCCGGTGTCCGCGACGCTGCGCGCGGCGGTGGCGGTCAGAGTCGTCAGTTGCGTGGGAAACCACGACAGGCGCGCACGCCCGCCGAAGCCGTCGAGATCGCCATAGGCTGTGTTCCGAAACTCCTGACGGATGTATCCGGCGGCGACCTCGCCCCGGACCAGGGCTCCGAGCTCGAAGTCCACGCCAGCCAGCACTTCGTGGCCGGAAGAGGATCGTTCCGGCGACCCTGCCACCTTGCGATAGTCGCGGTCATCGCGTGCGACCTGGACGAACAGCGCCGTCGCGGGGGAGAGGGCGTACTCGGCGCGGCCGGTCAGGCGGACGGCGGTGCGATCCCGGTCGTCCTGTTCGATGACGGCGCCGGCGTCGCTCAGCCCATCGCGATAGTCATAGCGAAGAACGGCGGCGTCGGCCGAGAGGCGCAATCGACCCCGCGTGCGCGTCGCCGCCAGCGAGGCGGAGGCCAGCTCGAAGGCGATCGGGCGGCGAGCGGCGGGATCGGAGCCGGCGGCGGTGCGGGCCTCGTGATCGTGGGCGTAGTCCGCGGCTAAGGTGATATCGACGCCTCGAACGATGTCGAGACGACCGGCGCCGCCCAGGCTCCAGTCGGTCGTGTTCTCGCTGTCGAAGTCGAGGTTGCGGTCGATCTCGGCGCGGGCGCGGGTTTCAAACGCGTGGCGCGACCAGTTGGATCGGACGACGACTTCAGGCGTCAGGCGCAGGGTCGTTGCAGGCTGACGGTCGCCCTCGGCCGCAAAGATATTGTTGTCATGGACGACGCCCGACTGAAGCCGGCGAAAGGCCGTGAAGCCGCCGGCCCGGATGCCGAGCGGGTCATAGGCGGGTTGCGGCCGATCACGCACGGCGACCGCGCGGTTGCGAACGAAGAGGTCGATTTGCGCGTCTTGAGCCGAGCGCAAAGCCTGGGCCGAGGCGTCGGTTGCGCCGAACAGCAGCAGGGCGATGCCAGCCGGCAGGATTTCGCGTCGCATCGGCCCCCAGCCTTCCTGCGTCAGCCGTTCTCGTATTGACGCCACCAAGCGACGAACTTTTCCAGTCCGATCTTCAGCGGGGCCTTGGGCTGATAACCGCACAGGGCGTTCAGCTTTGAAATGTCCGCATAGGTGGCGGTGACGTCGCCTGGCTGCATCGGCCGCATGATCTTGTTCGCCTGGGCGCCTAGCGCGGTTTCCAGCGTGGAGATCATCTCCATCAGGCCGACGGGCTGGCTGTCGCCGATATTGTAGATCTCATGCACGCCCCGCGCGGGGGGACGGTCCAGAACGGCGACCACGCCGTCGACGATGTCGTCGATATAGGTGAAGTCGCGCGCCATCTTGCCTTCGCCATAGACCTCGATCGGCTCGCCGCGCACGATCTTCTGGGTGAAGCTGAAATAGGCCATGTCGGGCCGGCCCCAGGGGCCATAGACGGTGAAGAACCGCAGGCCCGATTGCGGAAAGCCGTAGAGCTTGGCGTAGCTCTGGCTCATCAGTTCGCACGAGCGTTTGGTCGCGGCGTAGAGCGAGACGGGATTGACCGTCGGATCGTCTTCACGAAAGCCCGAACCCTCCAGCGGCCGATCGCCATAGACCGAACTGGACGAGGCATAGACCAAATGGGTCACGTCATTGTGCCGCGCGGCCTCCAGCATCGACAGATGGCCGGCCAGGTTGGACCGCTCATAGGTGAAGGGGTTCTCGAGGGAGTAGCGGACCCCGGCCTGGGCCGCGAGGTGGACAATACGCTTGACCCCGGCATCCGCGACCAGCGCACGCATCTGCGCGTGGTCGGCGATATCGGCGCGGACCATCCTGAAACCGTCGCGACCCTCAAGCCGAGCGGCGCGGGCGGCCTTCAGCCGCGGATCATAGTAGTCGTTGAAGACATCGACGCCGATCACCTGCTCGCCCCGGTCCAGCAGACGCTCGGCGACGTGCATGCCGATGAAGCCGGCCGCGCCCGTGACGAGGATCGGCGCGCCCATCAGCCGCGCCCGATGCCCATGTAGCGGAAGCCGCGATGCTTCATATCCTCGGGCCGATAGATGTTGCGCAGATCGACCAGGACCGGCTGTTTCATCAGCAGCTTGATGCGGTCCAGATCCAGGGCGCGGAACTGGTCCCATTCGGTGACGAGGACCACGGCGTCGGCGCCGACGACGGCGTCATAGGCGCTGTCCTTCATCTGGATGTCGGGCAACAGCTTGGCGGCCTCATGCATGCCTTCGGGATCGAAGGCCTGGACGGTTGCGCCGGCGGCGATCAGAGCAGGCGCAATGTCCAGCGAGGGGGCGTCACGCATGTCGTCGGTGTTCGGCTTGAACGTCAGACCCAGAAGGGCGACCGTCTTGCCCTGAACGCTTGTGCCCAGGGTCGCGGCGACGCGGTCGGCCATGGCCTTCTTGCGGGCGTCGTTGACCTCGACCGTCGCCTCAATCAGCTTTGTCGGCGCGCCATACTGCTGGGCGGTGCGGACCAGGGCGATAGTGTCCTTGGGGAAGCACGAGCCGCCATAGCCGGGGCCGGCGTGCAGGAACTTCGAGCCGATACGCTTGTCCAGGCCGATGCCGCGCGCGACCTGCTGGACGTCGGCGCCGACGGCTTCGCACAGGTCGGCCATCTCGTTGATGAAGGTGATCTTCATCGCCAGGAAGGCGTTGGCGGCGTATTTGATCAGCTCGGACGTGCGACGGCCCACAAACAGCAGCGGGCTCTCATTCAGGTTCAGCGGACGATAAAGTTCGCTCATCACCTTTTGCGCGCGACCGCCGGTGTCGCCGGTCATGTCGTCGATGCCGATGACGACGCGGTCGGGACGTTTGAAGTCGCCGATCGCGGCGCCTTCACGCAGAAATTCGGGGTTGGAGACGACGGCGAAGTCGGCCTTCGGATTGGTCTTGCGGATAATCGCCTCGACCTCGTCGCCCGTGCCGACCGGGACGGTCGATTTGGTGACGACGACCGTGAAGCCTTCGATCAGGCCGGCGATCTCCTCGGCGGCAGCGTGGACGTAGGACAGGTCGGCATGGCCGTCGCCGCGACGCGTCGGCGTGCCCACGGCGATGAAGACGGCGTCCGCCCGGCGAATGGCCTCGGCGCCGTCCAGGGTGAAGAACAGTCGGCCTTCGCGCACATTGGCGGCGACCAGATCATCCAGCCCCGGCTCGTAGATCGGGATTTCGCCCCGCTCCAGCCGTTCGATCTTGGACGGGTCCTTGTCGATGCAGGTGACGACATGGCCGAAGTCGGCGAAACAGGCGCCGGACACCAGGCCCACATAGCCCGTCCCAATCATCGCTACGCGCATCGAAATCCCTCATCAGCCGCGAGCCGACCTTTAGCGGTGCGGTGCGCCCGGGGACAATGGCTTTTGGTTTCGCGGTGCAACGGGTCTGCAGCCGACGCCATCCAGCGTCGGCTGCAGGATCAGAGCTAGAGGACGCCGATCATCGAGGCGACCAGCGGGTGACGGACGATGTCGCGCTCGGCCAGACGCACCACGGCGATGTCGGGTACGGCCTCAAGTCGAGCCGAGATGTCCGACAGGCCGGAGATGCCGGGCAGCAGGTCCGACTGCTGCGGGTCGCCGGTCACCACCATGGTCGAATGCCAGCCCAGTCGGGTCAGCAGCATCTTGAGCTGGACGTAGGTGCAGTTCTGCGCCTCGTCGACGACGATGAAGGCGTTGTTCAGCGTGCGGCCGCGCATATAGCCGACCGGGGCGATCTCGATCAGGCCTTCGGCCATCAGCGCCTTGACCCGCTTCATCGACAGACGATCGGACAGGGCGTCGTAGAGCGGGCGCAGATAGGGGGCCAGCTTGTCTTCCATGTCGCCGGGCAGGAAGCCGATGGATTCGCCGGCCTCGACGGCGGGACGGCTCAGGACGATGCGGCCGACCTTTCCGGCCTCAAGCGCCTCGACCGCCTTGGCGACGGCGAGGTAGGTCTTGCCCGTGCCTGCCGGACCCAGCGCCATGACCAGATTGTGGTGGTCGATAGCCTCCATCAGTTCGCCCTGGCCCTCGGACTTGGGCTTCAGCGTCTTCAGATAGCCTTGGTCGCGGTCGTCGTTCGAAGGATAGGGCGACCATCCTGATCGCTCGTTATGCGGGGCGTGAAGCCGGCGAACTTTCGACTCCTCCATGAAATCACGCGAATCCAGGATTCCGTGTTCACGCGTTTGACGCTTGGTTGCAGCACGCTTGGTCATGGACGCCTCCAGGGCATGAAAAAAGGCGGACCCGAACGGGCGCCGCCTTGGATGGTCTTGGGGAGGAAGAGGTCGCGGCCTGCAGAGCAGCGGCCCGGATCGACAGCAGGGCCGTCTGCAACGGGGTGCGCCCGCCGCCGAACAACCGAACCAGGATCCCAACGCGCCACGCGAAAGCCCCGACTTGATGACCGGATCGGGCTTGATCCGGTTTCGGATCCGGGGCCGAAATGGCGACCCACGAATCGCATCAACAGAATGATGCTATCGTGGTTAGCGATCCGTTAAAGCCCTCGTTTTTCAAAGATTAGGCGGTGTACAGATGACCATTTACGCTTTGGGCGACAGCAAACCGCAGCTTCTGCCGCAGGGCGAATACTGGGTGGCGCCAAGCGCATCGGTAATAGGGAACGTGATTCTCCATTCCAACGCCAGTGTCTGGTTCGGCGCCGTGCTGCGGGGGGACAACGATCCGATCACCGTGGGGCCTGACAGCAACATTCAGGACGGCAGCGTGCTGCACACCGACATGGGGTCGCCGCTGACGCTGGGGCGCGGCGTGACGGTGGGGCACAAGGCCATGCTGCATGGCTGCGACGTCGGGGACTACAGCCTGATCGGCATCGGGGCGGTGGTTCTGAACGGGGTCAAGATCGGCCGGAATTGCATCATCGGGGCCAATGCGCTGATCACCGAGGGCAAGATCATCCCGGACAACAGTCTGGTGGTGGGCCAGCCCGGCAAGGTGGTGCGGGAGCGTGACCCGGCGCACATCGCCGTGCTGCAGATGTCGGCCGAACACTATGTGCAGAACTGGAAGCGGTTTGCGGCGGAGCTTCGGCCTCTATGACCGGCTGAGGACAAACCGCGCCGCCGCCGCGTCGGCGTCGATCTGGATCTTCAGGGCGTCGAGACCGTCGAAGGTCTCCTCGCCACGCAGCCAGGCGACCAACTCGGTGTCCAGCGTCTGGCCGTACAGGTCGCCGTCGAAGTCGAACAGCCAGATCTCCATCAGCGGGGTCTCCAGCGCATACATGGGACGCACGCCCAGGCTGGCGACGCCGTCGATCACCCGCCCGTCCGGCAATCGGCTGCGGGTCGCATAGACGCCGTAGGCGGGGCGCATATAGTCGCCGAGCGCGATATTGGCCGTCGGCACGCCAATGGTGCGACCGCGCTTGTCGCCGTGGATCACCTCGCCCCGAATAGCGAAGGGGCGGCCCAGGATGGCGGCGGCGCGGGCCATGTCGCCGGCTTTCAGGGCCTCGCGAACGGCGCTGGACGAAAGTTTCAGCCCGTCCGCGTCATCCAGCCGTTCGGCGACCGAGACGGTGAAGCCCAGCCGCTCGCCATAGGCGCGCAAGGCCTCGGGCGAGCCGGATCGGCCCTTGCCGAAGGTGAAGTCGAACCCGACAGCGGCGTGGCGAATGCCCAGGCCCTCGGCCAGAACCCGCTCGGCAAAGGCGGCGTCGGTCATGCCGGCCATCTCGGCGTCGAAGGGCAGCAGATACAGGATGTCCACGCCCCGCGGCGCCAAGGCCTCGGCCATCTGATCGGCCGTCATCAATCGAAAGGGTGCGGCGTCCTTCTGGAACCAGCGGCGGGGATGAGGATCGAAGCTGACGACGCCCAGCGGCGCGCCCAGCCGTTCTGCTGCGTCACGTGCGCCGGCGATGACGGCCTGATGCCCGCGATGCACGCCGTCGAAGGCGCCGACGGCGACCGCCGCGCCCTTCAGCGCGTCCGGCACCTCGCGCCAGTCGCGCCAAATACGCGCAATCTGCATCAACGCTGGGACGGTTTGCGCCGGCGGGGAACGCGGACGACGGCGACGCCGTCCATGATCATGGTCTCGCCGACGAAGCCTTCGCAGCTGAGCTTGACCCGCGCGCTCTCGGGCTCGACCTCGATCACGGTGATCAGGATGCGCACGACGTCGTCGATCCGCACCGGCTGATGGAAGGCCAGGGTCTGGGAAATGTAGATCGAGCCGGCGCCCGGCAGGATGGTGCCGACCACTGCAGAGCCGAACGAGGCGCTAAGCAGGCCGTGAGCGATCCGGCCGCGATAGGCGGTCTTGGAGGCGAAGGCCTCGTCGAGATGCACCGGGTTGAAATCGTCGGACGCCTCGGCGAACAGCCGAATGCGGTCCTCCGTCGCGACGACGATTTTCTCGGCCGCCATGCCGACGTGAAGTTCGTCCAGGATGTAACCACCGGACGGATGCTGCTGAACCAATTCGACCATGGATGAGGCTTTAGCGGCGGTGCGACAAAATGGCGAGCCTTACCAGTTCAGTTCGAGCGCGGCGTATCGCGCATAGGTCGTTTCCGCCTTCAGCAGAGCGGCGGCGCGGGCCGGGTCGAGCGCGCCGTCGTCGCCCTTGGCATGGTCGCCGTGGATGCCCTGGGCGATGAACAGGCAGTCCAACCCTTGGGCGTTTGCGCCCATCACGTCGGTGACGACGCCGTCGCCGATGCACAGGATGCGCGAGCGATCGACGGGGCGGCCCAGCAGGCCTTCCGCCTCCTTGATCGCCAGGTCGTAGATCGGGGCGAAGGGCTTGCCCGCCATGACGACGCGTCCTCCCTGCGATTCATACAGGTCGGCCAGTGCTCCGCCGCAGTAGATCAGCTGGTCGCCGCGTTGGACGACGCGGTCGGGATTGGCGCAGATCAGTTCGATGTCGCGTGCGGCGCCGACGGCGAACCGCTTACGGTAGTCTTCGGGCGTCTCGACCGTGTCGTCCACCGGGCCGGTGACGGAGATGAAGGCGGCGTCCTCGGCGCTGGCGGCGCGCTCGAGGCCAAGGCCGGCGTACAGCGGCGCGTCACGTTCGGGGCCGACGATCCAAGCCGGGCCGGGCGCGCGCTTGGCCAGTTCGGCGCGGGTCGCGTCGCCGGAGGTGACGAAGGCCTTCCATGCCTCACGCGGCACGCCCAGCCCGTCCAACTGAGCGATCACGTCCGAGGCCGGGCGGGGTGAGTTGGAGATCAGCACGACATGGCCGCCCTCGCGGTTGAACCGCGTCAGCGCCTCGCACGGGCCAGCCCAGCTTTCGCGCCCATTATGGATCACGCCCCAGACGTCGCAGAGCAGGATGTCATAATCGCCGGCGACGGCGCCGAGGTGGGGCAGGGCGTGGGGGAGGGTCATGGCGCCGTGATTAGCGGCTTGGGCGCCGAGACGGAAGGTCTAGCTGAACCGGCGACGCTGCTCGGCGCTGCGAAGGGTGGAACGCAGGAACTCGGCCGGGGGGTCGGTCTCGGCCAACACCTGTTCCTTGATGGCGCGGGGTTCGCCGAACAGATGGCCCTGGCCCATGCCGACGTCCAGTTCCAGGATGTCGACGACCTGGCGTTCGTTCTCGACCTTTTCGGCGATGACCTCGACGCCGTAGCGGCGGGTCAGGGCGGCGAAGTCGGCGGCCTGGATGTCGGGCATGGAGCGCAAGGGCGCGCCGCCGTCCAGGTCCAGCAGTTGTTCGATCATCAGGTCGGCCGCGACCTTGATGAACTTGACGTCCGAGCGTTGCAGATCGGCGAAGTCGAGGTCCAGCGTCTGCACCTTGTCCAGCGAGAAGCGGAAGCCCAGGTCGGCCAGCTTGGCCATGTTGCGCGCCTCGATGGCGCCGCGCGCGTCGAAGGTGGCCTGACCTAGTTCGAAGATCAGCGCCTGGTTCAGGTCGCGGTTCTCGCTGAGGAAGTCCAGGAACTGCGGGAAGAAGGTCTCGTCGCCCAGCGAGGTCAGGGCCACGTTGCAGAAGACGCCGACCTTGCGATCCTGACGCGCCAGCCGCCGCACGATCTGGGCGCAGCGGAACAGCAGCAGATTGTCGATCGCCGGCACCAGGCCCTCGCCCTCGGCTAGGGACAGATATTCCGCCGGCATCATGACGCGGTCGGTGGCGTCGCGCAGCCGAGTGAAGCTCTCGTAGAAGATCGTCCGGCGTTGGGGCAGGGAGACGACCGGCTGCAGATACAGATCGACGCGCCCTTCGCTGAGCGCTTCGTGGATGGTGCGCAGCAGTACGTTGGACTGGGCCATGCGACGGCCCTCGAAGGTCTCGACGCCGATATGCGGTGCGGCGGCCAGGCGCTCGTCGATGCTTTCGCTCATCTGCTGGACCAGCGATTCCAGCATCCGGACCTCGCCGGTCAGGGCGTCGGTGTCGGACAGGACGCCGGTCTCGATGGCGTGCGCCAGTTCGGTCAGGGCGCCCTGGGTCGATTCCATCGCATCGGCGAGCAGACGGTGGGCCTCGCGGACCTGGCCGATTTCCTTCTTAAGCACGCGGCGCTCAGCGATGCCGGTGACGATGCCGTGGAAGGCCCCCAGCAGACCCAGTGCGCCGAGCGTTCCGGCCACGCCTGCGCCGATCCCCAAGCCCGCGCGCCACAGGAAGGCGCCCACGGTCATGCCGAGGAACAGATAGGCGAAGTAGAGAAAGCCCGTTGTTACGT
>Ga0308166_1004351_pt1 | contig 11386 bp, 9 predicted proteins | sample PhyCR2_2_FD_202137 | JGI IMG/M metagenome (GOLD analysis project Ga0308166, IMG submission 202137) | Phyllosphere microbial communities from UC Gill Tract Community Farm, Albany, California, United States - DLSLCC.R2 | ecosystem: Host-associated > Plants > Phyllosphere > Unclassified | place... | reverse complement strand
GCCGCGCGGTAGTCGACGACCTTGATCTTGCCGTCGATGATGTCGGCCCGGGCGGCCAGCACGCGTTTTTCGATCTCGGGCGTGACGACCATGCGGTTGTCCTTGTCCAGCACCCAGTCCACGCCGCCTTCCTTCAGGCCCTCGTACGTGATGCCCGAGACGAACTGGTTGTTCTTGGCGCGCATGAACGCGTCGTAGGCGGCCTTGTCGACGCGCTTGACCATCGACGTCAGCATGTTGCCCGGGTACAGGTAGTTCTGGTTGGAGTCGACGCCGATCGCCAGCTTGCCCTTTTCCTTGGCCATCTGCAGGGCGCCCATGCCGGAGCCGCCGGCCACGGCGAACACGACGTCGGAGCCGCGGTCGAACTGCGCGCGTGCCAGTTCGCCGCCCTTGGCCGGGTCGTTCCAGGCCGCGCTCGTCGTGCCGACCATGTTCTGCAGCACCTGGATCTTCGGGACGATCGCTTTCGCGCCCTGCACGTAGCCGCAGGCGAATGCGCGGATCAAGGGGATGTCCATGCCGCCGACGAAGCTGATCGTCTTGGACTTCGACGCCATCGCGGCGGCGACGCCGGCGAGGTACGAGCCTTCCTGCTCCTTGAACAGCACGGAGTTGACGTTCTTGCCCTGGGCATTGCCGTCGATGATGACGAAGTGGACGTTCGGATATTCGGCCGCGATCTTCTGCACGGGCTGCGTCTGCGAAAAGCCGATCGAGACGATCAGTTGCAGCTTCTTGCGGGCGAGGGCGCGCAGCACCTGTTCGGCCTGCGTGTCGTAGTTGGCCTGCGCTTCAAACACCTTGATGCCGGTTTCCTTCGTGAACCGGGTCACGCCTTCGGCGGCGGACTGGTTGAAGGACTTGTCGAACTTGCCGCCGGCATCGTAGACGATCGCCAGCTTGGCGCCGGCCATGTCGGCGCTGGCGCTGGCGCTGATGCAAAGCGCCGCGATCGTCATGCAAAGTTGCTTGAATTTCATTGAATTGACTCCTGAATCCCGTATTGTACCGGCGCAACGGCTGAGCTGCGACCCCTTCGGCCCGCAAAGCATTGCGCGCGGCACTGTCGCCCGCGTTTTTGTAAACGTTCTTGTGTTCTTCTTGTAATTGTCGCGTGGCCGTCAGGCGCGCTGCGGCGCCATCAGGTGCTGTGCGGGAATGTGTGGTGACCTTCGCAACCCAGCCTTGGAACTATGCATCAGCCCGTTTATTCGTGGCAAATACGATTTTACTTCGCAATTTATTTACTTGAAATATAAATAGGCATCACTCCACGTGATTTCTTGCGGAAAACCACAGTGGAGGCGCCGGATGCGGAGTGGGTCAGTGTTCGGCGAGGGGCAGGGCGGGTGCCTCGACCGTGGCCGCCGGCAGCGGTGCCGCCGGCGCCATGACGATGGCGGCCGCGGCGGGCGTCGGCGTGGCGATGGGCGCGGGAATGGATGCGGAGGCGGGCGGCCGCGCGAATTGCGCCGTGAGGAACCGGGCGATGCGTCCCTGCGTGTCTTCCAGGTACGGGATGTTCAAGTGGTCCGAGTCGGGCACCATCTCGTCCGCGATCAGGTTCGCGAGCTTGGAAACGAGCTGGTCGGTGTGCGAGTGCGGCACGACGTCGTCGCTGGCCGCGCGCAGCACGAACGTCGGTACGTTCAGCGTGGGCGCATACTTGATCGATTCGAAGCGGTGGCGCAGCATGTATTCGATCGGCATCACGCGGAATTTGCGCTTCGCCAGCGCGAGGATCGAATCGTAGGGCGTGATCAGGACAACCGCGTGCGCGGGCCGTTCCTTGGCCACCTGCACGGCCACCCCGGAACCGAGGCTGCGGCCGACGACGGCGATGCGGCGCGGGTCCACGTGGTGGTGCGCGGCCATCCAGTCGAACAGCATGCAGGCGTCGTCGATCACGTGCGCTTCGGCCGGGTCGCCGTGCGATTCGCCATAGCCGCGGTAGTTCACGGCCAGCACGGCCATGCCGGGGAACAGGCGGCCGGCGTCGCGCGCAACCCACGACACTTCCTCGGAGCGGCCGCCGAAATAGATCACGGCCGGGCGCGAACCGGGCATCAGCGGGGTCATCAGCCAGCCGGACAGGCGGGTGCCGTCCTTGGCGCGCAACACGACGGGACGGGTGCGGTGGCCGCTGCTGCGCGGATGCAACACTTCGCGTTCGACGGTCGGATTGAACACGAGGCGGCGCTGGTTCGCCGCGACCGCGGCCGTGAGGCCCAGCCACAACATACTGGCAAAGCCAGCCATACCCGCCGCAAGTTTTTTATGTGTGCTCATGTATACAGTCTACTCCCGCCGCTCTGCATTTTCTGTGCGCTGCCCATCAAATCGCCTTGATTATGCGTCGAATCCGTTGAAAGTAGCTTTGCCGCAACATCCTGTTACAGCGCGGCCGTTGGCGTGCCGGGGCTGGCTTTGCTAGGCTTGGTGCATATGAATGAAGCGGAGGCGACGTGAAACGCAAAACGGTCGTGCCGGCGTGCGGTGCGCTGGGATTGGTGGCGGTGTTGGCGGTGCTGGTGACGCCGGCATGGCGGGACGCGTCGCGGCTGCCCGCGTCGCCCGTGTCGACGGCGCCTGTATCCGGCGCGGCGCCGGCGCCGGCGCGGGATGCGGCCGGCACGGGGCCGGCATGGCTGTCCGACCTGGGCGCGCCGGCGCCGCAACCGGCCGCACCGGACGCGCCGCTGGCGCAGCGCGTCGAGCGCCTGGCCGCGAGCGGCGATCCGCACGACGCCTACCGCGCGTGGTGGCTGCTGCACGCCTGCGTCGTGTTCGAACGCACGGGCCGCCTGCCGGCGCGCGGCGAGGGCGGCGCGGAGGCGCCACCCGATGCGATCGCCGACCCGGCGCGGTCCTGCGCCACGCTGGCCCAGCGCACGAAGATGGCGCGCATCGACCACCTCGAACGCGCCGTACGCGCGCACGTGGATGGCGCGCTGGCGGAACTGGTCGAGGAAGGCCCGTTCGGCGACCCGACCGCGCTGTCGACGCGTCCGGACGATCCGCTCGTGCGCGAATGGAAGGCACGCGTCAACGGGTTGCTCGGCGACGAGGCGGAGCAGGGCGCGTGGGCCAGCCTGTACCAGGTCTTCACGGGCTTCTGGTTCGGGCACCCGGCCATCGCCGCCGACCGCCAGAGCGCGCTCGCCTACGGCATGGCGCTGCGCGACATCATGGTCAAGCTGGACGGCGTGCCGGAGGCGCAGGCGATCCCGTTCAACGGCCCGTTCCTCGACGAGATCGGCGCCGGCCTCACGCCCGACGAAAAGGCGCGGGCGCAGGTGCGCGCGGACGCGATCGTCGCGCGCGCGGCCAGCCAGCGTGCGCACAGGCCGGCCGGCTGACGTCCGGCGCGTCGGTTACACTGGATCTCCGATTGCAGCAACGACAAGGAGACACCGTGCACTACCTGCTGATGTATGACCTGGCGCCCGATTACCTGGAGCGCCGCGGCGCCTTGCGCGACGCCCACCTGAAGCTGGCATGGGAAGCGCAGGAACGCGGCGAGATCGTCATCGCCGGCGCGCTGGCCGATCCGGCCGACCAGGCCGTGCTGCTGTTCACGGGCGAATCGTCGGAAGCGGCCGAGCGCTTCGCCCGCGCCGATCCGTACGTCGTCCACGGCCTCGTGCGGCAATGGCACGTGCGGCCGTGGGTGACGGTCGTCGGGGAGGACGCCGCCACCCCGGTCCGCCCGGCCTGACGCTTATTGCGTGGCCGCGGTTTCGATCAGCTGCGCCACTTCCGCCGGGTGCGACGTCATCACCACGTGCGACGCGCCGCTGACCACGACGGTCTTGCGCGATTTGGCGCGCTCGGCCATGAAGCCCAGCGCCGCGGCCGGGATGTTCTTGTCCGCGCTGCCGTAGATGAAATAGGACGGCAGGTGGCGCCATGCCGGCGTGCCGGCCGCCTCGGTCAGCGCCGCCTCGGCGATCGGGCGCTGGGCGACCGCCATCAGTTCGGCCTGCGCCTTCGGCACGTCGGCCGCGAACTGCTGGTGGAACTTCGCCTGCTGGATATAGAAGTCCTTGCCGCCGCCCGGCAGGGCGACCGGCTCGGCCAGCGCGCTGCCGAGGGTCCCGCCCGGATAGCGGCCCGACAGTTCGAGCGCGGTCTCGCCCTGGTCGGGCGCGAAGGCGGCCACGTAGACGAGGCTCTTGACGTTGGGCTGGTCGTTCGCCGCCGTCGTGATCACGGCGCCGCCGTAGGAATGCCCGACCAGCACGACCGGTCCCTTGACGCTCTTGACGAGCGTGGCCACGGTGTCCGCATCGCCCTTCACGCTGCGCAGCGGATTCGCCGCGCCGATCACGGTGTAGCCGTCGGCGCGCAGCTTGGCCGCGACGCCGTTCCAGCTGGTCGCATCGGCGAAGGCGCCGTGCACGAGGATGACGGTGGGGCGGGCTTCCTTGCCGGCGGCGAAGGCGGGTGCGGCGAGGGTGCCGGTGACGGCCAGCGCGAGCGCGGCGTGCTTGAGTGCTTTCATGATGATCCCTTTCGTTGTGTGTGGCTGTGGCTGCGCGCTCATTTGTCGAGGATGACGATGGGCTTGTTCTTGGCGACGACGTAGGTGGCCAGTTCCGCGCAGACGCCGGACCCGACGTTCTTGGCCGAGTGCACGGCGCCGGCCGGAATGAACAGCGACTGGCCCGCCTGCAGGCGGATCGTCTTGCCGCCGAGTTCGTATTCGACCGTTCCGCTCAGGACGTGGGCGATTTCCGTGCCCGGATGGGAGTGCTTGGGGAAGGCCGCGCCGGGGGCAAAATCGACCCGTACCTGGATCGCTTCGTTGGTGGCGTCGAAGTCGTGCCGGACCGTTTCCGTGCGGGCGATACCGCTGGCATCGAATTTCTGCGCCCATGCCGGGGCGCACAGCCCGGCCGCGGCCGCGGCGGCCGCGATGAGCGTGCGGGCGGTGATGTGACGTACTTTCATCTTCTCTCCAGTACCTTTCGTATTGCTCAACAGAGGCAATATGGTTAAAATTTTCACGTTATTGCCGCGTATTTACCGCGGCACATCCTTTTGCGGAGACCCCTTGGGCAGTACCGATGTTTCCACGCCGGCCGCACCGATCGGCGTGCTGGTCGTCGACGACCACCCGCTGCTGCGCGCCGGCCTGATCGACACGATCGCCCGGCAACCCGACATGCGCCCGGTCGGCGAGGCGGCCGATGGCGATGCCGCCGTGCGCAGCGTCGCCGACTGCCGGCCCGACGTGACCGTCATGGACATCGCCATGCCCGGCATGGATGGCGTACAGGCCCTGCGCGCGATCCGCGCCGCCGATCCGCAGGCGCGGGTGGTCATGCTGACGACCTTCAAGGGCGACGCCCTGATCCGCGCCGCGCTCGAGGCGGGGGCAATGGGTTTTTTGCTCAAGAACAGCATACGCACCGATTTGCTCGACACGATCCGCGCCGTGCACGCCGGCCGGCGCAGCATCGCGCCCGAGATCGCCCAGGAACTGGCCCAGCACGTGGGGCAGAGCGCCTTGAGCGAGCGCGAGATCACGGTGCTGCGCTGCGCCGCGCTCGGCAACGCCAACAAGCGCATCGCCGCGCAGCTCGCGATCGCCGAAGAGACGGTCAAGGCGCACATGCGCAGCATCCTCGCCAAGCTCGGCGCCCGCGACCGTACGCATGCGGTGACGATCGGCATCCAGCGCGGCATCATCGTGCTGTAGCCGCGTCACCGCCACCCCCACCGGTCAACCGGCGATGAAGGCCAGCAGGTCGCGGTTGACCTGGTCCTTGTGCGTGTCGGTCAGGCCGTGCGGCGCCCCCGGATAGACCAGCAGGGTCGACTCTCGCACCAGTTCCGCGGCCGCGCGTCCGGCCGCGTCGATCGGGACGATCTGGTCGTCGTCGCCGTGGATCACGAGGGTCGGCTTGTCGAACTTCGCCAGGTCGGCGCGGAAGTCGGTCTCGGAAAACTGGGCGATGCAGTCGTAGGTGTTCTTGTGGCCGGCCATCATGCCCTGCATCCACCAGGCGTTGATCAAGCCTTGCGAGACCTTGGCGCCGGGGCGGTTGAAGCCGTAGAACGGGCCGGAAGCCAGGTCCAGGTAGAACTGCGAGCGGTCGGCACGGGACGCCGCGCGGATGCCGTCGAAGACGTCGACCGGCAGGCCGCCGGGATTGTCGGCCGTCCTGAGCATTTGCGGCGGCACGGCCGACACCAGCGCGAGCCGGGCGACGCGGGCCGTGCCGTGGCGGCCGACGTAGCGGGCCACTTCGCCGCCGCCGGTGGAAAAGCCGACCAGTACGGCATTCTTGAGGTCGAGCTTCTCGATCAGCTGCGCCAGGTCGTCGGCGTAGTGATCCATGTCGTTGCCGTCCCACGGCTGGCTGGAACGGCCGTGGCCGCGGCGGTCGTGGGCGATGCAGCGGTAGCCATGCTCGGCCAGGAACAGCATCTGGCCTTCCCAGCTGTCCGAGTTCAGGGGCCAGCCGTGGCAGAACACGATCGGTTGGCCGTCGCGCGGTCCCCAATCCTTGTAATAGAGTTCGACGCCGTCGCGGGTAGTCAGCATGCTCACGATGTTTGTTCCTTTCCTGTGCTATGGATGTGTTCGTCGCTATGCCGTGCAACGCGGCAGGGCGTTGTGCAGTGCAGCGCGACGAACGACAGCTTAGCGGCCGGCGGGGTCGGCATCATCGTCCGTAAGGGGGCGGGGCGCCTACCTCGATCGAGGTAGGCCGGGCGTCATTGCAGGCGGAAGGCGACGAAGCGCCGGCGCAGGCGCGGCAGCAGCGCGGTGCGCCCGGTATCCGTGTAGGCGCGGCGGGCGTCGATGGCCAGGTCGACGGTCGTGCCCTGGCCCGGGGCCGACGTCAGCGTGCAGGTCGCGCCGATCGCCGCCGCGCGTTCCTGCATGACGGACAGGCCGTAGTGGCCGTGCCGCGGACGGGCCGTCCCGCAGCCGTCGTCGCGCACCACGATGCGCAGCGTGTCGCGGCCATAATCGATCATGAGCTCGACCTTGCCGGCGGCGGCGTGGCGCGCGCAGTTGAACAGGGCCTCGCGCGCGATGGTCTGCAATTCGTCGCGCACCAGCGGGACGAGCGCGCGCGGCCGGCCGTTGACGGTCACCGCCAGCCGCCCGGACAGCAGGGCGTCGCCATAGTCCCGCAGGGCCTGGCCCAGTTCCTGCGGCGCGGCACTCGCGCGCAAATCGTGGATGCAGTCGCGTCCCTCGCTCATCAACCTGTCGGCCAGGGCCAGCAGGCGTTCGGCCTGGCGCCGCTGCTCCGCGTCCTGGGGCAGGCAGCGCGCCTGCTGGTCGAAGAACATGATCATGCTCTGGACGCTCTGCAGCAGGGTGTCGTGCAGGCCGCGCGCGATGCGCGCCCGTTCGACCAGGCGCGCGTGCAGCACGTCGTTCATGCGGCGCGACAGGTGCCGCACGCGCAGGCGGTACAGGCCGTACAGCGCCAGCGCCCCCAGGGCCACCATCAAGGCCAGGAACGTTTTCGTCTGCACGAAGCGCGGCGGCAGCGTGATGTCGACGTGTGCGCCGGTGTCGTTCCAGACGCCGTCCTCGTTGGCGGCGGTGACGTCGAAGCGGTAGGTGCCGGGCGCCAGGTTCGTGTAGAACGCTTCGCGCCGCGTGCCGGCATCGTGCCATGTGTCGTCGATGCCGTGCAGGCGATAGCGGAAGCGCACCCGTTCGGGCATCGACAGGCTCAGCGCCGTGTAGGCGATCTGCAGCCCGCTCGTGCCGGTCGGCAGTTCGACCTGTGTGCCGGCGTACGTCCTCCCGTGCGCCTGCAGGCCGAGTATCTGGACCGTCGGGGGCAGCCGGTTGCGCGGAATGCGGCGCGGATCGATGCTGGCCACGTCGCTGGCGGTGGTGAACCACAGGCGCCCGTCGGCCGCCCGGGCGAGCGTGGGCACGGGGCGCAGCTGCTCGGCGCTGCCGCGCAGACCGTCGAGGGCATCGAATTGTTCGAGCATGGGCGTGCGGCCGGGCGCCTGCAGGATGCGCGCGACTTCATCGGCGCCGATGCGCGTGATGCCGTCGGCGCCGTGCAGCCACAGTTCGCCCTCCGGCGTGCGCACCATGCCCGAGACGCCGCGCAGCGGCGCCGCCAGCGCGGTCCAGCGGCCGTCCTCGATGTAGCCGACCCCATGTTCGCCGCCGACCCAGATCCGTGTGCCGTCCACCAGCAGGGACTGGACGTTGCCGAGGCGGATACCGTCGGCCGCACCGAACAGGCGTACCCGGTCATGGTCGATGCAGGCGATGCGGCCGCCGACATAACCGACCCAGGTACGCCCGGCATCGTCGCGCGCCAGGGCCATCACCAGGTCGGGCGGCAGGTCCGCCAGGCCGCCGTTGCGCTGCCACCCGGTCGCGTCGACCCGGAACAGCCCGACGGTCTGCAGCGCCACCCACATGCGGCCATCCGGGTCGAGCGACAGCGCATGCGTCGTGTAGCGCGCCAGCGCGGCGGGATGCGGGAAGGGGCGCCAGCGGCCATCCTGCTCGCGCCGCCAGTGGATGCCGGTGCCGCCGAGCCAGATGGCGCCGTCGGGCGCGCGGTACGATGCCGTCACGTGCATCGGCCCCACGGTCCGCTGTACCCCTTGCGCGTCGATGGTCCGCACGGGGCCGACGCTGTCGCCGAGCAGGGCAGGGCCGTCGGCGGCACCGATCACGGTCGGGTGATCGAGGGCGGCTTCCAGCGCCAGCGGACGCACGCGATTGGGGCGCAGGCGGTCGATGCCGGCGGACGTGCCGATCCAGATGTTGCCCTCCCGGTCCTGGAACCACATTTGCGGCAGCGGGCCGCTGATGCCGTTGGCCTGCCCGAGCTGCTGCGCCGCCTGCGCCCTGTCGGCGGCGCCGGGCCGGCCCAGATACGGCGCCGCGCGCCGTTCCAGCGCGTGCCGCTTGAGCACCCACATGGTGCCGTCGCGATCGAAATGCATGCCGGTGCCGCCCGGTATCCCGCGCGCTGCCGGCTGGCCCGCCGGCGCGCCGACGCTCACACGGTAATGCCGGTCGATACCGTCCGACGCCCACAGCGTGCCGTCCGGCGCCTCCGCCATCGCCATCAGCGTACGGTGGGGCCAGGCGCGCAGGTAACGCCGTGCGCCCGGCTCGCGGTAATACAGGCCGCCTTCGACCGCGACCCACTGGCGACCGTCGCGCGTGAACAGCACCTGGTAGACCTGCGCCTGCGGCAGTCCGGTGCCGGCGGGCACCGCGGCGAATTGCGCGGCACCGGGGGCAAGGAAAGCGAGGCCGGTGTTGGTGGCGGCCCAGATGGTGCCGTCCGGTCCGCGCACGATGCCGAAGATCGACCCTGCGGGCAAGCCGTCGCCCGGCCGATGGAAGCGCAGCCGGCCGTTTTGTACCTGGCTGATGCCGCCGAAGCGGTGGCCGATCCACAGGGTGCCGTCGGGCGTGGCCAGCAGCCCCAGGACGTTGGTCGAATGCAGGCGCTGGCCCTGCACGCTGTCCATGCGCTCGAACCGCACGCCATCGAAGCGGTACAGGCCGTTGGCCGAGGCGAGCCACAGCCAGCCGTCCGGTGTCTGCGCGAACTGGACCACGTCGTTGGGCGCACCCTGTTGCGGTCCCCAGGCCGTGTGGCTGAAGTCGGCCAGCAGGGGCGCCGGCGCTGCCAGCGCGGTGCGTAACACGCACACCTGCAGGAGCACGGTCAGCACGAGCGCGACGCGCGACAGCTTGGACAGGAAAGGGGGCAAACGAACTCCGATGGCAGAATGGCAACCGCTAGTGTAGCGAGATTGCGCCGCCAGGAGAATACAGCCAAGAAGAATGGCAATCCCCAGTCGAATGCGCCGCCGTCGTGGCCCAGCACCGTCGCGTTCATTTCGATGCCGTGTAACGGCGCTGCCAGGCTATACGTAAGGTAATATCTTTTCAGCAAACAACGATGGGAGACCCATGCACACCACCGTCAATCTGTGGCCGCTGCTCGGCATCGCCGCCGTCGCCGCCGGATTCCTGTTGCGGGCCAATCCGGTGCTGGTCGTGGTCGCGGCCTGCGGCGTGACGGGCTGGGCCGCGCACCTGCCCGTGACGCACCTGCTGGAATCGCTCGGCAGCGCCTTCATCAAGACCCGCAACCTGCCTCTGATCCTGCTGCTGCCGCTCGCCGCCATCGGCCTGCTGGAACGCTTCGGCCTGAAGGAGCACGCGCAGTCCAGCATCGCGCGCATCCGTTCGGCGACGACGGGGCGATTGCTGACCGTGTACCTGCTGGCGCGCGAGGTGGCCGCCGCGTTCGGCCTGACGAGCCTGGGCGGCCACCCGAACATGGTGCGTCCGCTCGTGGCGCCGATGGCGGAGGCGGCGGCCGAGGCCCGCCACGGCGCGCTGTCCGAACCGCTGCGCCAGCGCATCCGCGCGATGAGCGCGGCCACGGACAACGTCGGCCTGTTCTTCGGCGAGGACGTGTTCGTCGCGTTCGGCGCCATCGTGCTGATGCAGACCATCCTCAAGGCCGAGGGCATCGACGTCGATCCGCTCCGGATGGCGCTGTGGGGCCTGCCGACGGCCGTGACGGCGTTCGTCATCCACGCGTGGAACCTGCGCCGGCTCGACCGTCGGATCGTCCGCGAAACCATGGGCGGCCGCGCGCAATGATCGTCTCGCTCGACGTCTTCTACGTCCTCGTCGGCCTGCTGTTCGCGGCCTGCGCGCTGATGACGGTGCGCGACCGGACCAACCCGCGCCGCTTCACGACGGCCTTGTTCTGGGGCCTGTACGCGCTCGTGTACCTGCTGGGCGAGCGCCTGCCGCCTCTGCTGGCCGGCATCCTGATGATCGCGATGGCGCTCGTCGCCGGCTGCGGTCTCGTGAAGCCGGGCCGCGCGCAGGTGCTGCCGGAGGACGCGCGCCGGGCCAGTGCCGCGCGCCTGTCCAACCGCCTGCTCGTGCCGGCGCTGGCGATTCCCGTCGTGACGATGGTGGGGAGCGTCGGGCTGAAGGATGTGCACGTCGGTACGTCGTTCCTGCTCGACCCGAAGAACCTGACCCTGGTGAGCATGGGCTGCGGCAGCATCGCCGCGCTGGCGCTCGCCTGCTGGCTCACCCGGGCGTCGCCGCTGCAGGGCGTGCGCGAGGCGCGCCGGCTGATCGACGCGATGAGCTGGGCCGTCGTGCTGCCGCACATGCTGGCCGTGCTCGGGCTGCTGTTTTCGGAGGCCGGCGTGGGCAAGGCCGTGGCGCACGTCGCGACGAGCTGGTTCCCGCTCGACTCGCGCCTGCTCGCCTGCGCCGCGTTCTGCGTGGGCATGGCATTATTTACCGTCGTGATGGGCAACGGGTTCGCCGCGTTTCCCGTCATCGCGGGCGGCATCGGGATTCCCGTGCTGGTCGGCGTGT
>Ga0308166_1004348_pt1 | contig 11388 bp, 12 predicted proteins | sample PhyCR2_2_FD_202137 | JGI IMG/M metagenome (GOLD analysis project Ga0308166, IMG submission 202137) | Phyllosphere microbial communities from UC Gill Tract Community Farm, Albany, California, United States - DLSLCC.R2 | ecosystem: Host-associated > Plants > Phyllosphere > Unclassified | place... | reverse complement strand
CCTGCGGAGGACCCTGCTCTGGTCCGCCCTCTCGATGGTGGTGCTCGCGCTCGTGGCCGGCGGCATCGGAATGCTCGTCGGCGGTGGGGAGGGCCTGGTGAGCGGCCTCCTCGGTGTCGTCCTCGCGATGCTGTTCCTCGGCATCACGGCGCTCAGCATCCTCATCGCCAATCGCTGGTTCGGCGACCCGCTCTACGTGCAGCTGTTCTTCGCGATCGTCCTGGGCGGCTGGTTGCTCAAGCTCGGACTGTTCGTCGTGATCATGATCGTGCTGAGCGGTCAGCCGTGGATCGAGCCGATGGTGTTCTTCCTGTCGATCGTCACCGGCGTCGTCGCGACCCTGGTCATCGATGTGATCGTCATCACGAAGATGCGGCTGCCGAACGTGAGCGACGCTTCTCTGCCCACCGAGGCGCCGAAAGACCATGCCCCGGGCATCCAGCTGCCGACGGTCGTGCCCGAGGATCGTGCCCCCGGACGCCACAACCTGATCCCCGAGTCCCGCGACGGAGAAGGGTCGGCAGAAGACACCCCGCGGTCTTAGGACACCCTCAGATTCTGATAGTGTTATGACGTGCCCGCCGCTCGTTCGCGAGCGCTTGCGCTTGAAGCACACCGACCATCGTCGCCCCGGTTCTGACCGGTGCCCCGAAGCTGGAGCCCGCGCTGTTCAATCTTGCTGCGACCCTGATGCCCAAGCTCGCCACTGACGGCGAGTTCCACGGACCTTCGATCGACGAGTTCTTCCCGGAGATCCTCTTCACTGTGGCGGGTATCCCCGTCCATCGAATCCACCTCGTCCAGTTCATCGCGGTGGTCGCCGTCGTGCTGATCCTGGTTCTCGGAACCCGTCGGATGAAGATCGTCCCCGGCCGCTTCCAGAGCGTCGTCGAGATGGGGCTGGACTTCGTCCGCTCCAACATCGCGCACGACCTCCTCGGGCGCAAGGACGGCAACCGATTCCTGCCGATCCTCACCACGATCTTCTTCATGGTGCTGTTCATGAACATCACGGGAATCATCCCGTTCCTGAACATCGCCGGAACGAGCATCGCGGCCGTGCCGCTGACGCTCGCCCTGGTGAGCTACATCACCTTCATCTACGCGGGTATCAAGAAGAGCCCCCTGGGCTTCTTCAAGAACGCGCTGTTCCCGGCGGGCGTGCCCTGGCCGGTCTACATCATCGTGACGCCGATCGAGTTCCTCTCGACCTTCATCATCCGGCCCGTCACGCTGATGCTCCGACTGCTGATGAACATGGTCGTCGGTCACATGCTCCTGGTGCTGTGCTTCGCGGCCACCCAGTTCTTCTTCTTCACCGCAGGTGGCGGCTGGGCCGCTCTCGGTGTCGGAACCCTCGCCTTCGGCGGCGCCTTCACTCTCTTCGAGATTCTGGTCGCCGTCCTCCAGGCATACGTCTTCACCGTCCTCACCGCGGTCTACATCCAGCTCGCGGTCGCAGAAGAGCACTGAGCGGGTCGGCAACTGCCGTCCCACCCAACGAAAGGAAAAACCCGTGGACGCTACTACGGTTCTCGCAGACATCAACGGTCACCTCGCTTCGGTCGGCTACGGCCTCGCCGCAATCGGCCCGGCCATCGGTGTGGGCATCGTCGTCGGCAAGACCATCGAGGGTGTCGCTCGTCAGCCCGAGCTGGCCGGCCGCCTCCAGGTCCTCATGTGGATCGGTATCGCCTTCACCGAGGCGCTTGCATTCGTCGGCATCGCCGTCGGATTCATCCCCTTCCCGTAATCTCTACCGACTTCTGAAGGAGACAGGATGCTGAACGCTCTTGTCACGAACCTCGCAGCAGAGGGTGAAACACACAACCCTCTGATCCCTGCGTGGTACGACATCATCTGGTCGGGCCTGTGGTTCCTCGTCATCCTCGTCGTCGTGTGGAAGGTCGCCCTTCCGAAGTTCACGGCGATGCTCGACCAGCGGTCCGCCGCCATCGAGGGCAACATCGCCAAGGCCGACGAGGCTCAGAAGCAGGCTGAGGCCGCTCTCGAGGAGTACACCCGGCAGCTCGCCGAGGCGCGCACCGAGGCAGGAGAGATCCGTGAGGCCGCCCGTGAGGACGGCAAGAAGATCGTCGCCGAGGCCAAGGACACCGCGTCGAGCGAGGCCGCTCGCATCACGGCGACCGCGCACACGCAGATCGAGGCGGAACGTCAGACCGCTCTCGTGTCGCTGCGCAGCGAGGTGGGCTCGCTCGCGATCGACCTCGCCGGTGGCGTGGTCGGCGAGACGCTCTCGGACGATGCTCGCGCGACGGCGGTCGTCGACCGCTTCCTCGCCGACCTCGAAGCATCCGAGAAGGCGGCTCAGTAATGGGCAGCGCGACCACTCAGGCACTCGCGGCATCCACTCAGGCGCTTGCCGCAGCGAAGGACGTCACTCTCGACTCGGCCAGGGAGCTGTTCGCAGCTGCCAGGACGGTGGCGGAGTCGTCTCAGCTGAGCGGCGCGCTCACCGATCCCTCTGCTCCGGCTGAGGCGCGACAGAATGTCGTGTCCGCGGTCTTCGGCGGATTCTCTCAGGACGTGCAGAACATCCTGAAGACCGTCGTGGCCCAGCGCTGGTCCTCCTCGTCGCAGCTCGTCGACGGCGTCGAGGAGCTGGCCATCCGTGCCGCGGCGATCTCCACTCCCCAGGCCGACATCGGGGGCGAGCTGTTCGGCTTCTCCCGGGTCATCGCCGCGAACGCGGATCTCGAGCTCGCGCTCGGAACGCGGCTCGGGGGAGAGGACGCCAAGGGCGCTCTCGTCGAGAGGCTTCTGGCCGGGGGCGTCAGCGACGCCGCCGCGCTGATCGTCTCTTCGCTGGTCCGCCAGCCTCGCGAGCGTCGCATCCGGCAGATGCTGTCGCGGGCGACGCGCATCGTCGCGGAGCAGGGCGACCGGGTGGTGGCGACGGTGCACACCGCGAAGCCGCTGACCGACGCACAGCGCACCCGCCTGAGCGACGCACTCTCGCGCCGCTACGACGGCAACGTATCCCTCAACGAGGTCTTCGACCCCGCCGTCGTCGGAGGCCTGCGCGTGCAGATCGCCGATGACGTCATCGACGGCAGCATCTCCGCTCGACTCGCCGACCTTCGCCAGAAGCTCGCGGGCTAACACGACTTCGCGCGGGGAACCGCGCACCCAGATACAAAGGGAAGACAATGGCAGAACTATCGATCAGCCCCGACGTCATCCGTGACGCGCTGAAGGACTTCGCCGCCGCCTACGAGCCCACCGGGGCAGCGGCGACCGAGGTCGGCACCGTCATCGACGCAGCGGATGGAATCGCGCACGTCGAGGGCCTGCCCGGCGTCATGGCCAACGAGCTCGTGGCCTTCGCGAACGGCACCAAGGGCCTCGCGCTGAGCCTCGACCAGGACCAGATCGGTGTGGTCGTCCTCGGCGACTTCACCGGTGTCGAAGCAGGACAGGAGGTCACCCGCACGGGTGAGGTCCTCTCCGTGCCCGTGGGCGACGGCTACCTGGGTCGCGTCGTCGACCCGCTCGGAAACCCGATCGACGGCCTCGGCTCGATCGCCACCGAGGGATCGCGTGAGCTCGAGCTGCAGGCTCCGGGCGTCATGCAGCGCAAGTCGGTGCACGAGCCGATGCAGACCGGCATCAAGGCGATCGACGCCATGATCCCCGTCGGCCGCGGCCAGCGTCAGCTGATCATCGGCGACCGCCAGACCGGCAAGACCGCGATCGCGATCGACACGATCATCAACCAGAAGGACAACTGGGAGTCGGGCGACGTCAACAAGCAGGTGCGCTGCATCTACGTCGCCATCGGCCAGAAGGGCTCGACCATCGCTTCGGTGAAGGGCGCGCTCGAAGAGGCCGGTGCCCTGGAGTACACCACGATCGTGGCGGCTCCGGCATCCGACCCCGCCGGCTTCAAGTACCTCGCTCCGTACACCGGTTCGGCCATCGGCCAGCACTGGATGTACGGCGGCAAGCACGTCCTGATCATCTTCGACGACCTGTCGAAGCAGGCCGAGGCCTACCGCGCCGTCTCGCTGCTCCTGCGTCGTCCGCCGGGCCGCGAGGCATACCCTGGTGACGTCTTCTACCTGCACTCCCGTCTGCTGGAGCGTTGCGCGAAGCTGTCCGACGAGCTCGGCGCCGGATCGATGACCGGTCTTCCGATCATCGAGACCAAGGCCAACGATGTGTCGGCGTACATCCCGACCAACGTGATCTCGATCACGGACGGCCAGATCTTCCTGCAGTCCGACCTCTTCAACGCCAACCAGCGTCCGGCGGTCGACGTGGGTATCTCGGTCTCGCGAGTCGGTGGTGACGCTCAGGTCAAGTCGATCAAGAAGGTCTCCGGAACGTTGAAGCTGGAGCTCGCGCAGTACCGCTCGCTCGAGGCCTTCGCGATGTTCGCGTCCGACCTCGACCAGGCGTCGCGTCGTCAGCTCTCGCGCGGTGCGCGTCTGACCGAGCTGCTCAAGCAGCCGCAGTACTCGCCGTACCCCGTCGAGGAGCAGGTCGTCTCGATCTGGGCCGGAACCAAGGGCAAGCTCGACACGATCGAGGTCGCGGATGTCCTGCGTTTCGAGCGCGAGCTCCTGGACTACCTGCGTCGCAACACCACGGTGCTCGACACCCTGCGCGAGACCAATGTCCTCGATGACGACACGGTCGCAGAGCTTGAGAAGCACACGGATGCTTTCCTCCTGGAGTTCCAGGGCGGCAAGGGGCAGGCCATCGGCGCTCCCGGCCACGAGGAGCACGGTGCGGCCGAGGCCGACGACGTCAACCAGGAGAAGATCGTCAAGGGTCGTCGCGCGTAATCGCGTGAGGAACTGATTTCATGGGCGCTCAACTCAGGGTCTACAAGCAGAAGATCTCTTCTGCTCAGACGACCAAGAAGATCACGAAGGCGATGGAACTCATCGCGGCTTCGCGCATCCAGAAGGCGATGGGACGTGTCAAGGCGTCCAGTCCCTTCGCGCGTGCCGTGACGAGGGCCGTCTCCGCCGTCGCGACGCACTCGAACGTCGACCACCCGCTCACCCGTGAGCCCGAGACGATCCGCCGCTCCGCGGTCGTGATCTTCTCGTCGGACCGCGGCCTCGCCGGAGCGTTCAACTCGCAGATCCTCCGAGAGGGTCTCGAGGTGGCGGAGCTCTTGCGCAGTCAGGGCAAGGAGCCGGTGTTCTACCTCGTCGGTCGCAAGGCCGTCGGCTACTTCCAGTTCCGTCGCATCGCGGCGGCCGCGGAGTGGACCGGCGACACCGACACGCCGTCGTTCCACACGGCGGAGGAGATCTCGGCCACGCTGCTCGAGGACTTCTCGCGCGGTGCGGATGAGGGCGGGGTCGACGAGATCCACCTCGTGTACAACCGCTTCGTCAGCATGATGACGCAGTCGCCGGAATCCGTGCGCCTGCTTCCGCTGGAGATCGCGGAAGCCGATGACTCGGAAGCAGGAAGCGCCGTCTACCCGCTGTACGAGTTCGAGCCGGACGCCGAGACAGTCCTCGACGCGATCCTGCCGGTGTACATCCAGAGCCGCGTCTTCAACGCTCTCCTGCAGTCGTCTGCCGCCAAGCAGGCTGCCACGCAGAAGGCGATGAAGTCGGCCAGCGACAACGCCGACAAGCTCATCACCGACTACACCCGTCTGCGCAACAACGCGCGTCAGGCGGAGATCACGCAGCAGATCGCGGAGATCGTCGGCGGCGCCGACGCACTCTCGTCGAGCAAATAGACCATCAGGAAAGAGACGAAAATGACCACCACCGCCACGGCTGACCAGCCGGCGACCGCGGTCGTCGGGCGCGTCGCACGCGTCAACGGTCCGGTTGTCGACATCGAGTTCCCGCACGACTCGATCCCCGACATCTACAACGCACTGAAGACCACGATCACGATCGGCGACGAGTCCGTCGAGATCACGCTCGAGGTCGCTCAGCACCTGGGCGACGACCTCGTTCGCGCCATCGCCCTGAAGCCGACCGACGGCATCGTCCGCGGCCAGGAGGTGCGCGACTCCGGCGAGGCCATCTCGGTCCCCGTCGGCGACGTCACCAAGGGCAAGGTCTTCAACGTGATCGGCGAGGTCCTGAACCTCGAGCCCGGCGAGACGATCGAAGTCACCGAGCGCTGGCCGATCCACCGCAAGGCCCCGAACTTCGACCAGCTCGAGTCGAAGACCACGATGTTCGAGACCGGCATCAAGTCGATCGACCTCCTGACGCCGTACGTGCTCGGTGGAAAGATCGGTCTGTTCGGTGGCGCCGGTGTCGGCAAGACGGTCCTCATCCAGGAGATGATCCAGCGCGTCGCGCAGGACCACGGTGGTGTGTCGGTGTTCGCCGGTGTCGGCGAGCGCACCCGTGAGGGCAACGACCTCATCCACGAGATGGAGGAGGCGGGTGTCTTCGACAAGACGGCCCTCGTCTTCGGCCAGATGGACGAGCCGCCGGGAACGCGCCTGCGCGTCGCCCTCTCGGCTCTGACGATGGCGGAGTACTTCCGTGACGTGCAGAAGCAGGACGTGCTGCTCTTCATCGACAACATCTTCCGCTTCACGCAGGCCGGTTCCGAGGTCTCCACGCTGCTGGGCCGCATGCCCTCCGCCGTGGGCTACCAGCCGAACCTGGCAGACGAGATGGGCCTCCTGCAGGAGCGCATCACCTCGACCCGTGGCCACTCGATCACCTCGCTGCAGGCGATCTACGTGCCCGCCGACGACTACACCGACCCGGCTCCGGCGACGACGTTCGCCCACCTCGACGCCACCACGGAGCTCTCGCGTGAGATCGCGTCGAAGGGCCTGTACCCGGCAATCGACCCGCTGACCTCGACGTCGCGCATCATGGACCCCCGCTACTTGGGCGAGGACCACTACCGCGTCGCCACTACGGTCAAGCAGATCCTCCAGAAGAACAAGGAACTGCAGGAGATCATCGCGATCCTCGGTGTCGACGAGCTCTCCGAAGAGGACAAGATCGTCGTGTCGCGTGCACGTCGCATCCAGCAGTTCCTCTCTCAGAACACCTACATGGCCAAGAAGTTCACGGGTGTCGAGGGTTCGACCGTCCCGCTCAAGGAGACCATCGAGTCCTTCGATGCGATCACGCGCGGTGACTTCGACCACGTCGCCGAGCAGGCCTTCTTCAACGTCGGTGGCATCTCCGACGTCGAAGAGCAGTGGGCGAAGATCCAGAAGGAGAACGGCTGACCATGGCGCTGCATGTCAGCCTCGTCTCCGCGGACGCGGAGGTCTGGACGGGAGAGGCGAGCCTTGTGGTCGCCAAGACCGTCGAAGGCGAGATCGGCTTCATGAGCGGCCACGAGCCGGTTCTGGCGATCCTCGCCCAGGGCGAGGTCCGCATCACGCAGACGGATGGCACCAAGGTGCTCGCCAACGCACAGGACGGCTTCCTCTCGATGGAGAGCGACGTCCTGACGATCGTGGCAGGCAACGCGGCTCTCATCGCCTGATCAGTTCGGTTCATCGCGTCCGCCTCGGCGCCCCCCGTGGGAGCCGAGGCGGACGCGTCTGTATTCCCGAGGTCCCATGAAGATCCTGCTTCCCCCGTCAGAGACGAAGCGCCCCGGCGGAAACGGTGCACCCCTCGATGTCAGTGCTCTCGCGCTTCCCGGACTGCACGGCGAGCGCCATGCCGTGATCGACGCGCTCGTCGAGCTCGCAGCCGACGAGGCGGCCGCACTCAAGGTGCTCAAGCTGAGCCCGAAGCAGGCGGCTGACGTGGTCCACAACCGGATGCTGCGCTCCGCAGCGACGATGCCCGCGGTGGATCGCTACACGGGAGTGCTCTACGACGCCCTCGACGCACAGACCTTGTCATCGGCGTCCCGACGTTGGCTCGGATCGCATGCGTGGATCCATTCGGCGCCGCTCGGTCCCGTCGGCGCCCTCGACGGCATCCCGGCCTACCGACTGGCGGCCGGCACATCGCTTCCCGGGGTGACGGCTTTGCGCCGCCACTGGGCGCACGCGACCACGGAGGCGATCGCAGGGGAGGACCCGGCGTTCGTCCTCGACCTGCGAAGCGAGGCCTACGTCGCGCTCGGGCCGGTTCCCGCCTCCGTCTCTTCCGCATACGTGCGGGTGGTGACCGAGCATGGGCGCGCGCTCAACCACTTCAACAAGAAGTCGAAGGGACTGCTGGTCCGCGCGCTTGCCGAGGACCGACCGCGCGTGCGGTCCGTCCGCACTCTTCGCGCGTGGGCGGAGTCGCGTGGCGTCGTCCTCCGAGACGCGCCGGAGCCCGGAATCCTGGAGCTCGTCGTCGCCGAGTGATGCAGTGTCATACAGGCGGGGTCTCCCGCGTGTGTCGTTGCCCCGTATATCGCGTCCCCGCTATGGTGGGTGTCGCGGCGCGCAAGGCGTCTGCTCCATCGGATCCGGAGGGGTTCATGTTCTCATTTATCGGCGACGTAAGCGCGGCGATCGCGTCATCGTATAACTACGACGGAGGCGGGGCCGCAGCGGCCGCCTTCTGGGCGATCTACCTCGTCTTCATTCTCGTGTTCAGCGTCGGCGGCTACGTGCTCAGCTCGCTCTTCCTCATGAAATCTTCGAGAAGGCCGGCGTCGAGGGCAAGTGGCGCGCCTGGGTTCCGTTCTACAACCTCATGATCTTCTTCAAGCTCGGCGACGTGAGCCCGTGGCTCGTCTTCGCCAGCCTGCTGACCTGGATCCCGGTTCTCGGCTGGCTGGTCGGCATCGGATTCGCAGTCGTGGCCGTCCTCGCCGCGTGGCGCATCGGTCTCAAGCTGCAGAAGGACTCGGTCTGGGTCATCCTGTACGTCTTCCTCTCGCTCGTCTGGCTCGGAATCAACGCGTTCGACAAGTCCCGCTGGAACCCGAACATCGCTCCGGCATCGTGGGCCAACAACGGCTTCCTGGCCGACCGTACGGTCTGGCAGGGCATCCCCGTGCAGCCGCGTCCGGCTGCGGGCCCCGGCTACGGTGCCCCTCAGGGCTACGGCGCTCCTCAGGGCTACGCACCTCCCGCTCCGCAGGGCTACGCGCCTCCGGCTCAGCCCGGCTACGCACCTCCGGCTCAGCCCGGCTACGCGCCGCCTGCAGCGCCGTCGGCTCCGGCAGCTCCTGGCGTTCCGCCTGCAGCCCCGTCGGCCCCTCCGGCGGCTCCGCAGGTGCCGCCGGCACCGCCCGCAGCGCCGCCGGCCGCACCGCCCGTGCCGCCCACGCAGCCTCCGGCCTGATGCCGTGACGCAGAGCCCCCGACTCCGGTCGGGGGCTCTGTTGCATGCCGGGCCCGTGCTCGCCGATTCCCGGCGTGTCGGGTGGAGACGATAGCGTGGGGGAATGCTCACGTCGCAGCGCCGGGTCGGCGCCACCGCTCATCTCGTGTTGCCGAGACCCGGGCGCGCGGCTTCGAGCGCTCCGGTGTCCACTACGATGTGTGAGTATCCCGGCGCGGCCCGACCCGCAGGACTTTCGGAGGCGACGAGTGTCTGACACGACGACGAAGACGCGCAGCGTCACGGTTGCGCAGCGCTCGCTGCTGCTCTCCTGGGCAGGGGTGACCGACGTCGGCAAGAGGCGCGAGACGAACCAGGACGCGTTCTTCGCGGACTATCCGCTTTTCATCGTCGCCGACGGCATGGGCGGCCATGCCGGTGGCGAGATCGCGAGCCGGAGCACGGTCGACCGGCTCGAAGCCGTCGTCGCTTCGGGGTCCGTGGCGCGCGAGTCCATCGAGGGCGCGCTCGAGCTGGCCGTCGGCGATATCGCCGACCATCCGGAGACGACTGACGAGGGTACGGGCACCACGCTCACCGGGGTGTTCCTGGAGTTCGAGAACGACGAGCCGCACTGGGCTGCACTCAACATCGGTGATTCGCGTGTCTACCTTCTCCGTGACGACCGTCTCGTGCAGGTGACGACCGACCACTCGGTCGTCCAGGAGCTGATCGCCGCAGGAAAGATCAGCCCGGAAGAGGCCGAAGGGCATCCGTACAGCAACGTCATCACTCGTGCCGTCGGGGCGAGCGAGCTGACCGCTCCCGACTACGTCACCCTCGACGTACGCGCTGGAGACCGCTTCGTGATCTGCTCGGACGGCCTCACGAAAGAGCTGACCGATTACGGGATCCAGCACTTCCTCCGCGAGAACGCCGATCCGGCGGCTGCTGTCGATGCCATGCTCGCCGCAGCTCTCGAGAACGGCGGGCGCGACAACGTGACGCTCGTGATCGTGCAGGTCGAGGACGAGTCGCCCTCCACATCGGGAGTTACCGCCGAATAGGTCTTCGGGGCTGTGGAGGGCGCCGATGGCGTGACTCCGATGGTGTCGACTTGGCGACATGGACTCCTTGCAGATCGCGATCCCTGCTGCCGCCGCGCCGCCGCGCCGACCGCCCACGCCGTTCATCGCAGCGCTCGTGCCTGTGATCGCCGGCGTGGTGCTCTGGCTCGTGACCGGCTCGTTGTTCTCTCTGTGCTTCGCGGCGCTCGGTCCCCTGATGATCTTCGCGTCGCTGATCGACGGTGCGCGCTCCCGGCGCAAGGCGCATCGTCTGGCAGAGGCCGAGAGCGCCGTGGCGTGGTCGGCGGCAGAAGCTCGGCTGACGCGGCTTCACGATGATGAGCGTCGGATTCGCTGGCACCGGCAGCCGGACGCCGCGTCCTGCCTGACACAGTCCCCGCTGCGTGGGCTGGAGGCGCCCGACGCGAGTACCGAGATCGTCGTGGGCAGCGGAACGGCTCCGAGCGCGGTGAGGGCGGTAGGAGGGGAAGGGGAGCGCGAGCGTGAGTTCCGGTCGAGGTGCGCAGTGCTCGAGAGGGTGCCGATCGCCGTGGCTCTCGGGAGCGGTGTCGCGCTTCGAGGAGCTGCTCCGATCGTCGATGCCGCGGCGCGAGCCTTGGTCGTCCAGGTGTGTCTTCGGTTCGGCGCCGGGCAGCTCGCCGTCGTCTGCGACAGACCCGACGAGTGGGGTGTCTTGGCATTCCCTCACGCCAGAGCGGTGCGCCGCGGGGCTTTCCGGCTGGGGATCGCACGGATCGGGGACCCGAGACCCGCAGCGGATGCGATGCTCTGGCTGCTCGCCCGCGGCGATGATGTGCCAGAGGGCATCACCACGGTGATCGACATCGCCGAACCTCACCGTGCAAGAGTCAGGACTCCCGAGGGCGTCGTCGAGGTCGCGGCGGAATGCCTGTCCCGCGCACAGACGGTCGCCGTCGGAGAGTCCCGCGCGGACGGTGCCGAGGAGCTCGACACGCTACCTGCCATGGTGGGGCTCGGAGACCTGATCCAACCCATCGCGACGACCGGTCTCCCTGCCGCGATCGGCCGGGGCGAACGCGACGACCTGATCCTCGACATCGTCGACGACGGGCCCCACGCCATCGTCACCGGAACCACCG
>Ga0308166_1004341_pt1 | contig 11405 bp, 10 predicted proteins | sample PhyCR2_2_FD_202137 | JGI IMG/M metagenome (GOLD analysis project Ga0308166, IMG submission 202137) | Phyllosphere microbial communities from UC Gill Tract Community Farm, Albany, California, United States - DLSLCC.R2 | ecosystem: Host-associated > Plants > Phyllosphere > Unclassified | place... | reverse complement strand
TCACCTGGCTCGAGAGCAACGGATATGCCGAGCAGGCGCGCGATGCGGTCGTGGTGCTGAACCAGTCGACACCCGGGGCACCGCTCGTGCGCCTCAACGAACTCGAGGCGCATTTCCGCACACGTGCGAAGAAGGTGGTGCGGATGCCGTACGACGCGCAGATCGCCGGCGGCGGAACAATCGTGTTCGCGAACCTGCAGCCCGAGACGAGAGTGGCGGCGCGCGAGCTCGCCGCACTGCTCGTCGAGGGCATCCGGGCGAAGGGCGCCTGATGGCGGTTCGCGAGATCCGGGTCTTCGGAGACCCCGTGCTTCGTACCGTATGCAGCGCGATCGACGACATCGATGACGGCGTGCGCGCCCTGGTGACGGATCTGATCGACACCGTGGAGGTTCCGGGGCGCGCCGGCGTCGCGGCTCCACAGATCGGAGTCGCCGTTCGGGCGTTCAGCTACAACATCGACGGTGATATCGGCTACGTCCTCAATCCTGTCCTGACCGAGGTGCGCGGCGAGCCCGTGCCGACAGGGGAGGGATGCCTCTCCGTCCCCGGGCTCTGGCATGACGCGCTGCGCCACCCCTGGGCTCGGGTCGAGGGAGTCGACCTCGACGGCGCGCGGGTGGTCCTCGAGGGTGATGGCCTGCTGGCGCAAGCGCTGCAGCACGAGACCGACCACCTCGACGGCAAGCTCTATCTCACTCGACTGGATGCCGAGACGCGCAAGCGCGCGATGCGCGAGGTGCGCGAGAGCGACTGGTTCTGAGCAGCCGTTTCCCCTGACGACCCAGACACCGCGCAGGCAGACGAGAAGGGCCCCGCCGGAGCGGGGCCCTTCTCTCTTTCCGACGGCCTCAGCCGCCGATGGCGACGTTGGTCGTCGTCACGGGCTCGTCGTAGATCGCGGCGATCTCGTCGGCGAAGTCGCTCATGATCACATTTCGCTTGATCGAGAGCTTGGGGGTGAGGTGCCCGGATGCCTCGGTCCATTCGCTGTCGAGGATCGTGAACTTGCGGATCGACTCGGCCCGCGAGACGCGGGCGTTCGCGGCATCCACCGCCTTCTGGATCTCGGCGCGCACCGCGTCGTTCTTCGCGGCGACCGCGAGCGACATGTCCTTGTCGAGTCCGGCGTTGGCGAGCCACGTCGGCAGCATCTCGGAGTCGAGCGTGACGAGTGCCGAGATGAATGGGCGCTGGTCGCCGACGACGACGACCTGGCCGATGATCGGATTCGCACGGATCGGGTCCTCGAGTGCGGCGGGTGCGACGTTCTTGCCGCCTGCCGTGACGATGATCTCCTTCTTGCGACCGGTGATCGTGAGGAACCCCTCGGAGTCGAAGCTGCCGATGTCGCCGGTGTGGAACCAGCCGCCTTCGCTGAAGGCTTCGGCCGTGGCCTCGGGATTGTTCCAGTACTCCTTGAAGACGTTGATGCCGCGCACCTCGATCTCGCCATCGTCGGCGAGTCGCACACCTACGCCGGGGAGAGCGGGACCGACGGTGCCGATCTTCGATTTGTCGGCGAGGTTCACGGTCGCAGGGGCCGTGGTCTCGGTGAGGCCGTAGCCCTCGAGGATCACGACGCCGAGGCTGTGGAAGAAGTGACCGAGTCGCGCGCCGAGCGGAGCCGACCCCGAGACGGCATAGACGATCCTGCCGCCCATGGCCTCGCGCAGCTTGCTGTAGACCAGCTTGTTGAACAGTGCGAACTTGAGCCGGGTTCCGAACGGGACGCTCTTCCCCTCTTCAAGAAGCTTGGAATGCTGGATCGCGACGTCAGCCGCAGCGCGGAAGATCTTGCCCTTGCCGCCGGCCTCAGCCTTCTGCTCCGCCGAGTTGTACACCTTCTCGAACACGCGCGGCACGGCGAGGAGGAAGGTCGGCTTGAAGGAGCCGAGCGCCGGCAGCAGTTGGCGGGTGTCGGGCTGATGGCCGGTGCGGACACCTGCGTGGATGTTCAGGATCGAGATGAACCGCGCGAAGACGTGCGCGGTGGTGATGAACAGCAGCGTCGAGGAACCGGGAGTCTGCACGACAGCATCCAGGGCCTTGGCGGAGTTGCGGGAGAGCTCGACGAAATTGCTGTGCGTGAGCACACAGCCCTTGGGGCGACCGGTGGACCCGGACGTGTAGATGAGGGTGGCGATGTCGGAGCCCACGGCGATGTTGCGGAGGCGCTCGATCTCGGCGTCCGGCACGGATGCTCCCTGCGCGGTGAGCGTATCGATGGCTCCGAGATGGAGCTGCCAGACCTCGCGGAGCAAGGGGAGGTCGCCACGGACCTCGTCGAGTCGAGCGAAGTGCTCGGGGGATTCGACCATGACGGCGATCGCGCCGGAATCCTCGAGGATCCACTGGATCTGCGAAGGCGAGCTGGTCTCGTAGATCGGCACCATCACCGCGCCGGCGTAGAAGAGCGCGAAATCGACGAGCGTCCACTCGTAAGTGGTGCGGGCGAGGAAGCCCACCTTCTCGCCGGGCTGTATGCCGGCGGCGACGAAGCCCTTGGCGAGGGCGATGACCGCGGTCTGGAAGTCGGCGGCGGAGATGTCGCGCCATCCGTCTCCATCCGGAACGGCGAACAGGGGGCGATCCGGAGTCGCCTCGACGCGCTTGGCCAGCAGGTCGGCGATGTTCGCATCGGGATCGGCGGGGACGACGGCGGGGACTTCAAACTGGACCACGGCAGCTCCTTCGGTACCGGTCGGGCACTGGGTTGCACATGAGTCTAGAGCATGACACCGGGTCGCACATCGGATGAGACTCAGTCGCCAATCGCGGTCGATCAGAACCGAGCGACGGTGGATCGCCCTCGCGGGGCTAGACTTCACCTCGATGTTCTACTGGCTGATGAAGTACGTCGCGATCGGACCCGTCGTCAAGGCCGTCTTCCGACCGTGGGTGGTCGGGCGTGCGAACATTCCGGCGAACGGCGCGGCGATCCTCGCCAGCAACCACCTCTCATTCGCGGACTCGATCTTCCTGCCGCTCATGATCGACCGCCCCATGTCCTTCCTCGCGAAGAGCGACTACTTCACAGGACGCGGGATCAAGGGGTGGGCCACGAAGTTCTTCATGAAGGCCACCGGACAGATCCCGATCGACCGCTCCGGCGGCAAGGCCTCCGAGGCATCTCTCAACACCGGACTGCAGGTGCTGGGGCGAGGCGACCTCCTGGGCATCTACCCCGAGGGCACCCGCAGCCCCGACGGACGCCTCTACCGCGGTCGCACCGGCATCGCCCGGATGGCCATGGAGGCGAAGGTCCCGGTCGTCCCCGTGATCATGGTCGACACTGACACGGCGATGCCGATCGGCCAGCGACTGCCCCGAGTGGTCCGCGTGGGAATCGTCATCGGAGAGCCCCTCGACTTCTCGCGTTATGCCGGCATGGAGAACGACCGATACATCCTGCGCTCGGTCACGGACGAGATCATGGTCGCCCTCCAGAGGCTGGGAGAGCAGCAGTACGACGACGTCTACGCGTCGACCGTCAAAGACCGTCTCCCGGTGCGCGTCACACGGCGGCCCTGAGGCATCTCGGCTCGGCCGCGCGCACTAGGCTGGACTTCATGCTCCAGCACCACATCGACGCGCTTGACGCGTGGCGCTCGCTCCCGATCAAGCAGCAGCCTCAGTGGCCCGACGCCGAGCGCGTCTCCGAGGTCTCGACGCAGATCGCCGCGCTCCCGCCTCTGGTGTTCGCCGGCGAGGTAGACAACCTCCGCGACCGTCTCGCACGTGCAGCATCCGGGCGGGCCTTCCTGCTCCAGGGCGGCGACTGCGCAGAGACGTTCGCCGGCGCCACCGCCGATCAGATCCGCAACCGGATCAAGACCGTTCTGCAGATGGCGGTCGTGCTGACCTATGGCGCGTCGATGCCTGTCGTGAAGATGGGCCGCATGGCGGGTCAGTTCGCCAAGCCCCGTTCCAGCGACACCGAGACCCGTGGCGACGTCACGCTGCCCGCCTACCGCGGCGACATCGTGAACGGCTACGACTTCACCGAGGGCTCGCGTCGTGCCGACCCTGGCCGTCTTCTGCAGGGGTACCACACCGCCGCCTCGACACTGAACCTCATCCGTGCCTTCACGCAGGGTGGGTTCGCCGACCTCCGCGAGGTCCACTCCTGGAACAAGGGGTTCGCGCAGAACCCGGCGAACCAGCGGTACGAGCGCATGGCCGCCGAGATCGATCGCGCCATCAAGTTCATGGAGGCGGCCGGCGCCGACTTCGATGAGCTCACCCGCGTCGAGTTCTTCACGGGCCACGAGGGTCTGCTGATGGACTACGAGCGACCGATGACCCGCATCGACTCCCGCACGGACACGCCGTTCAACACGTCGGCGCACTTCCTCTGGATCGGAGAGCGCACGCGCGATCTCGACGGCGCGCACATCGACTACTTCTCGAAGATCCGCAACCCCATCGGCGTCAAGCTCGGCCCGACCACGACGCCGGAGACGGCTCTGGCTCTGATCGACAAGCTCGACCCGAACCGCGAGCCCGGACGGCTGACGTTCATCACGCGCATGGGAGCGGGCAAGATCCGTGACGCTCTGCCGCCGCTGCTCGAGGCCGTCCGCGACTCGGGCGCGCAGCCACTGTGGGTCACCGACCCGATGCACGGCAACGGCATCACGACGCCCACGGGATACAAGACGCGTCGTTTCGATGACGTCGTCGACGAGGTTCGGGGCTTCTTCGAGGCGCACCGCGCCGCGGGCACGTTCCCCGGCGGCATCCACGTCGAGCTCACCGGCGACGACGTCACGGAATGCCTCGGCGGTTCCGAGCACATCGACGAGGCGGCACTCGCGACGCGTTACGAGAGCCTCTGCGACCCGCGCCTGAACCACATGCAGTCCCTCGAGTTGGCGTTCCTCGTGGCAGAGGAGCTCGAGAAGCGCTGACCCGCACCTGTGAAAAGACGAACCGCCCTTCCCGAGATCGGGGAGGGCGGTTCGTCTTTGCGAGAAGTCGAACGCGACTTCGCAGTCGCACATGAGACCCGGGGATCAGCCGCTGAGCTGGATGGAGAGCTTGACGTTGCCGCCGCGGGGGAGCTGCTTGTCGGCTCCGGGATCCTGGGCGGTCACGCGCGCCAGGTCGGCGAATCCGGGCAGGTCGCCCCAGGCTGCGTAGCTGGAGGTGAACCCCGCGTTCTCGAGGATGCCCTTGGCCTCGACGAGGGTCTTTCCTGAGACGTCCGGGACCGGGAACAGCTCCGGCCCCTTCGAGACGATGAGCTGGACGGTGTCGCCGGGGCGCCAGTTGCCTTCCTCGGCGCGATCGGCGACACCGACCACGAGGTCCTTCGCGACAGACTCGCTGAAGACGGACTGGACGTCGCCCGCGACAAGAAGCTGCTTCTCGGTGAGGGTGCTCGTGGCCTGGTCCACCGACATGCCGGATACGTCGGGGAATGCGCCGGCCGAGACATAGAGCTCGACCGTGTCGTCCTCGAGCAGTTCGCAGCCTTCGGCGCAGGCATAGACCTCGCCGCCGTCCCGCGGCGTGACGAAGGCGTTGATCACGCGTCCGGCATCGGCATCCGAGAACAGCACGAGTGGCGTCTCGGTGACGTTGACCTTGATGCCCGACAGGTAGTCGCGCGCCTCCTGCTCGGTCTTTCCGTTGAGCTCGTCCACCGTGTGCGACGCGGGGCCTGTGGAGATGTAGACCGTGACCTCGGTGCCTTTGTCGAGTCGCTCGCCCTCATCGGGATCGGTGCGGATCGCCTGATCTCGCGCGACATCGATGGAGTTCTCCTCGCCACGGACGGGAACGAATCCTTCCGCGGTCAAGGCGTCGGCCGCGGCCTCGTACGAGAGTCCTGCGACGCCCGGCACGGCGACGAGGGACCCGGGCCCTGAGCCGAACCACCAGCCGACGCCGCCGGCGGCGGTCGCGAGGAGCAGGACCAGGGCCAGCAGGAAGGCGCCGCGTGCCCGACGTCTCGACGATCTACGACGCAGAAGCGTGGCGTTGTCGACGGCTTCGGGTGCCGGGGCCGTCGGGTCTGCGATCACCATCGTGCTCGGCATGACCTTCGTCAGGTCGGCCGAGTCGGCCTGCGAGCGCTGTGACGTGGTCGCGGCAGCGACCGCGGGTGCGATGCCGAGGCCCCGCTCGATCTCGCGCAGCCGCTCGAGCATCTGCCCGGCGTCGTCCGGACGTTCGTCCGGCGACTTCTCGGTCGCCCACAGCACGAGCTCGTCGAGCTGCTCCGGGACCCCGGGATTGCGCACACTCGGCCGCGGCACGGATTCGGTCGCGTGCTGGAAGGCGATCTGCATCGGCTGCTCGCCCTTGTAGGGCTGCTCTCCGACGAGCATCTCGTAGAGCATGATGCCGAGTGCGTAGATGTCACTGCGGGCATCGGCGGTGCCCCGGGTCACGAGTTCGGGGGCGAGGTAGGCGATCGTCCCGAGAAGCTGCTGCCCGGTGGCCGTGTTCGCGGTCGTCGCGCGCGCGAGGCCGAAGTCGCCGATCTTGATCCGGCCGTCCTCGGCGAGCAGCACGTTCTCGGGCTTGACATCGCGGTGGACGATTCCGGCGCGGTGCGCGGCGGAGAGTCCGGCGAGCACGGCATCCATGATCGTGATGGTCTGGGGGATCGTGAGCCGCTTCTGCTCACGCAGGAGCTCACGCAGGGTGATGCCGGGCAGGTACTCCATGACCAGGTACGCGAGTTCGCCGTCCTGGCCCTGGTCGAACACGTTCACGACATGCGGGTCGGCCAATCGAGCGGCTGCACGCGCCTCCTGGATGAAACGGCTCTGGAAGGCCGAATCGTCGCTCAGGTGCGCGTGCATGACCTTGAGGGCGATGCGACGCTCGAGCCGGAGATCCGTCGCCACGTACACGGTGGCCATGCCACCGCGTGCGATCCGAGCGCGTACCCGATACCGACCGTCGACGAGCCGCCCGATGAGGGGGTCGGCCTGCTGATTGGTCGTCACGTCAAGATTCTATGGAGAACTGCCTGAAAGCTTGGGGAGCGGCTCGCCCCTCGACCCTGCGGGTTTGCCCGGAAGAGGGTCACCCGTGCAGGCCGAGCCACTGGTATGCCTGGGTCTCCCACTGGCCGTAGCGCTCGGGATAGGCCGAGATCTGCACCGCCTGCGCGGCATCCGTGAATCGCATGCTCTCCCAGCCGGTGATGTCGAGCAGGCCCCGGGAGCCCTGCCCGTTGGGGTCGGACGCACCGCCGAAGAACACGCGGGTGCTCCGGTCGGCATCGATCGCCTGCTCCGGTGTTCCCCAGCCCATGCTCGGTCGCTGCTGGAACAGTCCCAATGAATCGCGGTCTCCCCACGAGAGGTTGCGGAGGCTGGACTCGACCATCGCCGTCGCGAGGGCGATGGCGATCGCGCGGTCGGAGACGCCGAGATCCCGACCGACGCCGATGATCAGGTGGGCGTTGCCCGCCTGCTCCGCGTCGAGGTTCGCGAACAGCTGTGCGGGCGGTGCTGTCGCGGCGGCGGGCGCCGGCGCGGTGACCGCAGCGGCGGCGGCGACGACGATGCTCTGTCCGGGATAGATGATCGAGCCCGATGACAGTCCGTTCATCGCGTAGAGCTGCGCCACCGACGTGCCATATCGCTGCGCGATGCCGAAGAGCGTGTCGCCCGCGACGACCGCATGGGTCTGCCCGCCCGTCGCCACGGGGGCGGGTGCGGCAGGTGCGACGCTGACCGGTGCGGGCGAAGATGAGCCCGAGAGCGCGAGCTGCTGGCCTGGGTAGATGACGGAGGCCCGCGTGAGGCCGTTCGCGGCCAGCACAGCATCGACGCTCGTGCCGTAGCGCTGCGCGATGCCGAACACCGTGTCACCCGCGGCGACCACGTGGGTCGCCGCCTGAGGGGGCTGAGCCGGGGGAGCGGAAGGGGCCACCGGTGCCGACGCGCCGGTCAGCGACAGCGTCTGCCCCGGATAGATGACGGATCGCCAGGAGAGGGCGTTCCACGTCAGCACGTCGACCGTGCGCAGGCCGAAGCGGTTCGCGATCGACGAGATCGTGTCGCCGGGCTGCACGGTGTAGGCGGCCGGAGGCACCTCGGCGGTCGTGATCCGCGTGGGCGTGGACTGCAGCCGCTCGATGGGCGGTGCGACGGCATCTGCGGATGCGGGCACGACCGCGATGGCGCCGGACAGAGTGCCCAGCACCGCGGCGGGTACTCCGAGCTGGAGATAGCGCGTTCGTCGCGCGACAGCATGCGTGCTCAAGGTGGTCTCCCTTGTTCGGCGTCTGCCCACGCTGACACGTATGTATACGGAAGTCAACAGAAGTGACGCGAGAGGCAGATGTGACCAATGTGATGAACGTGACCATCGGTCCAGGAAAATGCGTCGGCGACGAAGAGATGAGATAGTTGCACGGTGTCTGTTCCGTCTGAAAACAAGCCGTCTGAAAGCTCGCAGTCTGAGACCGCGTCCGAGAACAGCGTGAACGCCTCCGGCGTCACCGCCACCGAGTGGCTGACGATGCCCGACCTCGTCGAGGTTCTCGACGAAGCTCTGGGCCGTGTGCGCCGACTCATCGACGAGCACTATCTCATCGGCTCGCGCCGTTCCGGGGTGTTCGCGGTCCCCTCGGTCTTCATCGTCGACGGTCATCCGCTGTCGTCACTGCGGGGCACGATCATCGTCCTGCAGGATGCGGGGTTCACCGACGACGAGGTGATCGACTGGCTGCTCGAGCCCGACGAGGAGCTCGGCCGTTCGCCGATCGACGCCCTGCTCGCCGGGCACAAGAGCGCAGTCCGCCGCGTCGCCCGCACGCTCGCCTGAGTCGGCGAGCCGGCACCCGGTCGACAGTGCGGGGTAGGTCAGCGTCAGGCCGACCGGACGGTCGCCGCGCGAGCGAGATCGCGCAGGTCCCCGACTGCCGCGTTCTCGAGCCGTGCGCCGGAGAGCGCGCGGTCGGCATCCTTCGCGTACTCGTCGATCATGCGCTCGACCCGATCGAGCGCGCCGGAGCCCGAGATGGTCGCCTGAAGGAAGGCGACCTGTTCTGCGGTGAGCTCCGGGTCGCCGAGCATCTCGTCGAAGAGGTTGCGTGCCGACGCGTCCAGGGTCTCCCTGGTGAGCGCCACCAGCACCGTGCGCTTGCCCTCGCGCAGATCGTCGCCCGCCGGCTTGCCGGTCACCGCGGCATCGCCGTAGACCCCCAGAACGTCGTCGCGCAGCTGGAACGCCATGCCCACCGGGTGACCGAAGCGGCGCAGGGCGTCGAGCTGGTCGTCGTTCCCCGCCGCGATCGCCGCCCCGAGGACCAGGGGCTGTTCGATGCTGTAGCGCGCGGACTTCAGTGAGACGACGCGGAGAGCGCGCTCGACGTGGGAGTCTGTCGCGTGCACGCTCCACGCGGACTCCTCGGCGATGTCGAGGAACTGGCCGACCGTGACATCTCGGCGCATGCGGCCGTATTCGCGGCGCACGGCCGCGGCATGGGGCAGGGGATCGATCGCATCCTCGAGCAGGTCATCGCTCCAGGCCACGAGCAGATCGCCCAGGAGGATCGCCGAGGAGCGGCCGAACGCCGCCGCGTCACCGACCCACCCCGAAGCCCTGTGTGTCGATTCGAGGGCTCGATGCGCTGCGGGGCGTCCGCGGCGCGTGTCGGAGTTGTCGATGAGGTCGTCGTGCACGAGGGCGGCGGACTGGAAGATCTCGAGAGCAGCGCAGACGTCCCACAGAGCGGTCGCCTCCTCGGCATCCCGATCGCGGAATCGGGCGACCGCCTGCCAACCCGCGTGGCAGAAGCGTGCACGCAGGCGCTTCCCGCCGACGAGGGTGTCGGCTGCCGAGTCGAGGAGACCCATGGCATCGGAGCCGTAGTCGATCGACTCCTTCCTCATTCGTTCGAGGAAGAGTCGCAGGCGGGCGGCGACGGCGTCGGAGACGAGCGTGGGGGACGGCACGACTCCCAGCATACGTAAAGCCAAACGGGGGTCTTACGGCTAGCCCCGACCGACATACCGCGCGTAGAATGGATGGACGATACCCGAGGGGGACGAAATGCCACTCTCCGAACAGGAGCAGCGTCTGCTCGATGAGATGGAACGCCATCTTCTCCACAACGACGCCGATGTCGTGAGTGCGCCGTCAGGCGACCGCGCACTCAGCTACCGCAATCTCGTGTACGGAGCGCTGCTGCTCCTCGCCGGAGTCGGTGGGTTGATCGTGGGGGTCGTGCTCGGTGACGTCTGGGGTGTCGTGGTCGGGGTCATCGGATTCGCCGCCATGCTCGGCGGAGTCATGCTCGCCGTCAGTCCCGTGCGCAAGCCGCTCTCCGCCGTCCCCCGCGAGCGGGCGCCCAAGCAGAAGAGTTCGGCATCCTTCATGGATCGCATGAACGATCGCTGGGATCGCCGCCAAGACGGGCAGTAGCCCACAACTCCTCTTCCCGAAAGCCCGGATGCTCAGAGCATCCGGGCTTTCGTCGTTTTCGACACCCTCTCGGGGAGTGTCGTCTTGCGGCCCTGCGCGCGTCCGCTGCCTCGTGCACTCCACCCTCCTCCACTGAGCCTCCACCTCGCTCCACCGCGTGATCACGCGGAATTATGACGCCTCTGTCGGCGCCCACCTCGTCAGAGCGTGGATTGGTCGTAGGTTTGTGGAGGAAAGTGGAGTAAAGTGGGGCGCACCTCGAGTTGGCCGGACGCAGAGGGGGGTGATGGCTGATGTTGCTGGGAACGCATTCTCCGAAGTTGGACGACAAGGGACGGGTCATCCTTCCCGCGAAGTTCCGCGAAGACCTCGGTGGCGGCATCGTCGTCACGCGAGGCCAGGAACGCTGCCTCTATGTCTTCAGCACGGCCGAGTTCGAGGCGATGCACGAGCGGATCCGTCAGGCGCCGCTCGCGAACAAGCAGGCGCGTGACTTCATGCGTCTGTTCCTCTCCGGTGCGAGTGCGGAGATGCCAGACAGCCAGAACCGCATCACCATCCCCGTGCACCTTCGTCAGTACGCGGGCCTGCAGAAGGAACTCATCGTCACCGGTGTCGGCGCTCACGCCGAGATCTGGGATGCCGAGAGCTGGAACACCTACCTCGCAGCCGGCGAGGAGACATATGCCGATCTCGAGCAGGAGGTGATCCCGGGACTGTTCTGACCACGGCTGTGATGCCCCGCCGCTCCTGCCCCGACACACTTCCCCGGTGCCGGGTCGAGAAGCGGAGGGGGATCAGGGCCCTGGTCTCCGACTTACAGAGGTCACCCGAGAAAGATCATGAACCTCCGCGACATCCACACCCCCGTACTGCTCGACCGCTGCGTCGAGCTGCTCGCTCCCGCCCTGCAGGCCGATGGAGCGGTGCTCGTCGATGCCACTCTCGGCATGGGAGGGCACTCCGAGGCCCTGCTCGAACGCTTCCCGAACATCCGACTGGTCGGT
>Ga0308166_1004339_pt1 | contig 11409 bp, 15 predicted proteins | sample PhyCR2_2_FD_202137 | JGI IMG/M metagenome (GOLD analysis project Ga0308166, IMG submission 202137) | Phyllosphere microbial communities from UC Gill Tract Community Farm, Albany, California, United States - DLSLCC.R2 | ecosystem: Host-associated > Plants > Phyllosphere > Unclassified | place... | reverse complement strand
AAACATGACTGGTTGCCCATTACAATACAAAGCATAGTCAACTCTCTCAGTCGCTTTTACCCCAGGAAAATCAGCAGCAAACTCCGCCAGAACTTTTGTAGGATCGTATGGGTTAAAACCCAAAATATCTAAGAGAGGTAAGATTAATGCCTGTTTGGTTGTTTCTTCCGTCGCACAATGTTCCCCTACACGCTTTACATGATCGATATGATTTTTAAGACTTGCTATAAAGTTATCCATTATTTTACCTAATCGTTGTTATGTAAGTTATTCATCCATATTAACGAATATGTTTCATTTTTCAACAATTAAACAACACTATTTTATAAATTAACTTTTTACTAAATTTAATGAAGAACTAATACTACTGACCTAAAAAAAGCCCACTTACAGGACTTTTATTTTGAAGTAGAAAAAACTACTCTAATTTAGATCCTATCATTGATTAAATTTGATATTGATCAGCTTTAAGATTTGGTTGATCGACAAGCAATTCAATAAAAGATGGAATTGATGTAGTGTTAAGCAAATACGGGTTAAACTCATCGACATGATGATGAAAAAAGAAATCTTTTATTTTCGTATTTATAGGAGCAAATTTCATACTCCAATGTTTAAACAAGCGCTGTTCGGACGGCTCCGAAAAGATGATTTCACAATTCTGATGTCGCGAATCTTTCAAAATTGAATTATAAAATAGTGATTCAACTTGTTCTTTCTCGCCTTCCAAATACTGCAAGAAATATCCATTACCATAGTAAAGTACTCCCGTAATATCATTATAAGAGTTGAATTTGACTGCTTCTGTGAGGATATCAATTAAATCTTGTTTTACTTGACTATGTTCACTATTGGTTTTACTTGCATACATAAAGCCTATTAAACTCATAGCGATAACTCGAAGATATATGTCAGTTAGGCATTCTGACAGCTAGATACCATCCTTACAACCTGACCTATTTAAAACCTTGTATTTCAAGAGTAAAGATTATTATCATTTTGAAAATGACAAACTTTAACAACCAGAAATCTTCTGTAAATTAATACCTACTTAACAAACTAACTAGAAAATATTAATTTCAGTAAAATCAAGAATTGTCTTTAATTTGTGGATATCTAATGGAGAACCATGAAATTATTCTTCAAGGCGAACATCATAAACAACTTAAGATTATCAAAGTTCAGGATGTCCGTTTTGATGTAAATACACTTAACAATAGTTATCAATGGTTATGGGTATTTGATCATAGTTCAGAATTTTTCCCATTTGAGTTGTGGGACCAGCTCGACAATGCAACTGTTCATCAAAAGATAAAACTGGGTGATCAAATTTTTAAAATTATTAAGATTTTGACAAAGAAAACTAAAGTCAGGCCGTCATGATTAATAAATATGTAACCATGTACCATGCATTATAAAATTTGCTATAACCTTTTTTCACTTAGCCAAGCTGAAATCACTTGAGCCAATACTTTAGGTTGTTCAAGCGGAATCATATGCCCAGTATTATGAATTATCTCAAGCTTTGCATGTGGCAAGGTCTGATAATTCGATTGCCTCATCATTCGAACGCAATAGGTCATTAGCACCCGAAATAATTAGGGTTGGGCATGTTATTTTACTCATATCATATGAGCTTCTATCTAACATAGATTGCTTAACGAACTCTTCATAACCTAGAATTTTACCCATCTCTTGAATTCTTTTTACAAGATTACGATTCTGACTATTTGAAGGATGAAGTGTTTTTTCAATCGATAGCGAGCTTAGCCCTCGGAAAGTTTTCTCAGAGTTAAGTCTAATTGCAGTTAACTTTTGACTTTTTTGTTCTTCAGTATCAGATCGTAGTGAAGAGGCTATTAAAATTAGTGCCTTAACCTTTTCAGGAAATTGTTCCACTATAGATCTGGCAACATAGCCCCCAAGTGAGAAACCAATCAGCACAAAGTTTTCTGGTGCATTTTCAACAATATTTTGAGCAATTTCCTTTATTGTCTGCCCTTTTTTTAAAGTCGCTCGAAATATTTTCCATTCTCTAGGTAGTGTAATTATCAACTCTTCCCAGAGAGACTCATCAAGCATAAAGCCAGGGATTAAAACAACAGAAAGTGGCATTCCATTCATATTTTTCAATACCTTAACAGTAATCTTCAATGAGTATTTACATCAATCCTAACTTTAACATTGTTATTACCGACTGAAGCCATATTCATTTTAACTCACTACTCTTTGGTAAAATTTAATACCCAACATTAGGTTATGCTCAAATCAGGTCAATGAATAAATTTTTAAACTATAAGAAATAAAATCACTATATAAATTAAACAGTATTAACTCTAGAAGCACAACAGACTATAAAAGGTCTTCTCTACCTTTCAAGGAGATATAAATGAAAATGCGAGTCTCACGTACTTATTCTGCTTCAGCAAATAATTATTTTATTTCTAAAGTGTATGACTGTACTGTTATTCCTGTAAAAGGAATGGGTTTTACAGATATTGGTTTAACTGAAGGAGGCGTCATTCAACCTGTAGAAATTATTGAGGTGACTATTGAGCCTGAGACTAATTCATATCATGTTCTCTTGGCTCACGATACACATGAGTATGAAAAAGAAGAATTAAAAAGAAAGTTCGAAGATATGAAAGTAGAAGGTTGGAAATATATAGAAGATTTACTCTAATGCTTTTTATATTCAATTACTGGCCACAAAACACTTATTAGTTTAGTGAACACTATTACATATCTACTGACGAAATTTATAGTTTAGGCTTTTCATTAGTATATTAATTATGAATAAAAGACGTATTTTAATCACTTTTCAAACTGGATTGATCATCTTGCTTAATGGATGTACCAATCCTCCTCACCTTAAGAACAAGGTTATTGTACCAAAAATTGCTTACTCAGGTGGTGCTGATAATGCAAGCTATAGTGAGGCACAAATCAAAATTGAAGGTTCATGTGTTTATTTAATGCATGAAAGTGAACGAATCCTTCCCGTTTACGCAACTAAAGATGCTTATTGGGATAGTAATAAGCATCTTTTAATTGTTGACTCAAAAGAATATAAAGATGGGGACACTATTGCTTATGGTAGTGGAGAAGCTCATTCCCTTAATTTAAATGAATACAACTGGATCGTTAAACCTGATACTACATGTGATCTAAGTAAAGGGATTATTATCAATCAACTTATAGAACCTGTTACTAAAAAGTAAAGAAAAAGCCCTTATATGAAAATACAACTTTTATTATCTTTAATGACTATTAACCTTACATCTTGCATGGTAAAGCCTAGTATAGCTAAAAATGAACAAACCTCTATTCAACCGATACTTATCACAAGCAATACAAGAAGTAATATTTCAATGCTGGCTTCAGCACAAGGAAAGCTTATAGTAGATAAAAATGGATGTATCAGACTTGGAGATGAAACGTCTCCCCTAATTATTTGGCCCTATGGCAGCAAATTAGAAAACTTAGGAAATGGTAAATTTAAAATTACTAATAGTTTTACAAGTCAATCTGCTTTAATTGGTGAACAGATATCACTAGGTGGTGGCTTATATGAAGTGAAATCTACTCAAGTTATTCCTTCTATTCCTAATGCTTGCGCAAATCATGGTTACTGGCTAGCTGGGCCTATGAATGTAAAATAACCTCTTATTCGAATTAATATCATCATAAAATTAAGTTTTAGATATTATTATGAGAAATGAGTTATTAGATAGAACATCGTTAAAATTTTCAAAAGAGTTGAAACAATGATGAAAAAGATAATTTTAATTATTATTCTTTCCTTAATGCCTTATAAATTTAGCCATGCAGCACAAACTATTTACACACCTAAAAATGATTTGAATTGGCAAGGTTTTGATTTTAATTATGTAATCTTTTCGGATGGTGAAAAAGCATCGAGAGAAATTTTTGACCTAAGGATGAAAGAACAGGTCGATATATTTAAAGCTCGGCATGAACCAAGAATTAAAGTTGCAAAGACTCTACAAAATAAACTTCAAGCAGAATGTGATTATCTTGCAGATGCTCAAAAACTTCTGGCAGTGTATATGCAATATTATCCAAAGCTTTTACAACAGAAAGATGCAAAACCAATTTTCTTTCAATCTCAGGAATATTTAGATCATTTCAAAACCAATAATTCAAAGTGTGAAACTTAAAGACGATTACGTATTCTTTATTACATATTAATATTTTTTACGCACAATTGATAAGTGCTTGTTTTATTTGCTTCGGTATAACTTTTTTGCAAATGATAAAGATTTCTACACTTAGAAGGGTATTCACCTTCATGTGCATTATTCTGTGAATCAATAACAAGACCAGATGTGATACTTGTGTCATCTTTACTCTACTCGAGGCAATAAAAAAATCCACTCATTAAGTGGATTTTTCAATTAAATTTTGTGTTTAAATAGCCTCTATGACGATATATTTTCCTTCATAGAAGACCCCTTCCTCACTTGTTTCTTTTAATTTGCAATAAATCGCAATTGGATGTACCAGTTTTTTATTTTCGTCACTAGGAACATGAGTAATCCCAGATAAAAAATTTGAATTATCATTTTCTAAACTCCAGGAGGCCCCTTTGTCTTTATGCCATTTGCTATTTGGATATTTAGAATCTAACCATTCAATACACTGCTTCATAGTTGAAAATTTTTTTGTTTCCTCTTTTTCAATTTTTGATGCCGCATTTACCGAGGCTCCAAACGTTAAGCATAGAGCTCCAATTAAAGTTTTCCTCATGAAATTATCCCTTATTATTAATAATTAAAATTTAAGAGCTTAAGATATAAAAAATAACCCTTAGGTGGATTAGTTTTTAGGAAGAGTTTTGTTAATTTCACTACTGGCAATTTCATGAACTTTTAATAAGTTGAAACTTTCATAGTTAGCTAAAATACAAAAAAGAAGAGCAGCTAGCAAAATTAGGGTTATCTTATTCATTTCATTTTACCTTTGATATTTTATTTTTTTAATCCCGCAATGGTACATGAAAATAGTATAAAAACCTTAACTGTTAAGAATCTACCACAATTTATTACAAAAGCTGTTTGTAATACTTAATTACCTTTTCTAGATCTATTAATGGCAATGTAATGAGCTAATCAACAACAATGCCCAGACGAGATTTTTGTACCCCCCTTTACTTTAATCTAGGGAATAAAAAAACTACTGAGCATTTGTAAAAGTAGTTATCTATATTTCTTTGACACACTTTAATGAAGCTGCCTTTAAGTCATTATCAGCCTTGTAGACCATATTTGAAGTAGAGGCACTTAAAATTGTTCTAGCTTCGAGTATATCTTTGTTAAGAAGCTTAACCTCTAGAAGCATACCATTTTGAATGTAAATCATATTATTTGCATACTTAACCTTGTTAAATACAACATGTCCATTAGTATCGTCACAAAGTATTCCATTGCCATCTGAATCAAGTTTTATAGTTGATATGCTTGAACCGATCGAAAACGTCCATATGCCTGAAACTAAAGGTGTTGAAGGTTGCACTTCACTAAATTTATTATTAGTCATTTGAGTAGTTGGGCTTGCACACCCACTTAATAAAAAAATCAAACTTAATGCAATTATCTTTTTCATGAAATTATTCCTTTTAATTATGAGTGAAATTTAACAGTTCATAAAAAGAAAAAACACCCATAGGTGGTTTTTCATATTCTTTTACTTTAATAGAGTTTTTTTGATAAACAGCATTTATTTAAGTACAGATATTCAATAGAATGACAATGTAAAATCTTGATAAGAAAACAAAATATGATGTGGATTAAATTTATATTATACCCTCTTGGTATGTTTCTACTGTGGCAAATCATTTTTATAATCGCACAACTCTCTCTAGAATTTTTAAATGTGCCGCAAATACTTGTAAGTATAATTGTGCTGATCATAAATTGTGGTATGCAAATTTTGATTGGATATAAAATTTCTCAATTGGCACCGAAATTTAAATTTGTAGCGAGTGCTACATACATCATCTTTTTCACCTTTTTATTAGCAATCTATTCAATAACGATTTTATTAGAAGGCTTAAAAATTTCCCCTCAAGCAATTTGGCTAGGTCATTTATTTTTCCATTTAGTTGGAATGGCTCTATATTTTGCAAACAACACAGATGAATTCTGTTGGGAAAATTTACTAAAGTAGTTCAGCATATTCTTCTCTACTTTCTTTTTCTTAATTTTTTGTCAAAAAACATCATATTAGACAAATTTTCGTATAAATTACTCCTCTAGGTGAGCTAAGCAATCTAAAGGAATGAAATGACGCTTAAACAATTAAAAGCTTTTTTAGCTCTTGCGCGTACACTCAACTATGCCAATGCATCTTTAGAGCTACATCTAAGTCAATCAGCTTTAAGTCTCAGCATCAAAAGCTTAGAAGAAGAATTAGGCGGTAAATTGTTTAACCGTAATACACGCCGTGTTGAGCTGACGCAGGAAGGTAAATCCCTTATTCCCTACGCAAAAAAATTGCTCGCCAATTGGGATGAAATGGAAAATGATGTGAAGCAACGATTTAAGCTTAATCGTGGTACTTTAAGTATTGCTTCTATGCCCTTTGTGACTCATGCAATTTTACCTGAAGTAATTTATCAATTTTTAGCACTTCATCCAAACCTTAACTTTTCAATTCATGATATTCCAAATGAAAACATTATTGAAAAAGTACAAGATGGTATTTTTGAGCTTGGTTTATGTTTTGAGCCAGACCTCATTGAAGGTTTAGAATTCCAACCACTCTTTGAAGAAGATTTTTTAGCATTATTACCCAAGACTCATCCATTGGCAGGTGCTTCCTCAATCACTTGGGAGCAGCTCTGTTCAAATCCATTTGTTACTTTACAAAAGCCTTCAATTGTTCGTTATTTAGTTGAGCAAAATTGTCTTCGTAATAACTTAACCCTTGATTTAAAGGTTGAATGTCATCAAATTTCATCACTTTCAAGCTTTGTCGCTTATGGAATTGGGGTAAGTGCGATTCCAAGGCATTTTGCTAAACACATAGATAAAGAACATAACGTGTTGATTGAGTTAAAGGATGAACCTATTCATAAAACCGTCGGTATTGTTTATAAAAAGAATTTTGAAATTTCAAATATTTCATCTCAACTTATTGAGGCATTACTTCAATATAAATTTTAAAAAATTAAATATTCATTTTTGCTTCTAGATATTTTTCTTTTTTAAATTTATTTTTTTTATTTTTATATTTCATTAGGTTGCTCAGTTTTTTATAACTTTTCAATGATTCTGAGTAACTTATTTATTGTTGTTGAATTGATGCTATTCATTGATTTTATTTATTAATCCTTTAAAAAAATTAACTTCTACAACGTAAATCAAGATGCTAAAACTAAAACCACTAAGGGATATAGGAAAACAATAGAATGAATAAAGTTTATGCCAGTGCAGAGGCAGCTATTAAAGATATTATTGCGGACAATCAAACACTTGCCGTTGGTGGTTTTGGTTTATGTGGAATTCCGGAAAAACTGATTGTTGCAGTTAAGCAAAGTGGCGTGACTGGTCTTACTTGTATTTCAAATAATGCAGGTGTAGATGACTTCGGTTTAGGTATTTTGCTGCAAACCAAACAAATCAAGAAAATGATTTCATCTTATGTGGGTGAAAATAAAGAATTTGAGCGCCAATATTTAAATGGTGAGCTTGATGTCGAACTCACTCCACAAGGAACATTAGCAGAAAAATTACGTGCTGGTGGTGCAGGAATCCCTGCTTTCTATACTCAAACGGGTGTAGGAACACTTATTGCTGAAGGTAAAGAAGAACGTACATTTAAAGGTAAAAATTATATCTTAGAAGAATCTTTAACCGCAGATGTTGCGCTAGTTAAAGCATATAAGGCAGACAAAGCAGGCAATTTAGTATTCCGTAAAACTGCACAGAATTTTAACCCTGAATGTGCAATGGCTGGAAAAATCACAATTGCAGAAGTAGAACAAGTGGTTGAAATTGGTGAATTGGATCCGGATGAAATCCATTTAGCAGGTATCTATGTAAACCGCATTGTACTTAATGCGTCACCTGAAAAACGTATTGAGCATAAAACTTTAAGCACGGAGGCAGTATAAGATGGCTTGGTCTCGTAATGAAATGGCACAACGTGCTGCACAAGAACTTGAAGATGGTTTCTATGTGAATTTAGGTATTGGTTTACCTACCCTCGTTGCTAACTATATTCCAGAAAATATTAATGTTTGGCTCCAGTCTGAAAATGGGTTGTTGGGTATTGGCGAGTTTCCAACAGAAGAAACCGTTGATGCTGATTTAATTAATGCAGGCAAACAAACAGTTACTACTCGCTCTGGTGCCGCATTTTTCTCAAGCTCAGAATCTTTTGCAATGATCCGTGGTGGCCATGTCAACATTGCAATTTTAGGTGCCATGGAAGTTTCCGAAAATGGTGACTTGGCCAACTGGATGATTCCTGGCAAGAAAGTTAAAGGCATGGGCGGCGCAATGGACTTAGTTGTTGGTGTCCAAAAAGTAGTGGTTCTTATGGAACATTGTGCAAAAGACGGTACACCAAAAATTGTGAAAAACTGTAGTTTACCTTTAACAGGTAAAGGTGTCGTGCACAGAGTAATCACGGACTTAGGTGTAATGGATATTACTTCTCAAGGTGTTGAACTTGTTGAACTTGCGAAAGATGTCACTCTTGAACAGATTCAAGCTGTTACAGGTGTTCATTTTTATAAAACATTAGTGGCTTAAAATTTAATTCTATTGAATACCAAGGTTCAAGTTAGAAAGTGAACTTGAGCCTTAACCCTTTAAGCACCGGATGTGCTGTCAATGAATAAGAAATAGAAGGATTTTTTAGAGATGGATAAACAGCAAGGAATTTTTGAAAGATTTGCCCTTCGAATTAGTAACTGGTCTGAAAAATGGTTTCCGGATTCATACATTTTTGCATTGCTAGGCGTCATTATTGTCTCTATTGCCGCTTTGGGTATTGGTGCCCCAATTCAAGATGTAGCGACGTCATTTGGTAATGGTTTTTGGAGTCTGATTCCATTTACTTTGCAAATGACCATGCTGATTATTGTGGGTTATGTCGTTTCCGTATCTAAGCCCGTAAAATTCCTGATTCAGAAAATGGCTCGTATTCCAAACTCTGGGCGCGGTGCTATTGTTTTGGTTGCAACCGTTAGCTTGTTAATTTCTCTGGTCAATTGGGCGGTAAGTACTATCCTGACTGCATTATTGGTTATTGCGCTAGCAAAACGTAAAGAACTCAATATGGATTATCGTGCAGCTGCGGCAGCTGCAATCATTGGTATGGGTGCGACTTGGGCATTAGGAATTAGTTCTTCAGCGGCACAGCTTCAAGCAAATAAAAGCAGTTTGCCTGATTCCATTTATAACCTGACCGGTGTTATTCCATTTACAGAGACAATTTTTCTTTGGCAATCCATTGCTATGACCATTATTTTGGTTATTGTTTCAATAGCAATTGCTTATTGGTCCGCACCAAAAGGTAATAATGTTAAAACGATAGATAGTTTTAATATTCAATTTGAAGAAGAAAAAGCACATGAGGAAAAATCCAACCGTCCTGGTGACTGGTTAGAAAACTCCCCTATTTTAACCATTATTGTGGTGGCTTTAGGCTTAGTCTGGATGTTTTTTGAGTTCTCGAAAAGTAACCCAATTATTGCGATTTCAAGCCTCAACACATATAACTTTGTCTTTTTAATGCTGGGTCTTGCATTACATGGTACGCCACGTAATTTTCTAAATGCTGTTGCAAAGGCAGTTCCTGCCGTTTCAGGAATTTTAATTCAATTTCCACTTTACGGCAGTATTGCCTTCATTATGACGCAAGCTTTAAATAGTCAGGATTTATCACTATCGCACTATGTTGCTGAGTTCTTTGTTTCTATTGCTTCGAAAGAAACTTTTGCGATTGTGATGGGAATTTACTCTGCTGTACTTGGGTTCTTTGTGCCATCTGGTGGTGGTAAGTGGATTATTGAAGCTCCATATGTCATGCAAGCAGCAAATGATTTGAAAGTCCATCTGGGCTGGTCGGTACAAATTTATAACGCGGCCGAAGCATTACCAAACTTAATTAATCCATTTTTCATGCTTCCAATGCTCGGCATTTTAAAACTAAAAGCAAAAGATGTAATTGGTTTTACAGTGACTCAGCTCGTTGTCCACTTTCCCTTAGTTCTATTTTTATTGTGGTTCTTGGGACGAACACTGAGTTATACCCCACCCACTTTTTAATTTATCGGCGTCTTTAGTTTCGGCTAAAGACATTTAACAAATACACTAATTTTAAGAGATATTAAAATGAGCGCAATCGTTATTATTTCAGGCAGTCGTACTGCAATGGGCGGTTTTCAGGGTAATTTATCGACCCTAACTGCACCAGAGTTGGGTGCTGCTGTCATTCGTGAATCGATTAAACGTGCAGGTATTACCCCTGATCAGGTCAATGAAGTTATTTTTGGCTGTGTACTGAGTGCAGGTATAGGTCAAGGCCCAGCTCGTCAAGCGATGCGTAAAGCTGGCGTACCTGATCATGTGGGAGCTGTTACCATCAATAAACTTTGTGGCTCTGCTATGAAGGCTGTCTTGATTGCCTCTGACACTCTCAAAGCAGGAAGTGCCGATATTATTGTTGCAGGCGGTATGGAGTCTATGAGTAATGCTCCCTATATTTTGCCAAAAGCACGTGGTGGCTACCGTATGGGCCATGGAGAAATTAAAGACCATATGTTTTTAGATGGTCTTGAAGATGCAGAAACAGGCCGCTTAATGGGATCTTTTGCTCAAGACATGGCAAATACTAAAGGTTTTACTCGTGAGCAAATGGATGATTTTGCGATTTCATCACTCAAAAAGGCTCAAACAGCAATTACTGAAGGCTACTTCAAAGAAGAGATTGTTCCTGTTGAAGTAAAAACGCGTAAAGGCGTAGAAGTGGTTGATCAGGATGAACAACCCTTAAAAGCAAATCTTGAAAAAATTCCAACATTGCGCCCTGCTTTTAGCAAAGACGGTACTATTACAGCGGCAAACTCAAGCTCAATTTCTGATGGTGCTGCTGCGTTAGTCCTTACTACTGAAGAATATGCACAATCACATGGTTTAGATACTTTAGCAAAAATTGTTGCAACTTCGACTCATTCGCAGCATCCAAGCGAGTTTACCATTGCCCCGATTAGTGCGATTCAAAAAGTACTTGAGCGTGCTGGTTGGTCAGTTGACGAAGTAGATGCTTGGGAAATTAATGAAGCATTTGCCATGGTGGCAATGGCACCAATTCATGAGTTAGGCATTGATGAAGCAAAAGTTAACGTACATGGCGGTGCATGTGCTTTAGGACATC
>Ga0308166_1004338_pt1 | contig 11410 bp, 8 predicted proteins | sample PhyCR2_2_FD_202137 | JGI IMG/M metagenome (GOLD analysis project Ga0308166, IMG submission 202137) | Phyllosphere microbial communities from UC Gill Tract Community Farm, Albany, California, United States - DLSLCC.R2 | ecosystem: Host-associated > Plants > Phyllosphere > Unclassified | place... | reverse complement strand
GGACTATGATGACTCAACCGTTGGCGGGAGCGAAATCAGTGGTAACTGAGAATGAACTGGATATTCGGGGTTTGTTTCGCGTGTTATGGGCAGGCAAACTTTGGATTGCGGGGATCGCGCTGGGGTTCGCACTGTTAGCGCTGGCCTACACTTTCTTTGCAAAGCAGGAGTGGAGCGCCACGGCAATTACAGACAGACCAACGGTTAACATGCTCGGCGGGTTTTATTCCCAGCAGCAGTTCCTGCGCAACCTGGATATCAAGGCGAATCTGGCGACGCCCGATCAGGCCTCCGTCATGGATGAGGCGTATAAAGAGTTTGTCATGCAACTGGCCTCCTGGGACACGCGTCGTGATTTCTGGGGCCAGACGGATTATTACAAGCAACGCATGGTGGGCAACAGCAAAGCCGATGCCGCGCTGCTGGATGACCTGATTAACAACATTCAGTTTATGCCGGGCGATGCGCTGCGTAATGTTAATGACAGCGTCAAACTGATTGCAGAGACGGCGCCGGATGCCAATAACCTGTTGCGCCAGTATGTCGCTTTTGCCAGCCAGCGCGCCGCAAGTCATCTTAATGAAGAACTCAAAGGCGCCTGGGCGGCCCGTACCATCCAGATGAAAGCGCAGGTAAAACGTCAGGAAGAGGTGGCTAAAGCCATATTCTCCCGCCGTGTTCATAACATTGAACAGGCACTCAAAATTGCGGAACAGCACAATATTTCTCGCAGCGAAACGGACGTTCCGGCGGATGAACTGCCTGATTCTGAAATGTTCCTGCTTGGTCGTCCAATGCTGCAGGCTCGTCTGGAAAACCTGCAGGCCGTTGGCCCTGATTTTGACCTCGACTACGATCAAAACCGCGCCATGCTCACCACCCTGAATGTTGGTCCAACGCTGGACCCGCGTTTTCAGACCTATCGTTATTTGCGAACGCCTGAAGAACCTGTAAAACGCGATAGTCCGCGTCGTGCATTCCTGATGATCATGTGGGGGATTGTAGGCGCACTGACGGGCGCTGGCGTGGCGTTAATACGTCGTCGCACAAATTAAGAACGCCATTGACGATGAAGGCCACGGCCTTCATCGCCTAATCGAAGAGAATCGATGTGAAAGTACTTACCGTATTTGGCACCAGGCCGGAGGCCATCAAGATGGCGCCTCTGGTGCATGCGCTGGCCAGCGATCCTGATATTGAAGCGAAAGTGTGCGTCACGGCGCAACACCGGGAGATGCTCGATCAGGTTTTAACGCTCTTTTCCATCGTCCCGGACTATGACCTCAATATAATGAAGCCGGGGCAGGGATTAACGGAGATTACCTGCCGTATCTTGCAAGAGTTAAAGCCCATTCTGGAATCCTTTAAGCCTGATGTCGTGCTGGTGCATGGCGACACCACCACCACTGTGGCAACCAGTCTGGCAGCGTTTTATCAACGTATTCCTGTCGGCCACGTTGAAGCGGGCCTGCGCACCGGCAATCTTTACTCGCCGTGGCCGGAAGAAGCCAACCGCACGCTTACCGGGCACCTGGCGATGTACCACTTTGCACCTACCGAAAATTCGCGCCAGAACCTGCTGCGTGAAAATATTGCCGACAAAAAAATATTTGTGACCGGCAATACGGTTATTGATGCCCTGATTTGGGTGCGTGACCGTGTGCTGGCTAACAACGAACTTCAGGCAGAACTCGCTGCGCGCTACCCGTTCCTGAACAACGGCAAAAAAACCATTCTTGTCACCGGCCACCGTCGTGAAAGCTTTGGCCGGGGTTTCGAGCAAATCTGTCATGCGCTGGCTGAAATCGCCGCGCAAAACGAAGATGTGCAGATTGTCTATCCGGTGCATCTCAACCCTAACGTCAGCGAGCCGGTCAACCGCATTCTGGGACATGTTGAAAATGTCCTTCTGATTGAGCCGCAGGACTACATGCCGTTTGTCTGGCTTATGAATCATGCCTGGCTGATCCTCACCGATTCAGGCGGTATTCAGGAAGAAGCACCTTCACTCGGGAAGCCGGTGCTGGTAATGCGTGAAACCACCGAGCGCCCGGAGGCGGTAAAAGCGGGCACGGTGCGTCTGGTCGGCACGGATAAGCAGCGTATCGTCGATGAAGTGACACACCTGCTGCACGACGAAGAAGCGTATCAGGCGATGAGCCGGGCCCATAACCCGTACGGTGATGGGCTGGCTTGTGGCCGTATTTTGCATGCACTTAAACACAATCGGGTATCGCTATGAGTTTTACTACCATCTCTGTCATTGGTCTTGGCTATATTGGCTTGCCTACTGCGGCAGCATTTGCCTCTCGTCAAAAACAGGTTGTAGGCGTGGATATCAATGCGCGCGCGGTGGAAACCATTAACCGTGGCGAAATCCATATTGTGGAGCCCGATCTCGACCGCGTGGTCAAAGAGGCCGTTGATGGGGGATTCCTGCGCGCCAGTACCACGCCGGTTGAAGCCGATGCTTATCTCATTGCTGTGCCGACGCCATTCAAAGGCGACCATGAACCCGACATGGTCTACGTAGAGGCCGCTGCGAAATCTATTGCACCTGTGCTCAAGAAAGGGGCGCTGGTGATCCTGGAGTCCACTTCTCCGGTTGGCGCAACCGAGCAGATGGCACAGTGGCTGGCAGAAGCCCGGCCGGATTTAAGCTTCCCGCAGCAGGCGGGAGAGCAGGCCGATATCAATATCGCCTACTGTCCGGAGCGCGTGCTGCCGGGGCAGGTGATGGTCGAACTGATTAAAAATGACCGCGTGATTGGCGGGATGACGCCTGTTTGTTCCGCTCGTGCCAGCGCGCTGTACAAGATTTTCCTCGAAGGCGAATGCGTGGTGACGAACTCCCGTACCGCAGAAATGTGCAAACTGACGGAAAACAGCTTCCGCGACGTGAACATCGCTTTTGCCAACGAACTGTCGCTCATTTGTGCCGATCAGGGGATTAACGTCTGGGAATTAATCAGCCTGGCGAATCGTCATCCGCGCGTTAACATTCTGCAGCCAGGCCCGGGCGTAGGCGGTCACTGTATCGCCGTCGATCCATGGTTTATCGTGGCGCAAAACCCCGATCAGGCACGCCTGATCCGCACCGCGCGTGAAGTTAACGACAGCAAGCCACACTGGGTTCTCAACCAGGTTAAAACCACGGTGGCAGATTGTCTGGCTGAGAGTGGCAAACGGGCCAGCGAACTGAAAATTGCCTGTTTTGGCCTGGCATTCAAACCTAACATCGACGATCTGCGCGAAAGCCCGGCGATGGAAATTGCTGAGATGATTGCCCAATGGCACACGGGCGAAACGCTGGTAGTCGAGCCGAATATTCATGAACTGCCGGCAAAACTGGCGGGGCACTGCACGCTTACCGCGCTGGATGACGCGCTGGCCACGGCGGACGTACTGGTGCTGCTGGTGGATCATAAAGAGTTTAAAGCGCCCCCCGCTGATGCCGTACAGCAGCGTTACATTGTTGATACCAAAGGTGTCTGGCGTTGAGCAACCTGAACGGGATGCTTGAGTCCCTAGAGTGGGAGAGCCATTTTTTTGGCCTGCCTTCAGCCATTCTGCGTCTACGCGAAACTGCACCGGCACTGACTGACGCCGACTTTCGCGTCTGGCAGCGGGTACAGGCGAAGATCCCGGCGGACCGCGCCGACCTGCTTGATGCGCTTCAGCAACACGGTTTTCAGCTGGTGGAAGGCGAAGTGGATCTTGCCATTACGCTAACCCGGCATGAGGCGCCAGGCGCGGAAGTTGCCGCTGAGCAGGATATCCCGGTGCTGCGCGAAATGGCAGCGCAGGCGTTTGCCCGCAGCCGCTTTCGTGCCCCCTGGTATGCACCTGAGGACAGCGGACGTTTCTATGCCCAGTGGATTGAGAATGCGGTAAAAGGGACGTTCGATCATGTTTGTCTGGTGTTCCGCGCGGCGGACGGCCAGATCCAGGGTTTTGTTTCGCTTCGCAAGCTCAACGAGCGCGAGGCGCGTATCGGCTTATTAGCCGGCCGGGGTATGGGCGAGAAACTCATGCAGGCGGCGCTACACTGGGCGCAGCAGCAACAGGTCTCGATGCTGCGGGTGGCAACCCAGATGGGCAACACCGCTGCGCTTAAACGTTATATTGCGAGTGGTGCCAACATCGACGCCACCGCCTACTGGTTATACAGGTGACAAGATGATTCCATTTAACGCACCACCCGTCGTGGGAACCGAACTCGACTATATGCAGTCTGCTATGGGCAGCGGCAAACTCTGCGGTGATGGTGGGTTTACCCGTCGCTGCCAGCAGTGGATGGAACAGCGTTTTCACAGCGCTAAAGTGCTGCTGACCCCTTCCTGTACGGCGTCGCTGGAAATGGCTGCGCTGCTGCTGGATATTCAGCCCGGTGATGAAGTGATTATGCCGAGCTACACCTTCGTCTCCACTGCGAACGCGTTTGTGTTACGCGGGGCGAAAATCGTCTTTGTGGATATTCGTCCGGACACCATGAATATCGATGAAACGCTGATTGAAGCGGCGATCACTGATAAAACGCGGGCGATTGTTCCGGTCCATTACGCGGGCGTGGCCTGTGAAATGGACACCATTATGGCGATCGCGAAAAAGCATAACCTGTTTGTGGTGGAAGATGCCGCTCAGGGCGTGATGTCCACCTACAAAGGACGCGCGCTCGGCACCATCGGCCATATCGGCTGCTTTAGCTTCCACGAAACCAAAAACTATACCGCAGGTGGTGAAGGCGGCGCGACGCTGATTAACGACCGCGCGCTGGTTGAGCGTGCGGAAGTGATCCGCGAAAAAGGCACCAACCGCAGCCAGTTCTTCCGTGGCCAGGTTGATAAGTATACCTGGCGCGATATTGGCTCAAGCTATCTGATGGCGGATCTGCAGGCGGCGTATCTGTGGGCGCAGCTGGAGGCGGCAGAGCGCATTAACCTGCAGCGTTTGTCCCTGTGGCAGACCTATTACGACGCGCTGGCACCGCTGGCAAAAGCCGGGCGTATTGCGCTGCCGACCATTCCAGCAGACTGCGTCCACAATGCCCATATGTTCTACATCAAACTGCGCGATAACGACGATCGCAGCAAGCTGATTGCCTGGCTGAAAGAGGCTGAGATTATGGCGGTGTTCCACTACATTCCGCTGCACTCCAGCCCGGCCGGTGAAGCGTTCGGGACATTCGCGGGTGAAGACCGCTATACCACGAAAGAAAGTGAGCGTTTGCTTCGCTTGCCACTGTTCTACAACCTCGCGCCGGTTAACCAGCGAACGGTGATTAATACCCTTCTGAGCTATTTCGGCTGATATGTCTCTGGCAAAAGCATCGGTGTGGACCGCCGCGTCCACGCTTGTCAAAATTGGCGCCGGGCTGCTGGTCGTCAAGCTGCTGGCCGTCTCATTCGGCCCTTCTGGGGTGGGTCTGGCGGGCAATTTCCGCCAGCTTGTCACCGTCCTTGGGGTATTGGCCGGCGCCGGGATCTTCAACGGCGTTACGAAATACGTTGCCCAGCATCAGGATGACGCAGCGCAGCTGCGCAAAGTCGTCGGCACATCGTCGGCGATGGTGTTAGGTTTCTCTACTCTGCTGGCCGCGGTGTTTCTGCTGGCGGCGGCCCCCATTAGCCAGGGGCTGTTTGGACACACGCATTATGAAGGGCTGGTGCGTCTGGTCGCTCTGGTTCAGATGGGGATCGCGTGGGCTAACCTGCTACTGGCGCTGATGAAAGGGTTTCGTGATGCTGCCGGGAACGCGCTTGCGCTGATCCTGGGCAGCGTTATAGGTGTTATCGCCTATTACTTCTGCTACCGCCTGGGCGGGTATGAAGGCGCGCTGCTGGGTCTGGCGCTGGTACCTGCGTTAGTGGTCGTTCCGGCGGCGTTTATGCTCATGCGTCGTGGCGTTATCCCCTTAAGCTACCTGAAACCGCAGTGGGACAAGGTGCTTGCGGGTCAACTGGGTAAATTTACCCTGATGGCGCTCATTACCTCTGTTACGCTGCCGGTGGCTTACGTGATGATGCGAAACCTGCTGGCGGCGCATTACAGCTGGGATGAGGTGGGAATTTGGCAGGGCGTAAGTAGCATTTCTGACGCCTACCTCCAATTTATAACGGCTTCCTTTAGCGTCTGGTTGCTGCCAACCTTATCGCGTCTGAGCTCCCGACAGGATATTACCCGCGAGATTACCCGCTCGCTGCGTTTTGTACTTCCCGCCGTGGCGGCGGCCAGTTTTACCGTGTGGTTATTGCGCGATGTCGCCATCTGGCTGCTCTTTTCGGCGAAATTCATCGCCATGCGCGATCTATTTGCCTGGCAGCTGGTGGGGGATGTACTGAAAGTAGGCGCTTACGTATTCGGGTATCTGGTGATTGCGAAAGCCTCGCTGCGTTTGTATATCCTGGCAGAGATAAGCCAGTTTACGCTCCTGACGGCTTTCTCACACTGGCTGATCCCGGCACACGGTGCACTGGGGGCGGCTCAGGCCTATATGGCAACCTATATCGTTTATTTCGCTGCCTGTTGCGGCGTATTTTTACTTTGGCGTAAACGCGCATGACTGCACTGATTCACATACTGGGATCGGATATCCCACACCATAACCAGACCGTTTTGCGGTTCTTCAACGATGAGCTGGCCCCGGACAATCCCGATGCACGCGAGTTTATGGTTGCAGGCCAGGACAGGGGGCTTAGCGAGATGTGTCCGGCGCTGACGCTTACCTTCTGGCCGGATAAAGCCGCCCTGGCGAAGGCAGTTGTCGCGAAAGCGAAAGCGGATCGTGAGCAGCGCTTCTTCTTCCATGGACAATTTAATACCGGTCTGTGGCTGGCTCTTCTGAGTGGCGGGATTAAACCTTCCCAGTGCAGCTGGCATATCTGGGGAGCCGATCTCTATGAAGTCTCCCGCGGCTGGAAGTTCCGACTCTTCTACCCGCTACGGCGTATGGCGCAGGGGCGGGTTGGCTGTGTTTTCGCCACCCGTGGCGATCTCAATTACTTCGCGAAACAGCACCCCAACGTTCGCGGTGAGCTGCTCTATTTCCCGACACGCATGAACCCGGCGCTGAATAACATGGCAAACGATACGCCGCGTGAGGGTAAGCTGACGATCCTGGTGGGTAACTCTGGCGATCGTAGCAATGAGCATATTGCTGCGCTGAAGGCGGTACATCAGCAGTTTGGCGACACGGTAAATGTCGTTGTGCCGATGGGCTATCCGGCCAACAATGATGCTTACATCAATGACGTTCGCCAGCAGGCCCTGGGGTTGTTTAGCCCGGAGAATGTGAACATCCTGCGCGATAAGCTGGAATTTGATGAATATCTGGCGCTGCTTCGCCAGTGCGATCTCGGCTATTTCATCTTTGCCCGTCAGCAGGGGATTGGCACGCTGTGCCTGCTGATTCAGGCAGGCGTTCCCTGTGTGCTTAATCGCGATAATCCGTTCTGGCAGGATATGGCTGAACAACATATTCCGGTGCTGTTCACCACGGATACCCTGAACGTGGAGGTGGTACGTGAAGCTCAGCGTCAACTGGCGCTGGTGGATAAAAGTACCATCGATTTCTTCAGTCCGAACTATCTTACGCCGTGGCACCGTGCGCTGCGTATCGCTTCAGGAGACAACGCATGAGCCAGTTGCAATTCAGCGGCTTGTTAGTGGTATGGCTTCTGAGCACGCTATTTATCGCCACTCTGACCTGGTTTGAGTTCCGCCGCGTGCGTTTTAACTTTAACGTCTTCTTCTCGTTACTGTTTCTTCTGACCTTCTTCTTCGGTTTTCCGCTGACCAGTATTCTGGTTTTCCGTTTTGACGTGAGCGTCGCGCCGCCGGAAATCCTGCTCCAGGCACTCTTGTCGGCGACCTGCTTCTATGCGGTGTACTATGTCACCTATAAAACGCGTCTGCGTGCGGTGAAAGCGAGTGCGCCGCGTCGTCCACTGTTCACCATGAACCGGGTAGAGACCCATCTGACGTGGGTTATGCTGATGACCATCGCGCTGGTCAGCGTGGGGATCTTCTTCATGCATAACGGCTTTTTGCTGTTTAAGCTGCACTCCTACAGCCAGATTTTTTCTGCCGAAGTTTCGGGCGTGGCGCTTAAGCGCTTCTTCTATTTCTTCATCCCGGCAATGCTGGTGATCTTTTTCCTGCGCCAGGACAGTAAGGCCTGGCTCTTCTTCCTGGTGAGCACGGTCGCCTTTGGTTTCCTGACCTACATGATTGTGGGTGGGACGCGCGCCAACATTATTATCGCCTTTGCGATCTTCCTGTTTATCGGCATCATTCGCGGGTGGATCTCCCTGTGGATGCTGGCGGCAGCGGGCGTGTTTGGCATTGTGGGGATGTTCTGGCTGGCCCTTAAGCGCTATGGACTGAACGTGGCCGGTGACGAAGCGTTTTACACCTTCCTGTATCTCACGCGCGACACCTTCTCGCCGTGGGAAAACCTCGCTTTACTGCTGCAAAACTACGACAAGATCGATTTCCAGGGGCTGGCGCCCATTGTGCGTGACTTCTATGTGTTTATCCCGTCGTGGCTGTGGCCTGACCGCCCGGGTGCCGTGCTCAACACAGCGAACTACTTCACCTGGGAAGTGCTGAACAACCATTCAGGTCTGGCCATTTCCCCTACGCTGATTGGTTCGCTGGTGGTGATGGGCGGAAGCTGGTTTATTCTGCCGGGCGCGGTTGTGGTAGGGCTGATTATTAAATGGTTTGACTGGCTCTATGTGCTCGGCAACGAAGAGACCAATCGCTACAAGGCCGCCATTTTGCACAGTTTCTGCTTTGGTGCCATTTTCAATATGATCGTTCTGGCGCGCGAGGGGCTGGATTCATTTGTCTCGCGCGTGGTTTTCTTCATGGTCGTTTTCGGCGTCTGCCTGCTGCTGGCCAAACTGCTGTACTGGCTGTTTGACAGTGCAGGGCTTGTGCATAAGCGCGAGCCACAGGGCAGCAGAACGCTGTCGCAAGTCTGAGTAAGGATAGTCATGACCGACACAACCTCTGCACCGCGCTACGCGCTGCGTGGCCTGCAGCTTATTGGCTGGCGCGATATGCAACACGCGCTGGATTTTCTCTTTGCGGGAGGCCAGATGAAATCCGGTACGCTGGTCGCCATCAATGCGGAGAAAATGCTGGCGGTAGAAGATAACGCTGAAGTCAGAAGTCTGATAGACGCCGCCGAGTTTAAATACGCGGACGGTATCAGCGTGGTGCGCTCGATCCGCAAAAAGTTTCCTGGTGCTAATGTTTCACGCGTCGCGGGGGCCGATCTCTGGGAACAGCTGATGGCACGTGCAGGGGCTGAAGGCACGCCCGTATTTCTTATTGGCGGTAAGCCTGAGGTCCTGGCGCAGACCGAGCAGAAGCTGCGGCGTCAGTGGAATGTTAATATTGTGGGTAGCCAGGACGGCTATTTTAAACCAGAGGATCGGCAGGCGCTTTTTGACCGCGTGCGCGACAGCGGGGCGAAAATTGTCACCGTGGCGATGGGCTCACCGCGCCAGGAAATTTTGATGCGTGATTGCCGTCTGGTTTGCCCGGATGCCCTCTATATGGGCGTCGGCGGGACCTATGACGTCTTCACTGGCCATGTAAAACGTGCGCCGAAGGTATGGCAAAACCTGGGACTGGAGTGGCTGTACCGCCTGCTGTCGCAACCAACACGTATTAAACGCCAGCTCCGTCTGCTGCGTTATCTCGCCTGGCACTACACCGGGAAAATGTAATCAAAATGTAGCGCGATATGCTGTTCGCGCTGCAACTCCCCTGCAAAACTGCTGCGAAACTGTGCAATGCATTTATTTTTTTAATGCATTGTTTGCCATTTTGCAGAATTTAAGAAACCATTCGCTCCGTATTTTAGTACCCCTAAAAAACAATACCTGGTATTAAGCCGGGAAACAGCAAACACAACCGAGGATCTATGGCAGAGAAAAAACCGGAGCTACAGCGTGGGCTGGAAGCTCGTCATATTGAACTGATAGCGCTGGGCGGCACTATTGGTGTGGGCCTGTTTATGGGCTCTGCAAGCACGCTCAAATGGGCCGGGCCATCCGTTCTGCTGGCATATATTATTGCTGGCCTGTTCGTTTTCTTCATCATGCGTTCGATGGGCGAAATGCTCTTCCTGGAGCCAGTGACCGGCTCTTTCGCCGTCTATGCGCACCGCTACATGAGCCCGTTCTTCGGCTACCTGACGGCCTGGTCATACTGGTTTATGTGGATGGCGGTGGGTATCTCGGAGATTACCGCAATCGGGGTGTATGTGCAGTTCTGGTTCCCGGATATGGTCCAGTGGATACCGGCGCTGATTGCTGTGGGGCTGGTGGCAATGGCAAACCTGGCAGCCGTTCGCCTTTATGGTGAAATCGAGTTCTGGTTTGCGATGATTAAAGTCACCACCATCATCGTGATGATTGTGGTTGGACTCGGCGTCATCTTCTTCGGCTTTGGCAACGGTGGTCACGCGATTGGCTTCGGTAACCTGACCGAACACGGCGGCTTCTTCGCTGGTGGCTGGAAAGGCTTCCTGACGGCGCTGTGTATCGTTGTCGCGTCCTATCAGGGCGTTGAGCTTATCGGTATTACAGCCGGTGAAGCGAAGAACCCGCAGGTCACGCTGCGTAGTGCGGTGGGTAAGGTGCTGTGGCGTATCCTGATTTTCTATGTGGGGGCGATCTTCGTTATCGTGACCATCTTCCCGTGGAATGAGATCGGCACGACAGGCAGCCCGTTTGTCTTAACATTCGCGAAGATAGGTATTACGGCGGCAGCAGGTATCATCAACTTTGTCGTCCTGACCGCGGCGTTGTCTGGCTGTAACAGCGGAATGTACAGCTGTGGTCGTATGCTCTATGCGCTTTCGAAGAACAACCAGTTGCCTGCGGCAATGAGTAAAGTGTCCCGCGCGGGTGTGCCTGTTGCGGGTGTGGCGGTGTCGATTGCCATCCTGCTGATTGGCTCATGCCTGAACTACATTATTCCAAACCCGCAGCGCGTATTTGTTTATGTCTACAGCGCCAGCGTGCTGCCGGGGATGGTGCCGTGGTTCGTTATTCTGATTAGCCAGCTGCGTTTCCGCCATGCGCATAAACAGGCGATTGCCAGCCATCCGTTCCGCTCGATTCTGTTCCCGTATGCGAACTATTTGACGATGGCGTTCCTGATTTGCGTATTAATCGGGATGTACTTTAATGATGATACCCGCATGTCGCTGTTTGTCGGGATGATCTTCCTGGCGGCAGTCACTGCAGCCTATAAGCTATTTGGGCTGGGGCGCCGCGCCACCACGCAGAAAGTGGAGGAATAAGCGGCAAAATGTGCAAACCATAACCAAACGCGCATTTTTTTCAAAAAAGCACTAGACAGCGGGGTCGGAGGTACGTAATATCCAGCC
>Ga0308166_1004336_pt1 | contig 11413 bp, 10 predicted proteins | sample PhyCR2_2_FD_202137 | JGI IMG/M metagenome (GOLD analysis project Ga0308166, IMG submission 202137) | Phyllosphere microbial communities from UC Gill Tract Community Farm, Albany, California, United States - DLSLCC.R2 | ecosystem: Host-associated > Plants > Phyllosphere > Unclassified | place... | reverse complement strand
CGTGGGCGTGCTGCTGGCGCTGCCGGCATCGGCCGTGCTGATGGTGGCATTCCGTCACTTGAAACGCCACTATCTGCGCAGCAGCTTTTATAATGCCTAGTTCATACGCACACGACATGATGAGAACCGAGCCATGAAACAGCTGGTGCTCGATTTGGGCGCCGAGCCGGCGCAAAGCCTCGACACCTTCCAGATAGGGGAAAATGCCGAAATGGCGCACTTGATGCACCAGTTCGCCCAGCGCGCATCGCGCGAGCATTTCTGCTACCTGTGGGGAGAAACGGGCGCCGGCAAGACGCATTTGCTGCAGGGCCTCGCCGCCACCGATGGCGCGCGCTACATCGCGGCGACGAGCGGTGCGGACGACTTCGTATTGACGCCCGACGTGAGCCTGTACCTCGTCGACGACGTCGACCAGTTGTCGCCCGCGCGCCAGATCGACGCCTTCGCCCTGTTCAACCAGGTGCGCGAGCATGGCGCCTACATGGTCTGCACGGGTCCGGTGCCGCCGGCCGTGCTCCCGGTGCGCGAAGACCTGCGCACCCGCATGGGCTGGGGTCTCGTGTACCAGATCCACGGCCTGTCCGACGACCAGAAGATCGCCGCCCTCACGCAGGCCGCCGAGGCCCGCGGTTTGACGCTGTCCGCCAGCGTGTTACCCTATCTGCTGTCCCATTTCAAGCGCGACATGCGCTCCCTGTCGACCATGCTGGATGCCCTCGACCAGTATTCGCTCGAGACCCAGCGTCCGGTCACGGTACCGCTGCTGCGTGATCTCTTGCTTCAGGGCAATCCCAGCAGTCCACACTCCGAAACAAAAGAATGAACGACCTCGCGCTGTTTGACCTCGACCACACCCTCCTGCCGATCGATTCCGACTACGAATGGGGCCAGTTCCTCGTGCGTGAGAAAGTCGTCGACGCCGCCGAACACCAGCGCCGCAACGACGCCTTCTTCGCGCAGTACAACGCCGGCACGCTCGACCCGGTCGAATACCTCGAATTCGCCCTCGGCACCCTGGCCAGCTTCGATCCGGCCCATCTGAAAGACCTGCAGGCGCAGTACATGCGCGACGTGATCAAGCCGGCGCTCCGTCCGAAAGCCCTGGACCTCGTGCGCAAGCACCAGGACGCGGGCGACCTCGTGGCGATCATCACGGCGACCAATGCGTTCGTCACCGCGCCAATCGCGCGCGAATTCGGCGTCGAGCACCTGATCGCCGCGCGCCCCGAGCTGGACGAGCGCGGCCACCCGACCGGCAAGCTGGCCGGCACGCCCACGCAGGGCCACGGCAAGGTGACGCACATGTACGCGTGGCTGGACGGCCTGGGCCGCCCGTTCGACAGTTTCAAACGCAGCTGGTTCTACAGCGACTCGCACAATGACATCCCGCTGCTGTCGGTCGTCTCGCACCCGGTGGCGACCAACCCGAGCGAGAAACTGAACCAACACGCCAACGCCCTCGGCTGGACTTCACTGCACCTCTTCAATGATTAAAAAATTCATCCGCAAAATCCTGGGCGTCAAAGACGAGCGCGACCCGACCGAACCCGTCATCCTCGGGCCGGAGCAGCACGGCATCGATCCGAAGCTCGTGTCGAACAACGCGGTGCGCGTCACGCAGACCTTGCAGGAAGCCGGCTTCAAGGCGTTCGTCGTCGGCGGCGCCGTGCGCGACCTGCTGCTGGGCGTGAAACCGAAGGACTTCGACATCGCCACCGACGCGACGCCCGAGGAAGTGAAAAAGCTGTTCCGCCGCGCCTTCATCATCGGACGCCGCTTCCAGATCGTGCACGTGATGTTCGGCCAGGACCTGCTGGAGGTGACCACGTTCCGCGGCAAGGGCAGCGACAACGCGCCGAAGGACGAACATGGCCGCGTCCTGCGCGACAATAACTTCGGTCCGCAGCACGAGGACGCCGAGCGCCGCGACTTCACGATCAACGCCATGTACTACGACCCGGCCACGCAGTCGGTGCTCGACTACCACGGCGGCATCGAGGACATCCGCGCCAAGGTCCTGCGCATCATCGGCCAACCGGAAGCGCGCTACCGCGAAGATCCGGTCCGCATGCTGCGCGTCGTGCGTTTCGCGGCCAAGCTGCAGTTCACGATCGAACCGGCGACCCGCGCCCCGATCCCCGTGATGGCCCCGCTGATCAACAACGTGCCGGCCGCGCGCGTGTTCGACGAAATGCTGAAGCTCCTGATGAGCGGCCACGCGCTGGCCTGCCTGAAGGAGTTGCGTTCGTCCGGCCTGCACCACGGCCTGCTGCCGCTGCTGGACGTCGTGCTGGAGCAGCCGATCGGCATGAAGTTCGTGACGCTGGCCCTCGAATCCACGGATACGCGCGTAAAAGCCGGCAAGGGCGTGTCGCCGGGCTTCCTGTTCGCGTCGCTGCTGTGGCACCAGGTGCTGGAAAAGTGGAACGCCTACCGCGCCGCCGGCGAATCGCCGATCCCCGCGCTGCACCTCGCGGCGGACGACGTCCTCGACAACCAGACCGACAACCTCGCCCTGCAGCGCCGCATCGCGACCGACATGCGCGACATCTGGGCCATGCAGCCGCGCTTCGAGCGCCGCACCGGCAAGACGCCGTATAAGCTGCTGGAGCACCCGCGCTTCCGCGCCGGCTTCGACTTCCTGCTGCTGCGCTGCGAATCGGGCGAGCTCGATGCGGAGATCGGCAACTGGTGGGCGACGTTCTACGCCGGCGACATCGCCGAGCGCGAACGCCTGGTCAATTCCGCGCGCGACGTCCAGCCGTCCAGCCAGAAGAAACGCCCGCGCCGCCGCGGTCCGCGCCGCGCGGACAGCGAAGGCGGCGCACCGGTCGACGCCCCGCAGGCCGCGAGCGGCGAATGATCGCCTGGGTCGGCATCGGCGCCAACCTGGGCGACGCGCGTGCGAACGTGCTCGATGCGATCGGGCGCCTGTCGCGCCTGCCGGGTGCCGCTTTGCGGCAAACGTCGCCGCTGTACCGCACGGCGCCGATCGATTCCTCGGGCGACGACTACGTCAACGCCGTCGCCGCGCTGGACACCGACCTCGATGCGCACGCCCTGCTGCAAGCGCTGTTCGCCATCGAACAGGCGCACGGCCGCGAGCGGCCCTACCGCAACGCGCCGCGCACGCTGGACCTCGACCTGCTCCTCTACGGCGACCAGGTCATCGATGATGCGCCCACCTTGATCGTCCCGCACCCCCGCATGCACGAGCGCGCGTTCGTGCTCGCGCCGCTGGCCGACGTCGCGCCCGATCTCGTCATTCCCGGCCGCGGTGCCGTGCGCGCGCTGCGCGCGCAGGTCGCGGACCAGGCGATCGAACGGCTCGGCTGAATCACAACTGCGTTTCCAGTCCCACGCGCAGGATGGCGCTGAACGGGTAGACGGACGTCTTGCGCAGGCTGCCGGACGCGTCGCCGTAGCGCGTCTCCTCGGTGGCAGGTTCGGCCAACAGGTTCACGGCGGTCACGCGCAGTTGCGTCTTCGGCGTCAGCTTCCACAACGCATACAGGTCCAGTTCGCGCTTGACGGTCGAATACGTGCCCGTCGTGCGCGAGATCCGCTGCGGTCCACCGCTGCGGAAGGTGAAATTCGCGCCGCCGCTGACGGCCGCGCCGAACTGGTAGTCGACGCCCGCGTTGGCCGTGAGCGGCGTCTGGCCGGCCAGGCGGTTGTCCGGGCCGGGCACGTTGCTCACGCTGGACCAGTTGCGCGTCACGTTCATGTGCAGGTCGACATTGGCGGCGCGGGCGACCAGCGCGCGCAGCGGCAGCCTGGCGTCGAACTCGATGCCGCGCGTGCGTGCGCTGCCGTCGTTCACGGGCGTCGTCTCCCAGCGGCCCGCCACGAGGCGGGTGTCGTCGTGGATGGTGTCGCTGATCCGGCGCGCGTACACGGACAGGCTCACCTGCTCGCCATGGCCGCCGAAGTGTTCCAGGGCCGCGTCGACGCCGAACGCCTGTTCCGGCTTCAGCGCCGGATTGCCGGCGGTGTCGGGCGTGACCTCCGTGTTGTTCAGCGAGCGGGTCACGCGCGGTATCAAACGCTCCAGGTCGACGCCACGGTACGTGCGCGACAACGCGACGCGCAGCTGGTCCTGTTTGCCGTCCAGCTTCCACAGGCCCTGCAGGATCGGGCTCAGCAGATTGGCCGTGTTGTGGATGGCGCTGAAATCGCTGCCTGCGCTGCGGGTGCGCAGCGTCTCCCAGCGCAGGCCCAGGTAGGTCGACAGCCGCGCCGTGATGGCGTATTCATCCTGCGCATACAAGGCGAGGCGATGCAGCGTGGCGTCGTACTGCCGGTCGTCCCGCACCGGCGTGCCGGCCAGTCCTTGCAGTTCGCGGGACGCGCGCGCGGCGTCGGTGGACTGGCGCGCCGCATCCCAGCCGGCGCTGAACTGATGCCCGCTCGCGTAGGACTTGCTGTACTTGCCGGTCAGCGTAGCCCCACGCCCGTCCGTATCGTTGTGCACGTCGCGGTCCAGCGTCCGCTCCCCGGCCGTGCCGTAGCCGGCTTCGTGCTGGCGGTTGCGTACACGGCTGGCGTTCAGGCCCGCTTTCGCTTCCAGCTTCTCGTCCTGGCCGAGCTTGTGCATCCAATTGAGGTCGGACCGCAGCTGGCTGCGCCGATCGTCCGGCCAGGTGCGGTCGTTCGGGTAGTCGGGCAGGTCGCCCAGGGTGGCGTTCCAGTGGCCTTCGGTCCGGCTGTCCGAGCGCTGCACGCGGACGAAGGACTGCGAGCTGAGCGTGTCGCCGTTGTCCAGCGTCCAGTTCACGCGCGGCGTCAGCGACAGCGCGCGAAACCCGCCGTCGTTCTTGCGCGCCACCTTGCGCAGCAAGACCGGCCGGCCGGCGCTGTCCCAGCCTTGCTCGACCTGGTCGTAATCCTGTTCGAAGCTGCCCTTGCGCACGTCCGCCACGACGGAATAGGACATGGCCTTGCCCTTGTCCGCGATCTGCAGCGACGCGCTCGGCGAGAAGAACACGTTGGAATGCTCGGCCTGCAGCTTCAGGTCGCGCTGCCCCTGCCGCACCTTGCGCTTGAGGATGATGTCGATGGTACCGGCGATCGATTGCGCACTCATGTCGGCGGTCGCCACGCGCAGGATGTCGATTCTCTCTACCAGCGCCGGCGCCAGCGAATCGAGCGAGAAACCGTTCGGCGCCGGTTCACCGTTGAGCAGGATCTGCGTATAGCCGCTGCCCAGGCCGCGCATGCGGATCTCGCCGCCCCGTCCGGGACCACCGCCACTGATCGAGATGCCCGGCTGGCGCCTGAGCACGTCGGCCACGGTGCTGTCGCCGTATTTCTTGAGTTCCTCCTGGGTCACCACGATCCTGGTCGAGGTGTCGTCGCGCCGCGCATCGTATTGCCCGGCCGAGCCGCGCACCTCGACCCGGGCCTGCGGGACCGGCTCGGCGCCGGCGGCATCGAGGGACAGCAGCGCTACCGCCAGGTGGGCAGCAGCGAATGACGTGGAACGGGTATTGAGCATGTGCCGGACCGATGTGATGGATAACAGTTCGTTATTGAACAGATCCTATCACGGGAAATCCATCCTACAGCAATCATTTTGCTATTAGCTAGCAATTCAATTGCATCTCAAAAGAACTATTTATGGCAAAAGCCTGGCACCCACCGTTCAGAAGCGCAGCGCCAGGTAGACGCCGGAGACGGCCAGCGTCATCAACGTGACTGGTACGCCCACGCGCGCGTGGCGCCGCCAGTCGATGACGATGCCGCGCCGCGCCGCCGCATCCACGACGATGATGTTCGCGATGCTCCCGACGATCAGCAGGTTGCCCGCCAGGGTGCTGACCAGCGCCAGCATGACGCCGCCCAGCGGATGGTGCACGACGGGCATCAGGAGCATCACGGCGGGCACGTTCGAGACCAGGTTCGAGAGCACGAACGTGGCGGCGAACAGGGCGCCCGGCTGGTCGAGCCGCACGCCGAGCGACGCGAGCCACGTGATCGCATGTTCCGTGAAGCCCGTGCTCTGGAACGCGGCATTCACGACGAAGAGGCTCATGAACAGCACCAGCAATTCCCAGTCGACGAGGCCCAGCATGTTCTGCGAACGCAGCTGGCGGCTCATCAACAGGATGCCCGCGCCGATCAGTGCCATGTGCTCACGGGGCCACGGCGCGACGAGGAACGCCACCAGCAGCGCGCCCGCGATCAGCAGGCCCTTGGTCGTCTGCCACGCATCGAAAGGCACCGCCCGCGCCTGGGATTCGGCGGCGGCTGCGCTCTCTTTCCAGCGCCCTTTCGTCTGCCAGGCGATCAGCACCCAGCAGGCGGCGAGGCCCAGTGCGACCGGGAGGATCGCGTCGAGGAAGTAACCGTCGAACGACAGCCGCATCGTCTGGCCGATCAGCATGTTCTGCGGATTGCCGATCAGGGTCGCGGCCGAGCCGATGTTGGAAGCGCATGCGAGCGCCAGCAGATACGGGACCGGCGCGAGCTGGCGCTGGCGGCACGCATCGACGAGCAGCGGCGCCATCGCGAGGCAGACGATGTCGTTGCTGAAGACGGCCGACAGCGCGGCGGACACGCCTATCAGCACGCCCAGCAGGCTGGCGGGACTCAGCGCCAGCCCCGCCAGTTTTTGCGTGACCCAGTCGTAGAATCCCCCCAGCCGCATCTGCGCGGAGACGACCATGAAGGCGAACAGCAGCGCCATCGTCGGCAAATGGATCGACGCCACCGCCTGCTCCAGCGTCAGCGCATTGATGCTGATGAGCGCGATCGCCCCGAGCAGCGCGACGCCGGTCCGGTCGAGGCGCAGGAACGGCAGGCCGCCGAGGATCATGCCAAGATAGACGATGAGGAAGATGATGAGGATGGTCGTGGCCATTGGGATGTGGCGATTTCAGGTAAGATCGCGCATCTTAACAAACCATACCGGGCACGCCTGTGACCGCATGCCTGCCCGGGGCGCGTGACACTCCGGGGCGATCCCCCGGCTTATTTGATTTGCAAAGGAAACCTATGAGCGCTTACTTGGGCGGCACCTCGACGAACGAAGCACCGGCACGCAAGGCCGTGACCTTGCCCTCGCTGCTGGCGATGCGCGCGTCCGGCGACAAGATCGCCATGCTCACCTGCTACGACGCCAGCTTCGCGTCGCTGATGGACCGCTGCGGCGTGGACATCCTGCTGATCGGCGACTCGCTGGGCATGGTGTGCGCCGGCTACGACTCGACCTTGCCCGTGACGGTGGCCGACGTGGCCTACCACACGGCATCCGTCGTACGCGGCCGCAAGAACGCGTTCGTGCTGGCCGACCTGCCGTTCGGCAGCTACGGCACCCTGCCTCAGGCCTACGACAGCTGCGCCGCGCTGATGCGCGCGGGCGCCCAGATGATCAAGATCGAAGGCGGAGAGTGGCTCGCCGAAACGGTCCGCTTCCTGACCGAGCGCGGCATCCCCGTCTGCGCCCACATCGGCCTGACGCCGCAATTCGTCCACCAGCTGGGCGGCTACCGCGTGCAGGGCAAGACGGACGAAGGCGCGGAACAGCTCAAGCGCGACGCGCTGGCGCTGCAGGAAGCCGGCGCGGCGATGGTGCTGCTGGAAGCCGTGCCCGCGGCGCTGGGCAAGGAAGTGACGGGCATCCTGCAGGTGCCGACGATCGGCATCGGCGCGGGTCCGGACTGCTCCGGCCAGGTGCTCGTCATGCACGACCTGCTGGGCGTCTTCCCGGGCCGCAAGGCGCGCTTCGTGAAGAACTTCATGGAAGGCCAGACGAGCATCGACGCGGCCGTGCAGGCCTATGTCGCCGCCGTGAAGGACGGCAGCTTCCCGGCGCAGGAACACTGCTTCTGATGCCATGAGCGCGCAAGGGGACACCACCCGCCTCTTCCTGGCCCTGTGGCCGGATGATGCCGTGCGTGACCAGTTGCGCGCGTGGCGCGACGCGTGGACGTGGCCGCGCGGCGCCACGCCGGTAGACGCCAGCAAGCTGCACGTGACCCTGCACTTCCTCGGCAACCAGCCCACCGCGCGGCTGCCCGAATTCCTGGATGGCTTCCAGGTGCCTTTCGAACCGTTCGACCTGCAGTTCGGCCGCCCCGCGCTGCAGCGCAGCGGCATCGCGTGGATCGAGCCGCTCAGCGAACCGCAAGGGTTGCTGGACCTGCATGCGCGCCTGTCGGATGCCTTGTTGGCGCTGGGCCTCGTGCCGGAAGCCCGCGCCTACCGGCCGCACGTGACGATGGCGCGCCGGGCGAACGGGGCGGTCATGCCCGCCGCCGGTCCCGCGATCGACTGGGCGGTCACGCATTACGCCCTCATCGCATCGCACGCCGGCACCTACACGGTGCTGCGCGAGTACCGTTAATTATTACGCTTCACGATCCGCGCATTCGCCGCGATCACGATCCCCGACAACGACAGGATGCCCAGCGCCACGGCGATATTCGAGTGCGCGGCGATCGCCCCGAGCAGCGGCGGCGCCATCAACAGGCCCGCGTAACCGAGCGTGGCGACGGTCGCGAGGCCGCCGCCGGCCGACATCCCCGGCATGCGCGCGGCCGCCGCGAAGATCAGCGGCACGACGTTCGCCGCGGCCAGCCCGATCAGCGCGAGGCCCAGCGCCGACAGCCAGAACTGCGTGCTGACGACGGCCAGCATCAACCCCGCGAACATGCCCAGACCACCGACGATCATCACGCGCAGCGGACCGAAACGCAGCACGAGACGGTCGCCCGCGAAACGGCACGCGGCCATCGTCACCGAGAACGCCGAGTAGCCGAGGGCCGCCGTCGCCGCGTCGACCTGCGTGCGCTCCTTCAGCAGCAGCGCGCTCCAGTCGACAAGGGCGCCCTCGATGGCGAAGCACAGCAGGGCCAGCAGGCCGAGGAACAGCGCGGGCCCGCGCGGCAAGGCGAAATGGCTCGCATGCGGCACCGGCGGGACGACGAGCAAACGCCAGCCGCACGACACCACGGCGGCGAAGATGGCGCAGCTCACCATCATGGCGCCGCGGCCGTCGCCCAGTCCCGCGCCGATCAACAGGCCGCCGAGCGCCGCGCCGATCAGGCCACCGAGGCTGTAGAAGCCGTGGAACGACGACATCGTCGGGATGCCGCGCGCCGCTTCGACTTCGCTCGCGTTGGCGTTCATCGCCACGTCCAGCACGCCGTTGCTGGCGCCGAACACGTAGGCCGCGAGGAACAGCGGCAAGAGACCGCTCACGTTCATCAGCACGGCGCTCATCAGCGCGAACAGCAGGCCGCTGCCGACGACGACGGCGCGCGTGCCCCAGCGCCCCGCCATCCAGCCGGACAGCGGCATCGCGGAGATCGCGCCGCCCGCGATGGTGAGCAGCAGGAAGCCGAGCACGCCGGTGTCGATGCCGGCACGCGCCTGCACGAGCGGCACGTGCGCGGCCCACACGCCGATGCCGGCGCCGTTCAGCAGGAAAATAGTGGAAACCGACCAGCGCGCAGCGTTCACGCTGGCGGCCGGCGCCCGTTGGAGGGATAGTTTGTCGTCGATGCGGCTCATGCGCGGCTCCTTGCTGCGAGTACGATTTCAGGTGCGCGCTCGCCCTTGCGCAGGCGCGCGACCACGGTGGGCGCGGCATCGGCTTCCAGCACGAGGCGGTCGATGTCCGCCAGCGGCGCGATCGGAAACGGCGCCGGCGCTTCCAGCCGCTCGTTCAGCGCGGCGACGACGCGCCGGCTGCCCGCGGCCAGGATGGCCTGCTTGAGGATGGCTTCCTCGGGGTCGCTCGCGCCCAGGCCCCGTTCGGCCTCGACGCTGCACACGCCCACGACCGCGACGTCCACGCGCAGGCGCTGGATCTCGGCCAGCGTCTGCGCGCCCATCACGGCGCCGACGTGGGCCGAATACACGCCGCCCAGCAGCACGACGCGCGTAATGCGCAGGTGGCCGAGGCCAAGAGCGATCTGCGGACTGTTGGTGATGATGGTCGCCGCGCGACCGTCTTCCAGCTGGCGTGCGAACGCGAGATTGGTCGTGCCGGCATCGACGAGGACCGTGTCGCCCGGCTGCACGCTGTCGGCCAGCGCGCGCGCGAGCATCTCCTTGCGCGCTTCGTCGGCATCGACGCGCTGGCCGAAGCTGGGTACCGGCTGCGTGCGCCGCATCGCGCCGCCGTGCACGCGGCGCAAGAGGCCCGCCGCGTCCAGGTCGCGCAGGTCTCTGCGGATCGTGTCTTCCGACGTGTTGAACCGCTGCGCCAGTTCGGCCGCCAGCACCTTGCCCTGCTGCTCGACCGTGTCGACGATGTGCTGCCGTCGTTCTTCCGCTAATTGCATAGGTTTCTCCTTTGAGCAGGCACTGTACACGTTTACGCACAAACCAGCAAGAATCAATGCAAACATGCACATTCATGCATACGAGCGGTCTGATGGTTGGTTGACGGCCTAATCATTGCTACACTCCCTGCATTCATTATCAGAACAATATGCATAAGTCCGCTGCCATCCTGATCGTCGACGACTATCTCCTGATCCGCACCGCCGTGCGCCAGGTGCTGACGGAACTCGGCTTTTCCAACGTGTTCCAGGCCGAGAACGGCAAGACCGCGCAAGACCTCATGCGCAAGCAGACGATCGACATCGTCATCGGCGACTGGGGCATGCCGGTGATGAGCGGCCTGGACCTGCTGCACTGGATGCGCCACGACGCGCGCTATGCGAAGACGCCGTTCATGATGCTGACGGCCGAGGCGAATCCCGCTTCCGTGCGCAGCGCGCTGCGGGCCGGCGTCAACGCGTACATGATCAAGCCGTTCACCGTGCACAGCTTCGCCAGCAAGTTCATGGCGATGATCGGCACGGTGCAAGAGTCCGAGCCTGCGCCGGAACCCGTGCCGCGGCCCGATTCCGCGCCGCCGCCGGTGCTGAAGCCGACGCCCGTCCAGGCCGACGTCATCGGCCTGCAGGCCCCGCTGGCCGAGCGCCTGAAGCGCTGCACGGTGCTGATCGTGGACGACGTGCCGACCAATATCGAGGTGCTGGCCGGCGCGCTCAAGGACGAGTACGCGATCAAGGTGGCGATCAGCGGCCGCAAGGCGCTGGAGATCGCGGCCGCCTTCCCCATCGATATCATCCTGCTCGACATCATGATGCCCGTGATGGACGGCTTCGAGGCGTGCCGCCACCTGAAAGCCGATCCGAAGACGGCGCACATCCCGATCATCTTCCTGTCCGCGAAGGACGCCGTCGACGATATCGTGGGCGGCCTGCGCCTGGGCGCGGTCGACTACGTGTCGAAGCCCGCGGACCCGACGATCCTGAAGGCGCGCATCGCGACACATTTGGCGCTGGCCACCGCGATGGGCGACCTGAAGCGCCAGAACGAACTGCTGATCGAGAACGCGCACCTGCGCGAAGACGTGGAGCGGATGACGCGCCACGACCTCAAGAGCCCC
>Ga0308166_1004333_pt1 | contig 11415 bp, 12 predicted proteins | sample PhyCR2_2_FD_202137 | JGI IMG/M metagenome (GOLD analysis project Ga0308166, IMG submission 202137) | Phyllosphere microbial communities from UC Gill Tract Community Farm, Albany, California, United States - DLSLCC.R2 | ecosystem: Host-associated > Plants > Phyllosphere > Unclassified | place... | reverse complement strand
CACTGTACCGGTGGCGCGTAATGCGTTCGTTTGTCGTATCGGGGGTGTCGGGATGGCGGTGGTACACAATATCGCGCACGGTGAGGCCGCGGCTGTCGAGGACCGTGACCGAAGGGGTGCTGCTGTACAATAATGTTTTCATGGTAATCTCCTGTTTATATTGCGCAGCCGGTCAGGCTGCAAAGAAAATCATACATCAATTAGAATAATTTAGCCTGGACAGGCTTGTTCAGGGCGGAATGGAGAAAGACTGCTGGTACGGAGATTTTATTTGCAGCTATTGTGAACCGGCGAAATGGATTGCGAGCCGGGCAGGATAAATGCGTGTCAATTAGGTTTCGACTGCGAACCGTTACAACTACGCACGCAACTTCAATAATTCCCAACAACTGACAAAGTTAAACAGACTGAATCATTGTCATATGTCAATACAATGAATATAGAGTTTATTTAAGATAAAGAACATGCTTTAAATCGCACTATAGATTGATATGATATGCAGAGGCAAACTTATGAATTTCTTATCCTTTTGGTATTCAATAAATGACGCAAAATAACAGCCCAAAGAAAACCACTGAGCTTAACAGTGACTTTACAATTAGCTTTTATTTTTCGCCATATAATATCCTTTATGGCGGAAAATTCAAAGTCACTTTGGATAGTAGATGTTTTGTATAACTCGCTATTTAAGTAAGGTGGGTGATATATCAAAGGTGGATTGATGCAGCATACATTACACACACCATTATCACGAAGAAATTGCCAAAAAAAACTAGATAAAGAAACAAAACAAAGAGTTGAGAGTTATGCTTGGTGATTTAACGTCAAAGAAAAAAGTCAAAACATCTCGATTCAAGAGTGAGTTGCGAGATAAGTTTATGAAAATGAAAGATAATTTAGAATGGAATATAAAAAACAAAGAGGGAGTGTTGAATTTCAAAAAAGACGCGTATGACACGACAATTGCGTGGATTAACAAAAATAAAAAAATATCATCAATGTCGCTCCACTGTTCCTAGAGCGCAGCAATTTCACCTGGGGACAAACATTTACAATGATTCATGAAGTCTCTCACTTTGAAGACACCAACGATTATTTCTATGCTAAACACACTTATATTTCCTGCAAATACAACTATATAAAAAGAACCGAACAGCTTTTAACTGTTTTTAATAAACAAGTGGACACTAAAGATGACCCTAATATCGCCAAAGTTATTAATAAGAATTCAGGTATTTATACAGCTAAAAACTGGGATGAATCAAGAATAGTTAAGGATGCGAGAGCACTTGCATATGAAAAGCTAAGCCGTATGAAAGTAGCATTAAAAAATGCGGATCATATAGCGCTAATTGCGATGAAACTAGGTGTAACATAAGTGTGCATTTGCAGCTAGTAGTCGTCTAAAATTGCGCCCGTCAGGATCTCAATGCAGGGCACGGTAATGGCCGGTGAAAACGGCAAGAGGCTGGCTGCGCCGCAGCCAGTTTACCCTGTGGTTTGTGGTTAGGGGTTCTACGCCGGAACCCCAGATTTTTCCGAAAAAAACCATATTATCCAATAATGCTAATTTACGGTTCTTACACCACATTATTCGACAATATTTATGCTCCCGAAAATATTAAACCGACCATTCTCCGTCTCGATATAGGTAAAATTATCACCAGCATTGGCGAGACGTATATCAAAAGCAGGAGTACCTCTCAATGTGAGGTCTTCATCAGGTAACCAGAGCGCGACCCGATAAGAACCCTTGCTCAAACTATTAATTGAGGCTGAGTGACTAAATAAATGTCCTCTTCCTGCTGGGCACTGTTAAGCGGCATTTCCCAGAAATGTTTCAAATTCCACTTCATTACTCGTGTCATTTAATAAAAAAATAGCAATTGGCCTTGCATTCACTGCTCTGGAAAATCCAAAGTTTATAATCAGGAAATTTACAGATAAGATGTCTCCAGTGACCTGCTCCCCATTGATTAGTACACACCAATGTTAGTAATGTCTTCATAAGCCACATGAGGACATCCCCATGAAGAAGCGTTTTTCCGACGAACAGATCATCAGTATCCTCTGCGAGGCTGAAGCCGGGGTTCCTGCCCGGGAACTCTGCCGTAAGCATGTTATTTCAGACGCTAATTTCTACACCTGCCGCAAGAAGTTTGGCGGCATGGAAGTCCCTGAGGTAAGGCGGCTTAAGTCACCTGAAGAGGAGAACGCCCGCCTTAAGAAGCTCCTCGCCGAAGCCATGCTGGATAAGGAAGCGCTTCAGGTGGCTCTGAGTCGAAAGTTCTGACGACAGAACAGAAGCGGGAAGCCGTGGAAGTCATGTGTGAGGTCGCCGGTCTGTCGCAACGTCGTGCCTGCAGGCTGGCAGGTCTGTCTTTTTCAACCTGCCGTTATTCAGCTCAGCGTCCGGCTGCTGACGCGCAGCTGTCTCTACACATCACAGAGCTGGCGCTTGAACGCCGTCGCTTTGGTTATCGGCGGATCTGGCAGTTATTGCGTCGTGAGGGCCTTCACGTCAACCACAAGCGGGTATACCGCATTTATCACCTTAACGGCCTGAGTGTGAAGCGCAGACGACGTCGTAAGGGTCTGGCGACTGAGCGGCTTCCGCTGCTTCGCCCGGATGCGCCCAATCTGACCTGGTCAATGGATTTCGTCATGGATGCACTGGCCACCGGTCGCAGGCTCAAGTGCCTTACCTGCGTCGATGACTTCACAATGTAATGCCTGACTGTCACTGTTGCCTTTGGGATTTCAGGCGTGCAGGTCACACAAATTCTGGACAGTATTGCGCTGTTTCGCGGCTATCCGGCTACGATAAGTACTGACCAGGGGCCGGAGTTTACCTGTAGAGCACCTGACCAGTGGGACTTTGAGCATTGCGTGGAGCTGCGGCTTATTCAGCCCGGCAATCCAACAAAGAACGGATTTATTGAGAGTTTTAACGGACGCTTTCGCGATGAATGCCTGAATGAACACTGGTTTAGCGACATCAGCCATGCCAGGAAAACCATCAGTGAATGGCGTCAGGATTATAACGAATGTCGCCCACACTCCACGCTGAATTATCAGACGCCGTCTGAATTTGCAGCGGGCTGGAGAAAGGGTAATTCTGAGAGTGAAGGATCCGACATTACTAACTGAGCCTTGTATCTAATTCTGGGGGCAGGTCAGGGCCATGTGCTGCTAAACAAGGTTCAGTGTGATAATGACCTTAAGGTCGAGGACGGGCTCACTCTGCTTCGGTGGCGGTAGCTAATCATCACACAATGTTAGATACAAGGAAGGGGTTGGGTAGCACAATTTATCAGGCCGTAACCGGCTACGCCGGGCGTGCGGTGCCGTTTGATCATTATACCCTGTCCGGACATCATCTGGCGCCTTCATACTGCTACACTCATACAGACCACAATCTTTAGTGAGTTGCGAATCTCTAAGTAGATATACTCGCACAAGATTTATTGCGCTGATGAGCACGGTTAGAATAGCGAATGTGATCCATAAGGAGGACAGATTGTAATGACGCTGGCACAAAAATCCGGTCATCTGGCCTAGTGCGCTCTGGCAGCCCTTGCACTTGCACGTCAGGACGGTACTGTTTGTTCTGCTGCTCAGGAAAATCACTTTCTGATACGCTGGCTGGAAACCGCCCTGAATCAGCGCCGCTTTTCCCGTGAGGTGGCGTCCCACATTGAGTGACTGCTGAAGCAGGGCCGCCAGTATGATTTTGGCACAAAACTTACCGGGAAGCTGGACAACTTCTGGCGTTCCTGTACAGGTGAGCTATCCCAGCAGAATGACCTGTTCCGACTGACATATGCCATGGAGATGGCGAAAGATATGTGCTGGGCTTACAGGCTGCTCAGCGACCGGGAGTGGTCGGTCAGGAAGGCATGCCGCTGTTCTGAACGCTGGGCTAAACGGAATTTATCTGTCACGGAGCAGCCTGGATGCTGCATTTGACGATGACGGCCAGCAGGTCGCACAGGTGATGGCGCGACTAACCGGGTCCGTGCAGGGGCTGGAAACGCTTCTTAACCGTAGTGGATGGCAGATGGCTATTGATGTGCCTTCCGGGCTTTATGTGCTGACGGCAGAAAAATATGAACTAACGATGGGGCCGTGAGACCTTGGGCGGCTGTACCTGGCGGATCAGCAGTGCGTCCGGAGAGGCCGCTAAATAAGTCAGTGGCGGATCTGCGCCAGGTCGTCTTCAGTCAGTCCGGTCATTTTAATGACGGTATTACGGTCAAGACCGTTCTGCAGCATGGTCCGGGCAACTTCCAGCTTGCCTTCCAGCATGCCTTCATTTCGGCCTTCCTGCCTGCCTAACTGGATACCCTTTTGTATGCCCTTCTGTTCGAGCTGTTGTGCGATGGTCATAAGTGCGTCTCCGTGTTGCGGCACACGCTGTGCCAGTTCGCGTACAAAGCCTTCGGCGTCGGCTGTTTCGCCTGCCTGTACAATATAGTGTACCAGCGATATCACCTGTGATGAAGACAGATAGCCGGCCAGCAGAATGGGCGCCAGCCGGTCAGTCAGTTCTGCCAGGTCCCGCTGATGAATATGTTTCTGCAGCAGGGTCAGGGCTGCCATGCTGCGATGGCCGGCGATTTCATCATCAGGAATGACGGTAACGTCAACCAGCGGGAAAGCGCTGCTGTAGAGTTTGCCTGCCAGCGCCGGATCCTCAAACTCATTCAGCCAACGAGTTGAGTAAGGATACGGGCTGCGTTTACCCGTATAGAACAGCACCGGTATCACCAGTGGCAACTTCTTATGGCCTGCCTCAAGGTGGTGCTGCATGGCAGCCACCGCATAACGCATGAGGCGAAAAGCCATGTGTTTATCGGGTGAAGACTGGTGCTCGATGAGCACATGGACATAACCCTCACCGGCTGTGGTTTTCAGACTATAGAGCACGTCGCTAAAGTACTGCCTCAGGTCATCCTCGACGAATGAGCCGGATTCCAGCTTTAGCGTACTGAGGTCACAGATAGCTCGCAGTTCTGCGGGCAAGTGAAGTTCCATGAAATCACGGGCAACATCCGGGTGGGTCAGAAACTGCCGGAACGTGGCATCGTGAGGAGTTGGTGTGCGGTTTTTCTTCTTCTTCATCAGTCCCGGCTCTGAAAAATAACCGCTGTATAATACCACAGGCAGAAAATCGTCTGTATTGATGGCGAACAGATTTGCAATGCCTGCAGGTAGCCGTTCGGATTATTTTTAATTTTTCGGATACACTGCTTCATCGTACGATCTCTAATAATCGAAGCATAATCATTCTTCGTCGCACTTCGTGATGCGTGATGGAATAATAAAACACCGTCAATACGGCAGGGAACTGATGTGGCTATTTTTGCCATCATTTAACATAACAAGTACTATGCGCACATATAAAACTGTAATGACTAAATTCAGAATTACTTTTATTTACCGCTTTTGGCGCCTATTTGCCCCGTGAGGGAACCTTTAAGCCACTGGTGGTCTGCTTGGTCATGATAAATATTTCATGGCATTCCTGGCTTAACGCCGCCGATCCTGTGCGGGTAAACTTTACGTCCACGTTCAGCAGCAGGCACTGCTCATAGCTGGCGCTCTGCGTGGTGATGGCGATCGGGGTTCCGGAATGCTGCATGCTGCGCAGCGCCTTCAGCGCATCGGCCACGCGCTGATCGCTGGACGGCAGGTCCGTTAAATCCGTGTCCATGAGGGACGGCAGCCAGGGTGGCGAGATGAGCTTCCCACCAGCAAGTTGGCAGCATACGCGACCTGATCCCGGCTTGCCAGGCTGGCGCCCTGCGCGGTGAGGCTTTTGATTTCACCCGGGATCGGCAGGTCGTCAATAAAGTCCGGCTCACGGACGTAATTGTCCTTTGCCAGCTGATTAAACAGCGTGGCGGTCGGGTCAAAGTCCTCCATGATGCCGGTGACCTCAAAAGGACGGGGCGTCAGTATGGCATGATCGGAAATCCAGGAACCGGACTCGAGCGGATTATCTGTCACCTTCAGCTCAGAGTGGTGGCTTTCCTCCGTCACCATGTCAAAAAAAGGTGCCGATTTTGATTGTGACCGCTGCGTCGCTCTCCCTCCGGCACCGTGGTTTTTCATTGATGACGCCAGCCGGCTGTTAGCCTCACGCAGGTCAGCCGCAAACCCGGCAGCGTCCTGGGTGTAAACATTGACCGGGCCGTTGATGTTGACGGAGTGACCATCTTTATGCTCAATCGTTGCCGGGCCCTGTGCGTTTCTATCCGTTCCCGCAGGAGCCTGCGTTCTGAACTGTTTACCCGCCGCACCGGATGCCGCCGTGGCCGGATCGGCTTTTACCTCTGGTAATGCAGTAACGAACAAAAAAATCTTTTGCTAAAATAGATTACGAGCTCATTTGCTTTTGGATTAGTCAATTATGTACACGCATGTTTACACATTAGCGTTTGATACCCCGAACTTAGTGATCCGGCAAGACAAGAAATGCGCCAGTGGGAAAATTACTCCAGTGCAATTTCGCCTGTCAGATTATGGCCGGTATGGCTCATAAACCGCCACGATTGTGGCGGTAACTTTACCCAGTACGATAATCCCCTACAGCCCTTCCCCGTCAATCGTACCGCCGTCCTCTGCCTGAATGTTACTCCAACTAGGGTGTATTCGTTACGATAGCCCTTACGATTATCCTCATGTTAATGCTTAGGGCAATACTACGTTATTACTTGCGGATAATACTTCGAATGCATAAACTGTAAGCAGATAGGTAACTTAAATGTACCTATTATTGAAGCTTTTCATCTACACTATGAGGTATGTCATGGCTAACAAAACGGAAGTACGTTTAGAGCGTAAGCCGCGCCAGACTGTGCGTCGTTCAGCAGAGCATAAAGCATTGCTGTCAGAGGGATCTCAATTGCTTGCCACTAAGATGGCGGAGAAACGTACTGTATGGGACTTAAAGTAAGCTACGCTCAAAAAATTTCTGAGGTAGTGAACGAATATCCTCAAACTCAATTCCCTCTTGATGAGTTTGAGGATTATAAGAAAATCTGCTTGGGATATGCAGACATCCCAGCACCACCCATTCATGAGCAGCTAAAACACCCCGCCCATATTGAAACGATCGGAAGAGACAAGCTGATGGAGCGCCCTTCCTCCGCTCGTGCTGAGGAACTTCACCACGTTCATATGTGGCAAGAAGGTTGCTGTTGGGAAGATCCAGTTAAAGGTCTTAAAGTCCAATGGGCTTCAACTAGCAACTGTTATGTGGTTTATTCATACTTTAAAGATAAAAACCAAGACCACCATTTCTACATTATTGATTATTGTGGAGATTTAGCTCATGACATTATTGAAGATGATGATCAAGTTATGGAATGGGCTGAGGAAGCAAGATCTTTCAGAATTGCAAACATCTAGCCCGTGGAAGCGGGATTTTTTGTGCCCGAAGCTCCCAGGCAGCTAGTATTATTGACTAATTAACACAAAGCAACTTATTGGCTGTAACAGCTTGACCTTAAATTATTTGCCTGTATACCTCGTAAGCACCCAAAATTGTTGCAGTTACTTTCTCCAGTACCATAATCCCCTCCAGCCCTTCCCTTTCAATCGTCTCCCTCGTCCTGGCTGATAATTCCAGAACGAAATAGTTTTCTCAACAACGGATACTCACCCAATTGGAATGCGATAGTGTCGCCAAGCACTGGAGTTAGTGAGCGGTTTACAAGCACAAATCCGACCGGAGTATCAATGCGTATTATATTGGCCTGACCTGCTGCACTGCTTGCCGGGAAATATGAACACTAAAGAAAGCGTGATTTCTAACTCCGCTTCGACTTTGAAAGCCGATGGCACACTATATGGAGCGACCATCCTCGACTCTGGAGTCACTCACAATAAATTCGGTTCAAAGTTAATTAACATTTATAACAAGACAGGGATCTTTAATAACTGGCAGGATTCGCTAGTGATTTACGTGCAATCCTTGAAACTCACTTTCGGGAAGTCGTCGTCAAAGTTAACGGAACAGTAGCTCTGTTTTCCGCGTCAGGAAAAATTCAATAGCCTGTTGAGATATCGTTGAAACGTCCGCCGCTATGCTTCTTCGCTGCGGTGAATCCCCCTGTGCGGCGGGGCTAAGTCAGATCGCTAAAAGTTCAACTAGCGAGTCGACCGCTGACTGGCGACTCACCGGGAGGCACCCGGCACCGCAGCATCCGGCCCCTTAACTTAGCGGTCAGAGCGTGCGACTCATAATCGACCGGTCACTGGTTCAAATTCAGCAGGGGTCACCATGCAGATTTAGCTCAGATGACAGTGCAACTGATTCGTAATCAGTAGATAACCAGTTCAATTCCAGTAATCGGCACCAATTTTCAGACTTAAAGAGCTTTCCCGCCATTTGTTTACAATGCCTGGCCGGTTTCAAAATGGGCCCAATAGGGTTATTACTCTTTGACCTGCATTAGTTTATTGTCATAGCAGTACTTCATCTCGTTCCTTAAGCTCAGCAATATTCTTACGTTTTGCCGCGTTTATACTAATTACGCCCTCACCACATCTTTAGCACACACCTTAAAAAACTCATCATTCCTCTATAGCCTGCCTCATCGATCGCTACCCTCCCATTAACGGCACACACTGACGATTGATTACTTAAAATGATCGATGCACGATTATCGCTCGTTAAAATTGATTAATGTGACATCGATCGTTTTAACAGCTGTTTCTAAGTAGCATGATCTATTGGTGATTTTTAACCGAATGGATTCTACTGATGGATAAAAAACTTCTAACAGAAAATATACAAAGAGAAATACTTACAGCACTGGCAATTGCCTATCCGGATCCGCTGACGAGCAGGCAATATTTTTCAGCCTTCGCAGAATATAGTGAACCCGTAATGGCGGAGAATGTAAATGCTCTGATCAGGCGCGGTCTTGTAAAAAAGATGGCAATACGGAGTTGCGATGGTGTTCACTTTTTAAGACTTGCTGAACTGATACTTACTTTTAAGCAACTTCAGGATGTGTAGAAGGGTATATATTAAACGTATCATAAATACATTTAAAAATAAGCTCAAAAAATAATCCATTAAAGCCGAGTGACGCTCTTAAAAATTCATACTATTCCTGAGGATAAATGTAAGGTCAACAAATAATGATTAATTGTCTTTTGTCATTGAAAATACAGAATGATATCGTCAAAGTATTATCTGTTTTCTACCCTTATGCTATGACCGCAGAGCAATATATAAGTTTTTTTGGTGACGTTGACGAATTTATACTGCTTGCCAATATTGAGGTGTTAATCAGGCAGGGATTGATTCATCCTGATGCGATCTGGACTTGCGCAGGAGAGCAATTTTTATGGCTTACACGGTTGAGTCTATTGAGTAAAGGAAATGATCGAGTTAATAACATTTTACTTGGTCAAAAAAAGGGAAAAAAAGCAATGAAAACAAATTTTTCTGATTATGCACAATGGGGTATTCTGGAATATCTATTTCGTATTTATCCGCGCACGATGAGTGAATTAGAAGTCCGCAGAGAATTTGGAGCAATCAATAACAAAGGGCTGATCGCTAACATCCGCCAGCTGATATCGGAAGGTAGTGTTGAACAGAATGCGATAGTGGAAATCATGGGGAGGGATACTGTTTCGCCTGACGGGCTGAAACTGACTCGCGATGGCACAAGACTGGTCAGAAAATCACTGCACAGTAACTGACCAAAACTATATATTTTACTTCATAAAAAAATCGAGCGAAGATATGAAACGGTTTAACGTGATGGCCTGTCTGGTCATCCTAACTGCCTGTAGTTCCGCCCCTATGAAACATGAAAGTTCAGCAGACCATTACTGCCATCTGCAGGGCGGTACTCTGTCTTATGAAAAACGACTGTTCGGTAAAACCGGATACTGCGTGCTTCCTGATGGAACAAGGATTGAGCACTGGCGTTTATATCTTAAAAATCGCGTACTGCCCTGACATGGAAGATGATCAAGGAAGATGAGATATCTGATAACAGAAAAAGTATATCAATAAAACGTAGAGACCGAGCCAACTTACTACCAATAAGTTGGTTAGTATTTTTTTCATATAATAACCTTAAGAGAAGCAGTAATCTGCGTACCAGGCGAAGAAAAACCATATAGACACGCAATAGGATACAACTCCGGACGCGATGAGGATTTTTTCTTTTTCATTTAACTTAAACATACCTATAGTCAACCAGAAAAACAATCAACGTTACTGAAACAACAATAAGCATTTCCGTTATTTTTTTTCGTTATTTATATGGTGACATTAACAGCGTAAAACTTGACTAATATCAACAAAGCCCATAGGCAAAAAACACTTGTTTAACTAATATTGTTTTTAAAAGTCGCATAATGCCTTTCGTGAGTGCGACCTCACTTATCAGCTGCATAAGCTCTATACTAATTACATCGGTATTCGGTGACGCCTGGTAATCGGGCGTTTTTTTTCACCACAATCTATATCGTGATTTTGTGTAGCTGTTATGAGGCAGTTCTTGTCGATCCGCGGACTGACTATGCCTCAGTGGCTGTCTCCAATTTATAGCGTTTCGATTGGCAGCCTTCTTTTTAACTCCTCCATCAAACCACATAAAGGACTAACTGTGATAAAGAAGCTTTTAGCCTTTTTCTTTAAAGATAAACTTTGCAAAGGATTTTTTAAACATGCCTGAAAATATAAAATTAACTTGAGTCAATCCAGACACTGCGAGGCCTTGCAGCCATGCTGGTTTACGTTTCATTTCCGGACTGATTTGGCATTAACCTTCCCACTTGCTGAACGCGTTTTTGGATACGGTTCAATTGGCTTAGACCTTTTTTTCATGTTAAGTGGCTTTACGTGATCCATAATGAAAATAACGGGCTGAAATCCTCCCGTGATTTCATTATTAAGCGCTTATGCCGTATCCTTCCCCCCTATATAATTGCCACATTATTTGTTGCTGGTAAGTCGTGGGCGGCATGGCAAATAACACTTCAGTCTTTTCTGTTTCTTCCCAGAGACGTCACGCAAATGGCACCATATTTCGGCTATGCAAAACTGAATGTTGTCTGGACTCTTAATTATGAATTCATCTTTACACGCTCTCAGCAGCATACTGCCCGTCTCAAAAAAAATCGTGAACGCGTTCAGGTGTGCTGCGCGCCGCGCGTGTAGGCCGGCTGCGGGATGAAGTAGCGTTTTGAACAGGTCACCACGTCATCATTGAGCAGGTCGATAATAACGAGTGAAAGCGCTATCCGGAGGCTTTCAGGATCGTAGCCCGGATACGTCCCGCGCAGCAGCGCGTGCAAATCCGGTACAGTCAACTTTTTACCCAGCATGAGCTTTAAAAGTTCCGCGCCGGTAATTTTGTGTAAAGATTTTACGTCAGT
>Ga0308166_1004323_pt1 | contig 11441 bp, 3 predicted proteins | sample PhyCR2_2_FD_202137 | JGI IMG/M metagenome (GOLD analysis project Ga0308166, IMG submission 202137) | Phyllosphere microbial communities from UC Gill Tract Community Farm, Albany, California, United States - DLSLCC.R2 | ecosystem: Host-associated > Plants > Phyllosphere > Unclassified | place... | reverse complement strand
AACCCAGCACCAACGCGTCGGCGCTGGAAATCCGCCCCTGACGGTTGACTACGCTCGCCGCATCGACGCTCAGGCGCCCTTCACTGTTGAGCACACCCTGGCTGTTATTCAACTCACCTTTGAGCTCAAGTTGCAGAAGCTGTTGAGCGAGCAGTTTGCCGGTACTGTTGTCCAGGTCCTGAGCACTGAGCATCAGATGCTGTGTGTTGAGCTGGCCCTGGTTGCGATTAAGCAGCTTGGCAAGTGTGAGATTCAACGATTGCCCGGCCAGCACACGACCGGCATCGCTGTTATCCAGGGTTTGCCCGGTGACGGTCAGGTCGGCGTTGGTCGACAGTTCGCCGCCACGATTGTCGATACTATCGACCCGCAGTTTCAGGGTTTTATCGGCGCCAACCAGGCCTTTGCGGTTGTCCAGGGACGTACCACGCACATCCACTGCCGTAGTGCTGATGAGTTGACCGCCACGGTTATCGATCTGATCGATATCAACCGTCACCAATGCCTTGCCCGATACATCACCGTCACGGTTGTCGAGCCGAGCGGAAGACAGCCGCATGGCGCCGTCGGCAATCAGTGTTCCGCGCTGGTTATCAAGCGCTTGGGTGGCAGAGACGTCCATGACGCCACGACTGTTGAGCAGACCATCAGTGTTGTCCAAGCGGGCACTGTTGGCGTTGAGCGCGGCTGCGCTGATCGCACCTTTGGCGTTGCCCAAAACGTTTTGCACCTGCAGTGTCAGAGCCTGGTTGCTGATCAGCTTGCCGCCGCCGTTATCCAGGTTACGAGCCGCCAGGACGAAGGCGTGCTGGCTGGAAATTTCGCCACGCTGGTTGTTCACATCGGCGAGGTTTTTCAACATCAGCAGCGGGCTATTGATAAGCCCGCCCACGTTGCTCAGTTGGCCGTGGTTCAGGTCAAGATCGAGCTGGGTATTACTGAATAGCTCACCGCCCTGTTGATTCAGGCCGGTGATCGCGGCGGTCAGGTTTTTGCTGCTGGCGATACGTCCGCTGTTGTCCACCTGGGTTGCTGAAAGATCCAGGCGATCGGCGCTGGTGATACGACCATTGTTGTTCAGCGTGCCGGTGGTCAGGGTCAGCGCACCCCGGCTGTTGAGCAGGCCTTTGGGGCCGTTGTCCAGGCTCGCGCTGGTGAGCGTCAGGGCGGCATCGGTCTCCATGATGCCGCCCTGGTTGGTGATAGCACCGCTGGCAGCAAGTGTGAGCACACCCGCCGAAGAGAGTGCACCGGCGTTGTTGTTGAGCGTCGCGCTGGTCAGTTGCAACGTGCCCTCGCTGCTGACCTGGCCCTGCTGGTTATCCAGTCGCCCGTCCAATTCACTCCCCGGAATGGCAGCCAGGGAAATATTGAGTGACTGCTGGCCGGCAAAGCGGCCTTGGCCGTTGTCCAGGCGCGCGCCGTTAAAGCGGTTGTCTCGGGCAAATACCAGCCCTTGGGCCTGGTTGATCACGTGGGCCACGGCCAACTCCAGCGCCGTACCAGCCATCAGTTTGCCTGCGCTGTTATCCAGGCGCTGTCCCTTGAAGTCGACACTGCTCTGGCTGGAGATCTCGCCCGCGCGGTTATCAACGGTGCCGACCGTCAGTTTCAGCGCTTTTGTGGCCCCTACCAGACCGCCATCGCGATTGTCCAGGGAGGTCCCGCTCAGGCTCAGCTCGTTCTGGGCAACCAGCTCACCGCCCTGTTGGGCCAGTACGCCGATGGTTGCCTGCAGATCACTCTGACTGGCGATGCGGCCAGCCGCGTTTTGCACATTGTCGGCAGTCAGTCGCAGGGGCCCGACTGCACTCACCAGGCCCTTCTGGTTGCGCAACTGTTGCCCGGCGAAGCCCAAGGCCGCCTTGCTGCTGAGTGAGCCTTGCTGATTGTCCACTTCAGCCACATTGAGTTGAAGGTCCTTCTTGGAAAGGATCAAACCGCTGCGGTTGTCGACATTCGCACTGTGCAACGTCAACAGGTCCTGCCCGGTTAGCCGCCCTTCGCGGTTATCCAGACGACCGGCACGCAGTTCCATCGCGCCCTTGGCCAACACCTGCCCTTTTGCCTGGTTGTCCAGTAGCCCGTCAATCGTTGCGCTGAGCCGGCCGTCACTGGCCAGTTTCCCGGCCTGGCGGTTATCCAGGCTTGCCGCGTGTACGTCCAACGCGCTACCGGCGCCGAGTGTGCCAGCCTGATTATTCAAAGCACCCTTGACCTTCACGTCCAGGCTGACATCACCGAGCACTTGCCCTGCGGTATTGCTCAAGCTTGCCGCATTCAACTGCGTGTGGCCTGTGCTGACGATTTCGCCCTGGTCGTTAAGCAGATCTTCTTTGACCGCCAGACGCGTGCCGAGGGAGCTGCTGACCTTACCTTCGCGGTTATCCAGGCGCACGGCGTCGAGCCCAACGCCGGCGGCCGAAATCAGCCCTTTGACGTTGAGCAGGGCCTGTTCGATTTTGAGGGTCAAGCCTTGGTCGCTGAGTAAATTGCCGGCGCTGTTATCCAGGCTGTCGGCACTCACGGTAAAGGCCTTCGTGCTGGATATTTCGCCGTTACGGTTGTCGACGCCTTTCAGGTTTTTGAGCAACAACTGCCCCGGCGCGTTGATAAAGCCATCGGCGTTGTTCAAGTGCCCATGGTTCATGTCCAGGGTCAGTTCGCTGTTGCTGTAAAGTTCGCCAGCACCGCGCTGGTCCAGGCTGGTGATATTGGCGTTGAGCGCCTGGTCACTGGCGATGCGGCCCTCGAAACGGTTGTCTACATCGGTCGCTGTCAGGTTGAGGCGATCAGCGCTGGTGACACGGCCCTGGTGCTGGTTGAGCAATACGCCGGTAGTCAGTTGCAATGCACCATCAGCAACAATACGCCCTGCGCTGTTGTCGACACTGCCAGCTTTCACCGTCGTTGTATCCGCGCTGAGCACATCACCGTTCTGGTTACTGATCGCATTGGCTGCGGTCAACAAGAGTGCCCCGCCGCTGCTGATGCGCCCGCCGTTGTTGCCCACGCTGCCAGCGCGCAGTTGCAAGGCGGCGTCGCTGCGCATTACGCCTTGGCTGTTGTCAGCCTCACCGGCCAGGGTCACGTCCAGATTGCGTTTGGCGTAGAGGTTGCCTTGGGCGCTGTTGTCCAGGCTGGTTGCTTTGATATTGACTTCCTGTTGCGCAGAAATCAGGCCCTTGAGCTGGTTGTTCAGCCTGTCGAGCGTCAACTGGAGCGTGCTATTGGCCAGTACGCGACCGGCATTGCTGTTGTCCAGTTCGCGGCCGGTCATCGTCAGTTCGGTAACGCTGGAAACTTCGCCCCCTCGGTTGTCCAGTTTGCCGATGGACAGGTTCATGGCCTTGCCCGAGTTGAGCAACCCGGCCTGACGGTTATCCAGCTGGTCACCCTTGACCTGCAACTGCCCGACCGAGGTGATGCTGCCGCCGCGGTTATCCACACTCCCCACCACCAGGTGCGCGTCACCCTTGCTGGTCAGGCGGCCCTTGGACTGGTTGTCCAGGCTGGCGGCATTGACCATCAGCATCTGACCGGCGGCTAGCGTACCTTTGTCATTGTTGACCGCACCGTGGCTGGTCAAGGTCAAGCGGTTATCGCCCTGGATGCGCCCCTGACTGTTGTTCAGCGCAGCCACTTCGACTGTCGAGTGCTGACCCAGCAATTCACCGTTGCGGTTGTCCAGCACACCGTCTACGCCGAGGTTCAGGTCGGAAACGGCACTCAGCTTGCCGCCCAGGTTGCCCAGGCTGGCGCTGTTTACCTGCAAGGCAGCGGCGGAAATCAAGCCACGGGTGTTGTCCAGCGCTTGGGCAATACGCAAGGTCAGGGCTTGCTGGCTGAGTATCTTGCCGTCCGTCGTATTCAAGGCCGTCGCCGCCAACTCAAAGGCGCGCGCACTGGAAATTTCACCGCCCTGGTTATCAACGCTGCCCAGTTGCTTGAGCAGCAATTGCCCTGGGGCATTGATCAGACCAGAACTATTGTTGAGATGGCCACCTTGCAGGTCCAGGCTTACATCGGCCTGGCTGGAGACCTGCCCCTTGCGGCTGTTGTCCAGTGCGGTAACCGCCATACCCAACTGGGTCGCGCTGCTAAGGCGCCCGCCCTGGTTGCTCAGCTTGCCGGCCGTAATCTTAAGGTCGCTGGCACTGGAGAGTGTTGCGTCATCATTGGTTAAACCGGAGGCATTGATGGTCAAACGACCATCGCTGCGCAGTGTGCCTTGGGCGTTGTTCAACTGGCCGCCGAGGGCCACACCCAATTGACCTTTGGCATACAGACTACCGCCTGCACTGTTATCCAACCCTTGCCCCGTGAGCTGTACCTGCTGAGCGGCAATCCGCCCCTTGAGCGAGTTGTTCAGGTCGGTGGCATTCAACTGCAGGTCAGTGCCGGCACTCAAAAGCCCCGCTTGGTTGAGCAGGCTGCCCGCAATACCTGCCGTCAGCGCACCGTCGCTGGTCAAGTTACCTTTGCGGTTATCCAGACTCGCGCTGTTGAGCGTCACGCTGTGCCCAGCGGCCAACGTGCCTGCCTGGTTGCTGACCGCGCCGCCCGCCTGGAGCAGCAACGTCGAATCACCCTGTACCAGGCCCTGGTCGTTATTGAGCGTCCCAACGCCAAGCACAAGATTTTTGCCCAGAACCTTTGCACTGCGGTTATCGAGTTCGCCATCGACTTGCAGGTTGAGGCCGTCCACCGCAGCGAGTCGACCGGACTGGTTAATCAGCGTTAAAGCCCTTGCATCCAGGGCCTTTGCGGTCAACGCACCTTTGGTGTTGTCCAGGGCGCGGGCAATGCGCACACTCAAGGCTTGCTCACTGAGCAACTTGCCGGCGCTGTTATTGAGTTGATCCGCGATCAGATCGAAGGCTTGGGCGCTGGAGATTTCGCCGCCCTGGTTATCGACGCTGTTAAGTTGGCTCAGCAACAACTGGCCTGGGGAATTGATCAAGCCACCCTGGTTGTTCAGGTGACCCCGATTGAGATTCAGGCTCAAATCGCGTTGGCTGAAGAGTTGGCCGCCATTGCTGTTGTCCAGGCTTCCCACGTTCAACTCTGCGCCCGCGTCGGCACTGAAACTCCCGCTTTGATTGGCGAGCAAACCACCTACCCTGGCGTTAAGCCGATCACGGCTGTGAACTCGACCGCGTTGGTCGTTGATCAAACTGGCAACGTCAATATCCAGCCCGCTGGCTGCAATCTGACCGGCACCATTGTTCAGCGTCTGGGCGATACGCAAGCCCAAGGCCTGGTCACTGAGCAGCTTGCCTGCGCGGTTGTCCAGGCTGTTTGCCGCGACGCTAAAACCATGGACACTGGAAATCTCGCCACTGCGGTTGTCGACGCTATTGAGATTTTTCAACGTCAGTTGGCCACTGGCATTGATCAAGCCTGCATCGCGGTTGTCGAGGTGGCCGTTGCCCAGGTCCAGGGTTAGGTCGCTATTGCTGGAAATGCGCCCTTGCTCATGCTGGTCGAGGCTGGTGACACGGGCATTGAGAGCCTTGGCGCTGGAGATTGATCCACCTTGGCTGTTATTGAGCGAGCCGGCCGTCAGTTCAAGGGCGCCACCACTGGCGAGGACGCCCTGTTGGTGGTTGTTGAAGTTCCCGGCATTGACCTGTAAGGCGGTACTCGATTCGATTCGGCCATGCTGTTGATTCTCCAACGTACCGGCAACATTCAGCCCCAGGTCGCCCTGACTGGTCAGGACGCCTGACTGGCTGTTGTCCAGTTGCCCGGCGTTAATCTGCAGATGCTGCCCGGCAACCAGGCGACCACCTTGATTATTGGCCATGCTACTTGCGGTCAAGCGTAGCGCCTGGCCGGCAGATATCAGGCCAGCGACGTTGTCCAGACTCTCCACCTGCAAGGTGACTTCAGCCAGGCTTGAGAGCTCACCCTTACGATTGACCAACTGCCCGACGCGCCCGCTCAGGCCTCGGTCGCCGACCACCAAGCCTGCGTTGGAATTGAGCAGCCGTGCGGTATTCAGCTCAATACTTGCGGCACTCAGCACACGACCTTGCTGCTGGTTATCCAGTGTTGCGGCACTGACCTTGAGCTGGTTTTGTGCACTCAGGGTGCCGCCCTGATTATTCAGAGCTCCAGCGACATTGACTGAAAGGTCGCGGCTGGCAACGAGTGTCTTGCCATTGTTGTTCAACTGCCCGGCTGAGACCTGAACATCACCCTGTACATTGCGTGTCTGGTCAACATTGACACCCGCTTCGATGATGCCGTTGTTGGTCAACGCACCACCGCTTTGTAGCTGCACGCGATCACGAGCAACCAGGCTTTTTTGGTTGGTCAGATCGCCCTGAGTTTTCATGTTCAGGGAACCGCCTGCGGCGACCAGCCCCTGAGTTTCGACGCTCTGGGCCTTCACGTTGACAGCACCGCCCGCGGTTGTCTGGCCCATGACCACATGGCCACCGGCATCGATCTGAATATCGCCGCCAGCGACCATGTCCCCCGACAACTTCACGCCGACACCGGCCTCAGTCCCCATCAGCCTGACCGCGCCCACATACATGCCGCCCAACGCCGACGAGTCAATCGCCAGTTCGGGCGCCTGGCTGCCATCCGCTGCCCGCGCCGTGGCATTCAGGGTGCGAGCGTCGACGTCGTTACGACCGGCGACGATGGTGAGTTTTTTCGCCTGAATCTGCGCATTGATGGTGGTGGCACGGGTGATGATTTCGAACTGGTCGACGTTGCTGGCATTCAGGCCAGCGCCTTCGATAGCCACACTGCCCTGATCAACCTGGTAACGATTGATCTGGCCGTTTTCGATCACGGCCTTGCCGGTAGTGAGTGTCGCTTGCGGGGTGTTGATAAAGCCGCAACCGTTACAGCTGATGCCATAGGGGTTGGCGACGATCACATGCGCCGATTGCCCGGCCACTTCGGTATAGCCACGCAATTGGCTGGGGCTGCCGCCGTTGACTTCGTTGAGGATGATATTGGCAGCGGCGCCGTTAAGATTGGGGTTGCCGACGATGATGCCACCCAGTTGCGTGGACTGGGTGCGGTCGGTGGCGTTGTTGAGGATGACCCCATTGGTGCCGACGTTGTAGTCGTGAAACTGGTTGTGTGAGAGCCCGTTCGCATTTGGCGTAGCGATGTTAACGATGGGCACGCCATTGCCCGCTTGCCCGAGCGTAGTGCCCGGTGCACTCACTACGATGCCGTCCGCTTGAGCCAGCAACGGATGCCAGAACATGGCGTTGGCCAGGATCAACGCCAACCCACGTTTAGGCAGCCCCAGGAAATGGGAACGGCTTTTTACGGCAGCAGAAGGCTGGCGCGCGAGGAAGGCGAACTGGCGAACATCCATGTCATGTCTCGATGCCCGAAGGCGGTCAAAAATTTAAAGGGAAAAATCCAGACGGAAATAGATCGGTGCTTCACGGTCTGTGATCGCGTCCGGCCGTTCCAAAGAGTGTGCAAAGGTCACACTGGCCGCGACGTTCTTGCCGCGCGCAAACAACTCCACTGAGTTGCTGCTCATGCGCCCGTGCTGCTCGCCGTTGTAGCGGTTACGGCTGATCACGCCCTGGTCGTAGCCGAGGCTGGTGCCGTATTCGCTGAACACCGACTGCATCCAGGCCCATGTCACCGGGCGGCTCCAGCGCAGGTCATTGCGCCAGTAACCGCCGCTGTCGCCGGCAAGCATTTGATCTTTGTAGCCACGAATCGACGACTGACCGCCCAGGCTCATGCGCTGTGGGCTGAACAGCACGTCTTCACTGCGCTGGCCGGTCATCAAACTGCTGAAGCTGAGGGACTCGCCCCACAGGTTGAATGGGTACAGGTAGCTCACTGTGGCGGTGTATTTGCGGTAGCGCGCATCGGGCTGGCCGGGTTTCGGGTCGTGGTTGGCCTGGGCATCGAACGCGCCGATGCCGTTTTGCATGCCAAGGTCAATGTTGAGGAATGAACCGCCGATACGTCGACCATGGTTGATACCCAATTGCGCTTCACTGAGGCGGTTGCTGCTCAAGGCGAGCTTGCTGTCTTCGATGAAATTGTTGGTACGCAGATAGGCGATGCCCGTGTTCAGGGAAGTCTTGCTCAAGGCATCACGATGGATAACCCGCTCCAGGCGCAACTGGTGATTCTGGCTGTCGCCGGTCTGCTTGAACTTGAAGTTGTTGGCCTGGGCCTGGGAGCGGTACTCGCTTTCGATGTAGCTGTACGAGAGGTTCCACCAGCCAAATGGTACGTTGTAGCTGAGCATCGAATTGCGTGAGGTACGTTGATGATCGCTGACGGCATCGTTGCCGCCACGCAACGCAAGCTGGTCGGCCAGGCCGAGCGGGTTATCCCAGTCCAGACTGGCGCCCCACTGCTGCTCACCGGTGCTGCGCTGGCCGCCGTTATGCCGTGACAGCCCGACACGCCAAGGCTTTTGCGGAGTATTTTTCACCAGCACATCGCTGCCACCCACGGCCTTGCCCGGCGCCAGTTCCATCTGCGCCTGGTTCGACGGCAGGCGGTTCAACTGATCAACCATCTGCTCGATCTCACGCAGGTTGAGCAGCTCGCCCTGCTTGCCGGGAAAACTCATGCCCAATTGGCGGTCGGTGATGCCACTGCCTTCGGCGCCCTTCAGGCTTTCCAGCCTGCCTTCGACGACCTGAATCTTGAGATTGCCGCTGGAAAGGTCCTGCTGCAGCAGGTAAGCACGACTGGTGACCAGGCCTTTGGCCAAATAGCGGTCGGTGATGACCTTGAGCACTTCGTTGAGCTGCGGTACGCCCAGGCATTGGCCGACGTAAGGCTTGATAAGGCCCGCGCGCTCCTCTTCGGACAGCGCATCGGCACCGCCCAGTTCGATGGTTTTGATCGGGAAGCAGCGGGTGTCGACAGGGGCGACCGGTGCGGCGGACGCCGCGGGCTTTCCAGGCAGATCCTTGAGCTCTTCGATCCGCCGTTGCTGATCCTCGAGCAGGCGGTCCTGGCGATCACGGATCAGGTCGGTGATGCCTGGGGCGTTCTGCGGCGTGGCGGCTTGCACCCCTCCGATAATGCCCAGGCAAAAAAAAGCGGACAGCAGATTACATCTGGTCCGACGCAGTAAACGCCACATTCTCTAGATCCCTCTATGTGGCGTTAAGCCACCAATGGAGGGCGATCATAGGATGTCATTTTGATGGCGTCAAATAAGCGAGTAATTTTTCTCAATCTCTAACACGCGACGAAGCGTGCTGAAAGGTAAGACTTTTTCGTCTGCGGGTTCCTCATCAGTCACGGGTATTCAAGGCGTTCTTGCACGACATCCCATTGATCTCAGGAAGAAAAAACTTCAGCGCCTTGTCTCGCTGGCTCCAGGTATCGAGGAACTCGCTGCCTTGCCAATTGCGCCTGCACGCCTGCGACAGCCTCAAGCACTCTCTGCGCCCACTGTTCATCCTGCGGGTCAACCACGACCACACGAAAGCCATGCTCATGACCTTCTATGCGCACGCCCTCGGAATCATCCACGTGTAAATCGATATCGAAGGCCGACGGAAGCTTCGACGGTGTGTTCAACAGCCCACGTGCGTTTAGGGTTTGGTTATGCACGACGCTGTTCACCACCCCATCGACGCGTATGCCGTACAGCATAAGCCAACGCCTGATATACGAAGGCGCCCGGCCTGAGGAGGTGTAAACCCAGATGCTGCACCCCTGGCGCCGTAGCTCCCGGGTCAGGGAGCGGGTGCCGACACGCAGCGGCTCGCCCCACCAGCGATGGACGCAGGCCGGCAACCAGCTGCTTTCCACGGGGGAATGATCAAGTTGACAGGCCAGGGTGTCGTCGATATCAAACGAGATCCGTACACGGGGTCGCTTGAGCATACGTATGGACAGGGCTTGTACGAGCCGGCTGACGGACGTTCGGCAGTTGCACGCAAAGGTTTGATACCTGCTCATCACTGGCCTCCCTGATAGATTGGCTGCGGTGTGTCACTCAAGAAAAACACACCCGGATCAGGCGCTTGTTCCTCCAGGAAAGCAGCGTACTTTTTCTTGATCTTGGGCAATTCATACAACGCCTTCACCCCATGTTTGGCCGAGTTGCGGATCACCGAAGAAGGGTTGAAGTAGCCTTCGGCGTTTTCGAGTGTGAGCACGAACGGCGGCAACCCTGCACGCATCAGCAGGTAGCTGACGATCAACGAGCCGCTACGGTTATTGCCTTCGATGAACAATTGCGGCTTGCTGAGGATGCGTACATACACACCTGCCGCACGCTTCCACACCGATTCACTGCGGTAGGCGCAGTACCAATTGAACAAGTCCTTGATGCCACCCTCAACGTTGTTGAAGAAGTGCTCCTCGGTTGCGGCCAGGTGTTGCGCGTATTCCAGGCGGCGTGCCGGATCTCGACCACAGAGCACCGTGGCGTTGATCTCCAGCATCAGGTCAAGGTGATGCAGGTCAAACAGGTCCACGCCCTGGGCCACGTAGTCGTCAACCAGCGCATAACCTTCAAGCACATTGTCCAACACCTCGTCCGTCAGCGGGTCCCGCGGCTCGGTAAACTGCGTGCTGAGCTGGGCAAAGCGGCTCTGCACCTTACGCAGGGCGCGTTCAATCGCTGGCAAATCTAGACGATGCGTTACAGGCATTGGCATTCCCGAGAAGACGTTGGCGCAGGTGCGGCTGTTATCGAACATGGATGGCTCAGCTGAACTTGCCGCTGATGTAATCCTCGGTCATCTGCTCACGCGGGCTGCCGAAAATCTGCGCGGTCGGGCCCATTTCCACCAGGTAGCCGGTGCGTGTGCCCTGGGAAATATCCACCGAGAAAAACGCCGTGGTGTCTGCTACGCGAATGGCCTGCTGCATGTTGTGGGTCACCAGTGCGATGGTGTAGTCCTTCTTCAATTCCACCATCAGCTCCTCCACCCGGCGGGTCGCGATGGGGTCGAGGGCCGAACAGGGCTCATCGAGCAACAGCACTTCCGGCTCGGTGGCGATGGCGCGGGCGATACACAACCGCTGCTGTTGACCACCAGAGAGCGACAAGCCACTGACCTTGAGCTTGTCCTTGACCTCATCCCACAGCGCCGCGCCTTGCAGGGCGTGCTTGACGCGGTCGCCCAGGTCGCCTTTGTAGCGGTTCAGGCGCAGGCCGAACGCGACGTTGTCGAAGATGCTCATGGAAAACGGGTTGGGCTGCTGGAACACCATGCCGATGTAGCGGCGAACCACCACCGGGTCGACGCCCTTGCCATACACGTCCTGGCCGAGGAAATGCACGTGGCCCTCGAAGCGAAAGCCCTTCACCAAATCGTTCATGCGGTTGAGGCTGCGCAGCACAGTACTTTTGCCGCAGCCCGACGGGCCGATAAAACCGGTGATCTTGTTTTTTTCAATCGGCACATGGCTGTCACGCACCGCCATGAAGTTGCCGTAGAAAATCCTGTCCAGCTTGC
>Ga0308166_1004320_pt1 | contig 11445 bp, 6 predicted proteins | sample PhyCR2_2_FD_202137 | JGI IMG/M metagenome (GOLD analysis project Ga0308166, IMG submission 202137) | Phyllosphere microbial communities from UC Gill Tract Community Farm, Albany, California, United States - DLSLCC.R2 | ecosystem: Host-associated > Plants > Phyllosphere > Unclassified | place... | reverse complement strand
TCGTTTGGGCTGGCTTAGAGCTTTACTCCACTGCCCGCTCGCGAAGCCACCGAACTCCTAACAGTTACTCACACCCCGGTTCGCGCTCGGCTGAGCCCGACTCCTTTCTGCTAAAACTCAAGGGCATCTCTCGCAGTGAGCGCGTTGTAGATCCGGCACTTGAGATCTTCCGCAAATTCACTAATGTTGCGGATCGCTTGATGCACCTCCTGCGAGGTTAACTCGATGGGCTGGTCGTCGACAGTCTTGCCGTTGCGGTGAACGATGTCGTGACGCTTGTTGCAGATGCGACCGATTTCACTCAACCCAAGGCCTTTCATGTGCTCGCCGAACATGGCGTTCAGTACTTGATTGATCGTCGCTATGTTGTGGAAGCTCAACTCGGATAGAGCTTTCAGGGCGATGACTTCTACAACCTTCGGTTCCTCCGCAATCTGCTTGAGGGTGACTGTTATACCGCTCAATTTCTTGTATCCGGCTACCAGGCTCATCAGAAGTATCTGCTCGCTCACGAGAAGCTTGCGTACGACTGAGCTGATCAACGCTTCCATCAGGGTGACGGCATGCGCGTAGACGACCTTGTTCAGGGTGCCAGCATGTTGGCTGCTACCAAGAGTCAACAGACTAGAAGCCGTCGCCAGCTCAGCAGAAAACTCGTGGAAGAACTCGCTATGCGAATGCCGATTTAGCCATTCGAACTCAGCCTCTTCGGCCTCAAGCATAGCCGAGTACTCGCCGGCCAGTTCCGCCCATTGCTCCTCATCCTCATCGGGATCGACCTCAATCCCGTACTGCTGGCGAATCCATTCGATGCAGTTTTCCTGTTGTACCTCGAAGAAATATTCCTTGATGGAGCTCATGTTATTTCTTGTCCTTCGACGTTTATGGGGTGGCCGCCGCTGTTGGCTTCGCGGTGATATTCAATCAGTCACGCAATTGCGCGGCAAACGAGGTGTTGGTCTGTGAATGATCATCAGCGATCATACCCAGCTTCCACATACCTGTATTTTGCCAGCATTATGCGAAAGGACGATGAGATTGCCATGGCTGTAAAAAACGTGTGTTTCAAGTGCGTGATTGATCCGTTTTTGGGTGGGCAGATCCAGCGCAAGGGAACCTCCACCTCCTGCAGCCTGTGTGACTCGAAGCGCAAATGCGTACCGCTTTCTGAGATCGTCATTCGTGTGGAGTCGATCCTTCAGCTTTACATCTACGAAGGTGAAGTCGATTTTCGCTGGAGCGGCAATGGCGCTGAGCAGTACCAGAAAGGTGAGAGCATCGACATATGGGTCAGCGAAGTATTTGGGTGTGACAACATCGAACCTATCGTCCGGGCGGTGTGCAGAGAGCTGTCTTCATACAGCGATGACCTGAACTACTCCAGGTTGCCGTTCAGTCCGAATGATATTGGCCACCAGTGGGGGGAATTCCAGGAAGGGATGAAGCACGGGAATCGCTTCTTCAACGAAAGCGCAAAGAACTTTCTAGACTGGCTATTCGAAGGTTTGGACGGGTACTCCGTCTCATCGGATGAACACGCCGTTGTACGGACTCTGACGCCTGAAAATGCGCCATCGATTTACCGAGCCCGCACATGCATGACCCCCGAAAGCGTCGGTGAAATCACGGCCAACCCCGGGCGTAACCTTGCGGCGCCGCCGAAGGACAGAGCGGGCGAGGGGAGAATGAACCCAGCTGGCGTCCCTGCGTTTTATGGCGCTTTAGAACGACTGACCTGCATAAATGAGCTACGGCCTCCGGTGGGCGGAACAGTCGTGAGTGGCGAGTTCAGGTTGAACAGGGAGGTCAGGCTGCTGGACTTCGGGCGCTTCGAGAAGGCGGATCTGGGGCCTGTGCCGAGCTTCTTTGATCCCAAGTGCTTTGCAAAAACCGATCGTAGAGATTTCTTGAGATATCTGCACGACGAGATCACGCTCCCCGTACTACCTGGGATGGAAAGAAATTACCTGACGACCCAGGTCATCGCCGAGTACCTGGCGACGCACTGCAAGCCACGGATCGATGGCGTGATCTTCAAATCGGTACAGGAAAAATCGGGTACCAACATTGTGCTGTTTTCGCATGTAGCTTGCGCTGCAGAACCCATGATGTGGCGCCTTAAAGGGGGTATGGGCGTTCGAGGTGCAAAGTCATTCGATGCGCCTCATATCGAGTATGTGCGCGGCAGCCTTGTGTATCACTCGATTCGTGGGGTTGTGTACGACCCCAAGGACGAACCATTGGCAGAGGATGAGCCAGAGGCTGAGACTGTTCCTTATAAATGGTGACCCTGCGACGCTGTCAGGATGACTAAGCGCGACGATGGCTCGAAACGCGGCCATCAGGCGACCTGCAGTACTTGCAGTAGTCCAGGGTGTCACAGTCATTGAATAGTTTGAGCCGCCATCCATCAATCTCCACGGGCATGAGGCCATGATAGATCTCGCTCCATGACTGGATAGAGCTTCGCATCATGATGCGTTTGCCCAGCGCGACGTCCGTCAGTACCTGGCAGACCTCGCGGGCAGTGAGAGGGGTTGTGTTCAAAGTGGTCTGCGCCCGTGGCCGGGTTAGTCGGGATAAGGAGGATGGCACTCCGCGTTGCCACATACCACCGAATACCATTCATCGAAACCTTGCATCGTGCCAGGTTTTCCACACACAGAGCAGATATGGGCTGATGCTAACGTCGCGAGATGAATAATCTGCTCGCTAAACTCGTCTTCGCCTTAAAACCATATTTCCAATATGGCGTAGTGCTCCCTAATCCGAGTAATTTTACATGGGGAGTTATTCTTCTTGAGGATTAGTAATAAGTTAAGTAACAGCGCCCGCCATCCACGCCCGGAGTCGATTTCTACGTTTGCATCTTTAAAGATCGAAGGGAACATGCCGGGCAGCCTGGCGCAAGGAATGTCACAGACACCTAAGTTTCTGAAAAGTTTTTTAATTTTTATTATTTCTCTCATGACCTGTTCTCTAGTTAAAACAAATGGGCTCGACTTGAAAAGAGCGCATTACGAACACGATTTGTATTTTCTGAATGTGCCAAATTTAGTGTAGTTGCTGGTAAACATTAGCTTTCCACTCAAGAAAGGCAGAGAATAAATTATGCGGTATGATAACAGGGCGAAGCGGTGATGGCTCGATAAGTGCACCATTGTCTATCCTGCAAAATTCTCTAAAGTGTATAATTAGCATGTCGGCGATAGTCATGCCGTCATTTCGTTCTGTGGTGGTAAGACTCTTTTCATCTTGACTCTTACTGTGCATTTCTTTCTGGCTTCTAAGTTCATCTAGAGTAATTGCATGCTCGTTACTAAGTTTTAGTAATTTTGCTCTAAGCTCTACAATCTCAGTATTCTCGATATTTTTTTGCTGGTTGCTACGGGCCATCCACAGATCAAGCTGGTACCGATAGGTCTTCGATTTCAACAGCGTTGAAGCTCTGCATTGTCTAGTGCTATTAACTTTTACATTAAGTCCCTTATTTACTGCGAGATTTAAAGGCTCGTTCTCGGCCTCAGATATGATATTTGCGATATATCTGGCAAGGTATGTGACTTTTTGAAATGCTATGTTTTTATCGTCAATTTCATTTATGGTGTTTTCGATGATATCTAATCGTGATTTGATGTGCTCTTGTTGCCAACGGTATGTATTTGGAGCTTTCAATTTTTTAGCCCTCAAAGTGTCGGTGGCGGATTGTAATGGTGAGAAAGAAGCTTGTGCTCCCAATCTTTCTCTGGGAGGTTTATGAGTTCTACAAAGCTATCTAAATCCAAGTCGTATGTTTGAAGATGAGAGCGAATCAATCCGGCAAGTCTGACTGCGCTTGGGAAGTTAGATGACATCATAGCTGCGTCCATGATATTGCCATCTCTTATCATAAGTAGACGTGTACCACGGTCGATTTTGTAAGCAAAGTGTTGCGACAGGGAATCGGGATAGACGCATGCACTATCCAACCTAGATAAAAAACCTTCCGCCGAATCGCGCCGAAATTCGAACCGCGATATCTGATCTCTTACAGCGCTGCTATTTGTAGCAAAAAGATCTTTCCCTGGTTTGGTGTTTTCATCTTGTTTCATTTTGATATGGGCCCATAACATCTCCTCTACTAGCATCCAACTGATTACCTCACTTGCAGCACTCTCTAGTTCTGCCTGAAGGCGACTTCGCTCCGCGATAGGTACATCTCTGTTGCAGCTGTATCTTTCAATAACGTCCCACGTGTTTTTATACTCCTCTGCCAACCTTTGTCTTTGAGCTTCAATGGCGGCGATATTATGTGTGGAAAACACCGCAAATGGACATTGAGAGCATTTTTTCACGCTTTTGAATTTTTTGATTATTTCATCAGGGCAAATGAAATTAAATGGACAGATGTGTGTGTAGGTTGCCCCTAGGCTCATCGACCGATCAGTAGCGATTAATTTCAAGCCAGTCATTTCCCTAGGGCTCGGAGACGTTGGAAAGGATTTTAAGCCTAGGTCTTCAATCGTCTTCGGAAGTATGCCTTGCTTCTGTGAGTCCTCGATCCTGTCCCGAGCATCTGACATAGAAAAGCCAGCGTCAAACTGGTAGGTCAGGTACCAGTCAGCATCTCTGTTGTTGAAGGCACCTTTGAGCCTGTCGTGCAGCAAGTGGTGGCCTTTATTGTACTTAATGATGCTGCTAACGCTTTGACCTGTCAGCAAGACTACGGCTTCAGGTGGTAAGTTTATCGACATGTCTGTAATGAAAGATGCTCTTGCACCATGCGGGGTGGAGTATGCTCGTAGAGCGATTGGGCAATATTCACCACAGTAAACTTTGTTTGACGGATTTCCAGGCAGAGTTAAAACATCATTTGGATCTATTTTGTTGAGCCAATCCTCCCATTCAAAATACGAGCCTTGCGTAGTGTTCTTTTTGGGCAGTAAACCCACAATAGGTACGTTGTCGGATGTATTGTCTTTGCACCATACCTGAAAATTTAAGCAGTGGTAGTTCCAGTGGCGTGTATATTGTCTGTCAGAAAACGGAGCGCCAGTTACGGGGTTGGATGCAAACAAAGGCAGAATCTTCCCCCAATGAGATTTAGGATCATGATCGTAGAATACCTCGCGGTTAAAGCCCTTAATCCCGACATGATCAACCATAAAACGACGCCATTCGCGCTGATCGTCAAGGAGCCAGAGATTGCTCATGGAGGTCACAATGATGATCGGGATCTTATGCACCTTGTCGGTGTTGAGCCAAAGGGTTGTGAGTTGTAGAGAGTCACGCGATAGTCGGTGCGATGTACGGTCATATGAATCTGCTCCAAGCCACTGGAGAGTTTGACCTCTTACACCACACTCTAATAGAAATAGACTGAACCTCACGCAACCTGGATTGTAGTAGTGATCGTAATTATGCAAGACAAAACTGAACGAATTAGGGTGGATCCGAGTGACGTATGTGATTTTTCCATCGTGGTAAATGATAGGGACATACCCCAGGTTCTGCGTGTCAACATGCGTCTTTTTTTTGATGGCTTTGTCGAAGATAGCCTTAATTGATGACGAGTTTGTGAAATAATAGTCTGAGGCAGAATCAAGGGCGTAGTGATAGGCAATGAAAAGTTGTAATTGTTTACCAGTGAAAACGTTCTTTTTAACATTTGCATGATTTTTGCTGCTAGGTACCTTGTGCACCGGCTGCCTCACCCCATGACAGCCTTCAATATCCGATCCAAATTTTATGAGGTAATCAAAAAAAGTTCGTATATTAGTCTGTCCTCCATTGTTTTCAACATACCCAAGCTCTCTGAATAGTTCGCAGACTGAAAGAGGTCTATCTTCTGTTAGAGGAGCTGTGCAGTCAAAGTGAACTGAGCCTGTAAAAATTTCTGGGCTGTAGGGGTATTTGAATTTTGAGTTTTGATTTTGCTGTAACCAAAGTGGGAGATATACGAATAAGTAAATATTTATCTTTCCGATTGCCAGTTGTGCGTGGCGAGGCTTTTCAAAGCGCTGGTAGTCGAAGAATGATAGTTCTGCACGCATCCAGACTAGGAAAGCTTTTTCAATCTGTTTAGAGTTTCTGAATATGTGGATGTCCAAGTGATAATGGTGAATTGATTGGCATGAAAAACTGACCGCTCCAAATTTTCTATTGCTTATAACTGATTTAATGAATTTTAACGGGTGTTCAATTTGATTCAGGTTGCACAAAAGCGAGTCCTCCTCATTGTTATATAAATTAGAGTCGTTGCTTTTAGTTGCTATGCCTTCAGCTGCCCACTGCTGAAGCTCTTTGGATACTCGATCCTTAAAAGAGTGACATACTGCCTCAAGGATTTTAACAATAGGCATCGGGATGAGACCGTTCCTCTTGGATGGGAATTGGGCTGTGTGAAGAGCTTTTATGTCATCCAAATTTACATCTTCAGGAGAAAAGAAAGAGCTCATGAGAATTACTTTTATTGCTGTTTGCCAGAGCCTTTGCTCCATTGTATATGGTCTTTTTCCGCTGCCTGCTAAGTGAAATGACTTCGTCTCCAACGCCAAGAAGGGGTAGATGGTTTCGCAATAATAGGTTTTTTGCTCTTCTGGCAGGGCAGTAATTGATCCTAGTGGACGGGTAAATTCGTAAGTTAGGAGGGCAGCTCTATCTTTGTGAAGCTTTACAAATAAAAATCTTAGGACTATTCTGATTTGTGTGGCGTCGGTGTTTGTAAGTGTGGATAGATAGTATTTTCTTCTGTATTTTTGGGTGTGATGGTTGTCGCCATGTTTGTATGTTAAGTAGTAGTACCACTCGCTTACCACTTTTGCTGAATTTCCGGTGGCGTGGAGTTTTAATTCGGCTTGGATCTTTTTAATTGCTGTCCGTAGGTTTTTATTTGAGGTTTTGAATGTGGTTTCTATTTTTTTTAGTGCTTGGGATACAGCTAATATAAGTTGTGGGCCTTCCAGTAAAATTATAATTTCTTTAGTCAGGTTTATCATGAGTAGGCCATCATCGGTTGCAAGGTATTGAGCTTTGATTTAAATATTTCAAGCCGCTCCTCTAAATATTGGATTTGAAACTCGGTACTGGATTTCGTATTTCCATGTTTTCTCAAATTGTTTGCATACGAAATTTTTTCCCATAAAAGCTCTCTATCGATTTTTGCGTATCTTTGCAAACTTCTGATGTCTTTGTGACCAGTAATCATGAGGAGTTCATGATCTGACAGTCCTTGGCCTTTGCTGTGCTCCAAATAGTTCTTTAGGAAAAAGATATAGCTGTGGCGCAGGCTATGAAGTCCAAGTCGTTTAGCTAAGAGTGACTGATCAATAAGTGTTTTAAATGATGCAGTTCTGAACTGGTGAAGGATGACAGTTGAATAGTCGCATAAGAATAAGGGCCTGCCATCCTTATTATGGAAAACAAAGTTGTGTCCGCAATTCGGAATGTACTCATGTCTGTGGTACAGTTCTAAGTAATAGAAGAAAAGAGTTCCGTATGGCTCCAGAAGCATTGTCAGCGGAGTGCCACGTCCCTTCCATTCTAGTTTATTTTTTTCGACTTCGGTTAATCCTCTATAAGAAGCGCTGCCATTTTTTCGAGACTCCGGTTTCACAGCAAGAATTTCTCGAGCGATTAAGTCGAGGTCTTCCCAGAGTATTTGGTCAGCCTCACAATCGCGTAGGCCTGTGGCGGCTATCAAAGCGTAAAGACATGAGTTTCTATAACAACTTGCGTTGTGGATAAGTGCAGTAATGCTTTCCAAAGGGAAAAACTGATTTTCTGTAATTGGTTCTTCAAGTGTATTAAATTTAGGAATGTGGCTTGTGAAGCTAGTTCTGTTGTTGGATTTATTAGTCGCGGCGCTTAACGGTGTGATGTGTTTTTGTCTTTCTGCTCTCTCGCAGCTTCGAATTCTTGTTTTGTGAGGGGTGATAAGCATTAATTTTTCAATGAGAAGTGAGGTCTCTGGTTGTTCGATTGTCAAGCCATTTTCTAGGTAGTCTTTGTATTTTTGATGCGTTTCTTCAAGGTCATAAAGGAATGGTGTTATGCACGCGTGGTAAGTCCTTGAGCTCGAGGTTCCTACCATTGGGGATGGTATCGATTCGCATATTTTCATTACCAAGCTGCTGTTGCTATAAACCCCACAGGTCAAATAGGAGTGATAGTCTCTATAAAGAGTGTTTACGTTTGCCTTTGTAGGATCTATATGTTTTAGGCCTTCTTGGAAATAATCTAAGAATCTCCCGAGATTTAACCCCTTTGACCTTAAACTTCTGAATGGGGCGCCACCATTAATCTCTTCGCGCATGTGGATTGAGTATGGTTCAAATTCTTGTCCAAACTTTTCTTCGTCAGCATATCTAAGCAAATAATGCTCTTTACCAAGATAAACTGATTTCGTGCAGAAAAAATTTTTACTCATGATTATGCACTCACGACTAAATGGCGTCGCAATCCGAGTAGGCGGCGGGCTGGGAAAGTTAAAGAGTACTGATGGATGAATCTAGTAATGGTTGTCGGAGTATGTCAAGTGTGTATTTCGCTTGATTAAACGTGTCTCGTTAGTTAGCGGCGAGCCTTAGTTGTTGTCAATTTATGCTTAATTATATAGGCGGTTTTTCCTTTGATTTGGCTGTAACTCTTTGTTTTTGCACGGTTTAAGTACCCGACGTTCTATATGAGCTTTTGTCAGGGCATAGAGAGCAGGTGAAGTTTGTTATTTTATTGTTTTATAAGGGGTTTTTATGCTGTATGCATAGGCTATAAGTTTATGACTTAGATCTGATGGCGGATGATTGTTAAAGCTGCATAAAAAGATGATTATCCACTTGGTTTGCCGACCAACGGTGATTTTTCGGTTGGGTAAACCCGAGATAACCATAGGCTAAGCCTGGAGCTCATAGAAATCTGTCTATGCTAAGAGTGGATCCATTGAGAGCTCGGCTTCAGGTAGCTAGCCTCGATTCTGCAGGGGGATAGCGGCCACGCAAACCTCAACATAAGCGAGCTCCTGGGTCAGTTCCTGGACACGCTTCTGTAGACTTAACAGGCGTTGTTGACCAGCCTGCTGCACCTCAGCTGGAGCCCTATTAAGTTTTTCAATTTTCGCGATGCACAAGTTGATTTTTTCGTTCACATCTTGAAGCAAGGTTTGGCACGATAATCGTTTCTTGGCTGGAAAAAGCTGGCACTCCAACATACGGATAGCATCATAGATACGGATGACTTCCTTACTGGTTTTTGAGTGGACAAAATTCAGACTGGCTTCATCGAACGCGTGATGCTCCTGATTCTGTCCGCTCCAGTTCACGAGGTCATTTTTGATCAAGTCAAAGTGCGTGAGATCGTAGGCAAGGTGGGGTTCCACTAGCGCAAAGGTCTTTTCTAGGCTGATCTGCAAGTAGATATTTTTCTTCAGCTGAGACCTGCCGAATTGGGCCGTGATCGACACCATATTCTCTAGGCAATACTCAACGACCATGGATTCGAACCAGATTCGGCAGTAGATCAGTGCCTGCCTCACGTCGTACACGCTCAAGGCTTCGTGAACTTTTGCCTGGAAACCACCTGCATAGTCAACCATCACGATTCCCTTATTCGTATAGCTCAGTACGCAGCTGGTGTGCTGGTCGGCTTGCGGATGCCTTTCTGCAATGATGCAGAATCTCTCCCAGAAGAGCCGATCATGCGTGGTGATTACCATTTGGGTTCGTCGCAGATAAGGATCGGAGAAACATAGGTCAATGATGTTAGAGCGGTGGTCGCTATCGATTGCGTTTACCACATCATCAAAGACGATCAACGGAAATTTGTTTTTCTCAGCCATGGCCAACAGTAGTGAAAGCCCCAACGCCCGAAGATGGCCTTCACTCAAGACCGAGAAAGCGTCCAGGGACGTGCCATCTGCATTGGAAATTGTGATCCGATAGCCTTCGCTGGTTTTGTCAAAGCGAATGGAGTCGATGCGCTCATGTTCACTGTCATGGTCGTTGATCGCTTTGTAGTATTCGGCAGCCTTGGCTTCGATGCCGGCGATACGCTCCTTTTCCAGTGAGAGCTTGTAGCCAAGCAAATCTCGATAGAGATTGCCATATTCGAGCTGTAACTGATTGATGAGCGTATTGAATCGTGCATTGTCCGCAGAGTGGTCTTGAAGAGCAGCCCTTTTACGTAAGAGTTGTGCGATTTTCTCACCAGCACCGCTAGTCGCGGACTGGGCGCTTATCTTCTCAGCAAAGAGCCCTTTCACGGTTTCCGCTGTTTGAGTGAGGAATTTTGCTTGCTCCTCAAGGTGCTTGACGTGCTCGTCGGCTTGGATGACCGCTAAATGCTTAGCTTGGCAAGCGGCCAAGTAAGCCTCTATGCCGGCAGAATTGTTTACAAGGCATTGCGTGAACTGTTCGAGCACTTGCGCCGCCATCCCAGTTCTGTCTGTAGCGGTGTGGAACGACGCAACCGCAGACTGAAGCTCGCCCAGGCTCAATGTGCAGGGCACTCCCAACCTTCCATTTTTATCCACTTCAGCGAGGCTAGTAGCGATCTTCATGGCAAAGCGGGCAATGCGTTCATCAATACGTTGCTGGCTCGCTTGGAGTTGTTCCAACGCCCCTAAAATTTGCAGCTCACGCCGAGCTTTTTCGTAAGGGTTTTCTATCACTGCGTGTAAAGGAGTGGAGCAGGCGGGACAGACTCCGCCGTTCTCAGTGCCTTCAATGGCCTTAAGTGCTTCGTAAACAGCTCGATAGTTGACTGCTATTGCGTTATGCAAAAATGCAGCTTCAATCTTCGCTTTTCTGAGGATCAAGCGGCGAGCAATCCCACTGGCCCGTATCACCTGTCTCAATGCAATGACGGTGGGAGCCTCCGCAAGCCTTAGCCGTTCAGCCTTTCGGATTTTGAGTTCGGCAAGCTTGGGTATCCGCAAGTATCTAGCCCGAACAGCATTTTGCTGGTTGGGTTGGAGACCTAGATGCTCACATACTTGATCGTTCAGCCGAGCGATTACCTCAGCATGTTGCTGGCGCTCGTTCACAAGGTCTAATGTGGCCGCTTCGGCGGCGGTCAACGCCTCAGCTTGGACTGGTCGAAGAAATGACTTCAGGCTGAAGCTTTCAGGCTTCACAAACCGCGAGATGACTTCTTGGAATTCTTCAAGCCCAAACAACGTAGCGATAACATCACTTTCAGCGCTGCCTGTGTCCTTTGATCCCAACAATGAGAATTCTTGCAGGCGATTTCGATCAATGAAACAGCTTGACCAGGCTAAGCTGCGGGTTACTTCGGCCCTATCAGTAGCCATGAGCGTGAGGGACATTTTGGCCTCCCCCCTCGCAATGTAACGCCTGACCTTCGTTTTGCGCCGCTCGGCCTCTTTAATATGTCCTGTGGTGCCATACTCCAAAGCTTCGCACAATGACGATTTTCCGCCCCCGTTGGGGGCGTAGAAGATGTTCTTAATCT
>Ga0308166_1004318_pt1 | contig 11447 bp, 10 predicted proteins | sample PhyCR2_2_FD_202137 | JGI IMG/M metagenome (GOLD analysis project Ga0308166, IMG submission 202137) | Phyllosphere microbial communities from UC Gill Tract Community Farm, Albany, California, United States - DLSLCC.R2 | ecosystem: Host-associated > Plants > Phyllosphere > Unclassified | place... | reverse complement strand
CCGGGAGGTGCTGCCCTACTTCAAACGCGCCGAGGCCAACGAAAGCCTGTCCGACGACTACCACGGCGCCGACGGGCTGCTGCCGGTCAGCGAAAACCGCTATCGCCATCCGCTGAGCATGGCGTTTATCCGCGCTGGCCAGGAACTGAACCTGCCCTATCGCAACGACTTCAACGGCGACAGCCAGCACGGCGTCGGTTTCTACCAAACCACCACCCGCAACGGCGAGCGCGCCAGCACCGCCCGCACCTACCTGAAGGCGGTGCGCGACGAACGGCGGCTGGTGGTGAAACTGAACGCCCTGGCGCACCGGCTGACCTTCGAGGGCAACGTCGCCACCGGCGTGGTCTACAGCCAGAACGGCGGCGCCGAAGTGACCGCGCGGGCCACCAAAGAAGTGATCGTCAGCGCCGGCGCGGTCGGTTCGCCGAAGCTGCTGATGCTGTCCGGCATCGGCCCGCGCGACCACCTGCAGCAGCTGGGCATCGAGGTGCGGGCGGATCTGCCGGTGGGCAAAAACTTCCACGACCATCTGCACATGTCGATCAACGTCAGCACCCGCGAGCCGATCAGCCTGTTCGGCGCCGATCGCGGCCTGCAGGCGCTGAGCCACGGCGCGCAGTGGCTGGCGTTTCGCAGCGGGGTGCTCTCATCCAACGTGCTGGAAGGCGCCGCCTTCACCGACAGCCAGGGCGACAGCCGGCCGGACGTGCAGATCCACTTTCTGCCGCTGCTGGACAGCTGGGACGACGTGCCCGGCGAGCCGCTGCCGAACATTCACGGCTTCACGCTCAAGGTCGGCTATCTGCAACCGAAGGCGCGCGGCGAAGTGCTGCTGCGCAGCAGCAACCCGCGCGATCCGGTCAAGCTGCACGCTAACTACCTCGGCCACCCGGACGATCTGGCCGGTAGCGTGCGCGCGGTGAAGTTCGGCCTGGGCTTCCTGCAAACCGCGGCGCTGAAACCGCTGATCAAAGATCTGCTGATGCCGCAGCCGGAGTGGACGCGCGACGACGCACAGCTGGAAGCCTTTGTGCGCAACTTCTGCAAGACGGTGTATCACCCGGTGGGCAGCTGCCGCATGGGGCCGTCGCCGCAGGACGCGGTGACCGATCCGCAGCTGCGGGTGCACGGTTTTGAACAGCTGCGGGTGATCGACGGCTCGGTGATGCCGCAGCTCACCAGCGGCAACACCAATGCGCCGACCATTATGCTGGCGGAAAAGGCGGTGGATCTGTTGCTGGGCGCGCCGCAGTAAGGACGCGCCTCAACGTCAGGCGGCGGTGGGCACGCCGCTGTGGAAACGCAGCTCGCTGTCCGGCGACAGGATCAGTTCAGCTTCGAGGCGGCCGAAATGCGCCACCCGTTCGCTGATGTCGTCGCCGGCGATCTGCTCGGCCAATGTCAGGTAGTCCTGATAGTGACGCGCTTCGGATCGTAGCAGCGAGACGTAAAAGCGGTTCAGCTCATCGTCCAGGTGCGGCGCCAGTTTGGCGAAGCGTTCGCAGGATCGCGCTTCGATGTAGGCGCCGCAGATCAGTTTGTCGATCAGCGTCGCCGGATCGTGAGTGCGGATCTCGCGGATCATCCCCTTGGCGTAGCGGCTGGCGGTGATCTTGCGATACGGGATCCCGCGCGCCTGCATGATCTCCAGCACCTGCGAGAAATGATGCAGTTCTTCCTTGATCAGCAGCACCATGCGATCCGCCAGATCCTGGCCGTAGGCCGAGCCGTTTTTCGGCAGGATCTTGCGGGTGAACTGGCCCTGGCGGAACAATGTGTCGGGCGCGCCCTGCGCTTCGTGCAGAAACGCCTCGTAGGGCCGCAGCAGCGCCAACAGCGCGTCGCCGCTCTCTTTGTCCGCCACGTAGCGGCGGATCAGCCACATGCCGGTCTGCGCGGCCTTCAGCTCGCACACCAGGTGGTCAGTCAGCAACAGCTGCAGGTTTTCCGGACGGCGCGCGGCGTCGATCCAGGCGTCGGGAGTTTCACAGTGCAGGAAGCTTAAAATCGGGGCTAACAGGGATTGGTATGTCATAGCGTTTATCAGGGGCCGGCGAGAGCCGGCCCATGTGAATAAGCGGGGTTAATTAGTGGCGTTTGCCGTCGTCGTCTTCGTCGATGTAGTCGCCGTCTTCGTCATCCTCACCGTCTTCACCGTTCGGATCTTCGAAGTAGGTGCCCCAGCCGTCGTAGTTGACGCCGCAGCGTTCCGCCAGCGCCACCAACTGCTCGACCTGGGCGTCGATCAGTTCGGCGTTCAGGCCGACTTCGCTGATCACGTCGCAGCACATCACCAGCGAACCGTCTTCCACTTCCAGCTCTTCGGCGTCGGTCACTTCGTAGCCCAGCTTGAAGGCTTCAACGGCGGCCTGCTCCAGAACCTCAAATTTCTCGGCGGACAGATGGTGCTCGATGGTGTAGAGCGCGTCCGGATCGCTGCCGTCTTCCAGCAGCTCTTCGATGATCAGGCGGGTCTCTTCACGTTGTTCTTCCAGCAATTCGCGGTTTGCCATGCCTATATCCTCAAGTCAAATGGCCTTCATTCCTTCTATTTTCACACACCGCCGACATTGCTTCCACGATAAACATGAAAGATTTCCTCGCCGGGGTTGAAATTGAATATTCATACATATAAAGTGAATTTTAATTCAATTGAGCAATCAGGGAATCGGACTATGAGCACCGGCAATACGTTCTACCAACGTCACTTTCTGAGGTTAATGGATTTCACCCCCGCCGAGCTGCAGGCGCTGCTGCAGCTTTCGGCCGATCTGAAGCAGGCCAAGAAGCAGGGGCAGGAACAGCGCCGGCTGCAGGGCAAAAACATTGCGCTCATCTTCGAAAAAGACTCAACCCGCACGCGATGCTCTTTCGAAGTTGCCGCATTCGATCAGGGCGCGCAGGTCACGTACCTCGGCCCGAGCGGCAGCCAGATCGGCCATAAAGAGTCGATGAAAGACACCGCCCGGGTGCTGGGCCGCCTGTACGACGGTATTCAGTACCGCGGCTACGGCCAGGCGCTGGTGGAAACCCTGGCGGAACACGCCGGCGTGCCGGTGTGGAACGGCCTGACCGACGAGTTCCACCCTACCCAATTGCTGGCGGATCTGCTCACCGTGCAGGAACACCTGCCGGGCAAGGCGCTGAACGAAGTGAAGCTGGCGTACGTCGGCGACGCGCGCAACAACATGGGCAACACGCTGCTGGAAGCCGCCGCGCTGGCGGGCATGGATCTGCGGCTGGTGGCGCCGAAGGCCTGTTGGCCACAGCCGGAGCTGGTGGCCGAATGCCAGGCGCTGGCGCAGCAAACCGGCGCGAAACTCACCCTGACCGAAGACATCGCCGAAGGGGTGCAAGACGCCGATTTCCTCTACACCGACGTGTGGGTGTCGATGGGCGAACCGAAAGAGACCTGGCAGGAGCGTATCGCGCTGCTGCGGCCGTATCAGGTCAACATGGCGATGCTGAAACTGACCGGCAACCCGAACGTGAAGTTCCTGCACTGCCTGCCGGCGTTCCACGACGATCAAACCACGCTCGGCAAGCAGATGGCGCAGCAGTACGATCTGCACGGCGGCATGGAAGTGACCGACGAGGTGTTCGAGTCGGCGCACAGCGTGGTGTTCGATCAGGCGGAAAACCGGCTGCATACCATCAAGGCGGTGCTGGTCGCCACGCTGAGCGCAACGCTCTGACACGCCTCTCCCTCCGCCCTGGCGCCCCCGGCCAGGGCGGCTAATATATTCCTGGAATATCAAATAGCGCATTGGCCTTTGCCCGCCGCGGACAAAGGTTCTACCGTGACAGGCCGACGGCGCCCGCGCCGTAAAAACCAACGATAACAAACCGTTCTCAGCGCCGCCTTGCGGCGCCTTCAGGGGATACACACCGATGAAAACCAAACTCTTGCCGCTGTTCCTGCTCGCCGCCCTGCCCGCCGCCGCGTTAGCCGCCACGCCGCCGAATACGCTGGTGGTGGTGCAATCGCTGGATGACATCGTCAGCCTCGATCCGGCGGAAGCCAACGAACTCTCCAGCATCCAGACGGTGCCCAGCCTGTACCAGCGCTTGGTACAGGCGGATCGCGACGATCCGGCCAAGGTGGCACCGGTGCTGGCAGAAAGCTGGCAGAGCGATGCGGCGGCCAAAACGCTGACGGTAAAACTACGGCCGCAGGCGGCGTTCGCCTCCGGCAACCCGCTGACCGCCGACGACGTGATCTTCTCCTACAGCCGCGCGGTGAAAATGAACAAGTCGCCGGCGTTCATCCTCAACGTGCTCGGCTGGCAGCCGGACAACATCGACGCGCAGCTGAAGAAGATCAACGACCATACCGTGCAGCTGCGCTGGACGGCGGACGTCAGCCCGGCGGTGGCGCTGAATATCCTCTCGACGCCGATCGCCTCGATCGTCGACAGCAAAGCGGCGCTGGCCAACGTTAAAGACGGCGACTTCGGCAACGCCTGGCTGAAAATGCACTCCGCCGGCAGCGGCCCGTTCAAGATGCGCGTCTATCAGCCGCATCAGGCGATCGTGCTGGACGCCAACCTCACGACGCCGGGCGACAAGCCGCAGCTGAAAAACATCATCATCAAGAACGTGCCGGATCCGGCCACCCGCCGCCTGCTGGTCCAGCAGGGCGACGCCGATATCGCCCGCGAACTGGGCGCCGACCAGACCGACACGCTGAAGAACCAGCCGGGGGTTAAGGTGCTGGAGATCCCGTCCGCCGAGCAAAACTACCTGGTATTCAACACCGGCAACGGCGCCAATCCGCTGCTGAACAACCCGGCCTTCTGGGAGGCAGCGCGCTATCTGGTGGATTATCAGGGCATCACCCAGGATCTGCTGAAGGGCCAATACTTCGTGCATCAGAGCTTCCTGCCGGTCGGGCTGCCGGGCGCGCTGGAGACCAACCCGTTCCGCTACGATCCGGCCAAGGCGAAAGCCATTCTGGCCAAGGCGGGCATCACCCACGCCGCCTTTACGCTGGACGTAGAGAACAAACCGCCGTTCATCACCATCGCGCAGGCGCTGCAGGGCAGCTTCGCCGCCGCCGGCGTGAAGGTCGAGCTGCTGCCGGCCGCGGGCAGCCAGGTTTACTCCCGCGTGCGCGCCAGGCAGCATCAGGCGGCAATCCGCCTGTGGATCCCGGATTATTTCGACGCCCACTCCAACGCCAGCGCCTTTGCCTACAACGACGGCAAGAGCAGCACGGTGGCCGGGCTGAACGGCTGGCAGATCCCGCAGTTGAATAAGCAGACGCTGGCGGCGCTGGCCGAAGCCGATCCGGCCAAGCGCCGCGCGCTGTACACCGCCATGCAGCAGGAGCTGCAGCGCAGTTCGCCGTACGTGTTTATCGATCAGGCCAAAACCGAAGTGGTGCTGCGCGACAACGTCAAAGGCTACCAGCAGGGGCTGAACGCCGACATGGTCTACTACGATCGCGTCAGCAAATAGCCCGCAGGCGGCCATCGCCGGCCAATCGATTGCGGGGCGGCAAAAAACGGCGTTTTAACGCTTGCAGTGGCGAAAAGCGCGAGTATAATGCGCCACAATTTGCCAGGAGAAAGCATGAAAAACGACGTTTGTTTTGTTAGCCGCAATCGACAAAACCGACTGCCTATCGGCGGCCAGCTGCCGTTGTTTCTCCTGTTGCTAAACCGATCGTTTCAAGCCCCTCATTGAGGGGCTTTTTTTTGCCTTAAAAAGTCCCGCGCCACGGGCACGCGTCGAGGAGGAGTGAAAAATGGCCAACCCGCTGTATCACAAACACATCATCTCTATTAACGATCTCAGCCGCGAGGATCTGGAGCTGGTGCTGCGCACCGCCGCCGGTCTGAAAGCCAACCCGCAGCCGGAGTTGTTGAAACACAAGGTGATCGCCAGCTGCTTCTTTGAAGCCTCGACCCGTACCCGCCTGTCGTTCGAAACCTCGATGCACCGCCTCGGCGCCTCGGTGGTCGGTTTCGCCGACGGCAGCAACACCTCGCTCGGCAAAAAAGGCGAAACCCTGGCCGACACCATCTCGGTGATCAGCACCTACGTGGACGCCATCGTGATGCGCCATCCGCAGGAAGGCGCGGCGCGCATGGCCTCGGAGTTCTCCGGCAACGTGCCGGTGCTCAACGCCGGCGACGGCGCCAACCAGCACCCGACCCAGACCCTGCTGGATCTGTTCACCATCCAGGAAACCCAGGGCCGCCTGAACAACCTCAGCATCGCCATGGTCGGCGACCTGAAATACGGCCGCACCGTGCACTCGCTCACCCAGGCGCTGGCCAAATTCGAAGGCAACCGTTTCTACTTCATCGCCCCGGACGCGCTGGCGATGCCGGCCTACATCCTGAAAATGCTGGAAGAGAAAGGCATCGAGTACAGCCTGCACGGCAGCATTGAAGAAGTGGTGCCGGAGCTGGATATTCTCTACATGACCCGGGTGCAGAAAGAGCGCCTCGATCCGTCCGAGTACGCCAACGTGAAGGCGCAGTTCGTGCTGCGCGCCGCAGATCTGGCCGGCGCGCGCGCCAACCTCAAGGTGCTGCACCCGCTGCCGCGCATCGACGAGATCGCCACCGACGTGGATAAAACGCCGCACGCTTACTACTTCCAGCAAGCGGGCAACGGCATCTTCGCCCGTCAGGCGCTGCTGGCGCTGGTGCTCAACGCAGATTTGGCTCTTTAAGGGGGAACCGCCATGACTCACGACAACAAACTGCAGGTCGAAGCGATCAAATGCGGCACGGTGATCGACCACATTCCGGCGCAGATCGGTTTCAAACTGCTGACGCTGTTCAAGCTGACCGCCACCGACCAGCGCATCACCATCGGCCTGAACCTGCCCTCCAACGAGCTGGGCCGCAAGGATCTGATCAAGATCGAGAACACCTTCCTGACCGAGCAGCAGGCCAACCAGTTGGCGATGTACGCGCCGAAGGCCACGGTAAACCGCATCGACAACTATGAAGTGGTGCGCAAGCTGACCCTCAGCCTGCCGGACCACATCGACGGCGTGCTGACCTGCCCGAACGGCAACTGCATCAGCCGCAGCGAGCCGGTGGCGTCGAGCTTCAGCGTCAAATCGCGCGACGGTGAAGTACACCTGAAGTGCCGCTACTGCGAAAAAGAGTTCGAGCATCAGGTGGTGCTGCAGGCGGACTAATCCCGGCATGGGCGCCGGGAGATGGCGCTGTTATTCTCCCGGTGACGCCCTATAATGGGTCCTCTGAAAATCACTCTACCCACGTTGCTACCCACCGAATTTTACGCTGCGGCCGACCGCGCGGCGGCGTGAAAGACAACGGGTTTATCAGGAGAAAACATGTCACGTAACATCAGCACTGAACTCGCCCCGGCAGCCATTGGTCCTTACGTGCAGGGCGTTGATCTGGGCAGCATGATCATCACTTCCGGCCAGATCCCGGTCGATCCGAAAACCGGCGCCGTCGCCGACGACGTCGCCGCTCAAGCGCGCCAGTCGCTGGAAAACGTCAAAGCGATCGTCGAAGCCGCCGGCCTGATCGTTGCCGACATCGTGAAAACCACCGTGTTCGTGAAAGACCTGAACGACTTCGCCACCGTCAACGCCGCGTACGAAGCCTTCTTCACCGAGCACAGCGCGCCGTTCCCGGCCCGTTCCTGCGTGGAAGTGGCGCGTCTGCCGAAAGACGTGAAGATCGAAATCGAAGCCATCGCCGTGCGTCGTTAATCGACGGTCACGCGCATCACGGCCAGTGCAGACTGGCCGTTTTTACATTACTTGAATGCTGGGCGCCGACGGACACAACCCAGAGTTTCCGCTGCTGGAGAGGATGAAGCGTTAACCTGTTTAACCACCTGTTTTAAAACGGCGATAACCTCTTCTCGCGAAGCCTTAATCGGTTTACCGCGAGGCGTTATGCGGTCAATCTGTTCAGATGTATAGGTGTTCACTGCATCTGCACCTTCCATGCCGAATTTATACACCTTCAGCTCATAAGAGGCAGGTTGTGTTACCTGACGTTTTGTTGACTTTATCACCATGCGAACCTCCTGTGACCCCACCGGCATTTCGTCATTATTGCGCAAATTTCATCCACCTTCAATTATGAGGCCGGCGGCAAAAAACCTTCCTGGAACCACAGGAAAAGCGCCTCAGCATCTCGATAAAGTATCTGTTTGAGCCCTCCGGTGAGGTCAACAAATTGATGATAATTTATATAATAATCAGCCAACTCCGTATTAATCGGCGATATTAAACGCAAACCTGCGCATGCCGTATCCACCATAAAGAGCACGGCGACATAGAGCGCAAAACGCAGCGTATTGCCATCAAGGCTCGAGTCTCTAATCCGAAAGTTTTGCAGCATCTCAATATTTAACATCGCCAGTTGCTCGCCAGCCGCCGGACAAAATCGGCAGATACAGGCGCCGGCCGGTCATCGATGCCCTGTATCTTAAAACTAAACGTAAAACCGTCAGGATCGTCCAACGCGGCGCCATTCAACGCCCAGGGAATACGGCGCTCTTCAGGTTGTTGGCGAGCCAACGCAACGCACCACTCAAAATCTTCAGCCTTCATCATTTGCACCCGGACTCCATACCCGGCCTCAGCAAAGAGGTCATTGGTTGCAGCCAGTGCGCGTTCTCCAATCAATCGGACATTAAAAACCTGCGGCATTATCAATCCTTTGAATGCGTAAACCGTATTGAATGAACAAATCGGGCTGGATTTTACAACCAGCCCGTCGTTTCTGCTCTTTCAACCACATCGCAATGTCGAGATATGGAATACGCCCCGCAGTTTATTCGCCACCTCTCCTTACGGAGCCGTTTGTAACCCCCGCAGCAACGCCTCCAGCGGGTACACCGCCGCAATCACCACTTCGTCGCGCGTCTGCGCCGCCGCATCCAGCCGGCGCTGCGCTTGTTCTGCCTCAGCTCGGCTCAGCGGTTTATCCTGCTGATAGCGCTCCAGCAGCGTTAACCCCAATGCGGCCAGGGCATCGACGTCCTGCGCCACCGGCGCCAGCTCCCGCAGCGTGCGGTTGCCCGCGATCGCCGTCTGCAGCGCCGCGCCGTTCGCCTGCCAGCGCTGCAACCGTTCGCGCAGCGCCTGCGCCGTCGCCTTATCGCGCTTATCCTTCAGCAGAGCCGCGACCTGCGCATGCATGGCGCGCACCGCCTCGCTCTCCGGCGGCAGCGCATCGGCAAAGCGGTTCAGCGGTTCGAACTGATGATAGTTGCCGGCCTGGAACTTCAGGTGCTGGCGGGTGTAATACTGCGCCGGTTCCACCGCCTCGGCCAGGATCTGCAGCGGCATGATCTGCACGCTGTTGCTCAGCCGGGTGAATTCGCGCGCCGTTTCCGCGTGCTGCTGCAGGCCGACCGACACCACCGACCAGGCGTCGATCGCCGCCAGCCGCCGGTACATGTTGCTTTCGTCGGTGACGTCCTGCGCCGACCACAGCCTCTCCGCCACCGCAAAGGCGCGCGGCCACAGCTTGAGATCGATCAGCGGCGCACGCACGTTTTCCGCCCACAGCGCCGCTTCCCCGCCGAGGATCTTGGCCTGCCCCTTCTCATCCGGCACCACCGGCATCTTGCCCGCCGGCGCCGCCGCCAGTTTCTCGCCCTGGGTGGGGTAACGCACGTTGCCGACCAGCGTATAGCCGCTGAGCTTGTCCTGTTGCAGCGTAAATACCGGCCGCGTGTCGCCCATCCAGGTATCGACGCGGAACGTCACCTGCTGCGGCGTGCGCCAGACGATATCGTGCACCGCGCGGCGCGACTTGCCGTTGAAATCGATAAAGCCGCGCCAGCCCTGCTTGCCCTCGATCAGCGTGAAGCTGCCCTCCACCGCGCTGCCCTTCAGGCGCGGCATGCTGAAACGCCAGCTTTGCGCCTGCTCGCCGGGTTGCACCGCCGTTTCGACCCCCAGCGGCTGCGGCAGAATTTCATTGCGGTAGTGATAGGCGATGCTTTGCGGCTGATCGAGATAGAAACCGGTGGAGAGAATGCCCTGATAGCCATCCTGCGCGCTGGCGCCCAGCGAGTCTTGCCCCTGCCAGGACTGAATGACGATCGAACGCGGCAGCGACGGATGATAGATCTCGTCCCAGCCGACCATCTGCCGCTGGTGCTTCTCGAGGACTTTTTCCAGCTTCTGGTTGAAGTAAGCCTGCAGCGCATGGGTATCCGCCAGCCCGTTCTGCTGCATAAACGCCTGAATCGACGGCGACGCCCGCCACTGGCTGGCGTCCACTTCGTCGCCGCCGATGTGCAGATAAGGATCGGGGAAGATCGCCGCCAGCTCGCCGACGATCGTATCGACAAACTGATAAACCTCGTCGCGGGTCGGATCGAGCGTCGGCTTATGCACGCCCCACTCGCGCTCCATGCGATACGGCCCCGGCGCGCTCATCAGCTCGGGATAGGCCACCGCGATGCTGGAGGCGTGCCCCGGCATGTCGATCTCCGGCACCACGCGAATGCCGCGCGCCGTGGCGTAAGCCACCACCTGCTGCATTTGCTCACGGGTGTAGAACTGGCCGTCGCTGGCCTGCTGCTGCAATTTGGGGTAATGCTCGGAGGCGAAGCGCCAGCCCTGATCGTCGGTCAGGTGCCAGTGGAATACGTTGAGCTTGGCCGCCGCCATGCCGTCGAGCTGGCGCAAAATGTCCGGCAGCGGCAGGAAATGGCGCGCCGAATCCAGCAGCACGCCGCGCCACGGAAAACGCGGCACGTCGCGAATATCCACCAATGGCAGGAAAGTGTTTTGCCCATCGGTCTGCAGCAGTTGCAGCAGGGTCTCCATGCCGCGCAGCGCGCCAAAGCGGGTGTTGGCGGTCAGCGTGGCGCCCTGCGGCGTGACCGCCAGCCGGTAACTCTCATCGCTGCCCGGCAGCGGCTGCGCCGCCACCCGATCCTTGATCACCACCTTGATCGCCGCGCCGTTTGCTTCTTCCCTCGGCGCCAGCGTCCAGCCGGTCTGCAACTCGATGCGCTGGCGCCAGCGCGGCAGCGCGTCGCCCAAATCATCGCCCTGGAGGCTTAACGACAGCCGGTGATCCAAAATCAGTTTGCCCGCCGGTTGCGTCACTTCCACCTGCTGCGGCCAGGGCATCAGCGGCAAATCACCCGCCGGCTGCGCCAGCGCGCCGCAAGAAAACCATAACGATGAAGCCAGTAGCGTATAACGGAAAGGTCTGTGCATCGGAAATTCCTCAGAGGAAAAAAACAAAATATCCCCAATGAATTTCAAACCACCGCTAGGCGGCAAGCGCCCGCATCCCCAGGCGCTTAGGTCTGCTAAGTAACTGGGGGGCGGGCGTACAGCCAACAACGCGGTGGCTTGAAAGGCGCAGGGGAAAACAGCCAACGCTGTAGATAAAGACTCAGCACAGAACAGATGTCCAACCGTTGCGGTGAAAAAGCGGACGGGATCACAGTTGCCCCCTCCCGGC
>Ga0308166_1004317_pt1 | contig 11449 bp, 8 predicted proteins | sample PhyCR2_2_FD_202137 | JGI IMG/M metagenome (GOLD analysis project Ga0308166, IMG submission 202137) | Phyllosphere microbial communities from UC Gill Tract Community Farm, Albany, California, United States - DLSLCC.R2 | ecosystem: Host-associated > Plants > Phyllosphere > Unclassified | place... | reverse complement strand
TCACTGCCATCGACATCTGATAGCCGCGGGCCTTATCTCCCCCACCGAAAAAATCCGCCATAGGTAATAGCGAGGAGGATAAAATAAGCGTCGCAATACCTACCATAAAAAAGCGATAAGATTGACACGCCACCCGTTCATGGGGATCAGCAGTAATGACACCGCCCAGCGAGCAATAAGGAATATTGATTGCCGTGTAGGTCACTGACATAAGAAAATAGGTGATAAAGGCATAGACAATTTTACTGTTATGGCTCCAATCTGGCGTGGTAAACATCACGACACTAAAGAGAGCATAGGGGAGCGCCACCCATAATAAATAGGGCCGAAACCGTCCCCAGCGGCTGTTTGTCCGGTCAGCAATGGCCCCCATCATCGGATCAATGATCGCATCAACGACCCTTACCGAGAGTAGCAATATCCCCACCATTGCCGGCGTTAAGCCAAAAATATCCGTATAGAAATAGTTAAGGAAAAGCATTATTGCACCGCCAATCATATTGCAGCCAGCATCGCCCATGCCGTACGCAACCTTCTCTCTGAACGACAATTGACCTTCCTTCATGGGAATTATCTCCATATTGATGGGCATCTAATGATGTTTAAAGGTTTTGCAACAGCGCTGAGTATCTTCCTCGCAAAGAAGGAATGTCAGGATAATACTGATATCTATATGGATAATCGGGTCATTTATTAAAAAGCGTGATGGCTCAAACAGATTGAAAAATTATTGTCGCCGCCGGTAACAATTATTTTTACAACATAATCGCTCCCGAGATAGGAGCAGCGTACTGATGAATGTAAGACTATCTATTATTTGCTAACGCTCTAGCGCTACCGACAAATAAACGATTTTTTTTAGAAAAATATTAATCACGATAATAAAGTAGCCCATGAATAATACAGTTAATTGATAAATTAATTTCAGCCTAGTTCATTGCCTCCTCTTTCTGAAAAACAGTCAATCAATGCGATAATTTATTAATCTTTAAATAGGCGAAATTCATAGCATTTAATTTTTCAGCACACCCCTTATATATTTAATCATAAATACGCTTCGATCATTCAGCGTGCTAAGTTTTTAAAATTTAAAAATAATAATAGCGTACGTTACTGTTTTTATTTCCTATCCACTTATAACGTTTTATTTCACCTGTACACTTTTTATAAATAACTGCAAGCTATTTTTGCAGAATATAGATTACGTCGATATCAACCAGATCGTTTCCTTATGAATAAGGATGCACGCTCAATAATTAACTATAAGGCTCAATATGAATATATATGCACTTTTAATTCTATTAACTGCATAAATCAAGATTTTTATAATAATTTCATAATGTTGAAGGGGGTCATAATTTGCATAAACTGTTTTTTATTCTATTGACGGGCTTAGGTCGTCAAGGCAGCATCAAGAAAATGTTTTTGTAAACGCTGTCTGTGTCTTGACTGAATAGGGGTAGGTCCTACATGCCTTTATTCTGAATTTACACGTAAAATTTGGGAGAGGATGTGATGACTGCTAAAACAACACGTGATGACTTTGATCGATATATGATCCCCTGTTTTTCACCCGCTAAGTTTATTCCCATCAAAGGTGAAGGTTCACAGGTTTGGGATCAGCAAGGTAAACACTATATCGATCTTGCTGGCGGTATTGCGGTGAATTCATTCGGCCATAATGATCCCGACCTGCATAATGCGCTACGACAACAGATGAATAAAATATGGCACATAGGCAATGGTTACACTAACGAACCGGTCCTGAACCTCGCCCGTAAATTAGTGGATTCCACCTTTGCTGATAAAGTTTTCTTTTGTAACTCCGGCGCCGAGGCCAACGAAGCCGCGTTAAAATTGGCCAGAAAATATGCACGTGATCACCATGGTCCTGAAAAAAATGAGATCATCGCCTTTAATCACGCTTTTCACGGTCGAACCCTTTTTACCGTTTCAGTGGGTGGACAACCTAAATACTCTGAAGATTATGCCCCCCTGCCACAAGGGATCACACATCTGCCTTTCAACGATCTTGCGGCGGTTAAGGCAGCAATCTCTACAAAAACCTGCGCCATTATCGTCGAACCGATTATTGGCGAAGGGGGTGTAATTCCTGCCAGCCCCGACTTTATTTTAGGATTACGCGTCCTCTGCGATGAGTATAACGTGACACTGATTTTCGATGAGGTGCAAACGGGGGCAGGAAGAACCGGCTACCTCTATGCCCATCAAGCTTATGGGGTAGAACCTGACTTAATGACCAGTGCGAAAGGATTAGGGGGAGGATTCCCTATTGGAGCGCTTCTCGCCAAACAAGCCTGGGCGGAAAGTTTCCAACCCGGTACTCACGGCAGTACTTTTGGGGGAAATCCCTTGGCGGCAGCCGTCGCCGGGGCAGTGATTGATAAACTTAATGCAGACTGTTTAGCAGGGGTGAAACAGCGACATACCTACTTCATCGAAAAGTTATCGCAACTGACTCAACAGTTCGATGTATTTTCCGAGATCCGAGGACAAGGGCTACTGATTGGCGCCCAACTCAATGCTCGTTGGGCGGGTCAGGCAAAAGCGTTAACGACTGTCGCGGCTGAGCAAGGCGTGATAGTGCTGATCGCCGGACCGGATGTTTTACGCTTCACACCAGCCTTAACCATTTCCTATGAAGATATCGATATCGCCTTCGCGCGCCTGACACGTGCCTTCGAACTTGTCGTGCACGGCGCATAAGGGGTGGTTATGGTTATTTTTCGCCCAGTCGTCCGTGAAGATTTACAGGATATTTTAGCGTTGTCCGCTCGTGTCGGCGTGGGGATGACATCGTTGCCCCATGATGAAGCCCGTCTAGCGTCAAAGATAGCGCGGAGTATTGATACCTTTAATCAGACCCTCCCGAGAAGCGATCAGGGTTTCCTCTTTGTACTGGAAGATACCGAGACCCAAAAAGTTTTTGGTGTTAGCGCCATCGAGGTCGCAGTGGGCCTCAGTGAGCCTTTCTATAATTTTCGGCTACAGCGTACCGTTAAGGCCTCGAAAGAACTCGGGATTTATAAAAACCTCGATGTGCTGAGTTTAAGTTATGACCATACGGGCCACAGTGAACTCTGTACGTTATTTCTCGATCCCGATTATCAAAAGCATCGCTATGGACAACTTCTCTCCAAGGCCAGGTTTCTGTTTATGGCGTCGTTTCGTGATGCTTTTTCACACTCTCTTTTTGCAGAGTTACGGGGAGTCGTCGATGAGCAAGACCAGTCACCTTTTTGGGACGCATTAGGTAAACATTTTTTCGATATCCCCTTTGCCGATGCCGATCGTTTAACCGGTATTGGTAAGAAAACCTTTATTGCCGAGCTGATGCCTTCCTACCCTATCTATACCCTATTGCTCCCGGAGGCCGCGCAGGCAGTTATTGGTAAAGTCCATCCTAATACCGCCCCAGCAAGAGCGATTCTAGAGAAGGAAGGGTTTCGGTGGCGGGGGTCAGTTGATATTTTTGATGCCGGTCCGGTCATTGAGGCCAATATGGATGACGTTCGCATTATAAAAGAGAGTCAGCTCTGCAGCGTTGAGCAACTCCCCAATTTTTATGCGCAGAGCTATCTGATTTGCAATACCCATTTTAGCCAATTTCGCGCAGTCTTAGCTGAGGGCGAATTAACGCAGCCTCATCTTGATGCTCTTTTGCTTGACGATGATCATCCCGTACGTATTGCACCACTGAGTCCCCGCGAGGCAGTTGTATGACTATGACGACACACTATATCGATGACCGCTGGCAGGCAGGAAAAGGGCCTGAGCTGGTCAAACGCAATCCCCTTACCCAAGAGATTATTTGGCGAGGGGCGCTCGCCACCGAAGAACAGGTCGATTTAGCCTGTCAGGCTGCGCGTAATGCCTTTTACATCTGGTCTCAGCGATCGCTCGATCAGCGTCTAGAGGTTATTCACCGTTTTGTTAACCTACTAACAGATCAAAAGGAAGCACTCGCTCGAATTATTTCACTCGAGACCAGTAAACCTTTATGGGAGACTCGTACAGAAGTTCAGTCCATGATTGCCAAAGCTGATATTTCTGAAAAGGCTTGGCATCAACGTACAGGGACTCATCAACTGCCTGTCGCGGAAGGCTCTGCAGAGCTTAGACATAAACCCCATGGCGTAATGGCCGTCTTTGGCCCCTATAACTTCCCTGGCCACCTGCCCAACGGCCATATCATTCCTGCCTTGATCGCGGGGAATACCGTGGTATTCAAACCCAGCGAACTCACCCCATTAACGGCTGAATTTACCGTCAAACTCTGGCAACAAGCAGGGTTACCGGCCGGGGTATTGAATCTCGTTCAAGGAGATAAAACTACCGGACAGGCCTTGCTAAATACCCTGCAGCTTGATGGGGTATTGTTCACCGGCAGTGCCAATACCGGATTTCATTTACATAAACTGTTAGCCGGACACCCCGAGAAGATGCTCGCCTTGGAGATGGGAGGCAATAATGCCCTGATTGTAGAGGACGTTGATACCCCAAATATTGCCGCGGCGATCAACCTTATCCTGCAGTCGGCTTTCCTCTCTGCAGGACAACGCTGTACCTGCGCCAGACGTTTGTTGGTCAAAGTGGGGCCACAAGGCGACCGATTACTTCGCGCATTGGTGTCTGCCACGCAATCTATTACCGTTGGCGATTGGCAACAGCAACCTGAGCCTTTTATGGGGGGCGTGATTTCATTGGCAGCCGCTTCGCAACTACTGGCCGCTCAGCAGCACCTCCTGAACTTAGGGGCAACGGCGCTAGTACCTCTCACGCAGCCGACGCCAAGCGCCAGTCTGGTTACGCCGGGTATCATTGATATCACCGAGATTGACGCACCCGATGAAGAGTATTTCGGTCCTCTCCTTAGCGTGATTCGCTACCAAAAGTTCGACGAAGCAATCACGCTGGCTAACCGCACCCGCTTCGGCCTTGCTATCGGACTGATTTCCGGCCAGCAAGCACAGTTCGAACAGTTGCAGCGGTTCGCCCGCGCGGGAATTGTTAATTGGAATAAACCCCTTACGGGCGCTTCTAGCGCCGCCCCATTTGGCGGCATTGGCGCGTCTGGCAATCATCGTCCTTCCGCCTTCTATGCCGCCGATTATTGTGCGTGGCCTATGGCCTCCTTAATCAGCAATCAGCTAACGCCCCCTGCAACGACATTGCCGGGTCTTCCAACCTTCAACGATTAAAGAGAAAACCTATGTCAGGAATAGAAGCGAATTTTGATGGTTTGGTCGGACCGACTCACCACTATGCAGGGCTATCCGTTGGCAATGAAGCCTCCCTCACTAATAAGCATCAATACTCGAACCCTAAGCAGGCTGCCCTGCAAGGCTTGAAGAAAATGAAAGCCTTGTCAGATTTGGGTTTTATCCAAGGGATACTGCCGCCTCAACCTCGACCTAACCTTGATATTTTACGTCAGATCGGTTTTCAGGGGTCTCCCGCGACCATTATCGCTGAAGCGGCTAAGCACCCCTTTTTGCTCTCGGCTTTCAGCTCTGCATCCTCCATGTGGACGGCCAATGCGGCGACTGTTTCACCTTCTGCGGATAGCCTTGACCACCGTGTCCATTTTACCGTGGCAAATCTTAACAATAAGCTGCACCGTCATCATGAAGCCGCCCTTACTGGCGATATTCTGCGGGCAACCTTCAACAATCGTGATTATTTTGCCCACCATGAGTCGCTACCCTCGCATAGCGATTTTGGCGATGAGGGAGCCGCTAATCATAATCGTTTTTGTGCTGAGTATGACCAGCCTGGTATTCAACTCTTTGTTTATGGCCGCCAGGCAACGGGCAATACGTTACAACCGCAACGTTATCCCGCTCGCCAGACACGCGAAGCCAGCGAGGCCATTGCTCGTTTGCATCAACTCTCGCCAGAAAATACCTTTTTTGCTCAACAGAACCCAGCAGTGATCGACCAAGGGGTTTTCCATAACGATGTCATTGCGGTCAGCAATCAAAATGTTTTTTTCTACCATCAACAGGCCTTTGTTCATAGCAAGGTATTATTCGCCGATCTCCAGCGCGCCTGCCACCGACTGGCTATCGATTTTCAAGGGATTGAAGTGCCTCAAGCGGCGGTATCCGTCGAAGACGCCGTCGCCAGTTATTTATTTAATAGCCAATTGTTGACCACGCCTGAGGGGGGAATGTCTCTGATTGTCCCTGAGGAATGTCGCCATAAAGAAAACGTCTGGGCCTATTTACAGACTTTAGTCGAGAGCCAACAGACGCCAATCCGCGCCATCAAGTCATTCGATTTACTCGAGAGTATGCGTAACGGCGGAGGCCCTGCTTGTTTAAGATTGCGGGTTGCCTTAAATGCTAGTGAACTCAATGCCGTGAATCCACATAGCTTGATGACACAAGCGCGTTATGACGCATTAGTGACATGGGTTAATACGTATTATCGTGACCGGTTCTCGACTCAGGACCTTGCTGACCCGCAACTGATTGACGAAGTGCACACCGCGCTGGATGCGCTAACTACACTGTTATCGTTGGGTTCGGTTTATGCATTCCAACGCTAAGGAGAAGGTCATGTCTCTGGTCGAAAAACTTCTGCAGCACCAGCTTTCGTCGCTGACTATCACTGCCAATTTTACAGCGACTTGGTTGGGCGACGGAATTCTTCAATTGCTCCCCCAATGCGGATGGCAACAAGCGACCGTACTGTCTGCCGGGATACATGGTAACGAGACGGCACCGATTGAACAGCTGTTACGACTTATGCAGAACGTGGTCAGCCAATCTGATTATCAAGGCCATGCCTTATTATTCATCTTTGGCAATATACCTGCCATGCAGAAAGCAAAGCGTTATCTTGACTATGATATGAACCGGCTATTTTGTGGGAAGCATCGTAATATTGAGGGAAATGAGGCGCGGCGTGTGGCTGAAATAGAAAAACAGGTCAGCGACTTTTATTTACGTAGCGGTGCAGCGGATACCGTACCTCGTTACCACCTCGATATGCATACCGCGATTCGCGAATCGCTCTACCCGAAATTTGCGCTTATTCCTGCCGTCCAGCCGCAGATTTCTTCTGTATTACTAACGTTAATGGCGAGTGGCAACCTCGATGCTCTAGTTCAGCATACTGAGCCAGGCTCCACGTTTTCCCACTATACCGCCGCGGAGCATGGCGCTGAGAGCGTGACGTTGGAACTGGGGAAAGTGCAGAAATTTGGTGAAAATAATCTCAACGACTCGTCGCCTATTTTTCAAGCGATAGAAGCGTTTATCAATAACCGTCCTCTTCCTCCGTTTCAGCACAAGAGTCTGCTGCATTTCACGGTAAGAACGAGTGTGATTCGAGGCGATCAGCACTTCCAGCTGTATCTGCCCGCGGAAATTAAGAATTTTACAAAACTGGCTGCGGGTTATCTGTTAGCGGAACAACCGTCGAAAACCTGGCAAGTTGAGGAGCCTGCTCAATATTTGCTTTTTCCCAATGCAACCGTCGCGGTGGGTCAGCGTGCCTGCTTATTGTTAGAACAGGTTACAGATTTGCATCTGTCATAATTAAGGATGTTCCATGCCCTCTTCTCTGCATCCACCTCATCAGCAACACTCGGCAACCCCATCGACCACGACGCTGCACCGAGGTTTGGGCGGACGCCATATTCAAATGATCGCCTTAGGAGGGGCAATCGGTACTGGGCTATTTATGGGAGCGGGCCAGAGTATTCATATGGCCGGTTCTTCAATATTACTGATTTACCTTATTGTCGGCTTTTTTAGTTTTATGGTGATGAGAGCAATGGGAGAAGTGTTACTCTCCAAACAAGGTTATCTCTCCTTCGCCGACTTCGTCAGGGATTACTTAGGCCCTCAAGCGAGTTTTTTTCTCGGCTGGAGCTATTGGCTAAGCTGGATTGTCACTTGCATCGCGGATGTTGTTGTGTGTGGAGGCTATGTACAATATTGGTTCCCTGACCTGCCCGCATGGGGGCCAGCACTGACAACCTTGCTATTCCTCTGTTTATTAAATTTATTATCTGTAAAAATGTTTGCTGAGACCGAATTCTGGTTTGCATTAATCAAAGTTATTACCATCATTGCGTTAATAGGGATGGGGGGCTACATGATCCTGGTCGGTTGGCAATCACCCGATGGGGTGACTGCGTCATTACGGCATCTGGTCGATCCCTCTTCCCTGTTACCCTATGGTATCGGCGGCTTTTTTGCCGGATTTCAAATTGCTATTTTTTCATTCACGGGTATCGAATTATTGGGAACGATGACGGCCGAAACAAAAACTCCTGAGCGAATTTTGCCCCGCGCCATTAATGCATTGCCTATCCGCGTGATTATTTTCTATCTGCTGTCGATGGCGGTGATTATTTCAGTCACCACTTGGCAACACGTCTCACCCGATGTAAGCCCTTTCGTTACATTATTTGCTAAAGCCGGATTACCCGCCGCGGCGGCGATCATTAATTTTGTCGCACTGAGCGCAGCCATTTCCTCTGCCAACAGTGGGGTCTATTCCAGTACGCGAATGTTGTATGGTTTATCTATCGATAAACATGCCCATTGGCAATTTCGTATTCTATCGCGCGTGACACGAATTCCTGTTAGAAGCCTGTTCTTTTCATGTTTGTGTATGCTCAGTGGGACCCTATTGTTATTTTTTATCCCCAATGTCATGACGCTGTTTACCATTATTTCTACCTTAGCGGCAATTCTGGTTATCTTTAGCTGGGGAATGATCCTTGCAGCATATTTGGTCTATCGCAAACGTCGAAACGATTTACATCAGCAATCGCAATTCAAAATGGTAGGAGGTAGACCCATGGCTTGGTTAACCCTTTTATTTTTTCTACTGGCGGTGGTGATGATGTTTTTCGATGAAGACACGTTGAAAGCCGTCGCGATCTCTCCACTGTGGTTCCTCACATTATGGGCAATTTGGCGATTCAAACAACGGGCTGCCAGTACCCTGCACTAAAGAGCCTCAGCCCTCAAAAAGTAAAAATTTAAATGAGGATTTTTACTTTTTTTGGCCTGCTCTTATTCGCTACGGAAGGAGCCGTTAAAAGGTCGATTCGCACTTTATTACCGGCTATTGCTAATCCATTGGTAACAAGTCAGAGAGGGAGATGCCTCCCTCAATCAAAGCGTTATACCGGGGGATCTCCGGGATCATAATAAACAACAGCCTTCACCATCTAACACACTGCGGGGCCACTGGATGGGGGAGCTGGGATTTGAGACGAGCAGGAAGATTGAGGTGAGTTGTCAGCAGGGGGAGTTGATTATTCGGCTGGTTGGGGAGTAAGCCGCGGGTCAAAATATCCCGGCTCGATTGGCCGGGGGCTCTTTTAGTCTTTAAGACTATTATAAAAATCTTGAATACTTTTTAGATCGGTATACCATTCCGATATTTTCATGCCATCTTCATTATGCGTTGTTCGCGGTTGAGTAAAACTATTTATAGTTTCAGGAGTGAACCCAGGACATTCATCTAAAAACAAGATACTATTTTGAACGAACACCTCTTCACCCGAAAAATATAACACCCAAGTAAATATTAAATTCATATTCTCAGGCTCATACATTGAAACTGCTAAAGAAGCATGTTTTTTATTTTCCAGACCATACTCAAGAGAACTTAGCCAGTTATCTTTATAATCATTTATATTCCAGTAAGATAAAGGAATATTCATCCTTTCCGAAAATTCATCGATGACTATTGTTGCTGGTAAGACGCGTTCGCCTTCAATATTGACTGGCTTATCATTAGGAAAAATACCAAACATATGTCAGTCCTTAATTCTGTTTAAATCACTATCATAAGTGCCCATACGCTTCCCTTTACGATCAAACATTTTCCAACCATTCGTAACATTATGGCTGTCAACATCAGGCGTAATATACGTTTTACCCATCAAAAAAGACTGGTTGGCCATGTGAATTAAATGGCGCTTTAGGCGTTGGGATTCTTCGGTCAAAACCTAAATTCCCAGCCGCTTCCTGAGCTTCTTTCCCTTTCAAAGCAAGATAAGCCAAATCATCCTTACTTGGCGCATCTGGAATAGGGGTAGACGTACTCGTGCCACCCGTATTCACTAAACCGTCACTATTACATGTATGTGTCGGACCTAACTCCAATGGCTGATGATTACCCGTATTGACTATCCCTTGCTGGTCACTATAACCCGGATTAACCAACTTACCATCTGTCAGATCTCTATCTGGTTTCGGGAAGACAGTGATTAGGCCTTTTTGATCTTGCCCTACCATATAGTTATAGGCTGCACGCTGCTCTGGAGTCAGTTTTTCTATCAGGTCAGCCTTGCCAGACATGGCTACACTAAAGACATAATCCCGTTCGGATGACGAAAGGTTGTCTAGCGCTGTTTTGGCGACTCCGATACCTAGTAATGCACCAAGCCCTTTCTCCACCACCACATTTCGACATGTGGCGACTTCAGCGCATGCAGTAACGCCGAGTCGTGCTACGGCTGATAAACTATTATTCTCAACCGTCACCTTCCCGGTCTGCATTCCTGATACTGCACTTGCCGTATCACCCCCTACCAATCCATCCGCTAATCCTGCGGCTAAACTGGCTAAGGCGCTGATGGCTTGTCTCTGTGACTCATCCAGCTCAGAGGGATTTTTATCATAATACGCCTTTGAAATCTGCCCCACCGCCTCGGCGGTCACCGCACTACTGGCTCCCGCTAACGCATTCTCACCCTCCGCGAGGGATAACGCCGCATTCACTACCGCATGCGCCATCAGGTTGGCAGTTTTATTTACCTCTCCGTCGGCAGAGGTCGTTTGGCGATGGATAACCTTGGCTAAATAAGGGGCGCTCGCCCCTGCTAAGGCCTTAGCGATATCACCCCCCGCTAACCCCTGTATTGAGGCGGTTGAGGCGGTAATAGCCCGCTGTATGTCACCGCCTGTTCCAAATGGTTGGCTAGCTTTTTTGAACTCGACTGTCTCACGCAGCTGGTCATCGGTATAGGTGGGATACTCAGCTTCAGCGGCGGTAAACCCTGCTATCTCCCCTTGCGTACGCGCAATATCGGCTGCTTGATTGCCTATTTCACCGATTAACTGCAGCGTCTGCATCCGCTGCTGCTCTTTTTCTTTATCGAATATCGGGCTAAGCGTCTGATTCGCATGGGCCACATCGCGGCTAAGGTCATCAACATTCTGTTGCTGCTTGGCCGAGTCGTTGATAATTATCGTGCCATCACTCACCGCAGCATGGGTGGTTGAGCTATCGCTTTTTTCCTTGTTACCCGCAACGGCTAAACCTTTAGCAATAAGCCAGAGACAGGCACACCCACAACTCAATCAAGGCGTTATACCGTGGGATATGTTCGGGATCACATTAAACATCAGCCTTCACCATCGATTATCCTTAAAGGCCACTGGATGGGAGA
>Ga0308166_1004315_pt1 | contig 11452 bp, 11 predicted proteins | sample PhyCR2_2_FD_202137 | JGI IMG/M metagenome (GOLD analysis project Ga0308166, IMG submission 202137) | Phyllosphere microbial communities from UC Gill Tract Community Farm, Albany, California, United States - DLSLCC.R2 | ecosystem: Host-associated > Plants > Phyllosphere > Unclassified | place... | reverse complement strand
TGGGTGGGCGTAAGCTACCTGGTCGAATACGGGACACCGACAGCGCTGCTGCTGTGGGTACTGGTGTGGCGCCTTGTCGCAAGGTGGCTGCGACGGCCGAGGCGCCGGCAAGTGGATGCGCCGTGATGGCGTACACAAACATGGGGCACGCGGCTTTGCCAGCGCCGGGAGACCCTGAAAAGGTACTTGCGCCCGACTTTGCCAAGGGCTGCCACGGCAATCGAACAACACTTTTCGCTGTCCATCGCCAATTGTTGTTCCAAGACAAAAAAACATCAAACAGGTGACTATCGGTGTGATTATGCGGGGTAAGTAGTATTACAATGGCAGCCATTTGTCCGCATTGGCGCGGACATCCTGAAACACAAGGAGGCGCGTTGCCACCCCTGGTCAACGATGCGGCTTACAACATACGGCGATTGCGCGCTGAGTTCTCGGACCGTACGGTCGAGTCTCACTTCAACCGTCACCAGTTGCCGCGAACCCAAGCCCAAGTGCGTCTGGCGCTGCTGTTTTGCGCCACGTTCTATGTCGCCTTCGCCATCACCGACATCATGGCGCTGGGCCCGGGCAACGACGCGCTGACCCTGTTCCTGGGTCGCGTCGCCGTCGCCATCAGTGCGTTGATCAGCTGCCTGATGACGTACTGGTACCCCCATTCCGTGCGTCGCATCTGGATCGGGGCCAGCGTCACCGAGATCATCGGCATGGCCGCGTTCATGCTGGTGGTGATCTTCCGGCCCACCGAGACGCCGTGGCATGCGATGGCGATGTCCATCATGGCGCTCGTCGTATATATCTATATCCCGAACCGCGTCGCCTATGCGGTGCCGATCGGCGTGATCGCGACGTGCGTGTTCGTCGGAATCGTCATGTACCAGGGCCGGCTGACGGGGACGGAGCAGCTGACGATGATCATGCTGCTGATCCTGTCGAACGGTTTCGGCTGCATGGCCGCGCATCGCTACGCGCTGATCCGGCGCGAGGAATTCCGCATGCAGTCGTTCCTGAAGAACCTGTCGGAGCGCGACCCGCTGACGGGCTGCCACAACCGCCGCTACCTGCAGCAGGAGCTGCTGAACATGGAGCTGTCGCGCTCGCGCCGCTTCAAACTGAGCCTGGCCGTCGTCATCTGCGACATCGACCACTTCAAGTCGGTGAACGACACCTACGGCCACCCGGCCGGCGATGCGGTGCTGATCACGTTCGCCAATCTGCTGCGTTCCATGACGCGGGAAAGCGTGGACAGCGTGATCCGCTATGGCGGCGAGGAGTTCCTCATCGTGCTGCCGGAAACGGATCTGACGGGCGCCGTGCAACTGGCCGAGCGCATGCGCACGGCGCTGCTCAGCTCCGGCACCGAGGTGGCGCCGGACACGGTGGTCCGCGTGACGGCCAGCTTCGGCGTCACCGCCGTCGACTTCGCGCTGGTCGAGCAGCGCTTTGCCCAGGAACTGCTGGTCGATACGGCCGACCGCCTGCTGTACGCGGCCAAGGGCAGCGGCCGCAATAACGTCAAGTCCGTCGAGTTCTTCGGCCGCGACAGCACGGCGCTGCCCGAGCGCCGCGCCGCGGCCTGACCCGTTATTCCTCCCCACCTCTACGGTTGACCCGCAATCGTCGCGCCAGCGCACGATTGGGGTTCAATACCGATTCGTTTCGCAATATGCTACCTTTCGTCATGGCCTGATCAGCAGCACGGGCGCATGCGCGTCGTTTCACCATCGATTCCGATACACCGAATTCTCAACACGGGCTTCGCTGCCCGGCGGGGGCAAAGTGTGACGTCATTGAAGAAGCGGAAAACAGCGGCAGGGCAGGGCAGTCGTGTCGCCCGGATGGGGGCATTGCTGCTGGCGGCGGGCTGCGTCAGCGCCGCGGCGCAGCAGCCGGCGGCGCCGGACGTCGTGCCCGATACGCTGGAGGCGCGCGTGCAGGCCTGCATCGGCTGCCACGGCGTGCAGGGCCGGGGTGTCGAGAACGTCTACTTCCCGCGCCTGGCGGGCAAGCCGGCCGGCTACCTGTATCACCAGCTGGTGGCGTTCCGCGACGGCAGGCGCAAGTACCTGCCGATGAATTACCTGCTGGCCTACCTGCCCGATCCCTACCTGATGAAGATGGCGGAGTACTTCGCCCAGCAGAACCCGCCGCCGCTGCAGCAGCCTGTCGTCAACCGGCCGGCGCAGCAGCTGATGGACGGCCAGCGTATCGTCAACTCCGGCATTCCCGAGCGCCGCATCCCGGCCTGCGCCACCTGTCACGGCGCCGGACTGAATGGCCGCGAGCCCGGTATTCCCGGCCTGCTCGGGCTGCGTGCGGACTACGTCAGCGCGCAGCTGGGCGCCTGGCGTTACGGCGTGCGCACGGCCACCGCGCCGGACTGCATGCAGGTCATCGCCTCCAGCCTGAAGGAAGCGGAAGTGGCGGCCGTGGCCGCGTGGCTGGCGTCGCTGCCCGTGGATGCCAACGTGCGTCCGGCGAAAGGTGGCGGGGCGGCGCTGCCGATGGCATGCGGCAGCCAGCCGGGAGGCGCGAAATGAGGAGGACAGTTGCCATTCTTGCCGTCCTTGCCTGCGCCGTCGGCGCCGCCGGTGCTTTTTATGCGATGCGCGGCGTCCAGCCGATGCGGGTTCAGGAGCGGGAACCCGGCGCGCGCAAGATCGTCGAACAGGGCCGCTACCTGGCGCAGGCTGGCGACTGCATCGCCTGCCACACGGTACCGGGCGCAAAGATCTTTTCCGGCAACCGCGCCATGCCCACGCCCTTCGGCACGCTGTACGCGCCCAATATCACGCCGGACCCGGAAACGGGCATCGGGCGCTGGAGCGCCGAGGAGTTCTACCAGATGCTGCACACGGGACGGGGCCGGGACGGCAAGCTGCTGTACCCGGCCATGCCGTTCGCCAGCTATACCAAGGTGACGCGCGCCGACTCGGATGCGATCTTCGCCTACCTGCGCTCCGTACCGCCCGTGCGGCAGGCTAACCGCGAGCACGAACTGCGCTTCCCGTACAACAACCGCAGCCTGCTGATCGGCTGGCGCACGCTGTACTTCCGCGAAGGCGAGTACCAGCCGGTCGCCTCGCAGTCGGCCGAGTGGAACCGCGGCGCGTACCTGGTGCAGGGGCTGGGCCACTGCGCCATGTGCCACACGCCGATCAACGCGCTGGGCGGCTCGTCGCAGGAAGAGGCGTTCCGCGGCGGCCTGATCCCGATGCAGAACTGGTATGCGCCGTCGCTGACGTCGAATCGCGAAGCGGGCCTGGGCCACTGGGAGATCCAGGACATCGTCGACCTGCTGCAGACGGGCGTCTCGCGCCGCGGCACCGTCTACGGCCCGATGGCGGAAGTGACCTATAACAGCCTGCAGCACATGTCGGACGAGGATGTGCGGGCGATGGCTGTCTACCTGAAAAGCCTGCCGGCGGACGAGGGCGACGCTCCTGATCCGCGCAACACGCCACTGCGCGCGGATGCGGGCCAGCTGTACTCCGAAGGCCGCCGCGTCTACGACGACAAATGCGCCACCTGCCACGGCGCCGAGGGCCTCGGCAAGCTGCCGCACTTCCCGCCGCTGGCCAACAACCAGTCGATCAATATGGGGTCCGCCGTGAATCCGATCCGCATGGTGCTCAACGGCGGCTATCCGCCAGGCACCCGGCGCAACCCGATGCCGTACGGGATGCCGCCGTTCGCGCACGAACTGTCGGACAACGAGATCGCCGCCGTCGTTACCTACATCCGCTCCGCATGGGGCAACCGTGGCGGCCCCGTCACGACGCGCGAAGTGAACGCCCTGCGTTCCGCCACCCTCGAATGACCAGGAGAGACCCATGTTCGTCGAACCCCCGCCATACGATCCGGACACGAACGACCAGCAGCAAGTGGACGCCATCGTCGCGCGCGGCCCGGGGGGCGCCTTTGCCGTTGCCGGCATCGCGGTCGCCCTCGTCGTGGCCATGTGGCTGGCCTTCTACCTGATGGTCTTCGTGGCGCGGGGCGGCGCATGACCGATACGACGCAACCCGACGGCCATGCCGTCGCGGCCCGTGCCGAAACACGCTGGGCCATCATCGTCGGCGCCATCATCGCGTTCCTGATCGGGATGATGGCGTATATGAGCCTGCACTGGGTGGCGATGCCGCCGGTGCGCATGGAGACCATCGACCCGTCCACCCTGCACCTGTCCGGCGAATTCGTCGAAGCGAACCTGGGGTCGGCGCGCGAGGCGGACGGCTCCGTCACCGTGCGTATCCTGGCCAGCCAGTACTCGTTCAATCCACAGTGCGTGCTGGTGCCGCGCGATACGCCCGTGCGCATCCGCGCCACCAGTTCGGACGTCGTGCACGGCTTTTCCGTCGCGGACACCAACGTCAACCTGATGCTGGCGCCGGGCTACATTTCGAACTTTCACACCAGGTTCCGGGCCGCCGGCGAGCACGTGATGCCGTGCCACGAGTTCTGCGGCATCGGCCACGCGGCCATGTGGGCGCATGTGAAGGTGGTGGAGCGCAGCGAATTCGATCGCATGGCGGCCGCGGCGCCGGGAAGGAGGGCCAGCTGTGTTAAACCTTGAGACGCGCCGCCTCGTGCTGTGGCATTTCTGGATCGCCTTCATCGCGTTCTTCCTTGCGCTGCTGCTGGGCGAATGGCAGATGTACATCCGCAGTCCGCTGCGCGACTGGATCGGCAATCCCGAGCTGTACTACCGCTCCGTCACCGCGCACGGCTCGGCGATGGGCTACGTCTTCCCCACGCTGGTGGCGATGGGATTTGGCTATGCCATCGTGGAGCTGGCGCTGAAGCAGAAGCTGATCGGCCGGCGCTGGGCATGGACGGGCTTCTGGCTGGTCGTCGTCGGCACCGTGACAGCCATGATCCCCGTGTCGATGGGCCTGGCCTCCGTGCTGTACACGTTCTATCCGCCGCTGATCGGCAACGCGTTCTACTACATCGGCGTGGTGCTGGTGGTCGTCGGCTCGTGGATCTGGGTGGCGCTGATGTCGGTGAACCTGCATGCATGGAAGAAGGCCAATCCCGGGGCGACGGTGCCGCTGGCGATGTTCGCCAACGTGGCCGGTGCCTACCTGTGGGCGTGGACGTCGCTGGGCGCCGCCATTGAAATCCTGTTCATGATCCTGCCCGTGGCGCTGGGCTTCAGGAACACCATCGATGCGGGCCTGGCGCGCGTGTTCTTCTCATGGACGCTGCACGCCATCGTCTACTTCTGGCTGATGCCGGCGTACATCGCGTTCTACACGCTGGTGCCACGCGCAATCGGCGGCCGGCTGTACAGCGACACGATGGCGCGCCTGTCGTTCATCCTGTTCCTCGTGTTCTCGATGCCGATCGGGATCCACCACCTGTTCCAGGACCCGCAGGTGGGTTCGGGCGTGAAGTTCCTGCATGCCGTGTTTACCGGCATGGTGTCGATCCCGACGTTGCTGACGATCTTCACCATCACGGCCTCCGTGGAGATCGCGGGGCGGCTGCGCGGCGGCACGGGCGCGCTGGGCTGGGTCAAGCGCCTGCCTTGGCATAACCCGATGATGCTGGCCGTGGCGTTCTCGTTCATCCTGCTGGGCTTCGGCGGCGCCGGTGGCCTGATCAACATGAGCTACCAGCTCGACTTCGCCGTCCACAACACGCAGTGGATCACGGGCCACTTCCACCTGATCTTCGGCGGCGCCATCGTCATCATGTACTTCGCCGTGGCTTATGACCTGTGGCCGCACCTCACTGGCCGCGCGCTGAAGAACGGCCGCGCCATGCGCTGGCAGCTGTGGCTGTGGTTCTTCGGCATGATCGTGCTGACGTTCCCGTGGCACGTCGTCGGCATTCTCGGCATGCCGCGCCGCATGGCCTACTTCGACTATTCGAATCCCGCCATCGCGCCGCAGGCCATTACCGTCATCGTCACGTTCATCGGCGGCCTGCTGCTGGTCGTCTCCGGGCTGCTGTTCCTGCTGGTACTGGCGCGCGGCCACCGCAGCGAGCTGGCGACGGTGCCGACCTTCTCGTTCAGCGTGCCGGTGCACATGCCGGCGCGCCAGCCCGCGGCGTTGAACAGCTTCGGGCTGTGGCTGGCGCTGATGATCGGCCTGTCGGTCGTCAATTACGGCTACCCCATCAGCCAGCTGATCGGCCTGCCGCAGACCTCCGTACCGGCCGTGCCGATCGGGAGCCAGCCATGAGCGACGAAAAACTGTGGTCGCTGAAAAACCGCTGGGTGACCGGCAGCATCGCCATCCTCCTTGCGATCGGGCTGCTGGCAGCGGCCGTCGGTTTCATCTGGCTGCCGCGGGCGCATGCAGACGAGAATCTGGCGGCCAGCCTGTGGGAGTCGATCTGCCGCGCGGCCGGCGTGCCGGCACGCTATGACAGCCCGCCGCTGGGGGCGCAGGCGGGCGCCAGCAATGTGATCGTGACGGCGCAGATGATGGCTCCGGCCGACAGCGCCGCCATCGGCCGCGGCGCCACGCTGGCGATGCGCTGCACGATGTGCCACGGCGCGCGCGGCATGAGCCCCGCGGGTTCGCCGCACCTGGCCGGCCAGCCGGCGGCGGCGACCTATAAACAGCTGCGCGATTTCAAGTCGGGCCACCGGGCCAGCGCCATCATGGCGCCCCTGATGAACGAATTGAGCGACCAGGACATGCGCGACCTGGCCGCCTACTACGCCTATCTGCCGCGCGAGCGCATGAGCCAGGAAACGACGGAAGCGGTACCGCGCCTCGTGCGCAACGGCGACCCGATGCGCAATATCGGCGCGTGCGCGTCATGCCATACGGTGGAAGTGCTGAAACCGGCGTCGCCATGGCTGGACGGGTTGCCGGAATCGTACCTGCACCAGCAGCTGACGGCGTTCCGCCACGGCGAGCGCCGCAACGACCTGAATGGCCAGATGCGTAACGCCGCGCGCGGGCTGACGGATGCGGAGGTGACGGCGCTGGCGCGCTACTACGCCAGCCGATAATCCCGGGGAGGGTTACGCGGCGCGGCCGGATCGTTCCAGCACAACGTGCACCACGCCCAGGCATGCCAGCAACAGCAACAGCCAGTGTGCGCCCATCATCCAGAAGATCAGCGTATCGCCGCCGGCGCCCTGCATGTACATCCCGCTCGTCAGCCGGAACAGCAGCATGCTGGCGGCCAGTGCGCACATCGCATGCCAGGGCCGGCACGCGCGCTGGAAGCGGGCACGAAAGAACGCATACAGCACGAGTACCAGCAGCGACACCGGCAGTGCGGCAATAGCGGCAACGGCCGCGATCCAGCCGAGGGGCGCCGGGTCGGTTGCCGACAGGTTCCACTGCCACGTCAGCAGCACGGCCATGACAACTGCGGTCAGCCATGCGCCACACAGTACCTTGAAACCATCCCGGGTGGCCGCGAGTACCTGCCGCTTCATCGCGCCGCCATCAGAAGCTGGTAAGGGCCACCGGCTGCCCGCCCTTGAACGTGAAGATCGTCACCGGCGACGATTTCATGTCCCCTTTCGCATCGAACGCATACGTGCCGGCCACGCCCTGGTAGCTGCCGGCGGCAATCGCCGCGCCGACCTTGGCGGCCTCGATGCTGTTTGTCTGCTGCATGGCCTGGACGAACATATTGGCCGCGTCGTAGTACGAGGCGGCGTAGACGTCCGGGTCGGCATTGAAGCGCTTCCTGAACTTCGCCTTGAACGCCGGGCCGCTGGCGGCCTTGTCCAGCAGGGCGCCACCCTGCGAGCACAGGACGTTCGCGCCGACGGCGTCGCCACCGAGCTTGCCCATCTCCGCCGTGCAGATCGTGTCGCCGCCCAGCAGCTTGGCGTTCAGGCCCAGTTGCCGGATCTGGCGCGCCATCGGGCCGCCCTGCGGCGCATAGCCGCCGAAGAAGATGGCTTCGACCTTTTTCGACTTCAGGCGCGTCAGGATGGCGGTGAAGTCGACGGATTTGTCGGTCGTGTATTCGTGGCCCGCGACGGTCATGCCGGAGGCGCGCGCCTGCTTCTTGAATTCCTCGGCCAGACCCTGGCCGAACGCGGTGCGGTCGTCGATGACTGCCACGTTCTTCAGCTTCAGTTCCTTCGCCGCATACAGCGCCATCTTCGAGCCCAGTTGCGTATCGCTGGCGTTCACGCGGAACAGGTTTTTATAACCCTGTTGCGTCAGTTTCGGATTCGAGGCAACGCTGGCGACGACCACGCCGGCATTGCTGTAGACGCGCGCGGCGGGAATGGCGACGCCGGAGTTGTACGGGCCGACGACGTATTTGACGCCGCCGTCCGCCAGCTTCTGCGCGACGGACACGCCGGCTTTCGGGTCGCCCTGGTCGTCCTCGGATACCAGCTCGAATTTGAGTTTCTTGCCGCCGACGGTGACGCCTTTCGCGTTCAGTTCCTCGATGGCGAGACGGGCGCCGTTTTCGTTGTCCTTGCCGGAAAACGCCTGGGCGCCGGACAAGGGGCCGCTGTGGCCGATCCGGACAACCGTCTCCTGCGCCGCCGCATCCATCGTCACCGCGGCCGTCAGGCCGGCCAGCGCCATCGCGGCTGCCAGTTGCTTGTGTTTCATCGCGTCTCCCGTTGTTATTGTTGACCGTCGGGATTATCCACGATCTTGCGCTTCAGGCAAGTCGAAAATGCCGTCAGGTGCCGCCGCGCGGCTTCGTGCGGCTGCCTTCGGCGGCGGTGACGCTGGTGACCGCCGCAACGGGCGGCACCTGCTGGGTGCGCGGTGGCGGCGGTGGCGCGCTGCCTTGTGCCCCGCCGGGGATGCCGCCGGCCAGCCGCTGTGCGGCGATGGCGGCGGCCATGGCCGGATCGGCAGCGTTGGGCGGGGGAGGCAGGCCGGCCGTGGTGGCGGCGCTTTCCCGCGCCGCGCTGCCTGGCGCGACGGCATCGTCCAGCACATCATCCGGTCCCGCCAGCGTGGCGACGTCAAACGCGTCGGCCGGGCTGCGGGTCTCAAAGCGCTCCGCACGCACTTCTTCATCCGCTGCAGGCGACGTTGGCCTGATCGCCTCGCGCCGCGCCGCATCCAGGCGCGCCTGCAAACGCTGCGCATCGTCGGCCTGTGCCGCCTGCGCCGCTGCGTCCCGCTCGCGTGCCAGCCGGTCCGCCAGCGCCTGCGCGGCTTCGTCTTCCTGTGCGCTGCTCGTCAGCTGGCGCAGCGCGGCCGCGCGGGCTTCGGCCAGGCGCTGGTCCTGCGTGGCGATATCGTCCTGCGCCGCTGCCTGCGCGGCCACCATGTCGCGCGCCACGTCCAGACGCCTCGCCGCCTGGCGCGCCTCCTGCGTCAGGTCCATCTGCCGCGTCGCGGCAAACGTCTCCGTGGCTTGCTGGTCCGCCAGCCGCTGGTCCGCCAGCCGCTGGGTGGCAAGCCGCTGGTCCGCCAGCTGCTCATCCGCCAGCCGCTGCGCCTCGACGTTGTCTGCCTCCACACGTGCTTCCTGCTGCCTGCGCGCCTGCTCCGCCGCCTCGATGGCCTGGCGTTCCGCCGCGAGTTCCTGCACGCGGCGCTGCGCCGCCTGCGCGGCGAGCCTGGCCGCCACCGCGCGTTCCTCCAATGTCGGCTGCGTCGGCTCCGCCGGCTCTGGCACGACCTGCCGGTCCTCGGCAGCGGCAGGCACCTGCCGTTCCGGCGCAACCGGCTTCGGGGGCTCCGCTTCTTCCGGTTCGCCAAGCCGCTGCTGGCGCAGCACTTGCTGCTGCGCCGCCAGCTGCAGCTGTTCCAGCACATCCTGTTGCGCCGCCACGTTCTGCTGTTGCGCTTCCTGCACGGTGCCCGCGTCGGCAAAACGGCGCGCCGCTTCTTCCAGCGCCTTCAGCGTGCCTTGCCGGTCGCGCTCATACGCGGCCAGCAGGCGGCGGCTGTCCACGTTCAGGCGCCCGTCGGGGGTGATGTCGATGCCCGCTCCCGCCAGGGCCTGCTGCTGGCTGGCCAGCGCGTCTGTCAGCTGGTCGGGCAGGGTGGCCTGGCCCGGCAACGGCAGGTTGCGCCCCAGGTTGAAGGCCTCGGCCAGCTCGCCGGCGGCGAGGCCCAGCTGGGCGATATCGTTCGGATCGGTGCCGTCGCCGCTGGCCAGGTCGCCGAAGCGCCGCTGGGCCAGCGCCAGGGTGCCCAGCAACTGGCCGTGGGGTGTGACGTCGACGGCGACGCCAGGCGGCACGGGCGCGTCGATGGTGCTGGTGCCGGCAGTGCCGTATACCGGGGTGATGGCGGTGCCTCGCCAATGGGCTGAATGGGCAGCATGGAATCCTCCTGTGACGACAACAGTATGCGCCAGCCCGCGGCCACGGCGCGCCCAACTGTGCTGCCACTTTGTTAGTTCCCGCACGGTGACACATTGTCAATGCGCCTATCGTTGATCCTGCAAGCTCGAATTGACCAACGCAGATAAAGGATACCGATCATGGACAACAACCTGGACAAGACCACTACCGCAACCGGCTCTGTAACGCCGATCGGCAACACCACCCGCAACGACGCGCACGACAAGATCGACAAGCTGGCCGACCAGGCCAAGCCAACGGCCGACAAGGCCGCCGCCGCCGTCCACTCCACCGTGGACAAAGTGGCCGAGCAGGTCAAGCCGGCGGCCGACAAGGCCGAGAAGGCTGCCGCCTCGGTGCACAACACTGTCGACAAGCTGGCCGAGAAAGTGCCGGCCGCCGCCGACCGCGTTGTCGCCAAGGCGCACGACACCGTCGACCAGGTTTCGGACAACGTCAACTCGCTGTCCGACACGCTGGGCCAGAAGGCCACCGACCTGAACGTGGCCTACCAGCGCCTGGCCGAAACGGGCCGCAGCTATGTGCGCAACAGCCCGGGCGTTTCCGTGCTGGTCGCGATGGCCGCCGGCTATGCCGTGTCGAAGCTGCTGGGTTCGCGTCGCCACTGATCGCGCCATGCGCCTGCGGGCGCGCGTCGTAGTGCCGTGCCCGGCCACCGCTCTTTCGAGCGTGGCCGGGCATCGGCATGTCCGCTTTCCGATGTTCACTCCATACGAGATCTCATGTCCACCAAGAACAGCAATCCCGGCGTCGATGGCGCCGGATCCATCCTGAGTACTGTCGCGGGCCCGTCCAACTCCGCTCCGCCCGACTCGCTGGGCAATAGCAACCCGCAGGGCGACGTACTGCTGGAGAAACAGGCGGCCGGCATGGATCTGGCCGACCAGATCGACTACAACGTCAACAAGCCGGGCGAATACGGCGACGCCGCGCGCGATCCGCAGCCGGGCCAGACGGCCAAGCCGACCTCCGACCTGGCAACCGCCAGCACAGCCGTCGAGAACATCGCTTCGCCGAAGACGGGATCGGGCCAGCCGCCGATCGGCGTCAACAACACCAATGCGCCGCTCGACCGCGTGCGCGCCGATTCCTCCGAGCGCGTGATGACGACGAACCAGGGCGTGCCCATCGCGGACAATCAGAATTCGCTGCGTGCCGGCCTGCGCGGGCCGA
>Ga0308166_1004313_pt1 | contig 11452 bp, 11 predicted proteins | sample PhyCR2_2_FD_202137 | JGI IMG/M metagenome (GOLD analysis project Ga0308166, IMG submission 202137) | Phyllosphere microbial communities from UC Gill Tract Community Farm, Albany, California, United States - DLSLCC.R2 | ecosystem: Host-associated > Plants > Phyllosphere > Unclassified | place... | reverse complement strand
CCGGCTGCCTGTACCACAAGGAAAACGTCGTCCCCTACGACCTGCCGGCCAACAAGACCCGCAGCACCTTCAAAACCCTCAGCTCCCCGGGCGGCAAGGGCTACAACGAATTCCGCATCGAAGACAAAAAAGGCGCTGAACAGATCTACATCCACGCCCAGCGCGACTGGGACGAAAACATCGAACACGACCAGAAAATCCGCGTCGGCAACGAACGGCATGACACTGTTGAAGCCAACGTGTTGAGCGAGTTCAAGGTCGAAGAACACCGGATCACCCATCTGGACCGAATCAGCGAAATGCGCGCGGATGATCACCTGACAGTGGGTGTGACGCAGCATGTGAAGGTGGGGACTGGGCAGTTTGTTGAGGCCGGGACGGAGATTCACTATCACGCTGGTGAGAAGGTGGTGATTGAGGGTGGCATGGAGCTGACCGCCAAGGCTGGCGGGAGTTTTGTGAAGGTTGATGCGGGTGGTGTGACCATCAGCGGCGCGGAAGTGAAGGTGAATTCGGGTGGTGGTCCTGGGGCCGGCACTGGCATTCAGATCCTCGCCCCATTCATTCCGGGACTCGCAGCCATTGATAACGCCGGACGCCTGATGCAAACCCGCGCTAACCAGATGATGCAGGCGGAGTCCCTCGCCGTGACGCCGAAACTCAAAGCGCCTACCGGCATCTGCGTCGAATGTCTGAAAAAAGCCATGCGTGAGAAACTCGCTCTGCAATCGGGGGCCAATTGATGACAAAGAATGACGCAGCGAAAGCCTGGAGCGAAGCGCAAAAGAATGCTCAGTCGATATTCGCGATCGTTGAGACCGGTCTGTTGCCGGAACCCGCTCGATTGCAGTTCGTCAGCGCTGATCCGTCTCGACGGCCGTTGATGGTGCAACCGGAATTCGCCGAACTGCGCAACTACGGCCCGTGGCTGGTCGACGTTAGCCACATGGATTTCGAAGCCTTTCTTGCTCACGAACACTTCACCGGCTGCACCGCAATGGCCAGTTGGATTCGTACCGACTGCCCAGCCGACAAGCTCGCCGCTCACCTTAGTGATGCGTTGCTGGCAAAAAATGAAGCTGGCGAAGTCCTGATGATTCGTAGCTACGCACCAGAAGTGGTGCCGATGCTGTACGCACGCGATGATCTGTCTTGGCATGCGTGGCTGTTTGGCCCACTGCAGGAGTGGTGGGTACCAGCAGAAGAAGATCAATGGCACTGTCTGAAGGGACTCAACCTCGAAAAGCCCGGAAGATACGAGCCTATCTTTCTTGACGGAAAGCTGTGGACGGACATGGAGATCGATCCTCTACCCTACAGCCTCACCACTGAGCTGGAAAAAGAAGCGCCTGAAGTGTTTGCCAGCACCTGTCACGGCGCCCGTTTGAAACAAGTGAAAGAAGCGCTGGACGCTGGCCGCAATGAAGGTTTAACGGACGCGGAAGACGTCACTCTATTTGCCACCCTGCGGTTGATGAACCCTAAGTTTCCAGAGAACTGGCCGATGTGGACTCAAGCTAAGGAGCGAACATTTAGAGAAAAACTGCCGCTTGGAATCGTTATACAGCAGCTGTCTGACTGAACCTTCAATTTCTATATAACATCGCTTTGTAAAATGACACAGGAAACATTGATGTCGCTGACCATGAATAGCTCGAATGAACGACGATGGAAACGCCGATCTTCAGCGATCGTAATTCTGATTCTCGCGGTATTTTTCGTGGGATTTTATATTTACACCAAAACCCGAATATCCGGCGCTGCTCTCACCTCCCACAATTATATGAACAGACCAGTAGGTAGCTTTTGGGTAAATGACAACTGGGGAGGAAATGGTGGCGTGACCTGTTGCTGGAAGATGTCCGGCGACACTGCGAAGGTAGTTTGGATCCTGAGCATGTCGAAAGCTCAGGAGGATCAAGGAATGAAAATAGAAAGACATGAAGAACTAATGCCTATGCCAAAGCGCAAGGCTGGGGACGACACGCTGCATGTTTACTTTCTTCCCGGTAATAAAATAGAGCTCACGTGGTCTGCAACTACGCTTGATAAAAACTCATTCCGCGAAAATACGACTAAAGAAACCAATGGACAAGGGAGCCATCCATGAGCGAACCAAAAAACTTATGCGATGCACAAGCCATTAGCTCGCGCTTAAGTTCGTCCGCAGGATTAAAAAAGAGTTCAACGTTACCATGTGAAGCAACATTACATGTTGGATTTTTTTTCGATGGAGTTAGTAGAAACCTAGAAGACGACTTAAAGGAAGAAAGAGTTACCAATATTGGCCGCCTTTTTCTCGCGTATCCACACGAGGAGAACTCTGCACCATCCGATCCGGCCAGCCAGCATCATAAATTCTATATATCTGGGCTTGCCACATCGTTTGACGCTACCTTAGGCACGAACTCGACTACTAGCGCAGCCAACCTCAACGGCGCAATCAGCAAAATCAAAGACGACGTTTCCAAGCTACCGAAAGATAATTCCACGGAAGCTGTTGTTGACGTAGGCAAAGACGTATTAGCCGGGAAAAACTGGTGGGACAACTTTACAAACAACCTAAAACCCAGGAATCTTATTTCCGCTATTGCTACTACAGCAGCCAAGGCTTCGGTCGAAGGCATTTCTCCCGTCCGTGACCACGAAATAGTTTTCAGTTTACTTAAAACTGGTGTAGACACTCGCCTAGAGGCCGCAAGTAATCGTTTTGAAAAGCTTGTAGAGGACGTCAAAAAATCGAACTCGATCTCGATCAAAAAAATTTCAGTATCGGTGTTCGGTTTCGATTATGGCGCTACGCTTGCGCGAGCCTTCGCTCATAAATTATTTGAGGCGTGCGACCCTGGTACTACCGTCTACAAAGGTGCAAAGCTGGAAGTGGTTTTCGCTGGGCTGTTCGATGCGGTAGATCGAAGCATGGAAGCATCGGTGGTTCGAGATTTTTTACTGCCAATTTCCAATTCAGTGGATGATGGAGAGTGCTTGCCAGGACCAGTCAAGTCGGCACTTCACCTAGTTGCTGCTCATGAGTGTAGAGGTGACAGGCGTGCACGTCTAATCGGCACCGGATCGCTTACCCCCCGATGGGAAGAACGTTTGGTTCCGGGCACGAGCTCTGACGTAGGGGGCGGATTGGCGAAAAAAAGTGCCTCGCACAGCCGAGAGCTGCACATGGTGGCTTTGCACGAAATGTATCGTGCCGCCTATAGTGCTGGAGTCCCCTTCCCCTCTATGGCGAAACTTCAAGAAAAAGATAGATACGTGGCTAGCTTCTTCGAATTTCATGATCACATCAATGGCACCGGCGCTATTGAGGCGAGCAAACGATACACGAGCCTAGCTGGCAATAAAAAAGTGTCTGCCGGCGCTTTTCTAGCTCATCGCCGCTTATACATCCAAAGACTTCGTGGACTTTGGGAATTGTATAGTGGACAACACCGTGCTTATAGCGAACAAGAAGATCGCTTGAAACGCCCATTATTGGGTGACTCCGGAACATTGAAACGCTTGCTGGGAATGGGCAGTGAAACAGAAGTTCAAGCTAGTAAGCGCGACGCGGCTCTGGAACAAACTCGCAAAAGTAAAGATGTACTTCGCAGCGAGCTTGGCTGGTTAGAGGACGTTGATAGGGAAGCCAAACGCCTGAGCATCGGACTCGCAACTAAAGCAGAAAAAGCATTGCTGGACGAATGGTTTGTGAAGGAGTCGAAGAGTCTCAGCTTCGATATTGAGGACCTGCTGGAATTCTATGTAAATGACAAATTCATGGTAAGCCAAATGTCACAATCACCAAGCTCGACCAAGTATTTTTTAGTCAGAGAATTTGACATTCCTGACCTAAATAAAACAAAAGGGATGGCCCCCGACTTTATGGAACAGATGATGCGAAAAACGCCCGCAGACTCTTCAGGTGCATCGACCTAAAAGCATGAGACTCAAGGTCTGAGAATGAATCTTTTGATTTGGATTCCATTCTATTGACGGATATTGCGGAGGACGAATGCCAAAAAAACAGAATTCGCGACGGAAATAAATAGCTCTCGCGGTAAACGGCCTGGCGGCTTAGTTATGCGATCCACGCCCAGCGCGACGGGGAGGAAAACATCGAACACAACCAGAAAATCCGCGTCGGCAACGAACGCCACGACACCGTTGAAGCCAATTTATTGAGTGAGTCCAAGGTTGAAGAACAACGGATTCCCAATCTGGAACCCATCAGTGAAATACGCACGGATGATCACCCGATTGTGGGCGTCACGCAGTATGTAAAGGTGGGACCAGTGTCAACTGCTTCAGCAGCAGGCTGTTGAGCGCATACTAGGATTGATTGTCCGCCAAGCGGAAAAGCAAGGAACAATAACCCTTGCCCAAGCACAATTTGAAGAAGCATGCATGAGCATGAATCGGTTCGGAACCAAAGCCGCAGACGAAGCAGAACAGCTATATTGCGAGAATCGACTGCATATGGACAATTTCATGTCAGAAGCAATTCTGCGACTGCACGACGATGCGAACGACGAAATGCGTGCCGGGTATAAAGCGCACGTGAACCTCTTAGGCGCGAACCTAGATGGCTTTTGTCACAGAACCCGATACTACGGACAAACTTTTGTTCCTGGCGGAAAAGCAAAATATGTCCCTCCAGCTAAATACATCAAGGGATAAAAAAATGTTGCGCACACTTATATATATAGCAACCACAATTGCAACCCTCTTATCAAACAATGTACTTGCCGAGCTTACACCAACTCAGCAGGCCGCAAAAACTCGTGGGATAATGCTTTTCAATCAATACAAACCAGCAGAACTGGAACTTCGCATAGCAGCCGAAGCGGGCGATGCGGAAGCACAATTCTATTTAGCTGACGAGCTTCGTCAAAAAAAACAAGGAATGACTGTCGAAGCGCAAAAATGGTACGAGGCATCAGCATCACAGGGTGATTATTATGCGATGTTTAAACTCGCCACCGTATCGGAAGACCTGTGCTCGGTTGTCAACCAATGTCCTGCTAGTAGTAAAAAACCAAGTGACTGGCTAGATTTATTGATAAAAACTGCTACGCCTCGTGCTTTGGGTGGCGACGGCGAAGCGATGGCTGTGCTTTACAACGCGACTGCAGAGTTGGATTGGTTGCAGAAATCAGCAGCGGCTGGATATGCGCCGTCACAGTGGTTGCTCGCTAATCGTTACGCCGAGGGGGAAGGCACATTTTTGCTACCTTGGAAAAGAAAGAGTGCCGAGGAGGAGTTGCTAAAGGCTGCTTCGGAAGGAGGTTACCCTCCTGCAATGATCGAATATATTTCGATTCTTTCCCAGCGAAATGATCTGGCAGGTGTTCGGCATTGGTGGGAAGAAGCGGCGAAAACCGGTTATCAAAATGCCGTCGCAACCTATGGTGCATATCTTTCCCACACGCCCGACAAAGTTGGCTACCCCGTCGATTTGATCAAGGGCTACGCACTGGTCTCTTTGCTTAAAGAATTGGATGGCGGTGGAAACGTTCAAGTCTATGTGGAAGGGAAGCTTCCTAAAATTGCTGCAAAAATGACATCGAACCAGATTGAGGAAGCGGAAAAATATGCAATTGAGTGGAAGGCCACCCACCCGCCCCTTTCTTTCTTTCCAAGGAAATTAGGTTTTTAATTAGTAATGAAGCAGAATGCAAGAAATAACCGGTACGAGGCTAATCTTCCCGAATTAGAACAATCGACAGCCTTGTCGTTCGCGCTCTGCCGTATCGTTTTCAAAAGTTTTGCAAAGACCGATATACCAGCGAAACAACTGCAATCGAAAAACAACTCAGCACTTACACTGATGAAGGTGATCCCCACTACGCTTATTTTATTAACGCTAGCGTCGACCCAGTCATTCGCGCTTACGAACGAACAATCTCGGGCAAAAATCAAGGGCATTGAGCTATACAATCAATACAAAGCGACTTCTGCAATCCCGTTTTTAACAACAGCGGCAGAAGCGGGAGACCACGAAGCTCAATATTATTTAGGAGAAGTTCTTCGTAAGAAAAATCATTACGTGAACGAGGAGGCCAAGAAATGGTATGAAGCGTCAGCAGGCCAGAACGATCTTTATGCCATGATCCAATTGGGCCGCATTGAGCATGATATATGTAAAATATCCAACGACTGCCCTCCTTCTCACAAGCAACCAATAGAATGGTTAAATCAGGCAAAAAAAATAGCTCAAGAAAAAGCCGAGGCTGGTGATGCGGAGGCAATGTGCATAATGTATGAAATCACGCTAGATGATGCGTGGTTGGAAAAATCCGCCTCTGCGGGAAATGCATTTGCGCAATACTGGATGGCGGTATCCCTCAAACAAGGTGATGGTTTTCTCATGCCTTGGAAACGAAGCGAAGCAGTTGAAAAGTGGTTTAAGCTATCTGCTGAAGGCGGCTACCCAAAGTCAATGATAGAATACGCTGCGATATTGTATGAGCGCGGCGATATAGAGGGATTTCGCCACTGGAATGAGCAAGCAGCAATAGCAGGTTATGCGGAATCAGTGTATGGATATGGCTCATATCTTGCTCATGAGCCCGACACATATGGATTTCCATATGACCCCGTTAAAGGCTATTCACTAGTTTCATCCTTAAGTATTCTGAATGGCGGGGGTGGAATGCAAGAAAATGTTGAATACAAACTCCCTCTCATTGCAGCCAAGTTGACACCCGCACAAATTTCCGAAGCGCGCGAGCAAACAAAGAAATGGGCCGCTACACATCCTCCGCTGTCTTTTTTTCCTGAAAAACTGAGTCGTTAATTCACTTTAATCAATAATGAGTTAGGACGCGTACTACTTGAGAGCCATGACCAGGATCATCGCTCCTGGTTATGGCTGATCGGCAATCGCTTCAATGCAAATATCTTTGGTTAAATGTGCTTACCGCTTGATCCCCGATCTATTCAGCCTAATTAGTCCAATTACCCCCCCTTAATCCTCAAATCAAAGACTCTACAGTACTGTTCCGCTCAGGCATCGCGCTGAAACCGACTGCGGCAGGCTCATCCGGCTTCATGCCGGGCGCCTATCCGTTACGCTGGAGTCCTTTCATGAACATTCGTCCATTCCTACTCACCTCTACCCTCGCCTGCGCCGCTTCCGCCGGGCTGGCCCCAGCCACTGATACATCCGCCACTTCCGACGCCTTGCCCTACCAATACGGCATGCCACTACACGTGGCGAAGGTGCTTTCGCTAACCGAGCCGCCGACCCTGAAATGCAAAGTCACCACCGCCGACATGAAATACATCGACAACACCGGCAAGCCCGCACAAATCAGTTACAGGAAATTATCTAACGCATGCCGTCGGCAGAACTGGCAGACGCTTCTGATTTTCCGGTTCGCCATAGGCGTGGAGTGGCTCCGGCGGGTATGCTCGGGGCCTTCCCTACTGCCGCAAGGATTGGCCATGCAGTTGTCGTTCCGCACGTTGTCGAGCTTCACTTCAATCCTTTGTTTTCTGCTGGCGCTGGTCTGGGGATTTTTTCCGGAGGTGTTGCTGGCGATCTGGAGTATTGGCTATTCGGAAGGCACCGGCGTAGTCGCAAGGCGCAGCGCGGTGCTGTTTGCGGCGTTGGGGGTGATGTTTTATTTGCTGCGCAATGCTCCGCCGTCAGTGGCACGCAGTGCGCTGAGCAATGGTTTTATCGTCGGCTGTTTTGGTTTGGCGGCGTTGGGTTTTGGCGAGTGGCTCAATGGCCATGCCGGCCCCGGGATTTTGCTCGCGGTGCTGGTCGAGTTCGCGCTGGGCCTAGGTTTCGTGCAGGCCCGGCGCGTGACGGTCGAACTGGGTAAGACGGTGGGTTAAACGGCTCGAGAACGAGCGCTGGTTTGATGTGTTGTGGTCTGTTGCGCGAGGTCGGAACGCAGGCCAGCGACCAGGTTGTTAATTTCACGGCAGCTGTTCAGGCGGCTGGCGTCGATTCCACTGACATAGAGATCGGCCTGATCGGTTCGATGGTCGCCAAATACTTTGACGGACATCGACAAGTCTGGTGTCAGCGTGCACTGGCAGCGTTTCGGCAGGAAGCTGCTTTCAATGATGTTGCGTAATTCCAAGGCAGATAAAAACATGGCGAACCCTCTCCTTTCTGTGCGATTGCCAATCAAGTATTCACGCTGACCCTCTGCTGCGCCTTCACGGGTGTGCCCCCGCTGTTTCCCTGGTGCGGCAAGTGGTGGTACTGCGAAATGCCCATTGGAGTGTAGGCGCCCAAATCCTGTGCGCCTCACTCAAAGAACGCATAAAACGTGCCTTTGATCGGTTCGTTTTGCTCCCTTAAAAATCAAGCACTTGGAAATGTGGCCAGTATCCCGCTATTTGCAAATTGCATGAATCGACCACCCGTCCCCTGCAATCTGCAATCTCCGGGCAAATTTGCTTTCGAAGACTATGACGGCAAGAATGTCTCCCATTGCAATTCAACCCGCACGGAGGCTTCCATGAATTCCTTAAGTGTTTGCGCGATCACCGGTCTGTTGATCGCCAACCTCTCCACCCTCGCCCACGCCGCCAAGCTCGAAGACATCGCGCCGTATCCCAAAGCCGAAGCCGGGTTTACCCGTCAGGTCATCCATCTGCCCAAACAAGAGCAGGAGGAAAATTTCCAGGTTGAAATTCTCGCTGGCAAAACTCTAGAAGTGGATTGCAACCGTCAACGTCTGGGCGGTGTTCTCGATGAAAAGAACCTGCAAGGCTGGGGCTATCCGTTCTATCGCCTGGAAAAGGTCATCGGCCCGATGAGCACGATGATGGCCTGCCCGCCCGGCAGCCAGAAAAAGCGCGCTTTCGTTCCGGTCGTCGGTGACGGCTTCATGTTGCGCTACAACAGCAAGTTGCCAGTCGTGGTGTACGCGCCATCGGACGTCGAAGTGCGCTATCGCATCTGGTCGGCGTCGGAAAAAGTCGGCACCGCCCTGCAGGAATAACCCGAGCGCTTGTTACGCCGGCACGCCGCAAGCAGCGGCGCGTTCGGCGACATGGCGCAGGCTGTAGAAGTTGATGTTGGCCCCGGAGTCGATGGCGACGAATGTCTGATCGCGAACCCCATTGCGCGCCACGTACTGCTTGATCCCCGCCACGGCCAGCGCCCCCGACGGTTCAGTGATCGAACGGGTATCGTCGTAGATATTCTTGATCGCGGCGCACAGCTCGTCATTGCTGACCGTGATTACTTCATCTACGCAGAAGCGGCAAACCTCAAAGCCATACGCGCCGATCTGCGCCACCGCGACGCCATCGGCGAAGGTGCCGACGCTCGGTAGAACCACCCGCTCGTCCGCACTTAAAGCCGCTTGCAGGCACGCCGAATGTTCAGATTCGACGCCGATGATCCGCACTTCCGGGCGCAGGTATTTGACGTAGGCCGCGATACCGGCGATCAAACCTCCGCCCCCGACCGGGATGAAGATGGCGTCCAGGGCGCCTTGATGCTGGCGCAGGATTTCCATTGCCACGGTGCCTTGTCCGGCGATCACGTCAGGATCATCGAACGGTGAAACAAACGTGCATCCGGTCTGTTCGGCCAAGTGCAACGCATGGGCCAGAGCAAAGGGGAAACTCTCGCCATGCAGCAATGCGTCGGCACCGCGACTGCGCACGCCGAGCACCTTGAGCTCAGGGGTGGTAGACGGCATGACGATCGTCGCGCCGATGCCCAATTCCCGTGCCGCCAGCGCTACACCCTGCGCGTGATTACCCGCCGATGCAGTGATCACTCCCCGCGCTCGCTGCTCATCGCTCAGTTGCACGAGTTTGTTGTAAGCACCACGGATCTTGAAAGAGAACGTCGGTTGCAGATCTTCGCGCTTGAGCAGGACCCGATTGCCCAATGTTTCCGACAACGCTGGCGCAAGCTGCAACGGCGTGCGCACCGCAATGTCGTACACCGGTGCGGCCAGGATCTTTTTCACGTAATGCTCAAGCAAAGCTTGCTGGTCGGGGCTGTGCGGCATGGTCGTCTCCTGACATTTTTCAGAACCCCGGAGACAGAAAGTAAAAACCCGCCTCTAGGGCGGGTTGGGTGCTGCAGTCGTAAGCTAGCCCGCCAAATGAGGAATGGCGGTAATAATGCTTGGCTGGCAGCGCGATACGGTGAAAGTCATGGGCTGGAAATTAGCCTGCCGGCGGATGACAAGTCAATGGCCCGCTGCAGAACTTTGAATCTTCCTAATGACTGAACAGTCACTGCAAAAGAGCACAACAACTTCCGCTCCAAGCCGATGAAAGTGGAGATTGACCATGAATATCCGCCAAGCGCTATTCGCCGTCCCGCTGCTGGTCGCCGCCCTGTCCAGCCCTGCTGTATTCGCTGTCGATGAAAGCGACGCCGTGAAAAAGCCCGAATGTCCGAAAGGCCAAGTGTGGGACAGTAAAACCCAGCAATGCGTGTTGCAGACCAGCGGCACAACACAGCCCTGATTTCCTTCATACGGTTCAGGCCGTGGCCGGCAACCACAGCCTGAATCGCGCGCCACCCAGCGGCGAACTCTCAACGGTCAGCGTGCCGCCCTGCGCTTCCAGCGCGCGGCGGCTGATCGCCAAACCGAGGCCGAATCCGCCGGTCGCGCGATCACGGCTGCGGTCGAGCCGATAGAATGGTTCAAAGATCCGCTCGCGCTCGTCGTCGGGAATGCCGATGCCATCATCATCGACCCATATCTCACACCCGCCGGCAATGACCTGCACGCCAATCTGAATGCGTTTTTCGCAATAGCGCATGGCATTGCGCAACAGGTTCTGGATGGCCCGAGCGGTCAGGCGCGGATCCAGCGCGAAGCGTTCGAGCTGGCCGTGCAGCAGAACGTCAATCACGATTTCCGGCGATTCCAGCTCCTCATCGACGCTGCCGAGAATGCTGTCGATGAACTCGTCGAGCGACACCTCGATGCGCTCGGGCGATTGCGCCGGGTTTTGCAAACGGCTGTAGGAGAGCAACTCCAGCACCAATTCATCCAGCTCACGAATGTGCGCGACCAAACTCTGCAAGCGCTCGCGGCTGGCGGCTGGCAAGTCTTCTGACAACGCCAGCGCCAGGCCGAAATCCAGACGCGTCAACGGCGTACGCAGTTCATGGGAAACGGCGTTAAGCAGATCACGTTGCTGGTTGAGCAGGTTTTCGATATCGCCGGCCATGGTGTCGAACACGTTGGCGAGACTGCCGATGTTCGAACTCGGGGCGATTCTGGTTCGTTCGCTCAAATGCCCCTTGCCGAAGCGTTCGGCAGTGCCCTTCAAACGTTCAAGATCGCGCCAGTGCGGGCGCAACCAGAGCAGCAGGCAGCCGAGCAACATGGCACCGATCAGCACGTTGATGCTCCAGTACAACAGATCGACGTCGACCGGATCGGGCGGCACGACCATGCGCACGGCCATGTCCGCATTCAGCGGAGTTACCGCCAATGTTCGCCAGCCCCAGTCGCCG
>Ga0308166_1004311_pt1 | contig 11454 bp, 10 predicted proteins | sample PhyCR2_2_FD_202137 | JGI IMG/M metagenome (GOLD analysis project Ga0308166, IMG submission 202137) | Phyllosphere microbial communities from UC Gill Tract Community Farm, Albany, California, United States - DLSLCC.R2 | ecosystem: Host-associated > Plants > Phyllosphere > Unclassified | place... | reverse complement strand
TGCGGCGTGCGCAGTCGGCATCGGATGCACCCGGCAGCGGATCTTCGCCGTTCGGGCAGCGCACGGTGTCGGCGACGGTCGAGAACGACTGTACGCCGCCCTTGGCGATCTGCGACAGGGCCGGGGCGCGGAAGCCTTCGGCGTAGGTCGAACGGAAGGTCAGCTTGTCGTTGACGGCCCACTTGGCGCCGACCTTCGGCACGAAGCTGGAATCGTTCGGGTACTTGTCGTAGCGGCCGGCGAAGTCCATCTCGAAGTTCTTGGTGAACGGCGTGCGGATCTCGACGAAGGCCGACTTGACCATGCGCTGGGCTTCGATCTGCGAGTTCGCCAGGCCGAGGATCTGGCCGGTCTGGGTCAGCACGTCCGGGGTCATCGACAGTTTTTCCTGGCGAATTTCGCCGCCGAAGGCCAGGCCGATGTCGCCGCCGGCCAGGGTGCCGATGGTGGTCGAGGCTTTCGCGTCGAACTGGGCCACTTGCGCGTAGCCTTCGTTCTCGACGTCACGCACGACGCTCGGATCGGCCGCGGTCTGGGCCAGGGTGCGGCCTTCGTTGACGATGCGGTCGATGGTCGGACGGTACAGCATGCCGCGGATGGTTTCGGTACGTTCGCTGCGGTTGATCAGCAGGCCCGATTCCCAGTCGAAGCGGCCGCTGGTGCCCTTCAGGCCGGTCAGCAGGCGGAAGGCTTCGTTGACGTTGCGCGAGCCGCCATCGGTGTTGACGAAGCGGTAGCCGACCGCGGCGCGCGAATCGGCGAATGGATTGTCCGGATGGCCGGCCGGCAGGATCAGCTGGTAGTCGGTCGGCAGGCCGTCGGTGCGGAACACCGTGGTCGGCGAGGTCGACAGGATGGTCGACGGATTGCCGGTGTACTCGCGGTCGACGCGGCTGTAGCCGAATTCGGTGAACGAGGTGATGTCCGGCGTGACCTGCACGGTCAGCTTGCCCAGGATGTTGACGTCCTTGCCCTTGCTCTGCGCTTCGGCATTGTTGTTGGCGTCGTAGTTGCAGAACGTGCGGCCGTTCAGCATCGATTTCGCGGTCAGGTTGTTCGCGGCACGGCTGCCGGTGATCTGCTGCGCGGGATCGCAGCCGAGACGGTTGACGATGTCGGCCTGGTTGTCGTCGAGGCTGGACGCGAAATCGCGGTTGCCGGCGGTCTTTTCGCGGAAGAAGAAGGCCTGGTCCGACAGGTAGCTCGAATAGGGATTCAGACGGGCATTGATGTCCGAATACATGTTCTGCTTGATGTCCTTGACATCCTTGATGCCGGTGCGGTCGCGCTGCGCCAGGTCGAACGAGAAGAACGCGTTGTAGCGGTCCTTGTCGAGGTCGCCGAAGCCGAACACGCCGTTGACGTTGTTACGGGCGAATTCGCCGTCGTCGTTGGCGCTGGTCGAGACCTGGATCTCGGCGCCCTGGTAGTCGGTCTTGGTGATGAAGTTGATGACGCCGGCGATGGCGTCCGAGCCGTAGACGGCCGATGCGCCGTCCTTGAAGATCTCGACGCGGTCGATGGCTGAGACCGGAATGCTGTTCAGGTCGTACACGGCCGACTTGCCCTGGTTCGGGTCGGCGTAGGCCGATGCCGTGATGCGGCGGCCGTTCAGCAGGATCAGGGTCGAGGACGAGCCCAGCCCGCGCAGCGAAGCGGTCGAGGTGCCTTTCGAGAACGAACCGTCGGTGATGTCGTTCGAGGTGCCCGAGCCGAAGGCCGGGATCGAGTGCAGCAGTTCGGCGACGGTGTTGGCGCCGGTCGCTTCGATCTGCTTCGCGTTCATCACGCCGACCGGCGAGGAGCCTTCCTTGTCGGCACGCTTGATGTTGGAACCGGTGACGTACACCTTGGTTACCGGGGCGGCAGCTTCCTGCTGCGCGAATACGACGCTGGACGAGGCCAGGGTCAGGGCGACAGCGACAACGCTGCGCTTTACTGCCAGATGCTGCTTAGTCAAAAAACTCTCCGATGCTTCTTTCACCGAGCGACAAGCCTGGCAGTGACGGCTTGTGGCCGGGCCGGCTGGCGCTGACGCTCGTTTGTTGCTGTTAAACAGATTACTCAAGCTGTAAAGAGCTTGAGGGCAACATAAAAGCATTTCGGATAAACAAATGTCAAATCTGGGTGGACGATTGTTTGGTTAACACAACATGTATGCGTTGAAGTAATAGGACGATAGTGTGAAGACAGGTCTAGACGTCTATACAAAAAGGCCCCGAGCACAAGGGAAACTTATGCTCGGGGCCTTGCAAGAGCAAGACTTGTGGCGTGATCAGCCCTGTGCCGGCTCGGCGACGTAGATCTCGACGCGGCGGTTGCGGGCACGGCCGGCGGCATCGTTGTTGTTGGCGATCGGCTCGCGGTCGGCACGGCCTTCGATGGTGATGCGGTTCGGGTTCACGCCGCGGCCCGCCAGGTAGTCGCGGGTACGCGCAGCGCGGTCGACCGACAGCGGCTGGTTGATCGACGCGTTGCCGGTGTTGTCGGTATGGCCGATGATGACGACGTTGGTGTTCGGATTTTCCTGCAGCGTGCTGGCGAAGCGCTGGAGGATCGGCTGGAAGTTCGACTTGATGTCGGAACGGCCCGTGTCGAAGGAAATGTCGCTTGGGATTTCCAGCTTCAGCCGGTTGTCCGAGGTCTGCGACACCTGCACGCCGGTGCCTTGCGTGGCCTGTTCCATGGCCTGCTTCTGCTGCTCCATGCGCTTGGACCAGATATTGCCGATCACGGCGCCGGCTGCGCCGCCGAGCACGGCGCCCTTGGCGGCGCGGTTGCCGCCACCGCCGCCGGTGGCGCCGCCGATGATCGCGCCGAGGGCGGCACCCGCGCCGGCGCCGGTGGCGGTGCCGCGTTGGGTGGCGCTCATGTCGGCGCAGCCGCTCACGCCAAGCGCGAGGACGGTTGCTGCAATGACGGATTTGGTGAGGTTGGTAGTCATAATCGCTCTCCTGAGAAAAGAAAAAAATCCGTTTCGTAGGCGCACCCGCATGGGCACGTCCGCGAAACGGATTGGTCAAACAAACTTCTGTTGGCGCGGGCGACCGTGGATCCGGTCGCGTGCGGCAAGCCGACGCAAGGCGTCACTCACGCGCTGGCGCCTATATGCCTCGACCGCTGATCAGGCGCACCAGGATCATGATCACGGCAACAACCAGCAGGATGTGGATGAAGCCGCCGATCGTGTACGAGGTGACCAGGCCAAGCAGCCACAGGACGATCAAAACGATGGCAATGGTATAAAGCATGATGAGTCTCCTCAGACAGTAACGCCGTTAGTGGCGCGGTGAATTCAGTATGAGGCGGGCTGCTCAGCACGACCGTTCGATGGCCCACATTAAGCGCGAGATTTTTGTTCTTTTTGCATCCCGCCGCTTTGCAGGCCCGGAATCCAGCCCATGAAGCCGAGCAGGCCGACCACGCCGATCAGGCAGGTCAGCAGGCCGCCCGCCACCAGCAGGGTGACGTCGTGCGCGGCCACTGCCTGTGTTTGCGGCAGCGGGCCTGCCGAAACCAGGCCGAAGGCCGTCACGATCAATCCCCAAACGATGATGCCGATCCACGCGAGGCTATTCATGGTAATCCCCTTTTCGATGGTTGGTGTCTTTGCGCCGGTCGAATCGTCACGAGTTTCCGGCGTAGAAACATTCTCGGGCTAGCTCAGCAGTAATTCCGTGCGTTGGCGCACATTGCACTGGAGAAAATATCAAGGCCGGGCATCCTTGCGGATGGCCGGCCTCGAAAAGGGGGAAATACGCTGGATCAGGCGGCGCGCAGGCGACCCTTGACGATGCGCACGCGGTCGCCGCTGCGCCATTGCGGCTGGCTGCTCTGGTGGAAGGTGCGCAGGGTGCCGTCGTCCAGGCGTACGCGGATTTCGTAGCTGGTCGTGGCCTTCATGTTGCCCTCGACCTGGTTGCCGACCACGGCGCCGCCGATGGCGCCGGCGACCGTTGCCAGCTGGCGTCCGTGGCCGCCGCCGATCTGGTTGCCGAGCAGGCCGCCGACCACGGCGCCACCGGCGGCGCCCAGTCCGCTGCCCTGGGCGCGCTGCTTGATGGCGCGTACCGATTCGATGTTGCCGCAATTGCCGCACCACTTAGGCGTATCGGCGGCGGCCACCTGCAGCGGTTTGCTGTCGGCCTTCGGATGCGAGACGGGCGCCGGAGCAGGAGCGGGGGCGGGGGCCAGGTTGGCTGCCGGGGCCGGGGCATAGCCCTGGGCCAGCTGCTGGGCCGGATAGGCCGGTGCGCTCGGCACGGCCGGCGCCATCGTGTCTTGCGCGGCCAGCGGATCGACGCCGGTGGCCGGCATGGCCGGCGCGGTCTGGGCAGCCGGCGGCAGGGTGGCGGCGAGGGCGGCGCGGTCGGCTTCGCTCAGTTGACGGCTGGAATTACCGCCGATTGAAGACGGGATCCAGCCCATGATGGCGGCGGTGCCGACCAGGCAGAACAGGACGACGGCCAGCGCCGCGATCAGGAGCAGGGGATGGTGCTGGGCGCGCGCAGGCGGATTCGGAATATTGTTCATGGCTTGTTCTCCACAGATTGCGGGCCGCTCATACGGTCCGCACGGCCAGGCAAGCGCGCCCGGTCGACACTCGGGATTGTCCCGAGGAACAACAAGCTATTCCGTGCGTCACCGAACATACTTCCTCCTATGGCAGGCTTTACTCTGATCGAAATTGTTTGCAAATGTATCCGCTGTGCGCAGCCCATCCTTTTCAATAAAGGCGGGACGCGCGCAGCCCACCATGAGGGTCCGATGAACTTTGCAGCTTCCCACGACGTCGCCGAGCACAACGCCAATTTGCTGCTGGCCGCGCTCCCGCCGCAGGAGCTGGCCCAGGTATTGCCGATGCTCGACCAGGTGAAGGTCGAGGCCGGCGAGGTCTTGTCCGAGGCGGGCGAGCCTTTCCACCACATCTACTTTCCCCACGATTGCCTGATCTCGCTGCTGGGCGTGGCCGGCGGGCGCATGACGCTCGAGGTCGGCCTGGTGGGACGCGAGGGCATGCTCGGCGCCACCGTTGCGCTCGGGCACCAGACGGCGCAGGTGCGCGCCGTGGTCCAGCGTCCGGGCAGCGCCAGCCGCATGACGAGCAGCGATTTCCGCACCGAGTTCGCGCGCAATCCGGCGCTGCAGCGCGTGCTCTACCGCTATACCGACACCCTGCTGGCGCAGGCGATCCAGATTGCCGTCTGCAGCCGCTTCCACGTGCTGGAAGCGCGCCTGGCGCGTTCGCTCCTGATCACGCGCGACCGCCTGCAGTCCGACAAGTTCCACCTCACGCATGAATTCCTGGCCCATGCCCTCGGCGTGCGCCGCGTCGGCGTGACCAAGGCGGCCAGTGCCTTGCAGCAGCAGGGCCTGATCATCTACAGCCGCGGCAACATCGAGATCCTCGATCCGGTCGGGCTGGCGGCCGCCGCCTGCACCTGCTACGAGATCGTCAAGGACGCCTCGGTCGGCGCCTTGTCGAGCGCGTTTGTTTGAACGCAGGGTGGGCGCTCCGTGCCCACCTGCCATTCCACGGTCATCGCTCCATCGACAGCAGCGCCCGTCCACAAAGGGGTCCTTGAAAAAAGGGCGCTGTCACCGTTACCTGTTGGGTTAACTGAACTGTTCCGCTTCCAGGCTGTCTGAGCCATATACCGTTCGGACGCCGGAGGGCGCGATGAAGACAGGCAGCTTCAGGAAATGGTTCGCGGGACTGGAAAAACTCAGCGAACGCCAACGCCAGGCGGTGCTGGAACATCTGCGTACCGCGTTCGCACTCGACCGGCTGTGCGCCGCCATCGAGACCGCCACGCCCGCGCGGCTCTGCTGCCCCGGCTGCCAGGGCGAGCAGCATCACAAGCATGGCCGCGACCGGGGCCTGCAGCGCTACCGCTGCCTTGCCTGCGGCAAGACCTTCAGCCGGCTGACCGGCACACCGCTGGCGCGCCTGCGCCACCGCGCGCTCTGGCTCGACTACCTGGAGCGCATGCTCGACGCGCAATCCGTGCGCAAGGCCGCCAATGCGCTCGGCGTGCACCGCAACACGAGTTTCCGCTGGCGCCACCGCTTCCTCACCTGGGTCAAGCATGACCGTCCCGCACTGCTGGGCGGCATTGCCGAGGCCGACGAACTGTTCATTCTCGAATCACAGAAGGGTTCGCGCACACTCGACCGGCCCGCCCGCAAGCGTGGCGGTACAGCCCGCTGGCGCGGCATCAACCGCGACCACGACTGCATCCTGGTGGCGCGCGACCGCAGCGGCGCCACCTTCGATTTCGTCACGGGGCGCGGCGCCCTCACCAAGGGCCAGCTGTGCCGGCACCTGCTGCCGGTCCTGGAGCGCGACGTGCTGCTGGTCACCGACGCGCACGCGGCCTACCGCGCCTTTGCGCGCGACACCGGCATCTCGCACGAATACGTTAACCTGAACAAGGGCGAGCGGGTGCGCGGCGCCATCCATGTGCAAAACGTGAATGGCTACCACCGGCGTTTGCGCGCATGGCTGGTCCGCTTCCATGGCGTTGCTTCGCATTACCTGCCGAACTACCTGGGCTGGCGCTGGGCAGTCGACGGCACGCGCATCGCAACCGCGGAGCAGTTCCTGCGAGCGGCGCTGGGCTGTTTCAACACGAAACGATGACAGCGCCTTTTATTTCCGCCGCTCGGCTCGACTCGCTCGGTTCCACTCCCTCAGTTCCACTTCTGGATGCTCGGCGGCGCCCAGTCGGGGTCGCAGGTGGTCTTCTTCGGCTTGATGCCGTCGCGCATGGTGTCGAGGCCGTCCGGGGCATGGTTCGATTCGTAGGTGACGCAATAGGTGCCGGCCGCACCCACCACGCGGTAGCGCCGGCGGTCGTAGCCGCCCGGGTCCAGCACCGCCTCGACCTTCGGCGCCTCGTACCACTTGTTCGGCGCCAGTTCGTTGGCGCGGGCAATGCCTTGCTGCAGCTTCATCTGCGGCGTCACCACCGGCGCCACGATGCCGCGCGTCGGGTTCTCCTTGCGCAGGCCGCGGTCGATGCCGCCGGCCGCGGCGCGCGCCCGTTCCAGCATGCTGCCTGGCGCCGACGGGAAGGGCGCCTCGCTTGCCACGGCCGGCGCCGGTTCTGCGGCGGCCTGCGCGGGCCCGGGCGCAGGCGTTTCCGGCGCCGTCCCGGCCACGCGTGCCGGCCCGTCGGCTGGCACATTCGATGCGGCGGCGCGCGCTGTCGCAACCGGCGCCTGCTGGCGCACGGGCGGAGCGGGCAATCGTTCAGGGACAGGCGCATCGGCGGGCGCAGGGGCGGGGGCAGACAGTAGCCGCACCACCATCGCGCCCGGCGCCGCCGCATCCGGGAGGAGCGTCGGGCGCGACATCTGCCACATCGCCAGCAACAAGGCGTGGACGGCCAGCGAGATGCCGATCCCGGCGACGTGGCGTGGTGGGTGCAGCCTGGCTCGTGCCTTATACATAACGCAACAGTATAGGATGGAAACTTTTACTTGTCTCTACAATGAATATACACATGAGATGTGTAAAAAATGCATGCCTTGCGGATATACTGGACCCATCTCGTTCGTCCTGACCACGCCATGCTCCGACCCGTATCCTTCCTGCCCTTCCTGGCCCTGGCGGCCCTGGCCCTCACCCTGTCGGCCTGCTCGCCCCTGAAACTGGTGAACGCCGTCTCGCCGGACGGCGATGCGCGTACCACCAGCGCGATCCACTACGGCAAGGGCGAGCGCAACAGGCTCGACATCTACCAGCCGGCCACGCACGCGGGCGCGGCGCCGGTCATCGTCTTCTTTTACGGAGGGAACTGGGTAAGCGGAAAGCGCGAAGACTATGCCTTCGTCGGCCAGGCCCTGGCCAAGCGCGGTTTCGTGGTGGTGGTGCCGGACTACCGGCTGTACCCGGAGGCGCGCTATCCCGACTTCCTCGACGATGCGGCGCGCGCCGTGGCCTGGACCGAGCGCGAGATCGGCAACTACGGCGGCGACCCGAAACGGGTCTTCGTGATGGGTCACAGCGCCGGCGCCTACAACGCCGCCATGCTGGCGCTCGACGCACGCTGGCTCGGCAAGCAGGGCGTCAAGCCCGATTCGCTGCGCGGCTGGATCGGCCTGGCCGGGCCGTATGACTTCTTGCCGGTGCAGAACAAGACCACGCGTCCGGTCTTCAATTACCCCGACACGCCGCCGGACTCGCAGCCGCTGCGGCACGTCAGCGCCGGCGCGCCGCCGGCCCTGCTGATCGCGGCCTACGAGGACAATACCGTCAACCCGGTGCGCAACACCGGCGCCCTGGCCACGCGCCTGCGCGAAAAACACGTGCCGGTGCGCGAGCTGTACTACGACGGCGTGAACCACGCGACCCTGGTCGCATCGCTGTCGCGCTCGCTGCACACGATGGCGCCGACGCTCGACGCGGTGGAAGACTTCGTGCGCAGCGACGGCGGCCGCCGCCCGGTGTCCCGATAAGCGGGGCTTACCAGTTGAAGCGTTCGCGCGGCTCGAACATCGGATCGGGCCCGTTCTGCATCATGCGCACCACGCCGGCCTGGTCGAAGTGCACGTGCATCAGCGAATTCCAGACGCCGGCTTCCTTGTAGCGGTAAGACCAGACCTCGTAGTTGTGCATGGCCACGCCGGAGCGTTCGGCCGGGCGTCCGATGGTGCTCAGCACGTCCGCCTTGTTAGCCTTGTCGATCTTGATCGTCGCGAACTTCTCGCCGGTGAGCACCTGCTCGTAGGATACGAGCCGCCCGTCCGGGCCGATGTGGGCCATCCAGGTGAATTGGCCCATCGGCCCGGTGGCATACTCGAGCATGCGGCCGCCGTCGGGGGCAGGGTAGCTGCCGGTCGGCTGGCCCAGCTTGGCGGTCACGGCGGCAAGCGGTTCGCCCGCGTTCGGCACTTCGCGCATGAACGGCCCCACGCAGCCGGCGAGCACGATTGCCGGGCATAAGATTGCCATTTTTATCATTTTGCGCATCATTCACCTCGAAAAATGGCGGAGAGCTCCATGATGCCCGAGCTTCGCGCCGCTAAACGCTGGTGACGCCAACTGTTTTCGCATATACTGGCGGGTCTGTCCGATCTGGACAGCATTTTGAACAATCACGGTGCGTTGGGTTGCGACTCTTGCACCGCATGTGAAAGGTAACATCATGTCCGTAGAAAACATCAACAAAGCCGCGATCATCGCGGACAACGCTCGTGGCCAGAACGACACCGGCTCGCCGGAAGTGCAAGTTGCGCTGCTGACCGCACACATCAACGAACTGAACGGTCACTTCAAGACCCACCAGAAAGACCACCACTCGCGCCGCGGCCTGATCCGTATGGTCAACCGTCGCAAGAGCCTGCTGGCTTACCTGAAGGCCAAGGATCTGAACCGTTACCGTGACCTGATCGCCAAGCTCGGCCTGCGTAAGTAATCTTTGCGCCAGTCGGTTGCGTGTCGAAATGCCTGCGCCAGTGTTTGCTGACGCGGGCATTTTTTGTTTTTGAGGTAAAGCGCCGCATTCCCGGGCGTCAGTAATGAGGTGAACGACAGCTCCTGAAAATCTGTCGGCAAATAGAAAGGGATTACCCATGTTTAACAAAGTGTCGAAAACGTTCCAGTACGGCCAACATACCGTCACCCTGGAAACCGGTGAAATCGCCCGTCAGGCATCCGGCGCCGTGATGGTGTCGGTCGAAGACACCGTCGTGCTGGCCACCGTGGTCGCGAAAAAAGACGCGAAGCCGGGCCAGGACTTCTTCCCCCTGACCGTCGACTACATCGAAAAAACGTACGCAGCCGGTAAAATCCCGGGCGGTTTCTTCAAGCGCGAAGGCCGTCCTTCCGAAAAGGAAACCCTCACCTCGCGCCTGATCGACCGTCCGATCCGTCCGCTGTTCCCGGAAGGCTACCTGAACGAAGTCCAGGTCATCATCCACGTGCTGTCGGTCAATCCTGAGATCGATCCGGACATCCCTGCCATGATCGGCGCCTCGGCTGCCCTGGCCGTGTCCGGCATCCCGTTCAGCGGCCCGATCGGCGCCGCCCGCGTCGGCTACGCGAATGGCCAGTTCATCCTGAACCCGACCACCACCCAGCTCAAGACCTCGCAGATGGACCTGGTCGTTGCCGGTACCGAAACCGCCGTCCTGATGGTGGAATCGGAAGCCCAGCAGCTGTCGGAAGAAATCATGCTGGGCGCGGTCGTCTACGGCCACGACCAGATGAAGGCCGTCATCGACGCCATCCACGACCTGGTGGCCGAAGGCGGCAAGCCGGAAGTCGAATGGACCGCCCCGGCCAAGAACGAAGTCCTGATCGGCCAGGTGGCCGCGCTGGCCGACGCCAAGATCCGCGACGCCTACCAGACCCGCGAAAAGACCCTGCGCCAGCAAAAGCTGAAGTCGCTGTCCGGTGAAGTCCTGGCCGCACTTGGCGAGCAGGGCGTGCAGGCCGACGCCGCCGAAGTCGGCAACATCCTGTTCGACATGGAAGCCAAGGTCGTGCGATCGCAGATCCTGGAAGGCGAGCCGCGCATCGACGGCCGCGACACCCGTACCGTGCGACCGATCTCGATCCGCACGAGCGTCCTGCCGCGTACCCACGGCTCGGCCCTGTTCACCCGCGGCGAAACCCAGGCGCTGGTCATCGCCACCCTCGGCACCGCGCGCGACAGCCAGAAGATCGACGCGCTGATGGGCGAGTACACCGACGACTTCATGATGCACTACAACATGCCTCCGTTCGCCACCGGCGAAACCGGCCGCGTGGGCACTCCGAAGCGCCGCGAAATCGGCCACGGCCGCCTGGCCAAGCGCGCACTCGTTGCCGCGCTGCCTAACCCGGAAGATTTCAGCTACTCGGTGCGCCTGGTGTCGGAAATCACCGAATCGAACGGTTCCTCGTCGATGGCATCGGTCTGCGGCGGCTGCCTGGCGCTGATGGACGCCGGCGTACCGATGAAGGCGCACGTCGCCGGCATCGCCATGGGCCTGATCAAGGAAGGCGGCAAGTTTGCGGTCCTGACCGACATCCTGGGTGACGAAGACCACCTGGGCGACATGGACTTCAAGGTCGCCGGCACCGCGCAGGGCATCACCGCGCTGCAGATGGACATCAAGATCCAGGGCATCACCAAGGAAATCATGCAGGTGGCGCTGGCGCAGGCCAAGGAAGGCCGCCAGCACATCCTGGCCGAGATGCAGAAGGCCGTGCCGAGCGTGAAGACCGAACTGTCGGACTTCGCACCGCGCCTGATCACCATCAAGATCAACCCGGAAAAGATCCGTGACGTGATCGGCAAGGGCGGCGCCGTCATCCGCGCGCTGACCGAAGAGACCGGCACCCAGATCGACATCACCGACGAAGGCATCGTGACCATCGCATCGGTCGACGCCGCCGCCGGCCAGGAAGCCAAGCGCCGCATCGAAGAGCTGACCGCATCGGTCGAAGTGGGCAAGACCTAC
>Ga0308166_1004308_pt1 | contig 11459 bp, 23 predicted proteins | sample PhyCR2_2_FD_202137 | JGI IMG/M metagenome (GOLD analysis project Ga0308166, IMG submission 202137) | Phyllosphere microbial communities from UC Gill Tract Community Farm, Albany, California, United States - DLSLCC.R2 | ecosystem: Host-associated > Plants > Phyllosphere > Unclassified | place... | reverse complement strand
TATCCCTTCCGAATGTCTTTACCATGACTGATTCAACAAAGGCAGCATCATCTGATTCTTTGGCGAGAGCGATGATGTTTGCCGTTGATGACTGAGGGATAAGCAGGTCACGCGCTTTGCGGAACAGCTCTTCACCTCGCAGCCCCTCACAATGAAGCTGTGACACGATTTTCTCTATCTGCCTGCCCTTCTGTTCACTCCATTCGCATCGCATCATCAGGCGGCCTATTACGTTCACCTCTGCGCGATCGTAATCTTCCCCACCGAGGTGATCGCCCCACACGCCCAGCAAGTGCCTTACCCATGCCTGCTGCGATTTGTTGATGGTCTTCCAGCCATTGCCGAATAACCGGCGCATGTCCGCTGCTGTTCTGACGCCTGACAGCCTGACGATTTGCTGATAGTCACGCTCAATGCGCATGCTTAACCCCCATCATCTTCGCCGTGTTCCGGATTATCCGGTAGTTGATCTCGTACATGCCGCACATCTTTAGAATGCGAAGGCGGAGCCACTTCTCTCTGAGGTATTCGGTCATGCTGCATACTCCATCTGACGTTTACGCAATTTCTCGTAATGGCGTGCCCGGCGCGTGAATATGGATTTCACTCGCTTCAGGTACTCGATATCGAATTTGCGAACGGTGTTGTCATGCTCGATGCGCTCGACCCTTTGTAGGCCAAACTTCTCGATGAGGTTTATTCGGTAGGGGATCAGGTTTCCTGACAGGTCACGATTGCAGTGAACGCACCCAGCGTTATTGTTGAAGACATTGAAGCGGAGCCATGGTGCCGCGCCTCGCGATCGGTAGTGACTGGCGTCTACTGCCCCGCCCCGCACTCCGTAATTGAGTGGCTTGCCGCAGGCTATGCATGGGTTTCCATAGTCGCGCCAGAAGATGAACTTATTAACCGCTGCCTGAGCCTCTCTGTTCCACTCCGATTTACCCTTAAGTCTTTCCCTTCGTTGCCGCAAATCATCGCGCTGTAGGCGCTCCTGCTTACGTATTTCACGCGCAACATTACGCTCATCAACCTGTCGGTTGAATTCCATGGCGCATTTGTAGTTGTGGCAGACTTTCTGGAGAGAACTTCGGGGGATGTATTCGGTAGTGCAGATGGGGCATTTCTTCGGCTTCGGCGGCTTGTTGCCTTTATCCATGCGTCAGCTCCTTCTGTTGCTCGCCTTCTTGTTGGAAGTCGTCGCCGTCGATAGGAACCAAGTGCTGTGGGGAGATGAGCGCAAACCCATGCAAAACGGATTTATTGGATAGGATGACCCTCAAACCCTTCTTCGTTATCAACCACCGCGCTGGTGCTTCATTCCAGAAAAGCGGCTGCCCTGGAATCTTTACCATGCTCTCAGCGGCAACAAGCCTAACTAGCTCAACCGTTCGCCCTATTAACACCTCATTTTTATGTCCGCCAACCACTAAGGCCAAGGCTCCAGCTCTTAACTCAGCCATTATCTCCCCCTCCGCACATGTTGAAGTTTGCGTCTTTCATCCAGCCGGCAGCGCACGTATCGCATGCATAGGTTTCCTGCGGCGAAAGGTGCTGATTGCAACCAACGCATGCAGAAGCACACTGCTCTCCATCGCCAGTAGGCAGATTTGATTGGGTCATCTCGTTCATGGTTCTCCCATTCGATATCGCATTCGCACTGCTCGCAGCTAATGGAGTAGTTATACTTGTCTTCTGAGGTGAGTGTTATGTGACAGCGGCAGCAGCGTTCACGCGACATTTTCTCGCTCCTTTTTCATCAGGAAGCATTCCATTGCGGCACGAAGGGGATTCTGATTTGCAGACATGCAATTCCGGTTAAATATTGCGGCCCATTCATCACGACTTTGGTGACAGGTCAGGCTGATATTTTCCTTTCCAATAATCGGCCCGGCGTCAGCCCATGAGTTACAGGGCTGGAATTTCCCTTGCTGCCAGACGCGAAGCATGTCTCTGTCTTCGCCTATATTTCCAAATAAGCGCTCGAAAACCTGAAGGTTTATTTTGTCGTCGCTCAATTCGCTGTAATTCATCTTCAGCTCCACATTGGGTTTTTATACTGCCTGCTCGGTATTGGCTCGTTCCGGAACTCAGGCAGCAGCGCGCTGACCAGCCAGAGGCGCGGGTCGGCGGATAGTGTCTTCTGAGTTTTGATATTGCGAGAGGCGTATCGGGAAAGGAGTTCGTTAGCGGAAGCGGCATCCATTGCGTCATGGGTATACCAGGTTAGCTTCATCCATACCTCCGGTGCAGATACATACAGCTGTAGTAGTTAACCCCTGTCACTTCTGATACCTGCCGATATGTCATGCCCTCAGCTTTGCACTTGAGGATGTTCGCCAAATCCTTTGCACTGTATCTACGCTGGCACTTTTCTCCGAAACTTATTCCGGTGCGAAACGCGACGTTCGTGATGCTTGATACAGGCCTTCCTAGCTTCTCTGCCACTTCCTTTCTGGTTTTGGTCTTCGCCATTTTGCGAATTTGTTCAATCTCAGCTTGTGTGTAGCGTTTACTCATCCTGTTTGTCCTTCAGTTTCTGGTATTCGGAGTCAGCGGGTATAGTCAGCGCCAGGCCGAACTGCGCGCACCACCGTTCAACCTGATTCAGGAAGTAATGCATCTCGCCTGTATCAAGACTGGAGGTGTGCCGGGGTTCCCATGTGCTGACCTTCTCGCCGGTAACAAAGTCGGTGTATTCGACCTGCTCACAGCCCAGATAGGTTTTCTTGAGGTTCCGCTTTACCCACTCTGGCGAGGCGTCGGCGCGCCCTGACTTAATCAGGTATTCGCTGATTTCGCCGTACCACATGTGAGAAAGGGAGTTCTGATTGAGACTGCGCTTTTCTTTCCACGGCTTGAGGATTAGCCGGTAACAGTCGCCGGATTCGAGCAGAGGTTGAAGCTGTTGCCCGATGGCGTTGAAGTTTGACCTATGAAGCCGAAGGCCCTCTTTCGGTATCTCCATCGCGTTTCTCTCGCTTTAATGCGTCGCTGAGTAATTTCCTGATGCCGTGACTCAGGCTAAGTGTTCCTGCATGCTTCTGGGCAAAGCGACTGATGTCGATTGCCAGCTTATCCAGTTCAGCGTCTGATATGACGTGCTCAGAGCGTTTTAAAGGGATTACGTTGTTCATGCGTCCTCCGGTGGTGGGGTGAGTGGTTGCCAGTTGATATCCTGGTGCTTAGTATCGACTTTGATAGCTCCCCATCCGCCGCCGTCATAAATTGAAATTATTCCGGCACCGAAAGTCATGCCGAATTCCCAGTCATTTAGGTACCAAACCAAGACCGTTTTACCTTTCGGCGGCATTTCTTCACTGCACTTAATCCACTGAGTCATATCACTGCTCTCCGTTCTGATTTGTGGGCTGCTCCGGGATGATGCGGTAGGCAAATACATCTTGAGAGTGCCCAATGTGCTCCCAATGCCATGAATATGAGGGGCCTGGACCATCTTCACCATCATCTGAATACTTCACCGCCACAATGGCGTCTTCCTGAACAGGACATTCACCACCACCCCACTCAATCCAACCATCACCCCGCTCCTGCTGCCCAAACTCTTCCCTTCGATAGGCTTCGAGGGCTTCAAAGTTGTAGCCACCGATGGAATCAATGTGAGCAGATAGTGCGGCCAAGCCGTCCCGAAGAGTCACTTTTTCCTTTTGCTCCTGCTGCTCCAGTATGGGGAGTGCAATCCGATAGGCCTGAAGGTGCTTGAAAGATGCGATTGATAAATCCCAGTCCTTCATCATCTTTTCCCACTCTGCAATTTGCTCTCTGCACTTCTCAGCGGTTAGTTTTTTCATTGGTGACTCCTTTATTTTCATAGCTGCCGTACCACCAACCATCATCAGCCAGAGTAAGTGAGATGCGTTCATAGCCAACGATTTTTAGTATCGACTTTGAGAAACCAAACTGACCATTATTGACTCCGCAAAGCGTTCCTTCAGCATCCTCACGGCAGCGGATTTGATTGGTCTCTTCGTCAATCTGGATATCTACCCTTTTCCCTCTAAATCCTGTTTTTTTACTAAATGAGCCACCCGCGCCATTTTGGGTATTCCTGAATCTGACGAAGGCTGTCAGGCTTCTTGCATATTTTTGCTTGTGACTAGTATTTGAAATGGATACGAACGACATATTCAAAATCCTCCCCGTTTCTGCCCTTTGTCTTCCTGCTCAAACTCAGCATCAACAATCGTGTCGTGGGCTTCACGCGCCAGCATGTCGATAGCGTGCAGGCGGTCCCGGAACTGCTCCGGCGTCAGGTCGCGCTTCTTAGCCATGTCGATGATTGCCAGCGTCATATTGCGGGCCTGCCGCATCAGTGGTGGTGTGATTACCAGTTGAGTTACCTGTGTCATGCTGCCCTCCCGGTCGATGTCCACTTTCCGGATGCAAACATAAGTGCATAGCGAACGTGAGCCTGAGCGCTCCGCATGTGCAGGTCTTCCAGCTTGCTGAGGTCGATGAATACCGGGCCTCTGTACTGTGGCCTGTCTGCGCAGAGATATGCTGCAATAACTTCTGAATCTTCGTAGGTTAAATTCATACGTCAGCCCCTTTGTTGTAGCGGCGTGATTGTTGCTGGGTTTGCTCAGGGCGGGCGCGGCAGAGTTTTGCTGCGGCTTCCTGATCTGTTGGCTGGAAGTGTCCGTTGTTGAAAGCCTGATAAACGGTTCCGAGCTGTCCAAAGCGGTTCTTGGTGACGATGATTTCTGCATAGTTCGCAGCAGGTGACTCTTCGTCATAGACGGCTTCGCGGTAGAGCATGATGATGCTGTCGGCGTCCTGCTCAATGCTGCCGGAGTCTCGCAGGTCGGCGTTCGTTGGCCTGCGCTGACCTTTTGGCCGTTTCTCGACGTCGCGGGATAGCTGGCTGAGGGACATAACCGGCGTCTTCAGGTCTTTTGCAATGCGCTTCAGGCTGCCGGAGATGTGTGCAATAGCGAGGTCGTTACGTTCAGCCTTTGGCTTATCAATCAGTCCGAGGTAATCCACCAGGATGAGTGACAGCGCCGGGTTGTTGCGCTTGTGCCGTTCTGAAATAGCGCGGATTAGCTCGACGTTCATCTTGCTGGCATCGACAATCCACACATCCAGATCTAACAGGCGCCCAAGTCCGTTTGTTACCTTCGCCCAGCCTTCATCGTTCATCTTCGCAGGGTTGCGCAGTGCTGAAACTGGCAGGTTTCCTGCACCGGCGATCTGCCGTTCGACCACCTGGTTAGCATCCATCTCCATGCTGAAAATCAGCACGCCGCGCTTCTGATTGCTGCCAGGTAATTTCTGACGGCCGACACCTTCAGCTACGGTGAGTGCGAATTCCGTTTTACCCATACCAGGGCGCGCCGCAACGATGACCAGGTCGACGGAGTTGATGCCACCGGTGATATGGTCAAGCTCAGGAATGCCCGTTTTCAGTGTGTCGGACTCTTCACCCTGACGAACGCGCTTCTCAAGCAGCTCCTGATAACCGTCCAGAACGTCACGGATATGCATGGGCCTGATTTCATCACCAGGTCGGTCAATATCGGTGAGTGATGCCATGAACTGGCTGATAGCGTTGAGAGCAATCTCGTGGTTACCGGCTGAAGTTATTTCACGTTTGCCAGCGTCCATCAGCTCAGTGAACCGGCGCACCTTGTGATAGTCGGCCACCACGCGGGCATAGCCTTTCAGGTTTGCTGCTGAAGGGCATTTGCGCATGGTCTCCATGACGTGACCGAAATACTCGTCACCCATTGCTTCGGCAACCATCATCCCGTCAATCAGGCTGCGTTGTTTCGCCTGGCGCTTAATCTCACCAAACGCTCGGCGGTACAGGTCTACGCTAAATGCGCTTTCGTCCAGTGTTGAGATGACGTCGCTGGCATCCGGCGTGTATCCGCCAATCAGCAGGCCGCCAATCACGCTCGCTTCGATATCGGTATTAATCATGCTGGCTCCTTGTGGTCTGCAAACTTGCCTTCCCTGACGCCGGTCAGCGTTGTTTCACGCAGGAGATAATCCAGATCTGCTGACCAGCCAGATTCATTTGCTCCGAAGTAAAACGGCTTGGCCTGGCAGACGAATGCGCGAACGTAAGACCGGAACCCGGCAACGTTTGGGGTTTTGAGTTGAGGGATAAGTTTTTTCAGGCGGCGCTGACGCTGGGTGTTGGCTGATACAGCGTGTGGAAGGCGATCACCAACCTCCTCGTTGTAGGCAACCAGATAAGATTCGTAATCAATGCGCTCTGCCCGACGCTTTTCAGGTTTAACCTGATCACCTTCCAAGCCCCCTTTGGGGGTATGGGGGGTTTTATCTTTTAGTTCTTGTTCTAGTAACTTCTTGTTCTGTTCATCGGATGGTTTATCGGATGGTTCATCGGGTACAGCATTCAAAGCCGCACCAGTGCTGGGTTTGTTGTTATCGGATGGTCTTTCGCGAGGTTCATCGGCTGAAATGACCTGATATTCGGCATAATTCGTGATGGTGATCACCGTCCCGAAGCGTGTTCCCTTAGTGGTGATCATCCCTTCTCTGGCGAAGAAATTAATCATTCTGGTCACCGCCTGCGGACTCTTTTCCGTGCCATCCTGATCACGTAGTTTACGGCCCATAATCGCCGCTGTGGTCACCAGTTCGCCAGGTTGAAGATTCCATTCCTTGCCAGCAAACTCTACTGTGCGTGGCCTGTAGGAAGCCTCACCGATAAGCCGAATCCACATTGCCAGTTTGGCAGTATCTTTGGCCCAGTCCTTGGACAGAAGACTCCGGAACAGTGCAAAATGCCCCTGCTTTTGGTTTTCCATCCTTGCGCTCCTGTGTTTGCGAGCTGCGTTGAAATCAAAAAGTTCAGCAGTTGACATAACTGCCCCCTTTACTGTTTACATATCCAGTTAGTCCTGGCATAATTTCCTCCAGTTATTTGTGTTCGCAAATTGCTGTCAGGCCTCGAAGCTGTTCGCGCAGCTCGGGGCTTTTTCTTTTGTCAGTAGCTGCTCTATGCGCAACAACCTCTGCGCCATTTCTGATTCAGGTGAAACCACATCCAGATAAGCCAGCGCCAGACTCATCATCTGGAAGAAGCTGTGACGCTGCTTTCCTGATGGACGCTTCATGCGGCTTACAGCTGCGTCGTCCAGGTCGAGTACCTTCGCCAGTGTTCCCTGTCCACGTTCAGCCAGTTTGTTCAGTAACTGGCTTTCAATCTCTCTCGCTTTTTTGCGATAGCTTGCAATTTCCATGATGTAAAATTCCTTTGTTGGTTAAGTAATTGCGTGACATTGCGGTGAGCATCGTCACTTCGTTTTTTGGGGGCCGAAACAGCCTCCGGTCAGATTGATAAAGAGCGGTGTTGTTTATTTCTTGATGCTGGGGAAAGGCTTTAACTCCTCACCCTTAACAGTTCCATCGGACTGAACGGTCACAAAAATCTGTCGCCCCGTCCGAATGGCCTTGCTGATTGCACACTGGATAACGCCAAAATCTTTAGCGGCTTTCGCCTGCCCATGAATTTTTGCGTAATCCTCAAGTGTCATTCGGTTCATAGGCTCACTCCTTGAATACACAAAGCAAAGAATACTACAGGTATTCATTAAAGTAAATATCCTGGGTATTTTGAATGTGATTACTTGCGGTAATAGAATGAGTTGATGGAAAACAAAAAGTCACTGACGACAGAACAGCTTGCAGACGCTGCGCGACTGAAGGCTTTGTATGAGTCGAAGAAAAAAGAATTAAAAATCACTCAGTACACAATCGCTGACTCCCTAGGAATTTCACAGGGAGCGGTCGGCCATTATATGAATGGCCGTATAGCCCTTAATGTCCCGGTAGTGACAGAGTTAGCACGGCTCCTGCATGTCTCTGTTTCTGAAATCAGCCCAACCTTAGCCAAGGATGTTTCCCGCTACGCAAGCACAGTTGACGCTAACGTCTCAAACCCCAGAGACTACAAGCAGACTGCGCGCTACCCGGTTCTAAGCAAGGTTCAGGCTGGCGCATGGGTAGAGGCCTGTGAACCCTATACGATAAAGGATGTCGATATGTGGCTTGAATCTGACGCACATACGCAAGGGGATGCTTTCTGGTTGCAGGTGGAAGGCGATTCGATGACTGCGCCGATCGGACTCAGCATTCCGGCTGGTACGTTCGTTCTGTTTGATACCGGTCGGGAAGCAATAAACGGTAGCCTGGTTGTCGCGAAGTTGACGGATGACAATGAAGCTACATTTAAGAAGCTCATCATTGATGGCAGCCAGAAGTACCTGAAGGGTCTGAATCCTCAATGGCCTATGATTCCGGTTAATGGAAATTGCAAAGTATTGGGCGTGGCGATTGAGACTAAGATGCGGCTGGTTTAAAGGCGAGTGGCTGGCTGAGCCGTTTGATTAAAGATTCTGTGGCATTTGCCGAAGAGACTCTTGCACTGCGAATTCGACATTAGATTGAAGCGCGAAAGCTTTCCCAGGGTATCAACTAGGATGAAACATGGTAAGCGCAATTAAAATCAACAAGTTAGATGACATTGAAGCTTTATTTAAACGCATAGAAGATGGTGAAGAAATATCCATTGATATGTTAAAGTTTGAGTTGTTTAACACCGTAAATTTCAAGATCTACGGCGATCCGAAGAGATACAATGGAACGCTCCCGGCTTCTCTTGCTCAAGGCTTATGTGAATTTCAGACAGAAATCTACAAAGTTTTCACGCTTATAAAGTATAAAACTGATAATCTTCAGAGATTAACCACCAAAGACAAAGAAGAAGCAGAGATTATATTCTCTGTTGATGAAGGGTGTACGGACATCGCTGCGGCTTTCGCAGATCTCTTCAAGGCTTTTGGCGACGCTTTTGAAAAGGTAACTCATGGCATGAGCTCAACACAGAAGACACTTTGCTTTCTCTTTGCTGTCACCGTGATCGGTGGGGCATGGGTCGGCACGTCTTATTTAGAGCACGAGTCGGAAGTTCAGATCAAGCAGGAAGAGACAAAACAAGAGCAGCAAAAGTTAAAATCCGATAATGAGAGAATGACGATACTTCGTGATGGCATGCTAGAGGCTATCAGATCCAAGGCTGGTGTAGATGCCGTTGAAAGAGCCGAAGGCATACAAGAGCACACGGCTAAAGCATATACAGGTATCCTTAAGGGTGCTTCAGATGCAGACAAGATTATCATTACTGGCGCTAACACGGTCGAACTCTCTCAAAAACAAGTACATGAACTAATAAAAAATCCTATTGAAAAAGCAAAAACCGAAGAGAAAAATATTGAAGTCGCAATTGATAGCATCAAAAGGTCATCAGCCGATAAATTGACTATCAGCTGCAGAGAACCTACTGGCGAATCAAGTTTTCCTGTCTCAGTGGACACCTCTTTTATAGATGATAGGGACGAGGTGGCGCTACTTTTCGATGCCATGAAAGAAAACAAGACAGTAACTATTACAGGAAGTTACAAAGTCCGATCGGGTTTAATTGAACAAGGAAATGCTTCTTCAATTAGCAAACCATAAACTTGTAACTAGTGGTATAGAAGAATCGTTTTTTGACTACACTACCCCACAGATAGCCCGCCACTGAGCGGGCTTTTTTGTGCCTGAAATCTTTGTGACCATCCCGCCATGATAACTAAAGTTTTCGTTGCCTTTGACGATGATCTGACTGAGCAAACCGATGCTCATATGCTTCTCTATTGAATTCTTTGTAACGATTAGCCCGCGTCCGACGGGCTTTTTTTATGTCTGCAATAAAAGCCTGCCGCTTACGCTTGTCATACATTAGTAGGCTTCTAACCTTTAGCGTGTTGTGAGACGGCTGGCGCTCCTACCGCTAGCTGATGAGATGCACGGCTGGCTCGCCAGGCATCTTGATCACAACGTTTAGAGGCCAATTAAGAGTTTCAGTTTCACCGCGATTTGTACCTGCTACCCGCCTCGGGTGCAGGTATTTTTTTGCCTACTATCCCATATCGAAAAATAAATCACTCACAATTTCAATACCATAGATATTCAACAGCCAAAATGAATACTTAGAGTATTTACTTATTTAAATACTGTCAGTATTCTTAACCCATCGGCAGGACGCTGGCAGGCCACAGGGAACGGAGTGGCGGGTTCTTTAACAATAGAGATTGAGACTGATTCGGTCTCACCAAAGTGAAGTTGGCTTTGGACTGGCGTGTCGTGGAGCTTAGGCCTATCAGGGCTGATCGGGCCGACCTTTGAAGCGACTTGAAATCCGGAAACGTCACAGGTTCCGGCGCCAGTACCTAAGCCAATTACCGGAGGCAACATGAACAACAAGCAACGCAAGAAGCTGCAACGCGCAGTAGAGCATCGTGCCATGAAGCTGCAACAGCAGGGTTTCGAGCGCCGCATCGTCAGCACCTTATCCAGCTGCAACCAGAGAGTAGAGAAAGCAGTTATCTCCCCTTCTCTGCGTGACAGGCATGAGAGCACATCGGTATGCCTGCCGGATGTGGCTATCTATAACGCGGGACACCGCACCGTCCGCAAGGGCGCTACACACATCGTTAAGTAATACGGCGCAGGGCCGTGAATGAATGAGGATGAAACAATGAGAAAACAAAATCCGTGGGAATACAAAAACTGCAAAGCAGGCCAGATTTACGATATGGGCGACGGTATTTTAGGGGAAGTTACTACCGCTTTTCATAATGGCGCAGCAAATATGCTGGTACTTAATGGCCCGACAAAAGGCTTAACCTGGTGCGTGAACGGTCAATCGACAAGCGTCTACAGGCTGGTTGAGGATGTGAAATGATAACCCGCCCGGTTCGCCGGGTAATTCCAGAGCATTCTTGCGAGAGTGCTGCGGAGTTAAAAAACCAGGTCGCCTAGGCGGCCTCTGAATTGGCTATCGCAACTCAAAAGACATCGTAACGGCGAGGTGATATGGCAACGCTGAAAATTAAGTATGACGACGGCACGGAAGAAACAATCGAAAAAGCATTTTCAATCATCGACCACGGTGAGGGAGAAATCAGTTATTTCATCGGCGCAGGATTTACTAGGTATCACGCTCTGCAAGTAGCTGAGCACCAAGTTATCGATTCTGAGGCTGCCTAACACGCAGCCTTTTTTATTGAGGTGAGGATGTCAGCGACATTAATAACCGAGCATGGCATCTCGCCATGCCCCTTCTGTGGGGCTAGAGCGCAACTAAAGCGCTGGGTAATGACTCCCTCAGGAAGCAATGCATCTGAAAGCAGTTATGGCATTCAGTGCGTGGGCTGTACAGCTAAGATTTACATGCTGGACACGCCTGAATCAGCACTGAGCAAATGGAACAGCCGAGAAGCGGCGGGAGGTGAGCGTGGGTGAAGACGAATTTGAAGAGCATCCTGATGACGACATGAGTCAGTATCAGGATTATCCATTTGATTACGACTACTGAGGCTGCCTAACCCGCAGCCTTTTTCATATCTGGAGGCTCCATG
>Ga0308166_1004307_pt1 | contig 11459 bp, 12 predicted proteins | sample PhyCR2_2_FD_202137 | JGI IMG/M metagenome (GOLD analysis project Ga0308166, IMG submission 202137) | Phyllosphere microbial communities from UC Gill Tract Community Farm, Albany, California, United States - DLSLCC.R2 | ecosystem: Host-associated > Plants > Phyllosphere > Unclassified | place... | reverse complement strand
AAGTTAGAAAATAAGGCATCAAAATATTCTTTTGTTGCTTGTTCGATACTATGTAACTCTATAGCATAACCATCCAAATCAGCTTCTGTTTTTACAATTTCATACATATCTTGAGAAAAATAAATAATTTCTTTTCCATCCTTAGTTTGCATTTTTAATTTCATAACACACTCTTTTATTTTTAATAATTAACCAGATATATCATTTTGTTCAAACACAATCAAGTGACCATCTACACTATTAAATAAAACATGTTATAATATATAAAAATTATATCCCCAGAGAGAATACAAATGGATTTAGAAACACTATACAAACACAACGAAGATAATATGCCTTCAAAAACAACTCTTTTAGTAATAAGAAAATCATTACTTTTAAAAGAACTTTTCACCATTGTTCCAGACATTTCTTTTCAATACAAAACAAATGTGACTTTTGATTGTGTTCCTAATGCTTATTTTGATTGCACATGGGATAATAACATTGTAATTACTCCTGAGAACAATAATCCTGATATACTCTCTATCATTGAATCTTTGAAATCAACGGATAAAGAATTTGAAAAATTTATCTTTAATCAAACTCATATTGAAAAAATGGATGATGATTCATCTTATGATTATTTAAGACAGAGTATTCGTGACTTTACATATTATGATGACATCATAAATAAAGAAAATTTAAATCAGGTTTTAAATGAATTGCTTGAAAATCTTCTTTGTGATACAACAAGGGAAAAGGAAGTTCATGAATTTATTCAAGCTCTTACTAAGGGTGAAGAATACAAACCTGAAATAATTTCTCTTTACGGAGCAGAAATCCCAGCGATTCCAGTTACAGTAGATGAGACTTATAATCACTTATATCTTGAATGGGGTATGTATAAGGATGACTTTGTTTTAGATCAAGTTAAAGAATTCTTAAAAGAATCATTTCATAAAATCATCGAAAACAACATTTTATCATCAACAGAAAAGAACTTCCTCTTTTTAACTTTTGAGGATAATGTTTTTACACTCAATATTGCCGAGAACTCACTAAGTTCTATTATTTATTCTGATAAATACAGTTCTAAAACCAACACTTTTGATTATCTAATAGATAATGATTTTGCAGAAGCTATTTCTGATAAAACAAAAATCATAAATGAAAATTCTTTACAATTTATATGTGAGCATATTGCTTGTATTGCTCCTCATATGTTTGATACTGATAAAACATTACAGGAATTGCAGTCTTATAATGAAAAAGTTTTTATTCAAAATCAATTAAATAGTGATAACAACCCTGGGCTTAAAACCAGTAAAAGACTATAATTCACATCCTGTCCGTCTTAAAAAATGATGGTTTATAGTTTTTCGAGGTAAAAAAAGAGAAGAACGAATTCTTCTCTTTTAGTTTAAGCAGAATAAATCACCTTATAATATTCGTTTACTTTCTTTAAACAGTATTCTTCCTTTGTCGAAATTGCCCACATTCTCCACGGGATATAATCTTCTTTTGGATACTTTTTAAGATACATTTTTAAATCTTTCTTCAGTTTTTTCTCAAGAATTCTATCTCTGTGCTTATTGCGATAAATCTTCATTAAAATATAAATTATTAATCCTGCAAGAACAATCCCAGAAAGAGCAGCGAACAATACCATTTTGTTAACAGAAGCTAAAATATCTAAAAAGCTTCCTTTATTGGAGCTAAATAGATTCTTTATAAAATCCAAATTCAAATTTGAGGATAAATCAGACATCCATTTTGGTGTGTCATTATCAAAAGTCGATACTGTATTATCAACTTTTATCCAGCCTGCACCATCCCAGAAGAGATTCCATGCATGACCTTTTTTCCTGTTTCCTGAAAAATTATCACCTTCTTGATCTATAAAAATGCCCGTAGCATATTGAGAAGGAATACCATAATAACGAGATATAAGAGCTGTAGCCGTTGCAAAATACTCACAATGACCTCTTCGGTCTCGTAATAAAAAATCTTCAATAGAGCGCGGTTTACCATTGTATTTTAATTTTAAAGTGTATTTAAAATTATGTGCAAACCAATTATGAATTTTAGCTTGCTTTGTGTAAACATCATCACCATCTTTAATGCCTATTTCGGGGACAATTAGCTTTATTATGTCTTTATACTTATCTGAAAGATAAAGATCCTCTTTAAATGGTTCTCTATAACTCACATACATAGAGTCCAGGTAAGTTATTTTCAGATTTTGATATTCCCTTTCTCTCGAAATGGCAGCAATAGAATCACCATAAAACTTATAATAAGTTCTGTTCTTTATATCTGATTTTATGGATATTACTCCCGGAGGCATATATCCCATAACCTGAAGAGGGCTTTTTAAAGTTAGCTCTTTTTCTACAGGAATTGCTTCCCTTTTCAAAAACTGAGGCTTAAAAGATAGACTTTTAAGTTTTGTATCGCCTCTTACAATATCAAAAAAGTTTATAAATCCTGTATGTTTTAAAGCAGGTTGCTTATTCAAATCAGGATAGTAAAATCTAAAATAGATAAATCTGTAATCTAACTGCATTCTTACATAGTTATCTTTGTATCTATAAAAATCATAATAATCTTTTCCAGCAAAAGAGTCCAATAAACCTGAAGCACCTATTTTATCTCTTATATTAGCCATAACATTCATAAAGTCATAGTCTATTTTCCTTACTGAGAGATCATTCCATTTTATCTTTTCGTTTTCATAATCCTGAATAACAGAAAACTGATAATTGTAGAAAAGATGGTCATCGGGTAGCTCGCCTTTTCCACTAAAAAGCACCTTATTTCTAAGTGTCACACGGGCAGAATCAGAACCTATAGCTGAAAATCCCGTATCAAAATCTGGAAGATACATCAATGCCATATTATTTAAAGATTTGTTACTGACAATTACAAGTGTTGCCATGACAAAAACAAATAAAAAAGTTCTGATTATGTAAATTTTCCCCCAGGCAACATTAAACAAAATTAAAGCGATAAACCATGCCATCAGAAAAGGATTAAAACCCACAAGAGAATAAACGGCAACAATACTCAATATATTTATATAATTAAACCTTCTTGCATTTGCTATATATTCATTCGCTTTATCTTCATAAATTATAAAATAGCCTAATACAATTAATATACCAATTGGAGCATACATCACTAAATAAAATTGCTGAAATAAATCAGGTATAAATAAAATAATAATACCTAAATATAATGCACTAAATATATAAAAAGAATAGCCTAATTTCTTTGAATCTTCTGAAGTTGTTTTTGTTATAAGAAAAGAAATCATTAAAAGTAAAACAAAGAATATGCTAAAAGCATTAAAATAAAAATCAAGATTCAGAAAAGACAGGCTTACAAAAGTTAATAATAAAATAATCCTTTCTACACTATATTGTGTTAACTTCTTCATATTCATTTCCTTATAAGGACTTTGTTATTAACAGGTATATCTCGTGTTGTTAACACAATAACTTTATCATTAGCGGGTGAGACTATACTTTTCTTCTTAAAGATTTTTTGAGAAGGACCTGTTTTTATAATCTTTTCCAGTAATTCTTCTTTTTGATTGGCTATTTCAAAATTTTCATTATCAATAAAGACTGTTTTTATATGTTGTTTAAAAGGAGAATGATTTAAAAGATAAATAAGGTTTTCCTTTAGTGCCTCATAACTTTGTGAGTCTTTATCTTTTAAGCCCACTTCATTATCCACATATAACTCGATCTCAGGATTTTCTGTCGCATAAAAACGATTAACAAGCAGCTTGTCATTTTTAAGACTTTGTTTCCAGTTAACATGTTTAAAATTATCTCCTGACTCATATTCTTTTATTGAATGAATATAATCCATACCTATGGATTTTTTAACATGTTTCTTAATACAGGCTTCCAACTCAGGATTTCTTACTGCTTCAGGTAAAACCAAAATTTTCTTTTTATTTTGAACAAAATAATAAATTATTCTTTCTATACCAAGCAGATCTTTTTCAGCAAAACTAAATTCTTCTATTGTAAAAGCAACAGGTTTTTTTATTTTCAATTCCACATGTAAACTGTTTTCATTTTCCCAGATCATTTTTGATTTAACATCACTGGAATCTAAAGCAGCCAGATGTGGTTTTTTGTTTTTAAAGTCTGCTTTTTTTACTTTAAACTTTAACACTATTAATTCATTAATATTTTTTATTGTTGTATAACTTCCACCTTCATAGGAAGATGCAATCTTTTTTGATTTTAAATATAAAAAGCGAACCAAGCTTTCAGTAAATAAACCTGTAAAAAGGAAGCTTACAAAATAAAATAAGTTATATTCCTCACTTGATAAAAAAGCGATACCTAAAAAGAGCACTGCAAAAAGAATAACAAAACCCATGCTATATCTGAATTTCAGCATTATGATTTTACCTTCTTTAAACTTTTCGTTAAAACGGAGGCTATTTCATCAGGTTCAGTGCTGCGATTTTTAAGAGTGATGCGATGATTTAGAACAGGGTTTACCAGCTCAAATATATGATCAGGTAATACATTCTGACTTCCTCTTAAAAAAGCAAGAGCTTTAGCATTATTAATCAGATCTTTACCTGCTCTTAAAGAAACACCTTTTTTAATATCATCATTGTTCTTAACGGCATGAATAATATCAAGTGCATAGTTTGCCACTTTATCATGAACATTAATATCGGAAGCTTTCGCTTTCATCATGGCAAATTCTTCTTTAGAAACCAAAGACTCTTTTTTCTTATAATCATAAATACCCATCATAATAGCAAGCTCATGTTCTCGTGAAAGATCTCCTAATGATAGATTCATACAAAATCTGTCTTTCTGAGCAGAAGGTAGGTCAAAGGTACCTTCTTCTTCAAGATGGTTTTGTGTTGCGATAACAAAGAAGTTTCTACTTAAAGGATAAGTTTTTCTGTCAATGGTTGTTTGTTTTTCGGCCATTGATTCAAGCAAAGCAGATTGAGCACGAGGCAAAGCACGGTTTATTTCATCAACCAAGAGGATATCATTAAAAACGGGCCCTTTATGAAGCTCCCAATTGTTTAATTCTTTGTTGAAAATGTTTATTCCTGTAATATCAGAAGGAGATATGTCTGGGGTAAACTGAACACGACCATAATCAAGTGAAAAAACATCCGCAATGATTTTAGCAAGCGTTGTTTTTCCTGTGCCAGGCTCATCAGTAAGAAGAATACTGCCACCTGATAAAAGTGCACAAAGGATAAAATCAAGTTTATCATCTTTTATTTTAAAACTTTCTTGAATGCTTTTTTTAACCATTTCAATCATAATGTATTCCTTAATATTTTTCTAAAGAATAGCATTTTTTTCCTTTTACATGCAAGGTATTTCTACACAAATCAGTGCCATTATAAGTTATACTTTGATAAATATTTTTAACCAGATAATATTCAATTTAAATAAGTTTTTATAATAAATAAAATTCACAGCTACTGACTTAAATTTACATTATCAAAATAACCAATCTGATTTTCATCTTCTTTTATATTTGGATAATCTTTAGATCCTAAAGAAAAACCTCTTATTTTATAATTTACATAATACATGTTTTTACTGCTATAATTTTTAACAATTCTTGCATCTTCATTATATTTCAACTCTCTTTCTGATCTTTTACTTTGTCCCTCAGGATATGGTATTACAATTAGAAAATTAAAGTAGTCTTTTCCATTTTCCCTTATGACTATATGATAGAATGCATTTTGTGAATCTGGAGCAAAACTCTCATTGACACCATCAATATTCGTAATTGCAATAGAGCAATATTTTCTAATTTTGTCGCAGTATTGCGAAGAGGTTGTTTTGTAGCTAAGAATATCCTGCTTGTTATCCTTGATATATTCTTTTACTTTTGAAGAAACCGTTGTAAAATTATTCACAAGTTTATCAACATCTGATGGATGAGGTTTTGATATATAATTATAAACAAAAAATATGATAATAGCATAAAAGAATATTTTAAATTTAAAATTGAAAACATTTTCTTTTTTGTTATTTTTAAACATTTTAAATTTTTTAACTACAGTTTTTTTAGTTCTTTTCTTTTTATGTTTCATTGTTTTTATCCTTTAAAAATGATAAAAATCATCCAATTTTATGCACTGAAAGTCAAATTTAAATATTCAAAGTAAGCATTTATATTCTTTTTTTAAAATCTTTTTCTTTTGAGATTATTGATTCAGGAAAATTACTTAATATTATTTCTTTTTCATGTTGTGCTTTGCAAGCCGAAGTTAATTCAACCTCAACCAACTTTAAATCAAACATATCAGAGCTTTGTGAGCGACTCCCCATGCTCATATAAAAACTAACACCTTTATATTCTATTATTAAATTACCTAACTTGTTATATTTACTATAATTTTTAAAAACATGCCTGCAAAAATTGAAGAAAAAATCATCTATACATTTTTTAAGATTTTCGCTTTCAAAATTTTCGAAATAATATCTACCATCTTTACCATTTGCAGATTGGTCTGAAACAATAGAAACTTTATTCCTCTCCTTCTGTTTCACATACATAAAAATATCTACAAAATAAATTGTTCGTGAATTTAAAAAGTTAAAAACATTTATATCCAGATCAGGTGATTGATCCATTATCATAACCTCTTTAATTTTGACGATTTCTCATCATCTTTTAATAGTATCTTTTTTAATTGATTCTTTTCCTTTTGAGCTTTTAACCTCAACGCAAAAGCATCCTTAACATTTTGTGTTTCTTTCGTTGTATCATAGATTTCATCTAAAGGAGTTTTTCCTGATTGATTAACCACATAGAATAAATCTTCATCAAACTTTAACATAAAATCAAATAATTCATCATAGGGCATATTATAACGCAATCTCAATATATGATGAAATACATTACCTCCGTTGCCATCAAGGTTGTTTTTTACATCAAAACCATATTCTACGAAACAATTAAAAACTTTGAACACGCTCCCTTTATCGTGTCTGTCATACATATGAAAAAAATTAGGATAATAGTTATTATTATAATTTTTATCGAATTCGTTTACACCAAAATGCTTAAAAATTTCATCCAGGAGAGATTTATCATTAGCAAGAACCACTTCTTTCAAAACTTTATAAAAATTAACAAAATCACTAAGATCTTCTTTATGATTTCTAAGATATTTATCAGGAATATTTACTTTTTCTTTTAATTGAAATAAAAAATCATAGTTATTAAAAAGGCTTATTTTTTCCATCATATACTCTTCTTTGGTTGTGGAGGTTTCATAGTAAATACAGAACCAGGCTTAAATACAGGTTCTGATTTTGAATGACTTTTTTCTTTTTTCAGACTTTCCTGATAAGTATTATTCTCTAAAGTTACCTTATTAATTATTGCTACTAATGAGTAGTTATTTTCTTTAGCACTTTTCAATCTTCTTTCTACAATTTTAAACATGATACCTTTATAAAGTAAAATTGACTTTTCAAGGGAATCTTTATTTTCAAAATAAGCATCTCTTATTCCTTTAAAAAATCTTTCTATGCTCTGATAATCCATTCGGGGAAGAAAAACTATTTTTTCTCCAGACATCATAGAAAAAGAAACCTGATCATCAATGCACTCCATACAAATCGAATCAATCTTTTTTTCTATTAAATATTGAGTTAATTTTTTATATTCTTCGTAATTCAACTCTTCATTTACTTCTTTGTATTCAAAGAAAGAAGGATGTTGCTCCATCATACTCATCTTTAATTGCTGTAAAAAATCACCCCCCATAAAAATATCTGAAAGGGGCATGGGATTCCCATTTTCATCAAAAGCTTTTATTTCATCTTCTTCCATAAATCACCTCATCCTTTTATTTTTTATTATAATAGTATATACACAAAAACAAATTATTATAGCCTTTTCTTCTCTGTAATATTTAATTTATTTTCAGTAATATTCTCTAAAAGCCTAAATTTTTCTTTTATACTTTCAATTTCGTAAGTTGATTTCTCCAAACCACGTATTATCACTTTAACTTCTGGCGATTTAACAGATAATTCAATTTTATGCAGATTAAACAGAACACCATAGTGATTAACACCTTTAAAAATCTCTCCTATTTTCGATAAATCATTAGTATAAGTAGACTTGTCTTTAAAGAAATTAGTTATTTCTTTAATGAAAAGAGAACTTTCATCAGACACAATTATTTCTTCATATTTTGATAACAACAAAAGCTCAATATTAGATGGATTGAGTTTTATTAAAATGTCAGAATGCTTTATTTCTGTCAGGAATTTTTCATATTCTTCTGACAGTTTACCTTTATCGTATATTTCTTTCATTTATTATTCACACCTGCTGTGCTGTAAAGCGAATCATAATTTCTTTTCTCGTCTCATCCAAAGATGTTGATTTTATAGAACCATATATAGGTATAACACTTAATCGGTATATCAGACCTTTATACTCTCTAAACTCTCTAAACTCTGATACCTGTTCACCTACAAGATCAATAGACTGTATAATTTCTTTTAAAAAGATTGGAGTATTTTTATTTAATCTTCTTCTATCTTCCTCATTTTTTATTCCTTTTGACGAGATAACACCTTTAGAAATGGAAAAAGAATAATCATGCTCTTTTAAACATGTTTCAATCTGAGATATTTTACTTTTTCTTGCGGATTTTAAGGTGCTAATTGCCATAGACATTCCTCTATAGATAAGCAGCCACTCTCATGACTGCTTTTGCTTTAACTGTTACATTTTCATTTTCTTTGCAACAGGAATATGTTCAAGAGAATAAAATTTATTAAAATTACTAAGATCAACATCCTGACCACGAAAGTTTAAATACAGATCTTTTGCAGGGACACCACCACCATGAGAAAGAAATTCTTTTTTAAATTGCATCCCCATTTCCTGGCGGTTTTCTTTAATATAACTAAAAGCATCCACAGAATAAACATCAGACCAGATATAGCCATAATAACCTGAGCTGTATCCACCACTAAAAATATGAGTGAAAACCATAGGGAAGTTAGAGTCATTATCTACAGGATCGGTGTTCACCTTATCCATGTTGATTTTATATGCCGCATAAGCATCTGTATCCTTATTACTGTAAACATCAAGATCATACAGAGCCATTCCTATCTGACGAGTATAGAAATTAGCTTTTCTAAAGTTTTCAATCTCTTTAACTTTATCAACAAGCTCATCTGGAATACGATCATCTGATACAGCTTTCAGGAAAAAAGGTTCTTTAGCAAACTTTTCGAGCATCTGGCTTGGAATTTCAACCGCATCTCGTGGAACATCATTTGTGCCTGAATAACTTCTGTATTTGGTTTCAGAAGAAACTGCATGAACCAGATGACCAAACTCATGCAACAGGGTTGTTAAATCGCTAAAAGACAGACCTTGTTCATTAGGGTCAAAATTCGTATTTAAAGCAAGCAGACCTGTTTTATCTCTTGTTGGTGCATTATAATTGGATACCCACGCTCCACTTTTTTTCATTTTTCTTTCAAATAAATCAAAGACAACCAATCCTTTTTCTTTATCACCATCATACATTTTGTAGGTTTGAGCATTTTCAAAAGGTAAAATAAACCCTTCTTCTACTTTTTCAAAAGAGATATTAAACATTTCTTTTATCAAATCAAAGGTTGCTTCCAATGCTTTATCAAGTGGTAGATACTGACGTTCCTGGTTTTTTTCGTAATTAAACAAATGCTCTTGCATTTTATTTACATAAAAAGCTTTTGAAAACTTATCAATACTTTCTTTGCCATAGTGTTCCAACACAAAACCATGAAGTTCATTATCTTCCTTTACGGCAATAGGGTAAATTTCATCACTGAGGTTTTGCAAAAAACTGATTGCAGTTTGAGGATCTTTCGACATAGCATCTTTTAAAGTTAATTCTGAAACAGAATTTTTACCCAGCAATTGTGCTGTTCTGTGTTTTAAGGCTGCAATATTAGCAAGAATCTGTGAGTTGTCATAGGCAGAACCTTTAGCTGCAATTTCTTTATTTTTATTAAAGAGAAGTTCACGGAAAGTTTCACTTTCGCAGGTTTGCATCATGTCATAAATTTTATTAAGATTAAATTCCATTTTTAAGTCTTTGAATAAAACCTTCTCATCAAAACCAAGAGAATCGTAAACTTCCTGACTGATTTCAAGTGTCCATTCTTTTCTTGCTTTAGCAATGTTTTGCATAAAAGTAACAGTCAAATCGCCCAATTTCTTCGAGATATCAATCAGCTCATCTTGTTTTTCTTTAGGAAGATTAAGTCCTCTTTCTTCAAAAGCCTTAATTTTTTTATCTTTTAAAATATTATCCTGTTCATCTTCTGTGATAAGAGACTGAATAAATTTATAGTAATCTTTATTATAACCAAGATCACTGAGTTTCTCTTTGCAATATTGATTCATTGCAGTATAAGCACTCATAACTTCTTCTTCCTGGTAAACAAGAGAAAGATAAGCATACTTTGTCAGCAAGTCATCGATTTCTTTCGATACTGATTCTTCCCATGTAATAAACTCATTGACTGTAAGGGCTGGAGATTTCTGGATAAGTTCCAGAATAACATTTTTATAAAGATCAACAGCGGGTTTGAATGTGTCAAAATCAACAGGAGATGGGGTAAAATAGTTTTTATTTAGCATAAATTCACCTTTTTATATGTATAGCTTATCATAGCATGAAATCTGCAATTTATTCAACAAAAAAGGCAAAACAAGTCTGCCTTTTAGGTATTTGTCCAGATAAAAATGTTTTAAAACTAATAGTTTATTTATTTAAACTTATACTTAGCTTGTTTTCTGGATCGATATAAGTAAAACTTTCATTATCATAAATCTTAAAACTTTTATCGAAATTTTTGACAGAGATACCATTATCACAATCAAAATGTGTTAACTTGCCTTTAACATGATAGTCAATATAACCATTTTGTTGTACAACTTTTTGTTCTGTAAATAAAGAAGGCATTTTCTGTTCATTACTAAGAAGAGAATCTTTCCCATCTGAACACGATATGGAAACAGGATAAGAAGATGTGAATCCTAAAGGTTGTTCATTCTGAACGGTTCGTTGTTGTTTGATACCTCCAAATTCCACATTAGTATTATATACCTGAGAAAAAGCAGATAATGGCATCAGAAATAACAAAGACAGGGCTATTTTTTTCATAATTTTCTCCTTTGATGTTTAAGCGGCATATTACATGTTCCATTTCTATAATTCAACTTAAATTGCTTTAACTGCAAAATTTAGTTATAATTTATCTATACCAATTACAGGAGTTTCTGATGGAATCATTGATCGATCATATTCAATCTGAAAATCAACAAAATGCTAAAGCATTAAACGAACATCTTTCTACATATGCTTTTTTACCCACACTTGAATCCCATTACTTTTTATTAAAAATAATGGCACTGGAATCTATATTTAA
>Ga0308166_1004301_pt1 | contig 11467 bp, 7 predicted proteins | sample PhyCR2_2_FD_202137 | JGI IMG/M metagenome (GOLD analysis project Ga0308166, IMG submission 202137) | Phyllosphere microbial communities from UC Gill Tract Community Farm, Albany, California, United States - DLSLCC.R2 | ecosystem: Host-associated > Plants > Phyllosphere > Unclassified | place... | reverse complement strand
GCATTGAGCGCATCGCGGATCAAACCCGCTTCGTTACGACTACGCACCAGCACGGTGATATCGGATGCGCGCACCGGACGCAGCGAGTCACCCTTTCCTAAGCAGGCGCGTCCCTGCTGTCCGGCCACCAGCCAGCGGCTGATATCCGCCGCACACTGACGCGCCATAAACTGCTGATAATCGCTGCTGCCGACGCCTGCACCGGGTTGTAACCAGAAACGCAGCGCCGGTTGCGGCCGATCGTCATAGATCAGTTTCAGCGCCTGATTCGGTGCCGCCGGTTTGACCTGCAGGAAAGGAATAGCGGAGAACAGAAATGGGGATTCCAGCTGAGAAAACAGCCGGTTAACGCTATCGACCATTTCCGGCGACGAGCGCCAGTTAGTATCGAGCGTGTAGTGAGCGCTAACTTCACTTCGCGCGCGCAGATAAGTAAAAATATCCGCGCCGCGGAAGGCATAAATCGCCTGCTTAGGGTCACCGATTAGCAATAGCGCCTGTTCTGGCTGGTTGATATAGAGCGTGCGGAAAATGCGGTACTGCTGCGGATCGGTATCCTGGAACTCATCGATCAGGGCGACCGGGAACCGTGCCCGAATGGTGTCAGCCAGCAGGGTGCCGCCCGGTTGCTGCAACGCCTCATCCAGCTTGCTCAGCAGATCATCAAAGCCTAACAGCGCCCGCAGCCGTTTCTCACGCTGGACGGTGGCGCGCACGTCAGTCAGCGCCTGTGCAATGATCACATCCCGCAGCGACAGCGGTTCCGCCAGAAACTGATCGATTGCGTCAAACACCGGATGGCGCGGGGCTTCACCTTTTTTGGTTTTCTCCTCCAGCACCTGCTGACCAAAACGCTCCAGCTCTTTCGGCAGTTGGTAATCCAGCGTTTCGCTGTTGGCCCACTGCGTGACTTTCGCCACCCAGACCGGCAGGTTTTTACTGCTGTAGCTGCGCTTATCAACGCCGGACGCGCTGATGATGCCTTCCACGTCGGCACTGAGCGACTGCCACTGCTGCTTGATTGACGTAATGCGCGCCAGATTGCGGGCGTGACGTGACGCCAGAGTCTCATCGGCAGCAGGTGGCCGCTTCAGGCTGGGCGATTCACCCTGTAGCCAGGGGCGCAGCGTGGTCAGCAGGCTGTCCGGCCCGCTCCATTCCGCCGCAATTACCCGCGCCACATCAAGCGACAGCGGATAGCACTGCCGCCGCCAGAAATCGGCGGTCGACTGCTTCAGCAGCGCCTGCTCATCTTCAATCAGCTCCTGCTCAAACAGCATGCCCGATTCAAACGCGTTGAGGTTGAGCATCCGCTGGCAGAAACCGTGGATAGTAAAGATCGCCGCTTCATCCATCTGCCGCTCGGCCGCCAGCAGTTGCGCTGCGGCGTGCGCTAAATCCGGTATCTGGTCAAGCAGCAGCTGATGTATCGGATCGCCGCTGCTACCGCGAATACAGGCCAGCCGCAGCTGATGAATATTTTCGCGGATACGTCCGCGCAGTTCAGCGGTCGCGGCCTCGGTGAAGGTCACCACTAAAATTTCTTCAACCGACAGCGGCCGGCTGTAAGCATTTTCGCCGCCCAATCCCAACAGCAGACGAAGATAGAGCAAACCAATGGTAAAGGTTTTTCCGGTCCCCGCTGAGGCCTCAATCAGCCGCTCACCTCTGAGCGGCAGCGTTAAGGGATTCAGGGATTCGGCAGGTAACTGCGTCATTGGGTCTCACTCTTTACCGGCAGCGACTGCTGCAACTGCGCCACTTCATTCCAGGTTTTCCAGCCTGGCAGCTGGGCAAAGGCCACTTTTTCGTTGCTGTTTCCCGCGATCTGCGAGGTCATCACCATACCGGTGTGTTGTATCACCGCATGCTGGAAGAAATCAGCCAGGCTGGCTGGAGTCAGCTGTTTAATCTGCGCAATCACTTTCTGGCGCGTGTCAAAGTCGTCATTCTGGCGGTCAAAGTCGCGGCTATAGCGATCCGCCTCCTCATCCAGTGTCTGAGGACGCTGCTGCAGATCATTGATCATCGCCTGCTGATACTGGGCAAAATCGGCCTGACTCATCGTGCGTAAGCGTTTCTCCGCCTGCGGATAGAAGGCCTGATAGCGCTGCAGCAGCCAGGCCGGTTGTTTGCTGTTGCTCTGCAGCAGGAAACCGATCCCCCACTGACGGCCTACCGGCATCTGGAAGGCAAACACCGCATAGCCAAGTTGCTCTTCAGTGCGTAGCTGGTTGTAGAACCACGGCTGCACAATCTGACTCAGCATCGAGCTGTTCGCCATACTCTGGTATTCGCCATAGCCGAGCGGTATATAGAGCGCCGCTAAGGCAGAATCGGTGCTGCTGCCCTTCTGTTGCAGGTTGGCTTTAAGCGGTTTTTCGAACGTCACATACTTACTGCGCCAGGTGTCAGTGCCGGTGCTCTGCATCTGCTGCTTCAGTTCACGCCCCAGTTGGATCACGCTGTCGGCACTCAGGTTACCCACCACCATCATTTCCGGCGTTGCCGCGCGGAACAGTTCATCGCGATAGGCGGTGACATCCTTAAGTGTGATAGCACTGACCAACTTGCGACGCGTTTCCCGCTGGGTGTAGGGCAACTGCGACAGCAACTGCATCGGCTGAATCGCCTGTTCAAAAGCTTTACCTTTGTCCGCTGCCTCCAGCCGTTCCAGATACCAGGATTTGGCCTGCTCCAGCTGCTGTTGCGTCGGCTGGAAGTGAGCATAGCCTTCAACCAGCTTCTTCAGCAGGGTTGGCAGGCGCTGAGTAAAGCCGCTGGCGCTAAACACCAGCCCCTCATTTTCGCCGGTTGAAAAACTGATGCCACCGACCGATGCCTGCGAGTTCAGCTCATCCAGCGCCAGGCTGGAGAGGTAGTCATTGAGGCCAAACAGTACCTGCTGGCGCGCATCACTGATGGCGTTCTTGTTACGCAGCGCCAGGGTAATCGCAGCTTTTGGCTCGCTGGCGTAAAACTGACTGGGCATCCAGTAGATACGCATACCGGCATCATTTTCCAGCCTGACCGGATGTGAATAGTGTTTATCGTCCGCCGGCAGCAGGGTGAAGTCATCCGGAATATAAGGATTCAGCGTGGGCATCGAAAGCGCAATCTGGCTGCTGCGTTGTTGCCAGTCGGCAAAGGTCGCCGGCGTAATTTTTTCAACCTGATACGGCGCATCAACAAAGTACGCCTGTTTATTGTGCGGTTCCTGCGGGCTGATATACCAGATACGCGCCTGCTGTGGCGTCATCTGATCCAGCCGTGCCTTGATGGCCGCGACATCATACTGATCCGCCAGATAAGGCGCATCCAGCGTGTGCTCAACCGGCACCCGCAGCATGGTATCCGCCAGCCATTCGATGTAATCCATATCCCGGGTAATTGAGGGATAGCGGAAGTCGAGCGCCAGCACGTGAGAGACCTCATCGAAATAGCGCTTATCATCTGCCTGCTCACGCAGCAGGTTGATGTAGCTAAAAATGGCTGCGACCACTTCATCGCGCTGCGCCAGACCTTTGTCGGTCAGCGAGGCGGTAATCGCAAACACGCCGCCGTTGCGATCGGTCATCGGGTCAGCCCCGGCATTCACCCCGTCGGCTAAGCCCTGTTTTTGCAGCCAGTCGGTCAGGGTATTTTTACTGCGGTTGCTGATCAGGTAGCTAATCAGGGTGTCGGTTTTGCTGCGAAAACGATCGCTGTTATTAGCAATGCGAAATTCAATCTTAAGCTGTTTGCGTGGCTGAGCCGGTACGTAATGGATCAGAATACCCTGCTGCTCAGCCGTCACCACCGGTACGCTGATTGCCGGTACGCTGGCGTTATGGTTAGCCACCCGACCAAAGGTTTTGGCCGCAATTGACGCCATCTCCGGCAAGGTTTTGTTGCTGTAGATCACCGCTTTCATCAGATTGGCGGAGTAATGGGTATGGTAGAAATCCAGCAGCGCCTGGTGCAGTTTGCTGTCGGGTTTGTCTTTGAGCGTATCGAGATTACCGCCGGAAAAACGCGACGCCGGGTGGGCCGGGTTGAGCGTTTCTGCCCCGACCTGCGCCATGCGTAACCCGTCGCGCGAGCGCGCCATCGTCAGTTCAGCGTTGACCGCATGGCGTTCCCGATCGGCGTTGACCGGATCAAGTAGCGGCGCGGCAACCGCATCTGCCAGACGATCCACCGCCGGCTCCAGCGAAGCATTTTCCACTTCCAGATAAAAGGCGGTGCGGTAAGAGGCGGTACTGGCATTGTGGCTGCCACCGTGCTTTTTCAGGAACTCAGCCAGATTGTCCGGCTGAGGGTAATGGGTTGATCCCATCAGCACCATATGCTCCAGATAGTGCGCCAGGCCGAGCTGCTGGTCAGGATCGTCCAGTGAGCCAATCGGTAAGGTCAGTGCCGCCAGCGATTTGGGGGCAACCGGATCGGAAACCAGTAATACCGTCATGCCATTGTCGAGCCGGATAGCCTGATACTGACGGGGATCGTGTTCACTCTTGCGAATGATGTCGTTAATTGGTTGCCAGCCCGATTCGGTCTGCGCTATGGCAGTACAAGCCACCAGGCCTATCAGAAGCGCCGCAAACCAGCGTGCGTATGTCCGCATGTAAACCCCTTACGTTACCCAATAAACCGCCAGTGCCTGACACCGCGGCTCAAAGCAGAGCAAACTTTCTATGTAATTGGCCAGTGAGCAAATTGCTGTCTGGCCTGCTATTCATCATCCTGATGTGCAGCCAGCACCGGTAAATACCAGCGTTGTGCCGCCTCAGTTATCTGTTGTAGCTGTGTTTCATCCAGCACGCGGCACAGGCGTTGCAGGTAAGGATCGCTGCCTTCTCCCTCAACCTGATAACTGCCTGACCACGCAGTCAGCAGGCGATTGCGCGCTTTAAGCTGGGTCGCTTCATCGGTCAGTAGCTGCTGACTTTTTTTGTCATAGCTGGCCGTTAACCAGGCACCGCCGCTTTTGTTGAGCAGCATCAGCGGCTGACGCATGCCGGCGAAATAGCCCGCCACATAGTCATTCAGTGCCGCGACGGCCGCCGGCGGGTTTACCGCCAGAAAGCGCCAGCGACTCTGCTGTCGGCCAAACATCCGGCTGCTGCCGGTGCCGCCCAGTGCGCAATAGACCAGATGTTCCAGCCAGAGCAGCAGCCCGTCGTTCATGTTCAGCACCCCAGGCCGCCAGCGCAACAGGCCGTCATCCTGCACCTGGGTGAGCCAGCCGGTCAGGCTGACCTGTTCCAGTTGCAGATTGACTTCCCAGCTCTCGCCTTCACTGCGCTGCGTCACTACTTCTGCCGCCACTTCCTGCATCTCATCACGCTGCGCCTGCCAGAACAGTTCGCCAAATGCGCCGTAAGGCAGATTACCCGCCGCACGGTGATGCGCATAGAGCCGCTGGGTATCCTCCCCTTCCACCAGCGCATTCAGCAACTGCGCGTTAATCTGATAACGCTCCAGATTGTCGAGAGCGAACGGTTCGCTGTCGGGCAGTTCGTTCTCTTCCAGCCAGAAATTTACCCCGAGCCGCTGATGAAACCACGCCCGCACCGGATGGCGCCAGAAGCGCAGAAACGCCTCCAGCGTCAACGCCTCAATCGACGGCGCTTCCAGCGGCTGAACAAAATCGGGTTGCGGTTGGCCTGCGCCCTGTGCGGCAGGTAACCATTCGCGGGCAAAGCTCTGCAGCCTGGCGGCAGGCTGGAAATTCTCGGCAGCAAACGGCATCCGGCTGTGCAGATGTTGCAGATGGTCCCGTACCCGCGCAGCGCTCTCATCCAGATCGCGCTCTTCATCGCCGTCCAGATAAAAACTCTGCCCGATATAATCCAGCAGTTCTGTGACCAGCACCGACGGGTAGCGTTCCGTATTATCCTGAATTGCCCGGCCGATATAGCTGATGTAGAGCTGCTGTTGTGCAGAAATCAGCGCCTCAAGAAACAGATAACGGTCATCATCACGGCGGCTGCGATCGCCTTTACGTGATTGCTGCTGCATCAGATCGAAACCTAACGGCGCTAAAGTGCGCGGATAGACGCCATCATTCATGCCCAGTAAACAGACCACTTTGAACGGGATCGAACGCATCGGCATCAGGGTACAGAAGTTGATCTGCCCGGCCAGGAATCGCTGGCTGATACGCTGCTGATCCAGCCGGCTGCGAAGGTCGTCACGCAGCAGCGTGACCGGAATCGCCTCTTCAAACCTGGCGTCCATGCCATATTCAATCAGTGTCTGCCACTGCTCTTCCACCAGCAGCAGCGCCGCTTCGGTTTCGGCATCGGGGCTGAAAAATGCGTTCAGCAATTCCCGGCACAACGGCAGCCACGCCTGCAGTGGCCGCGGCTCGGCCAGCAGTTGCCGCCAGTGGTTAAGCCGGGACAACAGCTCCGCCAGATGGCCAGCCAGTTCACCCACCAGGCCGCTCGATTCATCGTACGGCAGAATCCCTTCCCAGTCCCCGTTGTGGCTCTCCATCGCGTAGCCCAGCAGCATCCGTTGCAGACCAAAACGCCAGGTATGCTGGCCGGTTATCGGTAATGATAAAGCTTCTACGCTGGCGTCATCCAGCCCCCAGCGTACGCCCGATTCACTGACCCAGCGCCGCAACAGGCGCAGCCCGCTTTCATCAATGGCGAAATGGCTGGCCAGCGCCGGCACATCCAGCAGCGCCAGCACATCCTCGGAGACAAACCGACTGTCCGGCAGCGCCAGCAAATGCAGGAATGCCACAATGGCCGGATGCGCCTGACTGGCGCGGCGGTCTGAAATGGCGAAGGGTAAATAACGGTCTGCGGAGGCATTGGCGAAAACCGCCTGAATAAACGGCGCATAGGCGTCGATATCGGCCACCATGACAATAATGTCACGCGCTTTCAGCGTCGGGTCAGCCTCCATCAGCGCTAACAGATGATCCTGTAATACTTCGACTTCACGCTGAGCACTGTGGCATACCTGCACCGCCACCGAACGATCCTGCGGATCGAGCCGGCGTTTCTGATCGCTGTGCGCCAGTTGCGCGGCGTCGAGCCCGATCACGGCGTTGTCCTGCAGATTAAGCAGATCGGACTGCAGGCAGTGCAGCAGGTTGTCTTCTTCCACCTCAACAAAGGCGTCAATGTCGTCATTGGCCTCCATCTGGCTGAGCAGGAACAGATTATCGCGTCCCAGCTTGCCCCATGAGGCGAGCAGTGGATTGGTCAGCTGTTGTTCACCAGCATCATTGAATAACGCGGGCGCCTGCTCCACATCGCGGAATAATCCGCGCTGCTCATCCGCACCATGACGCCGACGCTGGCGGCTTTGCAGCTTAGCCAGAAAGGCATAATCCTGAATATCGCCCCAGTAATCGCGGCAGGGATTGGTAAACAGCAAATGAATATCTATGTGGCGTCCCAGCGCCTGCAACGCCTGTAAATAGACCGGCGGCAGCGCGGAGATGCCGCAGATGAATACCCGTTTCGGCAGATTTTCCGGCGTGTGTTGCGCCTGCTCCAGCGTCTGGATAAATCGCGCATAGAGATTGGCACGGTGCCATTTTGGCTGACGCAGCGTTTCGGTATAACTGACCAGATCGCGCCACAGCGCCGCCTGCCAGCGCTGCGCCTCACCCAGCCCGTCAATGGTTTCACCGCGCTCCCAGCTGTTGAGCCAGTCGGCGCGATAGACCAGATACTGGTCAAACAGATCCGCCACTCGTGAGCTCAGCTGGAACAGTTTTCGCTTATCGCCATCGTCGTGCAGATAGTGGCGCAGCGAGATAAACTCCTCGTGTTCCAGCATCACCGGCAAACGATGCATCAGCTTCCAGCTCATGCTGGCTTTGCTGAACGCACTCTCGACCGGAATATCGGGCAGCACCCGGACAAACATCTCCCAGATGAAACTGGCCGGCAACGGGAATTCGATGTTGGCCGCGATACCAAAGGTCTGCGCCAGCTCCATTTGCAGCCACTGCGCCATACCCGGACTTTGCACCAGCACCATTTCAGAGGCGAAAGGATCATCCAGAGGATCATGTTTAATCACCGCAGCCGCCAGAATCTTCAGCACATCAAGCTGATTAGAGTGATAAACGTGAAACATGAAAACTCCTGTGGCGACTCATAACATAACTGCGGTATTGCGGCCCGGTAACTCTACCGCGTATCGCGGTTGAAGCCCATCAAAAGGGCGTCATTCGGGCGGTTTAACAGCGTAATCGCGTCAGGCTGGCGCTGCGCTGCTGCGGTCCCAGCACGTCGGCGCGTTCCAGCCGGCAGCCCGCCGGGCCGTTCTGGATTTGCAGGGTGGTGCGCCAGCCAGCACTCTCATGCCCAATCAGCCGTTGTTCCGCCACCCGCCACGCCTCTCGCTGATTCCACTGCTGGCTGAACCCGAACGTGAGCGCGCGATGATACTGCAGCAGCGCGCTGCTGCTTAATGCCATTAACAGCAGAGCAAATAACGCTTCCGGCAGGCTGAATCCCGCCGCCTCACAGACAGTCGTCCGTTCTGGCTCGCGGGCAGTAGTCGATCCAGCCATGCGGTAGCGGCTGAATACGACTCTGATGGAGCGAGACCCACTGCCACACCGCCGTTCCGCTGCCACTGGCTTCACCTTTAAGCAGACCTTCTCCATCTTCACCTCGCTGTAAGCAACTGCGCCATCCCTGGCGTTCATCATGCTGACAACCGACCGTTTCGCCCGCAGACCAGCTAAGGGAGAGGCCCCATTGCAGCGCTGACTGCGCCCGCCAGAAATCCTGAATAAACTGCTGCTCATCAGCCAGTAGCAGCATCCCCTGCTCTAACATTTTTCGGCTGGCGTGCAGCGTGAGGCTGCCGATGACTAACAGCATCAACACCATACCCAGCGTACTGCTGCCGTGCTGCCTCACAGATTTTCAGCCTCCACCCAGCTCTCTACCGTTTCCAGCCAGCGCCCGGCACGTCCCTGCAGCCGCAAATGGATCTGCCTCTGCTGGCGGGTCACACTGAACTGCTCCAGCGTCAGGAAAGCCGGATCGGAGAGCCGTTCCCAGCCACCCGCGCGACAGTCATTAACCCCGCGCTGCATCTCCAGTTGCTGCAACCGCAGGCGATAACCATAGTAATCGCTAGCCGCCTGGTTAACGCCGTCCCACTGACCGTTGCTGTTTTCATCCCAGCGCAGCAGCAGGCAGTTTTCACTGAGGGTGAGCGCGCCGTTGCCGCACTCACCGTGACAATAGCCTGCGCGTCGCACCGCCTTTTCCAGTGTGGCGATAATCTGCTGCAGCTCCTGGCGCAGCTGCGCCCGCTGCAGCAACCCGACATTCTCGCCGAGCAGCAGCGGTAAAAAACGTCCGGCACTGACCATCAGGACGGCGCCGATCGCCATCGCCATCAGCATTTCCAGCAGGCTGAACCCGGCGGTTTTCAACGGCACGCTCCGGCGTCGGTAAAACAAAAGCGGATCCGGGCCCGGGTGGAAATAATCAGCCGCAGCTCTCCTGCCTCATTCCTTAGCTCAATGCTGCCTGCCCGGGCGACGTTGCGACGGCCGTAAAAGCCCGGCTCACCGCGTAGCCCGTTTAACATCACCCCAGCATGGGGTGCAATGAAATGCAGACGCTTTCCTGACTGACACGCCCCGAGCGGCAGACTGCCGCCGCCAATACACCAGGGCTTTCCCGGACGTGACCACAGGACCAGGTCGCGATTTTGCCGGTAAGCCTGAGCACGAAGCCGCAACAGAAAACCCTGCAGTTGCTGGGCAGTGTCGCGTAGCTGCTGCCGTTGCTGCCAGCGCTGCCAGCCGTGAAGTGCGCCAAGGCTCAGTATTCCGGCAATCACCATCACCACCAGCAGTTCCGGCAGGGTAAAGCCGCGTAACAAGTGTGTTTTCATCGGGCTAGCGTGCCGGGTGGAGAAAGCGGGGACAAGCGGGTTGTTATGCGGCTGGAAAAAGGGTCACAGAGAAGACGATCATCGGACATCTGGTGGCATGACGCTGCGAGCCATGCCGCATATTTTGCCGCAGACAGGTAAAAAAAAAGCCCCGGTGTGCAGGGCAGCACTGGGGCTTTTTCACAGCAGGTATCAGATTGCGACAGGCGCTTTGATCGCCGGATGCGGATCGTAACCTTCAATTTCAAAGTCATCAAACTGGTAGTCAAACAGCGAGGCTGGCTTGCGCTTGATCACCAGCTTCGGCAGCGGACGCGGCTCGCGGGTCAGCTGCAGGCGTGCCTGCTCCAGATGATTACTGTAGAGATGGGTATCGCCACCGGTCCAAACAAAGTCGCCGACCTGCAGGTCGCACTGCTGCGCCACCATATGTACCAGCAGCGCGTAGCTGGCAATATTAAACGGCAGGCCGAGGAAGATATCGCAGGAGCGCTGGTAAAGCTGACAGGAGAGTTTGCCGTCAGCCACATAGAACTGGAAGAACGCGTGGCACGGTGCCAGCGCCATCTGATCCAGTTCACCGACGTTCCAGGCTGAAACGATAATCCGGCGTGAGTCGGGGTCGCTTTTCAGCTGCGCGATCACCTTGCTGATCTGGTCGATCTGCTCGCCGCTGGCCGTGCCCCAGCTGCGCCACTGTTTGCCATAAACCGGGCCAAGATCGCCCCTTTCATCAGCCCACTCATCCCAGATTGAGACGTTATTTTCCTTCAGGTAACCGATGTTGGTATCACCTTTCAGGAACCACAGCAGTTCATGAATGATTGAACGGATGTGGCATTTTTTAGTGGTGACCAGAGGGAAACCCTCCTGCAGATTGAAACGCATCTGGTGACCAAAAATTGAAAGCGTGCCGGTACCGGTGCGGTCAGCTTTTGGCGTGCCTTCATTCAGCACATGTTGCATCAGGTCCAGATACTGTTTCATTTTTCCTCGCGAAATTGTGGCTGTGGACGACGACGATAGGCCCAAATCATCATGGCAATACCGGCGATAATCATCGGAACGGAGAGAATCTGTCCCATACTGATCCCGCCTTCAAACAGGCCAAGCTGGGCGTCCGGCTGGCGGAAGAACTCGACGATGATACGGAATGCACCGTAACCGATCAGGAACAGGCCAGAGACGCTGCCCATCGGACGCGGCTTACGGATAAACAGATTAAGGATGATGAACAACACCACCCCTTCCAGGATCAGTTCATAAAGCTGCGAAGGATGACGCGGCAGGACGCCGTAGGTATTGAGCAGCGCCTGATACTGTGGGTTAGTGGCAGCCAGCGCCACATCTTCGCTGCGTGATCCCGGGAACAGCATGGCAAACGGGAAGCCCGGATCGACACGGCCCCACAGCTCGCCGTTAATGAAGTTGCCGAGACGGCCCGCACCCAGACCAAACGGAATCAGTGGCGCGATGAAATCAGCCACCTGGAAGAAGTTACGTTTGGTACGGCGAGCGAACACCAGCATCACCACAATCACCCCGATCAGGCCACCGTGGAATGACATGCCGCCATCCCAGACTTTGAACA
>Ga0308166_1004297_pt1 | contig 11474 bp, 4 predicted proteins | sample PhyCR2_2_FD_202137 | JGI IMG/M metagenome (GOLD analysis project Ga0308166, IMG submission 202137) | Phyllosphere microbial communities from UC Gill Tract Community Farm, Albany, California, United States - DLSLCC.R2 | ecosystem: Host-associated > Plants > Phyllosphere > Unclassified | place... | reverse complement strand
GCGGGCAGACTTCGGTCTGGCCGGTTGCCTGCTCCGGTGGATCTCACCTCGCACATAGCTGCCACCTATTCGCCGCGTGAGATCCGGCGATCGATGGCTGCCCATCAGCATCAGCAGGAGAAGCATTTTGGATAAGATCGTCCCCGCCCCCCCCCCCTCGAACCCACCACCCCCCTCGAACAAACCATCCGCGCCGACGATCTCGCGAAAAACCGCGAAGCGATCAAGCGCGCTCTGGATTTTTACCTGTGCCCTCAGCCGAGCAAAGCGCACCCGCCCGGCACCATGTTCTCATCCAGCCCGACATCGACATCGACACCGAAAGCCTGCTCGCTCATGCCTGTGAGTCACTCACTTCAGCCAACACCCTGGCCAGTGATTTCGCCGATCAGTTGGGGCGACCGCAACGCCATACCGCGCTGGCGATTCAGCAGATCATCATGCTTGCCGAGCTGGCGGTGAACCGTGCGCTGGATCGGGTTGATCCTCGCGCCTGAAAAGCAGGCATCATCCAGGCGATAAATGGCGCGCGGCTTTGAGCTCGGCATTCAACGCCGGATTCCAAGCCAAAAAACCACCGGGCCATCAAGCCCAGTGGTTTTCCATTACGTGCAATCGTACTGGCGTCACTTCACCTGGGTCAGCTTCACATCTGCTACAAGCATCTCGATCAACGTTCGCAGGTATTTGAAACCCTGATCTTTTTTCTCCCAGCGATCAACGAAGAACAGCCCTTTGTCATTGACCTGTATCGGCGTGACAACGATCTCGCCAGTCCTGGATTTATGCACCACGCTGGCGGTGCGGGTGTCTGCGTTTTCGATCAGGAAGTGCCCGGGTTGGGTCAGTTTGCTGCGACTGACAGAAGGCGTCGCGACGGGCTTTTTCGTTCCGGGGACGGCCACCTCCATGAGAAAGTCGCTGGTCAAGGCCCGAACGTTGGCCTCGCGCTTGCCGCTGACAAACTCCCACGAGCCACGGTGGATATCCCTGGCCAGCTCAGGGGCCGTGTCGCGTACGTGCAGGCTGACGGCGGGCAGGGTGTCGGCCAGACCTGGCACACCGAGATTGTAATTAGTGTGCGCACTGCCGATGAGCGCCAGCCATTTATGCGGCCCGTGAGCCAGTTGATCGACTTCGATCACTTGGGTCGCGAAATAGCTGAACATCTCGTTTCGCGAAATATCCTCGTCATGAATGCCCTTGAGGTGGTAAGAGGCTGTGCAATCGAGGGCCCTGATGCGAACTTTGTATTTGGCCGCCGCCTGGAAGACCTCTGTGTACGTATCGTTCCCCTTGTAAGTGGGCATGTGTCCGCGATCCTGACGATGCAGATAGGCCTTCAGCCTGTCCGGCATGCGCTGAGTCCGCAGGAAAATATCGAGATCGGCCTGGTGCAGGTCGGTGAACAGATGCTCCACATATAACGTGTCATACCCCGCTTCCTTGAGCGCTTTCATGTGCTTTTTCAGCAGTGCTTTGCTTGCTACATCGGCGTGGGCTTCGCCGATCAGCAGATTTAGATTTCCGTCGCGCAACTGCAGCAAAAAAGCTTCGAAAGTACAGTCGGAGGTGAGCACCGGCAGGATGGGTGCGTCTGGAGGGACGAAATCGGTAAAAGCGTTTCGGGCTGTTTTCTCCAGACGATTGCGCTGGGCGAGGAACGCGTCGTAGGCCTTTCTTTCACGGGCTACGGTCGGGGCGTAGTGCGAATCCAGGGACTTGGGCTGAGGCAACATGTCGGCGATGGCGTCGCGCAACGGCGCGGCAATATCGAATTCGCTGAAGTGATCAACAGGGGTGCTAGCGGCTGCGGGCCGGGACACTGGCCGGGGCGCCTTGTACGTACTTGGCATTTGTACGAGGAAGTCACCTTGCGCTTTCGCTTCTCCGACGGTGGCACCGAGCGCATCCCTGCTTACGCGTGCGGGTTGATACAAGTCGACATCTTCGACACGCACGGCAACGGCATCATGCAGGTCGGCCAGACCCGGGGTCTTGTTGAAGGTGCACATGCGTGACTGTTCGGTGAGGACGATCCAGCGTTCCTGCGGCGCATCGGCGATATCGGCAGCCAGGGCCTTGTGCGAGTAGAAATTGCGGATGCTGTTACTGCGGGGCGTCAGTGGCGATATTCCTGACAACACCATGGCGTGCTCCAGTTGGTAACTGGTTGAGGCGTCCAGCGCACTGATCTTAAAGCCCTTTTCCCGAGCCGTGCGTACCAGCCCCAGATAGGAGAAGGCGGCGTCCTCCTCGTGCCCAAGTGCCGCATCCATGGTTTTCAGATGGTTTTTGATATTTCTCCAGCTTCCACCTTTGTTCATTTTTTCCAGCTTGGGATGGAAAACATCGCCCGCCAGATATTCCATATAGAGACGCTTGAAGCCACTGGCAGCGAGCGCGTCCAGATTCTCGATCAGCAGTTGTTTACTGGCGATCGAACCGGGTTGGGCGCCGATGACCAGATTTTTCCCCTTGCACGCATCGCTGGTGATCAACTGTGCAAATGTGCTGTCGGCGGCAACGTCAGCGACCTGAGCGCGAGCGGGCAACGGAGCGAGTTCAGCGAAATGTCGGGTGGCGTCTGTGGTGAGTGTTTGCACTTGCTCCAGGTAGACGCTGCGTGTCTTGGAAAATCGCTTGACAGTCTCGGTAAGTATTGAATGTGGCAACGCCATGAAAGCCGCGCTGTTTTTGAGGGCCTCACTTCTGGACTGCGGATCCATTACTTTTTTGACGTTGTCCCAATGTTCGGGCGCAACACCATAGTCTTTATGCGGCCCCGGCGTTTCTGGAACAGCGTCATATTTTGGCGCGCCGCCGGCCACACCGCTGCGCACCATCATGCCGTCCGCGTTGCGCACGGTGAGGATGCCCGTCGACACCAGCTCCGGGCTACCGGGCACAGTGGTGTACAACAAATAACGGCCGAGCGCGTCGGGTTGGTGACTGGCCCAATAGAGCTTGCCCCTGAACATCACCGTACCCATGTCATCCCGCTGCGGTGTGGCTGCAACCCGGTCAATCAGCGTGACTGTCTGTTGCTGCTCTATGCTGGCGGCCCTGGCGGTCTGGCGCAGCGGTCGGTTGAGCGGTTTGAGTGAGCGCAGGGCGGGACGCAGATCGGTCAGCACTGCGCCGGCGCTGTTGAACAGGTAACCAAGCAGATGCATGAACGCTTCGCCCTGTTCACCCTGGCGATACGCGTGCAGCGCCAGCATGGCGTCCTTGAACGCCAGCAACAGGCCAGTGCTCAGGCTCAACAAAGGAAAAGGCGCTGTCGCGATGGCGGTAACCCATTCGACACAGGTCCAGACCAGGCTGCTGATCATCTGTGCCCGGCTGGTGGTGGTGGCGTGGACATCATCGATCTTGCGTTGCAGCTTCATGTCATACAGGGCATCACGCAGATCCTTGACCGGATCCACCGACGTCGTCGAGTCATACCGGGCTGGACCTGGCGTGGTTCGGTTGATCTCCTGTGGCAGGTCCTTTTTGGCCGTATCCAGAAACGTACGGACCCGCTTCTGGGCCTGAACCCCGACCCTGACTGTCAGATATTCGATCAGCCCATCGGTCTGCTTGAGCAGGTAATTGAACAGCCGCGCTTCGCGAAAAGCGACACCGTCGGGGGCATCCGGGGTATAGAGCAGCGCCGGCTGTTTGTCGTGGCTGAACAACCAGGTATCGATGACCCACTCACCGTCAATCATCAGCCGGTGGATCGGATAGCGAGTGCGCGTTGGCGGCGAATTGTCGTCCATGCTGGCGATGCTCCGCTCCAGCCATTGCCGATCGCTGGAGCTGATATGCCCCTGCAGTTGGCATTCCAGGGCAGCGCTTTTCATCTGCCGCTGAGTAATGGCCAGAAGGGTGCTGCGCCGGAGCACATAGCCTTCGCTGGCTGGACTTTGCAGTTCGGCTTTGACTTTGTCGGTATAGCGCTTGCCAATCCAGACCCCGGTGACCGAGCGCGCGACATTCTCCGCGGTGAGGTTGCTGACATCGACACCCTTCGGACCTTTGAAGCGTGCCGATCGGGAAAATTTTGCATCGAGGAAACCGATCCCGTCGGCATAGCCGTCACGATACAGCTCGGTGTAGGTCAGCGGCTTGGGGGTCAACGCCGGAATGATCGACATCGGAGAGTAGGCCCAGACGGTGTCCGGGTCGACATCATTGTCCGGGCGTTTGAGCAAGCGGTTCAGGCTGATCTTTGCCTGCTCGTGCACGAAAGCATCGAAGGCCGGAAAGCGGCTGCCGGATAACGGATGCGTGGCAAATGCGCGCAACGTGTTCTCGGCGCCTTCGGTCAGGGTCGTCAGCTGTCTGCGGTGGGCGGCGGTGGTCTGGCGATACCATAGCGGCGTGCTGAAGTCGTAGTCATCGATTCGCGTCGACAGCACGTGCTCAGCCATTGCGCGCAGGCAATCGAGATGGCTGCCACAGTGCTCGAAGGTGACCTTTTTGTATTCCATGGCTTCAGGCTTGAAGCTCAGCGCGGACAGTACCTTGCGCATACTCGGACGAAAGCGCATTGGCGCGCGATTGAGCAGGTAGCCAGCCATGCTCTCGGAGTCATCGAGGCTCTTCGCCCAGTCGAGCACGTGGGTCTGGCATTCGATTTCGCTGTCGAAAGCCTGGAACTGCCGATCGCGTGGCGCTTGTGGAGTGCACAGCAATACGCGTTTCACGGCGCCAGTGGCGCTGGATTCGCGCAGTACCCACAGATCCTGCAATTGTGCGCCGTGCAAGGACAGTGTTGCGGCCTGCAAGTGAAGGTCACTGGCGTTGCGCAGTCGCTGGATCATTTGTACGTCGCTGTCGAGCAGATGCCCCTGCAACATGGCGCTGTAGGCCAGGGCGACGATCCTTTGGTCGAGCATATGCTCGATGGCTGGTCGGACGGTACGTCGGGCATGCATGTCGCGCTGCAACTGAGCGAAGTCGACGCGAGGCTGCAAGTCGATTGCCTGCTCGACCAGCCAGGCGGGCGTCAGGTCGGCGAATTCCGGCGGCAGGGGCGCATGGTCATAGGTGAGCGTGGTGTGCCTGAGGAATTCCGACCCCGGCAATTCATCGCCGGTGTGCGGGCCTCGCAGCGACAGGTCGAGCAGGCTGCGCTGATGAACATAGACGCCGAATCCAGGCACGCGCCGATCAGTGCTGATCTGCAGTTTATCGATGTCCAGATCGTCGATTTCCAGGTCATCGCTCAGACGCTGCAGCCATTGTTCGCGAGCGAGCGCCGTCAGGCTGACCAGCGGCCCCATCAGGTCGAGCAGTTTCTGTCGCGCCTGTTGATAGTTGCCGACATGCTCTGCCAGCTCGGTTTGCCGCGTGGCACTGGCGCTGCGAAACCAGTCCGGTGCGCTGTTACGCAAATGCCGTTCGAACAGGGTCTGGGCACGCAATTCGAGGCGCGGGGTAAGCTCCGGTAGCGCAGCGGCGATGGCACGGTCGAGGGCGGCGCGCAATTGCGCCGGGTCCTGCTGTGGATTGTCGACGAAGCTCAACGCCCGCTCGATGTCTTGCGTGCGTTTATCGGCGAGGGTGTCACAGGCGCGCTCGAACAGCGGCTGACTGTCGATCAACGACAGTTGCAACGGCCAGATGCCGGCTGCGCTCAAGTCGTGATATCGCACGGGCAGCATTTGTCGGAATTCCTCGCGGCTGGCGGGGTGTTGCAGGTAGTGCAGCAGCCGGGCATCCAGATCTTCCAGCGAGTTGAAGGCTTCGATACCTCGCGAAGGGGTGAACAACAGCACGTCGCCGACGTTTTGTGTGGTGACCAGACCATCGAGCGTCGGGCTGCTTTTTTCAGTCACCACAAAGGCACCGGCGAGTTCGATGGTTTGCCCTTGGTAGCTGAACTGCACAGCGTAGGCTGCCGGTCGCAGGGCCGGGCCCAGGGTGAGTTTTTCCAGCAACGCGCCGGCGTCGGGGTGCAGCAGACGATCTTTTACAGCCTGCCGCGCCTCGTGCTCGAGCGCGGTGAACCCTGCATCGTAGGTCAGAAAAGACTTTGCGGATTTTCCGTCGATCTGGTCACGCAGATCCATGTCGAGCAGTGTCGTATCGAGGTTTTTTTTCAGGTCCGCCAGCAAGGATTTGCCGCTGCTGCTCTGCAGATCGCTGTCGGCCAAGGCCTGATACAGCGCACGGCTGCGCCGCACAAACTGCTCGCGATGGCTCTTGAGCAAGCCGTTGATGCGGTTCAGACAGGCTTGTTCGGCTGTGGCTTCTTGCTCGGGCAGCAGCGCGGTTTCGAGATTGAAAAAGTGATGCCCGATCTGATTGAGATCGCTTCTGATCTCATCGAACGTCTGGGCGGTGGATGTGCTCATGGGCACGCTCTCCATGCGTGTGGGATGAACACCGAGCATGCCGAGGGTGCGCGAGAGGAGGGTGGTAGATATGTATTGCTTTGCCGGCGGAAAAATAGCCCGCCGTGCGTGTTGCGCTTTGTCGCACGGCGGGCCACAGGCCGATGTTTTGAACCATGGAAGCGAGCCTGCTCGCGACGCGGCCCGCCAATCACCGCCGGTTCAAACCTGCGCGTTGATTTCCCGGCGACTGACCAACCCTTCGATCGCTGCACTCAGACTCGCCGCTTTCTCGCCAACCAGCAGATGCCAGATGCCACCGTCCAAATGGCTGACGCCCATACATCCCAGCGCTTTCAGCTGCGCCTCTGACAACGCCTTGCCATCGGCCAGTTGCAGGCGAATCCGGGTCATGGCGATGCAATCGAGTTGCAGCACATTGTCGCTGCCGCCCACGGCATTCAGCCATTGCTGCGCCTCGTTGCTGGTGAGCGCAACGGTCTTTGGCCGATCGACAATGTCAGCCGCTTCAACCGCAGTCACGCGGCCTAACGCCGGCATCGCCAGGCGGATTTCATCAGCGATGCTATCGGCCAGTGGCCCGACCACCACCTGCAAACTGCCACCCTTGCCCGGGCGCACCACGGCCATTGCGCCCAGCGCTTTCAGCCCGGCATCCGAGGCCTTGTTGCGGTCGACCATTTCCAGGCGCAGTCGCGTTGTGCAGGCGCCGACCGTGAGCAGATTCTCTGCGCCGCCCAGTGCCTTGATGTACGCACTGGCGCGTTCGGTTTTCGAAAGCACGGCTTTTTCTGCCGTGGCCACGTCTTCGCGCCCCGGCGTCTTCAAGTTGAAGCGGCGGATACAGAAGTCGAACACCAGGTAATAGATGGCCGCGTAGGCCAGTCCGACCGGCACCACCAACCAGCCATTGGTCGACTTGCCCCAGCCGAGAATCATGTCGATGAAGCCACCGGAAAAGGTAAAGCCCAGATGAATGTTCAGACCGTTGGTGATTGCCATCGACAACCCGGTCAGCAATGCATGCAGAAGGAACAGCAGCGGCGCGAGAAACATGAAAGCGAATTCGATCGGCTCGGTCACGCCGGTCAGAAACGAGGTCAGGGCCATCGACAGGAAGATCCCGCCCATCACCTTGCGCCGCTCCGGCAGGGCGTTGCGGTACATCGCCAGACAGGCGGCGGGCAGGCCGAAGACCATCATCGGGAACATGCCGGTCATGAACTGGCCGCCCTTCGGATCGCCAGCAAAATAGCGCGACAGATCGCCGGTCACCAGGGCACCGGTGGTCGGGTCGGTGAAGTTGCCGAAAACGAACCACGCCATGTTGTTGAGGATGTGATGCAGGCCGGTAACGATCAGCAGGCGGTTGAACACGCCGAAGACAAAGGCGCCGAGGCTGCCGCTTTCCATCATCAGTGCGCCGAACGCATTGATGCCCTGCTGGATCGGCGGCCAGATGTAGCCGAACAGCACGCCCAGCCCCACCGCCGCGAACCCGGTGACGATCGGCACAAAACGCCGGCCACCGAAGAACGCCAGATACTCCGGCAGCTTGATGTCCTTGAAGCGGTTGTACAGCGCACCAGCCATCAGGCCGCTGACGATCCCGGCGAGCATGCCCATGTTGATGGTCGAGTCGAGCACCTTGAGCGTGGAGATCATCACCAGATAACCGATTACTCCGGCGAGGCCGGCGGTGCCGTTGTTGTCCTTGGCAAAACCGACGGCGATGCCGATGGCGAAGATCATCGCCAGGTTGGCGAAGATCACTTGCCCGGCATCATGAATGATCGCGATGTTCAACAGATCCGTGTCGCCCAGGCGCAGCAGCAGGCCGGCAATCGGCAGGATCGCGATCGGCAGCATCAGCGCGCGGCCCAGGCGTTGCAGGCCTTCGATGAAGAGTTGGTACATGGCGTTTGTCCTTGTTGTTTTTGTTAGCGCAGAGGCCAATGTTGATGACAGGCGTGGCGAACGGCGGCGGCGCTGGAGAGCTTGAGCAGGTCGCGGCTCAGGCGCTGACATTCGGCTTCGTGCAACTGGCGCACGCGGTCCTTGATTTCACCGATCTGCACCGGGCTCACCGACAGTTCGGTGACGCCGAGGCCGATCAACACTGGCGTCGCCAGCGGGTCGGAGGCGAGGGCGCCGCAGACACCGACCCAGCGCTTGTGCACCGCCGCACCCTCGCAGGTCATGGCGATCAGGCGCAGCAACGCCGGGTGCAGGGCATCGACCCGCGCGGCCAGCCCGGCGTGATCGCGGTCCATGGCCAAGGTGTATTGCGACAGATCGTTGGTACCGATCGAGAGGAAGTCGGCGTGTTCGGCCAGTTGTTCGGCTTGCAGCGCGGCGGCGGGGACTTCGATCATCACGCCGATCTCCGGGCGCTCGGCAATGCGCAGTTCAAGCCGCAGTGCATCGACGCGCTGGCGGATGTGCAGCAGTTCGTCGACCTCGGTGACCATCGGCAACAGAATCCGGCAACGCGACAACGGCTTGACCTGCAGCAGCGCGCGCAGTTGCTGATCGAGAATTTCCGGGCGCGCCTGCGCCAGACGAATACCGCGCAGACCGAGCACCGGGTTGGCTTCGGCTGGCAGCGGCAGGTAGTCGAGTTGCTTGTCGCCACCGACGTCGATGGTGCGGATGATCACCGACTTGTCGCCCATCTCATCGATCACCGCTTGATAGGCGCTGCGCTGTTCTTCGACGTCCGGTGCAGTCTGGCGATCGACGAAGAGAAACTCGGTACGCAACAGGCCGACACCATCGGCACCGTTGGCAAATGCGTCTGCCGCTTCGTTGCTTGAGGCGACATTGGCGACCACTTCGATGTGCACGCCATTGCGCGTTTCAGCGGGCAAATGGGCTTTGGCCTGTTGGCTGTCGCGACGCTGCTGACGCTTGATCTGCGCCTGTTGCACTTCAGCCAGGCGCTCGGCGTTTGGCGTCAATTCGAGACGGCCGCCGTCAGCGTCGAGCACAACGGCCTGATCTTGCGGCTGCTCAAGCAACTGCGCGCCCAAAGCGACGATGCAAGGCAGACCTTTGCCGCGCGCCAGAATCGCTACGTGCGAGGTCGCGCCGCCTTCGGCCATGCACAACCCGGCGACGCCTTGCGCGCTGAGTTGCAGCAGATCCGATGGCGTCAGTTCATGGGCGGCAACAACGGCGCCGGCCGGCACCTGGTATCCCCAGGCCTCGCCAAGCAGAGCGCGCAGGACGCGTTGCTTGAGGTCGCGCAAATCGTTGGCGCGTTCGGCCAGCAGCGGACTGCCGGTGCCTTGCAGCATGTCGCACTGGGTGTCGATCGACTGACTCCAGGCGTTCGTCGCCGCGGTGCCTTGCGCGATGAGTTGCTGCGCGGCGTCGAGCAGGGCCGGGTCTTCGAGCAGCGCCATGTGTGCGGCGAAGATCGCTTCTTCGTCGGCGTTCTGGTGCTTTTTCGCCTGAGCGAGGGTGGCGGCGATTTCGCTGCGCACCGCGTTCAACGCCGTTTCAAGAGTCTGCTGCTGTTGCGCCGGATCGTGATGGCCCGCATCCGCCGGCAGAGTGATCGCGTTCAAGCGAAACAACGGCCCGGCGACCAGCCCCGGCGCCGCGCAAACACCCTGCAACACGCCAGCCTCGGCCGGGCGTTTCAGCGCCGCAGTGCTGACCGGCGCTTGCGCGTGATGATCGTCCGGCAGCGCCGTGGCCAATGCGCTGAGCAGCGCTTGCAATGCGGCATCGGCGTCCGGCCCCTGACAACTGACCTGCACTTCATCCTGCTCACCAATGGCCAGCCCCATCAAACCGATCAGGCTGTTGCACGGCGCCGATTTGCCGTTGAAGTGCAGCTGTGAATGGCTGCTGAAACCCTGCGCGGTTTGGCGGATCAGCGCAGCGGGGCGCGCATGCAAGCCGCCGCGATGAGCGACGCGCACCTGACCACGAGCCTCGGGCCCACCGGTTATGTCGGTATTCGCCGCCACCACATTGCGCGCGATGATGTGCAGCAACGGCTCGCCGACTTTCACCGCTTTGAGGGTGATCGGCCGCACCTGAAAATCCGCGCTGTTGGTCAGTATCAGCAGGCTGACCAGGCTTTTGCAGTGCTGGCCGACCTTGTCCAGGTCATAACGCAGCAGCGGCTGACCGAGGCTGACGCGATCGCCTTCCTTGACCAGCATGGCGAAACCTTCGCCGTTCAATTCAACGGTGTCGAGGCCCAGGTGCAGGAGGATTTCCGCACCGTTGTCAGCGCGCACGGTCACTGCGTGGCTGCTGCGCGCAACGTGGATGACCACACCGGCGCAGGGCGCATACAGCGTGTCGTTGAGCGGGTCGATGGCGATGCCGTCGCCCATCGCGCCACTGGCGAACACCGCGTCCGGGACGTTGACGAGCGTCAGCACGGGACCGCTGAGCGGGGCGCTGAGGGTCAGCTCTTTATTGTTGTCGGGCATGGCTAGGTCTCATCAGGTGTGCAGTCAGTCGGACTTAATGCGTGCGGGTCACTTTGCTCAGATGGCGCGGCTGATCCGGGTCCATGCCTCGCGCCACGGCCAGGCCCGCGGCCATCACGTAGAAACTCTGGATCGCCAGAATCGGATCGAGGGCCGGGTGTTCGGCGCGGGTCAGGGTCAGGTCGCGTTCGCTGATGTCATCCGGCGCGGCGAGCAAGACCCGAGCGCCGCGCTGGCGCATTTCCGCTGCCAGACTCAGCAGGCCGGCCTGCTCGGCGCCGCGTGGGGCGAACACCAGCAGTGGATAGTGTTCGTCGATCAGTGCCATCGGCCCATGACGGACTTCGGCACTGCTGAACGCTTCGGCCTGAATCGCCGAGGTTTCCTTGAACTTCAGCGCCGCTTCCTGGGCAATGGCGAAACCGGCGCCACGGCCGATCACCATCAGGCGCTCGCAATCGCGCAGGGCTTCGATGGCCACGCTCCAGTCCTGTTTCGCCGCTTCGCGCAGGCCTTCTGGCAGCGCATCGTGGGCTTGCAGCAGTTCGCTGTCCTCTTTCCAGTGCGCGATCAAACGCGCGCTGGCGCTGAGGGTGGCGATAAAACTCTTGGTCGCGGCGACGCTGCTTTCCGTGCCGGCGAGCAGCGGCAGGCTGAATTCACAGGCCGC